>Ga0115006_10003425_pt1 | contig 10761 bp, 10 predicted proteins | sample ArcOceMetagenome_3_FD_88943 | JGI IMG/M metagenome (GOLD analysis project Ga0115006, IMG submission 88943) | Marine eukaryotic phytoplankton communities from Arctic Ocean - Arctic Ocean- Svalbard ARC20M Metagenome | ecosystem: Environmental > Aquatic > Marine > Oceanic | place: Arctic Ocean...
CGGCGGCTGTGACGCGGGTTTTGAGCAGCACGATTTCCTCGACGATGTGCGCTGCGTCCGCGAAGACAGCCGCGGTGACGATGCCAGCGAGGTGGTGCGAGAGGTAGTTCGTCGGGTGGAAGCTTTGTGCGCCGCCGACTCGAACGCGCAAGTAAGAAATAGTGGCAAGTCAGTAAGAAAGAGCATGGGCACTGGCTGTCCGCTTGCTGGGCTCGCGTCCGTCGTTCGCGTCGGGAATGAGTGCGCTCGGCCGTCTGGCCTGCCGCGGCTCGAGTAGGATCCAGGTGCGGCCCGCTCTTGCGTTACTGCGGCAGGCCGCTCCACCCAAACTGCCTCCTCAGCAGCTCTTCCATCACCCGCTCTCAACACACCAAGACGCACCCGACCTCGAGATCCACTTTGCTCCGCCGCCCGCCGGTTTCGAGACCGTGATCATGATCGAGGCGGGATGCGGCACCGACCAGCACGGGCAGTCCCTGACGAAGGCTTGCGTGCGTGCCTGTAAAGATGCCATATCGTTCAACAGTATCCCGTCGCTTGGAAAGCTGGTGCCCGCCGGCAGCGCCGTCGTGCTGCGTATACAGCTCGCCGTGCCGTTTGACAGCGCCGGCCAGCCGCCGGAGATTGACCTTGGCGCCGTGCGGGAATGCTTTCCGTATGGCCGCATCCTGCCGATCGAGGTCGAGCCGGGCGGTGCACGCTTCGGGTCGATGTGCTCGGTGCCTGCCTTGGGAGATCGAGACGCCTCCGACTCGTGGGTGTTTGCGATCGCGTGCGTCACGGTCGGGTACTAGCTAGTAAAGTCACACGAAATTCTGAGAATAGCTCCCAAGACTGCGGCGCACGATCAAAGGCGGCCCAGGTTCTTTTTAGAGAGACGGCAGGGGGCGAGCAGGGGATCCAATGTGCCTCCACTACCCCTTAAGTGTGCGCTGGCCGCGGGCGCGGCGCCGCGCCTGTGCGGCTCCGGCTCCGACGGTGTGTGCGTGTGACCGTGCAAGACGTGGGTCCGCAAGTCTTCGAGCCCACATGAGCCCATGTTCCGTGTTACCCTCGTGCCCTCCCCGTCGAGGATGCTCAAACAAACTAGGGCGTCGAAATATGGCGGTGGGGGAGCGGGAGGCGGTCGGCGCGGCCCGTGGGGCCTTGTGGGGCGCACCTTAGGGTCGCGCACTGGCGACTGCGTTACGGTTGCGAAGTTGTTTCGTGTGTCTTTCTTCCAGAAATCTATCGAGGCGATGGGCCTAGTCGTGGGCTGGCCCCGAAGGCGGATGGGGCAACAAATTAGGGCGTCGAAAATAGATAATGGATCAGATAAGATAAAGATGAGTCTATCTTATCTATCTTATCGTCGAAAATATGGCGGGGGAGGCGGTCGGCGCCCGTGGGGCCTGTGGGGGCGGACCTTAGGGTCGCGCCCTGTGTAGACACTGGAATTCGCGTGTCCAATTTTTTCCTCCCCCCTTCCATCCTGCAACTCAATTTGCAACTCGGGAGACAAATCTCCTATGCAACTCATAGCATTCAACTTCGCGCTCGGGAGACAAATGCAGACGAACCGGCCGTGTAGCGACAATTAGTGGAGAACGAGCCGGTCCCCCAGCAGGTTCTCAGGCCGGCCCGCCCCCAGCCCGTTCTGCCCGCTCCAACGGCCTCGCCTAACCTTTCACTGCATACCCGCCAACTCTTGACAGCCTGCCTTTTGGACAACTCACGTCGAGAACGATGAACTTGAGGCTCTTTGGGGGCCTGTGCTGCTTTGCGGCAGCTGTGGTCCTGCCCGTGATCCTGATCACGCTTGGCGAGGTCGCGCTGCCCACTGCCTTCAGGGACGGCGTGCACCGCGCCCTCGTGATGGACTCGCAGGCGGAGGTCGACGAGTGGATACGGGGGGAGGACGACGGCTGGACCACCAACAACTCGGTCACCTTCGTCTTCTACAGTACGCCGCTCCCAATCCCTGGGCCCTCGCACTTGCGATTTTTCTTTACATATGCATGCGGCTCGCGGCAGACCTGACCAACGCAAAGGAGATGCAGACGTCGACGCCTGCGCCCAAACCAGCGTTTGAGACCGTCAGCGTTGAGTGCATCGAAAGCTACCAAAGATTCAACGGCACCTCCAAGGCACGTTCCGTCCTAGCCCGCCCTACGAAGTGCATAGCGATACAGCACGCAGCACTGACCACTTCGTGACCCCGGCAGCACTGACCCCCGGTAGCACCGACCCCGCCGCACTGCCCCCCGGCAGGATGGCGGCAGCGCGTACGAGTTCCACGAGTGGGCCAGGTGCGTGAGAGTACGCTATGATTACGCTATGCGTACGCTTACGGGTAATTTTATGAGTATTTTGCGAATTGGCCAGGTACACGCTGGTGAACGAGGCAGACGCCTCCCTTGAAATCGTCAACGTCAACCCGATCTGGTTAGGGTTGGTCTTCACCCTCGCCCCTTCGGAGAAAGCCGCCTTCGCTGGGCTCTCGGATGTCGTCCTAGGGATTGTCCAGGGCATCATGACCCAATTCGGCAGTGGCATCCTCGCTCTTCCCACAGAAGAAAGGCAGAGGAACGTATCCTCGGCCTGGGCGGGCCGTGCCATTTCGACCGGTTCGGAAGTCGGCATCGTGCAGTGAGTGCCCATGCGAAACTGCCGCACCCTACTGCACCCCTTACCACACCCCTCACTGTACCCCTCACTGTACCTCTTACTGTACCCCTGGCTGCACCCTTCCCGCACCCCCTTACTGCACTAACCCTAACCCTAACCCTAACCCTAGCCCTAGCTCCAACTCTAACCCCAACCCTAACCCTAACCAACCCTGGGCCTTTATTGCACTCTAGGTTCGCGAGCAACATTCACACGAATCTGGAGGCCACCGTTGCGCGAGCTCCTCCTTTGGGTTGCGCGAGCGCGAACTCCTCCTGCGTGGGCTCCCCGTACGTGTCGGTCTCCGCCAGCCCGGTGTGCACACCACTCGAGCTCAACACGTACTTGAACGACCTGACGAGTGGCGGCGGCGATCTCGCGACCATGCTCGCCGGGCGAGGCCTGACGTTTGTCTCCTTCAGCATGACTTACGCTGAGGCCACCGCCTTCTTCGCCGTGTTCACGGCCAAAACGGGCAACTTGGCGAACGGCCTGGTCCTCGGGCAGATGCTCCAGCAGTACAACACCTTTCTTGCCGCCGGTGAACGTGCAAGCGCTGACGCCACTACTACTGCTGCAAAGATCTTTTCCGACTTTGGGGCCACTTTTGGCAGTCTCACCGTCTCCGGAGCCGCGACCGGGGGCGCGAACATGACCTTGTGCAACTCGATGGCCGACGGCGGCGTATGCCCCGCCCTCGCCCTCGCTTACGCCACCTACCTGACCTCCTACTTGCCCGAGAAGTTCTTCGTCGGCTGCAGCCTGCTCGGAGGACCCATGAAGGAGGATGGCACCAGCCCGCGAAACGGCGGCCTCTTTGTGCGCCACACGGTGCGCGAGATGTTGCACGGCTGGGATGATCCGATCTTTGCCGCGGTGCCCCCGAGCGCGTTCCCACCGGGCACACCCAGCAGCTACGGGGGCCTGCTGGGCAAGTATGCCGCGCAAGAGCGGACGCTCGATGACTTGCGCGCCGACATCACGGAGGGCACCTACAGCATGGAGCGCTTTGCCCTCGAGCAAAAGTCGGGTGGGGAAGATCTCGAGGACGCCTCCGTGTGGATCGCACGCCAAGGGGTGACGAGCAGCGTCGTTGGAGACTCCAGTTACACAGGCTGGGGCACCAGTGGGAGGCCGGGCGAACCCTTCAACGTCACCGGGCTTCGGTCTATCAAGCAGCAGGCGCCGCAGGACAAGGTGAACTCGCCCTTGAATATGGTCGGCAACTACGAGGCCAAGCCCAACTTTGGCTCCGTGGTCGACTTTTACCTGACCCAGGCTGCCCGAAAGATGTCCTTGAGCTGCGGAACCGCAGGCAGCTTCTCGGATAGCGTGGACGACTGCGCTTACCACGATGTGAAAGGCATAAAGGCGCTCAAGTACATCATCGATCCCCGCTTGTACGGCACGACGCTCGACGGTGTGCCCAGCAGCGCATGTCGCGGCACGGCCTCGGCAATGCACGCCAGCTTTGCACCGGCGACGAGCTCCTCCGGGCCCTCGTGCGACTGGCTGATGCGGCATGAGGGCGTGCTCAACCTCGAGGTGACACGCAAGGTACCGTCTGCACTTTCGATTGGCTACTTGGGCCACACACAGAGCGGGATTCGCGAGGCGGTCTCCATCACCGAGGTTGGCTCTTCGACTCAGATCTACTTTGATGAGGCGGAAGATGGGATTGCGGTGTTCTACGACCCGATCACAGGGCTGGCGATCAAGGGGCGCGAATATCTGCAGGCGAACTTCTACGTCGAGGCGACTCTCTTGGACTCGCAACGCTACGCCAACATCTTCACAGCTGACACCGACAACGATGACAGTTTCGTTTGGCCATGTGCGCAGTGGCGCCTCGAACCAATGGCCCAAGCACAGGCAAATAGATTGCAGCACTGCTTTTTCCACCACTATACATACTTGTGTGTGTGTGAATGCACAGATGTCTTCGTCCGACGCTACGTGGAAATCTCCGACGACGACGCGCGCAGCATCAAGGAGGCCTACCAAACCCCGTTCATCATCGGGCTAGTGCTCGACATCTTCGGCATCGTGTCGTTCGTCATGTGCTCCCTTCTCGGCTTGATGTGTTTCCTTATGATGCGGGCCCGCGAGAAGAAGCCAGCGGACGCTTCATTGGAGCTGGGAAGCACCGTCGAAAAGATGTAGGAGTGGAATCATCCTCATTGCCAGATGGAGATATGTATCAGAGTACAACGATACATGGAGAGAGACTGATTGTATCAGAATACAACGATGAAGATGTATCAGAGTTCGTTTAGGGGCGTTGGTCTCCCATGTACTTTACCCCGCAGTCTTTTCGGCTTTTTTTGTGTTTCACATTAAAAAGGCTCGCGACTAAACCGGACTACTTTTTACCGGGTACGTATCTTTATCACGGCGCACACGGGGCAAATTTGTATGTGAGAGGTACTTTAAAGCCGTACTTTATTTGCCGTATCGAGAGGTGAAGTACGGTCGCGAGAGGGGAGGGGGTGGGGGTGGGGGGAGGGGGGGGCGGGGGTCTCGAGAAAAAGGTAAAAGCCGCGTACTTTACGAAAGTGGCGCGCAACTTAGTTCGAATTCTCTTTTATTGTGTCCGGATGACCCTTCCTTGACGCGCGCAATTGCTGAGTCCAGGATAATAACATATGTATACTTGAGACACCACACAATCGTCACACACGACACAGATAGACTGGTGTGACATGCGTTTGGTGTAGGCAGCCTCACTCGGAGTTGCGCGGCTCGAAGGGCTCTAGGGATGCAGGCATCCAGAAGCCCACCCAGTCGAATATTCTCCTCCACTGCCCTTCGAGGTCTGAGCCAAAGTCCTCGTACTTTGCGGTCAGAAGTTGGTGTGGCACGGCGCGCAGAGCAAGGTCGACTTGCTCCTGACCAAAGTCCATCTCAGCAAGCGCCAAGGCCCTATCCGGGCAAGTCCGCAGGGCGCCATGCAGCCTCGCTTCCTTTTCTCGCGTGACAATGATACCCTTGGCGTTCGGGTCGTTCTCGAGAATCGTCGTGATGTTGGCGAACCAACGAGTCGGCAAGGCCACGTGCTCGCAGTGGTCGACATGCTCGACCAGGATCATTTGGCCGTCGCAGCCCTGCTTGAGCTGCTTGCTGCTCTTACTGGTGCTCCTACCGCCGGGAAGCGAGACGTGGTTGATGTCGAGGCCACGCGTCGTCTTGCAGAAGCCCTCCTCGCCGTCCCAAGTTGAGTGGGGGGCGACGGCCTTGCTGAGCGCTCGACTCACGTACCGCGTACCTGCGCCATCCAGCCCGAAGACGTAGAGCTTCCGAAGGGGCGCGGCATCGGCAGCGGAGGGCGTCAGCGGGGGCGCGGCGGTAGTCTGCGGCGAGAGGAGTGCGACTGAGCTGCTCGGCCGTCGCATCCGAGCTCGGATCTGACGCGCCTCTCTGCTGCCGGCAGGATCGAGAGGAGAGCCGACAGGGGTCTGGAGCGGCCCAAGGGAAGGGAACTTGCCGCGCTGCGCGAGGACTAGGGCGTTGAAGGCCAACGCGCTTTGCTTTGGGCTCTGCGTTGCTGCAGGCGCCACCCTCTCCACAGCCGCAGTGGAGGGCTGCGGCGTTGCGGGCAAGTGAGCGCCCGCCCTCTGCGCTCGTCGGAAAGCACGGCGCCGATCGTCGGCTGCGTTTGGCGCCAGCCGGAAAGCCTCTTCGTCTTCGAAGAGGTTGGCTGCATGCGACGCCGCGTCCTTCGTTGAAATCTCACCGGACTTGATCCTCTCAACCAGGCGTCGGAATTCGGCCTGTTTCTTCTTTGGTGATTCCGTGTCTGCTTTTGGCTCTGTGTATCCAAAGAGGCGCTTCGTGGGAACATAGAGAGGCGCCTCCTCCGACACAGACGTGCCGTTTGTGGTGTGGCTCCCAGGCAGGTGCGGGATTCCGGTCCACGCTGGCTGGTCAAGGTCAGCCAGCACAACTCGCTCGGCTTCGAGCCGTGAGGAGGGCTCCTTCGGCTCACCCTGCACGTTGCCTTCCTCAGCCTTTGGGTAGCAGTCGAGGCAGTCGGGGTAGTCGATCGAGAGATCTGGCGGTGGGGTCGATGGCGGGGGGGTCGATGCCGAAGCGGAGGGCTGCGCCGTGGCAACCGCATCATGTGGGTAGGGGTAGTCGATCGAGACCTCCGGCGGAGGAGGCGAAGCCGAGGACAAGGCATCCGGCTCAGTCGCCTCAGCAGCTGCATCTTCGTCAATCTTCGAAAACATCTTCGTCACGAGCTTCTGGTACGCGGCCTGTTTGCCTCCATCGATGATGGCATCGAAGGTAGGGTCGCGCACATCTTGATCTTGTCCCGAGACACTGGAGCGAACCTGATTGACAAGGTCTTTGAACTCGTCCTGCTTCACTCGGCCGTTTCGGGAGGCGGGCGACATTGCGATTTCCATGAACTTTGAAGCGTCCCACGGTTTTCGGTAGGTAGGTTTGGCCGACTTGCTGACCAATGAGGCTAAGCCCACCGCTTCTGAAGCTGACTTCTGAAGCTGGCTTCTGTAGCGCAGCATCTGGGCGGGGTTCTTCTCGCCGTGCAGGCCCGGCATGCCGGCTTCGATGTCCGACATCGGCGGATGCTCTCTGAAGTCCACGTGGGCTTCGGCCACTGCGGCCTCGTCTTCAGCGGTAACGTGGGTTGCGGAAGCGCCTCCGACTGCGTCGCGAATAGCTTGCACCGCCGAAAGCGTGGAGGACGTCTCCGTCCTCTTGTCGGCGCCAAACGATTGGAGCAGATCGTCGAACGCCGACGAGATCGGGGAGGACGCGAACGCCAATGGGGCGGGCGGCTCCTGGGTCTCTTTGGTGGTGGGTTTCCAGGTGGCAGCGCCTGTGGCGGGGTCCCAGCTTAACGGCCGCGTCGATGGCACCTTCGCGTTGATTTGAAGCTCCGCTAGCCTTCGGGCTGCCGCCACTGGATCGGCAGCCGCGACGGCGATCGCGGCGTTCGCGGCAATGGCGTTGGCCACAGAGCTATCGCGGATATTATCGGCAGCATGGTTGGCCGCGGCGCCGGTGGCTCGATCGACACCGAGCGAGTTGGCCACGGCGCTGCTGATGAGTGGGGCTGGGCCGGCCGTTGCGTGCAAATCCAAAGGCCGATCTTCCTGTTCCTCCTCCTCTTCCTGATCTTGCTCTTCCTCCTCGTCCTGCTCCTCCTCCTCCTGCTCCTCCTCCTCCTGCTCCAGCTCCAGCTCGGGTACTTCGGGTGGAAACTTGGCTTTCTGCCCCTCGATCTCGGTTTTGCCTTCTAGATTTGCGTGTCTATTTTTGCGCGACTTCGCCAACCGCCTTGTTAGTCTAGCTTTGCGTGCCTTCGCCTGCACCTTGGTAAGCTTTCGCGTCGGAGCCTTGGAGTGCTCTCGAGTCACGGCCTTGGAGTGCTCTCGCCTTCCCTGCACGTGCATCTTGCCATGGCCGGGCCGAACTTTGGCATCAACAGCAAGGAGTGCGGGCACTGGCTCGGCCTGGTGCAGCACACCAGCTGCGCCGACGGCGAGCGCGGTGACCACGAGCGCTCGTAGGCGGCGCGACATTCGAGGCTGCCTAATGCGGCGCGCAAGGGGTAAAAGTAAATAGCCGTACGTGTGACAAACTTTTATTTTTTAGTGCAAGAAGCCCAGGTCGAGCTGCTCGACCTGGGCTTCTTGGGCTTCTTGCGTTCTTGGGCGTCTTGTCCTTCTTGTCCTTCTTGTCCTTCTTGTCCTTCTTTTCCTTCTTGTCCTTCTTGTCCTTCTTGCACATTGTGCCCCGGTGGAGCGTCGGGCGCGCTGGACGGCCAAACTTACTCTGTGGAGGAAATATCGAAGGAACCAACACCGCGCTGTGAGACGCAGATAGATAGATACGATAAGATCTTATCTTATCTTATCTGTGAGACACGACGCTGTGAGCGCCTCTGCTGTGCGAGGAGGAACGCTATGACGGAAGGAACGAAACCAAATCACATCGGCACACACCCCACTCCACCCTCCCTCCCTCCGCGTTGCATTCGCAGTACGCGTACTGTAGTAACAGAGGTGAAGAATGTCGTTTAAGGTCGGAGGACCGCTCGGGAGGCTGCGAACGACATGGCCGCTTCACAGCTGGCACCCCACTCCGCGGCGCACACGGTCCTTTTGAAAGGCAGCGCCGCAGAGCGCCCCACCCACCCCCAGACCCCCAAACTCCACATCCATCTTGAATCTTCTCGCAGCACCACCATAGCGGCCGCGACTTTCGCACACAATCGGCAGCACGGCCAGTCACGCCCCACCACGCGGGCGTCGTGCTGCGTTTGACGCCTGCTCTAGACTATCGCTAAAGATAGTTACTCCACGTAGTGGGTACTTGCGCGCGTCCACGACGACGGCGGCTGCCCCGAAATGTCGAGGCGCCGAGGCCAGCCGCCGCCGAGGCCGCCGCCGTCTCTCAACTCGCTGCTGCACGAGGACAGCACGAGCGAGAGCGAGCGAGAGGACGACGAGTACGCGGAGCAGGTGCAGCACTTCCGTGCCATGTTCAAGCGTAAGCTGCTCAGCGCGACCAGCTTGGATCTGGAAGGGTGGGAGCCTGCCGAGGACGATGCCACGGCCAGCACGGCCTCGGGGAGCGAAACCGTCGGTGATCGCTGCGTGCAGGCTGGTGCGCAGGGGCATCAGCACGCCTCGCTTAGCCGCGGGGAAGGGTCTAAGGCGGCGTCGCCGGCGCACCACAGCCGCGCAGGCTCGAACGAGCCGCCTTCGCAGCGTCAGCGTGATCTGCCGCCTTCCCGCGCCGAGCCGTCCGCCGCCGCCTCCGCCGCCTCCGTCGTCGCCGCCGCCGCCACCGCCGCCGCCGCCGCCGCCGCCGCCGCCGCCGCCGCGCCGTCAGCGTCGAGCCCTGCGGCTGTGCCAGCACGCCGTCTCTTCCTGCGAGGCTGCTCCGCTCTGGTGAATGACCAGCACCTACAGCAATGCTTCGCACAGTTCGGCGCCGTGGAGCTCGCCGAGATCTTCTACCACCCGCGCACGCGGCACTCGATGGGCATGGGCTGCATCATCTTCATCGACGCCTCGGCCGCGGCCAAGGCCCTCGCCGCCGCCGCGCAGAGCTCGCTGTATCTCGACAACCTCTGGTCGCCGGAGGTGCGCCTCATCGCGGACGCGCTAGGCGACTATGCGCGCCAGGCGTACTTCGATCGCGCGCCCGACATGCAGGCGCAGCAGCAGCAGGCGCAGCAGCAGCAGGCGCAGCAGGCGCAGCAGGCGCAGCAGCAGACTCGGCAGGGGCAGCAGGCGGCGCAGGGGCAGCAGGCGCACACGCAGCAGGCGCAGCAGGTGCAGCAGCAGATGCAGCATAAGCAGCAGCAGATGCAGCAGTTCAACCCGCAGCAGTCCAACCAGCAGCACGCGCAGCACGGGCAGCAAGCGCAGCACGCGCAACAGGCGCAGGCGCAGATGCAACAGCAGGGGCGGCCGCAGATGAAGTGCGTCTTCGTGAGCGGCTTCAAGCTCGAGGTCTCGGGACGCGAGATCGACTCGGAGTGCCTGCGCGCTGCCTTCGGCCGCTGCGGTGAGCTAAGTCACGCGACGGTGTACACGCACCCGCACACCGGCCGCGCGATGCCCATCTCGTCTCTCGTGTTCCGCGACGGCGCGGGCGCGCTGGCGGCGATGCAGGCGGCCACCATGGGTGATGCCTCCTCTGGTCTGAGGGGCTGGCTGGGCCCGCAGCTGTCGGTGGCGGCCGACGCCCATGGCGTGATCGCACGACAGGCGTACGGCGCGCTGACCGGTGGCATGGAGCCGCCAGCCCTCGCTATGGGAGGAGGCGTGGGCGTGGGCGTGGGTGCGGGTGCGGGTGCGCTCAGCCGCGGGCGGCAAGAGATTATATCTCCACGCGAGATTGTATCTCCGCGCGAGGTGTGCCGGCCGAGTGTTCACGCGTCGCAGCAGCAGCACGCCGCGCCGACGCGGGAGGCGATGGCGGTGGCCGCCGCCGCCGCCGCCGCTGCCTTCCGCGCGCACTCCCAGCAGACGCAGCAGGCGCAGCAGGCGCAGCAGGCGCAGCAGGCGCAGCAGCAGGCGCAGCAGCAGGCGCAGCAGCAGGCGCAGCAGCAGGCGCAGCAGCAGGCGCAGCAGC
>Ga0115006_10003427_pt1 | contig 10757 bp, 9 predicted proteins | sample ArcOceMetagenome_3_FD_88943 | JGI IMG/M metagenome (GOLD analysis project Ga0115006, IMG submission 88943) | Marine eukaryotic phytoplankton communities from Arctic Ocean - Arctic Ocean- Svalbard ARC20M Metagenome | ecosystem: Environmental > Aquatic > Marine > Oceanic | place: Arctic Ocean...
GCAGCAGCAGCATCCTCGATGCCACTTGATGCCTTTTTGACTTTGGATTGGATTTCAATTTCTTTGTCCTGCGCTCTAAGAAAAAAGACAAATAAGACCAGGCCAGGGACAACGAGGTATAAGGCCCTTTAAGAGCCTTATAAGGCCCTTTAAGGGCCTTATAAGGCCCTTGAAGGGCATTATAAGGCCCTTTAAGAGCCTTATAAGGCCCTCAGAGCCTTATAAGGCCCTTTAAGGGCCTTATAAGGCCTTTTAAGGGCCTTATAAGGCCCTTTAAGGGCCTTATAAGGCCCTTTAAGAGCCTTATAAGGCCTGAGGTAAGCTTGTTGAAGGTGCCTTAAGGCCTTAAGGGCCTTAAGGCCTCGTATGTTCAGGATGTCCTTTGCGTTCATGATACCAAGATCACGAAGCTGTTGTTTGTGTTCACTGCTCAACAAATCAGTTTTCTTGGCCGTAGGTTTGATACTGAGTTTTTTGTGAGCCGTTGAAGTCACCATCGGTAAATTTACCAGATTCATAAGTTTCCTGACGTCACCATTTCGCTTGTCAAATACCCAGGGATGGCGAGCTTCTTCGCCGAGCGCTGCACAGGCATCTTCATCCTCTGGGACCTCAGTTGGTAGAGGGAGAGGGAGAGAGAGATAGAGAGAGAGAGAGAGAGAGAAAGAGAGAGATAGAGAGAGAGGGCGTCGACAGACAACTATCCGGCACGACAAACAGCACAGCACGACAACAGTAGCAACGACAACAGCAACACGGCAACAGCGAACTACGAACACAAACCCGACAGCCAGCACAACAGCAGCATAGACGATAATGACAATGACAACGCACAAACATCGCATCTCGCTAATCAACAGGAGACAACAACGACAAGAAAAACGAGGCTGGCGGGCGGGAATCGTAACGAGCAAGCAAACAAGCAAACAAACAAGCAAGTTAAAGCTAGCTAGCTAGCTAGCTAGCTAGCAAGTAAGCAAGCAATGCATGCAAGCAAGCAAGAGCAAGAGCAAGCAAGCAAGCAAGCAAGCAAGCAATCAGGCATGCGCAGGCAAGCGGCTTGGCCCAAAGGTTTGAAGCTTCAACAAGCCTGTCAGGCTGTCAGGGCCTTGTCAGGGAAGGAGAGCTGACCAGGGAGGGCCCGGCAGATAGGGAGGTAGGGAGTAGAGCAGCAGCTGCAGCTTGATCCATAAGATGCAAATTGAATGGCTAAGGGCAGAACGCAGAACTTGAGAGCTTCAAAGGCAACCACTGCAGTCAAACGCTTGCTATGATACCTCGTCATGTTGCCCTTCACCAATAGCAGTAAATCGTACATGTTCTCAAGGATCATCTTTGGGTCATTCAGCGGGTGCAGGAAGTCACATCTTTCTGAACCCCACTCCACCAACTTGTCCCTTTGCTTTGCAAAAACAAATATGATGTTGAATATGGCTTAGAAGTTTGCTAAACGCGCAGCTGCCAGTTTTGATTGGATTTAAATTCGAATGGTATGGTCCAGAATAAACAGAGAATCACAAAATGACATAACGTGTACAAAACAAATATGGTTTTCGAAGACCAGGCTTCCAAATGTTCAAGCTCTTAGCCGAATGCACGAGACTCAGCGCGTGCGCAAATGGCTCCCAACTCTTAAAGAACGATGAGGTATCTAGAATGAACTTCTCGTACAGTTTCGCATAGTTGGGATTGTGCGTGCCTTAGAAGCAAAATCGCAGCAGTGCAGTCGAGCAAACATCTGAAAATAAATAATTATGCGGAGGTTGAGTGCAACGATTTTTAATTTTCCGGGAATACAACAGACTTGACTTGCACTTGACTAAGTTCAGCACTCATAACCTTACGGTCGCAATGACTTTTCCAGGCGTTTTCCAGATCGATTACCTCTTGCGCATATTCAATCCAACTTGCACTGGAACCTGTGTGGAACTCGTTATGAGTAGTAATGAACTTCTTCCAGATACGCCAGGGCATGTTGTGCCGCCTTGAATGTGGTAGGCTACCCTAGCTAGCTAGCTAGCTAGATAGCTACCTACGACTTGCTAGCTACCTAGCTGGCTAAAGCCGCTAGAGCTAGCTAGCTAGCTAGCTAGCTAGCTAGCTAGCTACACCTAGCTACTATTACTACCACTACCCTACCTAGCCTACTACTGGCAGGCTAGTAGCTAACTTTCTCATCGTTGCTCGTTTGGTCGATTCAAGGAAGACATACTACTTGACTTCACTACTAATTATGGCTAGTCAAATCAGAGTTGCATGACTTTGACCTGCGTCAGACCATTCCGCCTCACCGAAGCAACAGTCTCAAGGTGCCCAGAGGTTGCATCAGCAGCGTAAAAGGCTGCAGCGCGGTGGTTGTAAGTCCCAGCCTCAACCGGAAAGGTCTGCGCCTCGTTCATCCATTTGGCGATCGGTTCCCCTGCCGCCAGCTGTGACAACGACTCCTTGATAATGCGCCTCTGATACTTGATCATAGTCGGCTTTTGGATCGGCCTGGAGTGCTCTGATCTCACATAAGCCCTCTGCTTGTCAGGTGCCTGTGTCACAGCACCGGCAGCGGCCCCAGTCTTCTTGGTGTGCCTTCTGCGCTTCGGAGAGCTCTGCGATGGCGGCAATTCCTCACTGCTGAGTGCAAGCTCAACTGATGCTGCTGCTGCGGAGTCTTCTCCAATGTACCAAGGAATATCATAAACGCCCTCCCGGAACCATTTGTCGCACAGATCCAAGTAATACGACCCGGTTGCGCTGCCGAACAAGTTTTCAGGCGTCAGGGTTTGATCACCAAGATCGATGCCACTTCGATCACGATCAGCAGGATTCTTGTCAAGTAAGTGGCCCGACAGTTTCGATATTGCAGATGCCGTCAACTTCGCAGGAGGCTGCTCCGAGCCTTTACCCTGAGTGTGTTTCGGAGATGATGCAGCAGGAGCAATCTTCTTCTTCGCCATGATCAGACTACTGTAGCCTATCTATGTTGCTCACAAGGAGACACACACTAGCATCCTTCCTGCGTCGTAGGTTGGTCGGTGCACTACTTATTACACAATTTCACAGCTCAACCTCTTTTGGGAGATTACAGCTCTGTAGTCAGGCTAAGTGAGTGTGAGTGAGTCAAGATATCGGATATAGGTTTGTGTTGTTTGAGCTAAAGTTCGCGGGGGTGAACAACACATGGGGATCGTTGGACTGAGTCAGCTAAAGGGCTAAAGGCTATCACCTGTCGAGGTACCACTAACAGGTATACAGTTTACAATGGTGTAGCACTGGCCTTTAAAGAACAAGAGCCAAATGATGCCTTTCAAATCTGCCATATATCAGATAATCACGCTGAGTGGTCAAGAAAACGAAAAAAACGAAAACCATAATGTGTATGATGGGATTGGTCCGATTAGATGACCTTGGGCCAGGCAGCCAGGCAGAATTGGAATTGCCTCGGGACCTCGGGCCGACTCATTTCCCTTGTAGCCAGCACACAGGGCCCCAAGCTAGGTAATTGAATGCGTGGACACACTTACGTTTGATGTCTGGGATTTAGTAGCATGTTGTAATCGCAATGTTATGGTTCTTATTTTTCGACCGCCCAGCTCCTAGGGACCATGGGGGTCAGGGTCAGGGAAGAAGGGAGCCTGGGACCGACACCTCCCAGACTCAAGTAAGGAACTCAAGCTAAAAAGTAGAAGCATCTCTGGCCTAGGGCCTGAGGGATTAATCTCCGAACCAAGAGCTGAATATGATGTCTGCAACGCAATACACATAGGCCGCATTACAGGAAGCCATAGGGCCATATAGAGCTTACCTGCCATGACTATTTCAACCAACTTTAAAGGGTTCCAGAATTGCCGACTCACAAATGGCCTGAGCCCGGCGCCGCAAGCAGGATGTTGACCTCGTGGTCGATGATGGCATCGCTCGCGGCCTGGGAGGCTGGCTGGGTATGTTGATGCAGTGGTAATGATGGCGTGTATCACATTACATTACGCAAAACTGAAAAGTAAAAGTCGTACGAGTACGAGGACCGGTAGTTACGAGTTGTGACAATAATGTAGAATGAAACATGGATCAATCACTCAATAGTCTAATAGTTAACGTGATGCAGTGATGCAGTCAGTCTGTCCCAGCATTATTAGCAGAGTAAGGCTGGACTTGGTGTATGTGTCTGTACCAAGGCCAATGGGCAGGGCGCCAGGGCTCCAGGGGCGCAGCTTACTGTTCAACAATGAGAAATTAATATGGGATCAATAGGAATAAGGTGCGCATGTGGTCTTACGAAGCCCCGGACACACTTAGAAATCTAAATGGTAGAGGCACCGCCTCAAGGCGACACATTTGTTGTGTCCACCCCCTCCAGATACATGCACAGCCTTGTGTCCTGAAACCTCAAGTGACCAGTGACATGAGGGCAGCCATCGAGCGGCCAAAAACCTGAGATAATAACAAGCCAATTGATTCATGCAGAGATCTTAGAGGCATAACAAACAAGTAAAGATACCTTTTTCCAACAGTCCCTCCCAATCCCCCTGGTTACTTGGTCCCCCCGGCTCCAGCCCCCCATGGACGCCATTGTAATTCAGAGGCGGTTACATGACTTCATGTGACTTCATCTGTTCTGTTTCATTTCACGATTCCGCGAATGAATTCAAAGCAGCTCGAGTGGCAGCAGCACCCAACAAGTTGGTTTTGTCGGAGACAGAAAAAAACTGGCTATTAGGCGATCGGCCTTTGAAACACTTTTTAGCATTGGCTTGATAGCTAATGTAACACAACAAAGGTGTTTGGCAATGTTGTTAGGCCCTAGCATTTGTAAGGCCTTTGAGAAGTCATCTAGGAAAACCATTCAAGGGACCCTGAGTTTCAAAAGCCAGTGGTCCAGCATCTCGGAATTCAGGCTCATGCATGCATGTCTCACGTCATCAGAGAGGGCCTCATAATGCCTTTAGGGGCCCAAAGCCATTGAGGGCCTTATAAGGCCTCTGGCATCACTGGGGCCCTAAGAGCCTTAAAAGGCACTGGCAGACAGCCAGAGGCTCAGAAGAGAATAACAACAAGATCACTGCGACTGCTGCAGGCTCACGCCTTGCGGTCTGGCTGTGAATGCTATCATGGTTAGTTCATCCAAGCCTTCAAAAGCATTGGCAGGATTCGAAGCATTATGAAAGGCGATTCATCGCTTGCGGCTTGGCGTCTTCGAGCGAATTCTGCGTCGTTTACCATGTCCACGTTGAGCGTCTTCGGCAGCTGCAGATGATGCCGCTTCTTCTGCTGTTTTAGCAGCTTTGGACTTCTGAACTAAATTGAAAACATGCGGCGTAATACGCGCTCGTGGCCAGCAGAGCCAGCTATGATTGTGGATGACAGACATAACTGGGATTGACATCGAGTTGCCACACTGGGCTCCAATATGCCTGGGATCGCGATCAGCATTAGGATGTGAAAAGCTGCATAGGTCAAGCTGCGCCAACTCACTGCGGGTCGTCAAGCCATAAGTGAAAGGAATGACCGGGAAGCCCAAAGATGTTAGCAGCTCCGTGCCAAACAGCCATCGACGAGGGCCGACTCTCGGGCTCTGCATCCACAAGCGTCCATAATTGTGGATGAGTACCTGCATTGCCCAAGGGTTGCTATGGCTGCAGTGTGACACCAATGGATCTTGATTCAATTGAAATACCTCCCCTGGCCAACGTTTTTCATAGGAATCAACATGGGACTGCTCGGTGTCATTCAGGGTTCGAAAGAAGGCATCACGGTCGTCTGGATGAAGCTGCTCCTCACTATGTGCCAGTGATGCATCCCTTTGCTGGCTCACATCAAGCTCCCTCTGTGCCTGCGCGACAAAAAAAAAATGTGTTTTACTTCATTTGATTTCGGGGCTGGTTTGTTGTTGACCTAGAAGCTGTAAACACATACTGCCAAGAGCTTTAAGAGCCTTGAATAAGGACCCTTGTATAAGGCCATCCCTTAGAGCATTACAAAGGCCATCATTAAGGGCTTTATAAGACCATTTGTTGTTGCCTCGTTTGGAACAACGCCGATCTGCGGGTATTCAGTCATGAAGAACACATCTTTCCAGGCAAAGTTCACAGCCCGATGAAATCTTCTCGAAAACGACGACAATGGAGAGAGCTCTGACATAACCTTCACCTTGTGCCTCAATCTCAGAAATGATCGAGGCCTGGCATATGGATAACCTAGGATCGGCGGGTCCATGCTTACTTCCTGGTCCATGTAGTAGCATGCGTTGAAGAAGCGCTTGAACAATTGCTGCAGGAGGTTTCCATCTACATTCTCTGATGTAATGTCACCTGCAAATGACGAGCTGATTATTTCTATATCTGTGACAGCATGTAAGCTGACACAGATACAGAGACATTGGATGTGTTGTTTGGTCTAGCGAAGAGGCGTCTAACGCTATATGCAGGACTGGGCGAGGAGCGTATTGACAACAACAACAACAACCCATGCAGGTCGTACGAGCCCCGTGAGTGAGGGCCCAAGGGTTTCGGTGTTAAACGCATCAAGTCCCCTAGCGGCAAGCCTTTAACAGCCTAGGCCATCCTTATGATGCCCTGAACCTTCTTCGAGCTCCAGTCGAAGACCAATCCAAGCCAGAGTGAAGAGAATGTCTGGATCCGCCATGCCAAGCTTTGCACCTCGCTTGCTGAATGGTCTGCAAGGTGATCCAGCCATGTGCCGCTTAGCTGTCCTCAGTCGACACCGTTTTCCAGGATGGGTCTGACAATCACCATAGAGCTTCATTGCCTTCTTCTCTGCAAGCAAGCGGGCCAAGACTTCAACCGCCATATGTGGATGCGCAAGCACTTTCTTGATATGGCCTTGCGAGTGGAGCTCATCCCTGAAGAACTGCGCAATGTCTCGATAATAACATATATTGTGTTTCCTGCAGTATGGCAGGAGCTCCTTCTCACAAGCGCTATCCCAATCAATGTGATGAAGAATCTGTGGTGGCTTGATTGCTCGTCCGACGCGCTCAGAGAGGAAGTGAACATTCATATGCATCGCAGTCCCAGCCGCATCAATGCCAGAAAATGCAAAGCTGATGCTATCATCTTCCACAGCGTTTGCGATTTGCTCACACTCGCTGTCACTCATATTCTTGTAGCTGAATCTTTGAAACTCAAGCATGTCACCAAGGCTTTCCACGATTTCTGGAGTGTTTCCCTTCAGCTGAAAGGGATGAGGTGGCAAGTTCGAATCCACAGATTCCACAGAGGTTGACGATGATGCTGGAGGTGATGCAAGTGAGGCCGATGTTGTGCAAAGTGGATCAGCTTTGGCGGTTTCAGGTTTCTGGGCCTGGGCTATGGCTTGGGTCGTTGTCGTAGTTTTGTCTTCATTAGATTCATAGCTGAACGTGTCTCCCAGAAGATCAGTGCTGGAGGCCCGGTGTAATGATGATGCAGCCGCTGCTGAGGCGATGTTTGCTGCCGCCGTGGCTTCGGTCGTGGCCTGGGCATGGGCCTGTGCTTTATCAGCAGGCTCAAATTCTGATGCCGCCGATGCTGCAGCTGAGGCTGACGCTGAGGCTGACGTGTTCGTTTTGTCAGAGTTATTGGTTGTGGCCACCGCGGCTTGTGTCGTAGTCATCTTCTGTGATTCTTCACCAGACCTGTCGCCGGCAGTGTCGGTTACTACACTCAATGGAGATAATGAATAAGGCGAAGCAGGCTCATGCGCGAATATTGCAGATGCTGACATGCTGGACGGCACAGGCACAGGCACTGTAATTGCAGGCTCTGTAGATTCTGACATAGCTTGATGAAGTTTGGATGCCAGCTCAATCGTAGGTATGTTGCTGCCAGTTGAAGCCATTGCGTACAGTTGAACAAGGTCTGGCGCCTCGGAAGTGTTGCTAGCAGCAACATGAGCAGCAGCATCAGCGCGAGCCATTCCAGCAGCATCTGTCTCGTCTGACTCGTCTGTTCTGGCATTACTCATCGGACAACTCGCATTCGGACCGATATCTTTCCCAGGGACTCCAGAGATGGTTTCACTATATCCATCGACATCAATGGTGGCAGCATCGCCCACAGAGTCTACAGATACCGCTGCAGCCATGAATGCAGTAGTTCTGGAGATCTCATGTTGTTGCCCAGACTCGGATGTCGTGCTCTTGGTGCTCGCATCATCTTTACCTGCAGCCATGGAAACTGGAGCAGAAGCGGCTGGAGTCTGTGGATCAGCATCGTCGTCATCCATGATTGAGCCAAGTGCAGCTTCCAGAGAATCACCAGGTGAAATGTGAGTGCATTCTTGTTGTGGCCGTTGAACTTCATCAGGATCTGACTTTGCATCGCTGATATTAAAGCGCAGCCATTGCTCCTGCAGGCAGACAAATGAAAGGTCGCATTGGCTGGTTAGTGTTTGTTCGGTTTGTCTAGATATTAACAAACTGGACTGGATTCACTGGATCACTTGTTTACCTTGTGTTTACACGGATCCTCACGATTCCAAGGAAGATACAAAGGTTGGCATCGCTCTGCTTCACCGATCTTCCAACCAACATACTGCTGAGGCGTCTTTCTTTTGCTGAAAACAGCATCAAACTCTGTCTTTGTCGCTTTGTGCATGGATTGCCACTTCGGAAATAGGATATCATCTGTAGGAATTGGCTGGTTGCCATGGAACGTAACTTGGCCAAGCAGCTCAACCACTGGAATGCCATGAGAGTTTTTCCCACCACCTGTGGCAATCCAGAAACGCTCAAGAGTATCGACACACTTCAAATTGTAGGATTTGATCTCCATGCTTTTTTTATCCTTGTGAATAGGAGTGAATATTCTGTCAGCATGGGGCTGCTGGATTCGCAGGGCTCGCTCGGCTCGATCGGGCTTTGCGTTTGCTGCTGTGCTATTCGGTGTCTGCAGCTTCAGTTGGGATTTCTTTAGCTGTGATGACGAGCGCAGAGTGGGTGTCTTCAGAGGCAGTGATTTCGGAGGCATGGCGGTCAGGCCACCTGAAATTAATGCGCGCTGCACTACACTCGCTGCTATTGTGTGGTGGATGGAAAAAGGCTATACGAGGCTGCCAAGTAACATTTGAAGATATAGTGTTGTATTGTCGCTTTGTAAATTATAGCTGTTGTCCATTGCCTGCCTTAGCTGGCCGCCAAAAATATTATAGGGGGGATCTTTCAAGGGCAATTCAGGCTTCTGCTAAATGACTTGGATGTGTTTCTCGACGCCATATCGCATAGTAAAGGCTCAGATTGAAGACAAAGAGCAGTTAAAGAGAGCAGGTCCAGTTGTTTGTTTGGTTTGGAAGTATTGCGAAAATATTCGAGAAATACCAAATAGAAACATTAAGATATCATGTTGCAATTTGGGCTTTGGCGAAGGCGTCCCACAGCATGGGCATAGCATAGTTGGCGTAGGGAACATCGAAGTATGGCGAAAACGCCGTTACGACCGAGGGCCAAAAGGCCTCCAGCCCTGCTATATTTTTCTGGGTTTTGGCTCCTGAAGGCTACTGACAGAAAGTATTTGAAAAGGCTTCAGTGTTCCCAGATGACCAAACCAACCTATCCTATCCGAGCCCTATCCCGTCATCACATACCTAATAACTGACCAAACCAAACAGCAAAACAGGAACAGGAAACCAGGAGACTGGTATAGACTACAAGGCTCGCAAGCTAGATCTATCTCGAGCGCATCTTGGGAGCCAAGGCCCTGAGGGGGAGCCCAGGGAGGAAGGGAAATAATTGCAACAACTGATGATGGCTAGCTAGTGGAAGGGGCAGTCTCTAGATGAGCATTTCTAGCTTTGCGTAGTTGCTAATATGGTTCCACTTCCCCCTAGGAATCCGACCATCAGCAACTATCGACGAGAGAGAGAGAGAGAGACAAATCAGGGATCCCGACAGCCCCGCGCCGCTGCAGCTGCATGTCGGTCGGTCTGAGCCTCGGAGGTAGCTGGCGAATGGATGGCAAGAGAAGGCTACACTACAAACAATTGACCCACCAATTGCCTTAAAGCATTCATATCAATGCATTTCAATTGTAGTTAGTGAAAGTCAGTGAAAGTAGTTGCAGTAGCGCGGTATGGTTGTAGTTGGATAACTGGATAACTCATGACTAGACGTCTGCTTACAATTGGTCAGTTAGTCGCAGTCGCATTACGAATTGTGTATTAGCTCGTGACGACTTATGTGGCACAGCCATAAGTGTAGTAGTCGCAATTTTGTGTTGGCTAGCCAAAGTGTAGTAGTTGTAATTTTGCGCAGCGAAGCTCAAAGACTGCAGCAGAATTCAGTCGATGGGACTCACTCCGAGACGAGGCCTTAATCTACAGGCCTGGCATTATGTGGTAAGGCCGAAATTAATGAAGGCCATACTGTCATTTGAGGCCGCCATCATAAGGCCATTAAGGGCCTTATAAGGTCACTAGGAGCCTTTAAGGGGGCTCCATAGGGGTCCTACCCCTAAGGTCCTTATAAGGCCCTCAGAGGCCATGTAAGGCCCTTAGGGGCCCTATAAGACCCTTAAGGCCATTACAAGGCCCTTAAAGGCCTTATAAGGCCCTGGCCTTATAAGGCCTTCCTCTATAGCCTCGGAGTCTAGCTGATGAGCAGCGTGCGCGTGCGACGCAAAAAAGGCGTTCCAAGGATTTCACATGGAAGTGCACTGTGAGCAAATCCGATGAGTGTCGCGCCCTTGTTCTAAAGAGATGCAAGCTCTCCTAAGCCACAGAAAATTACCTGCCAGCATGGGACCAAGCTGCCGATGAGACTTGAGTATACAATA
>Ga0115006_10003429_pt1 | contig 10756 bp, 5 predicted proteins | sample ArcOceMetagenome_3_FD_88943 | JGI IMG/M metagenome (GOLD analysis project Ga0115006, IMG submission 88943) | Marine eukaryotic phytoplankton communities from Arctic Ocean - Arctic Ocean- Svalbard ARC20M Metagenome | ecosystem: Environmental > Aquatic > Marine > Oceanic | place: Arctic Ocean...
AGCGAGGGAGCGAGGGAGCGAGGAAAGAAAGAGTTTATGTGATATGGAGAGTATGCGCGCATAATAGTGAAACAACGTTTCCCACATTCAAGAGCCAACGCGCGCGCTTTCTCGGGTCTTGGAGCTTCAAGAAAAGAGGCATGATTCTCCAGACGCGAATGACAAAGAGTGTTGACGCAGGACAAGGAGCAGTAGACCAAGCAGTTCGGACAAGGAACTCATGGTAACAATTCAGTCCAGGCCCTCTTATGCACAACATGATACGCATGAGAAATCGCTTATGATCCATGCAGAGCAAATGAGCGCACGCGAGCGTTGTTCGCGTCTGCCTGAGCCTTATCAGCCATACTGAAACTGACCCCTGGATTCGACTATAAATCCATGCCGGCAGGATCGTCTTCTTGTCCGACGAAACGTGCTGTCACACAGTGAAAAGCTGAACAAGGGCTTCTACTTCGATCTGTAGTGGTCACTTCACTCTACTTTTCCTCCACACGCAATTTTCTGGACACTCCTCACGGCTTCTCCTCTTTGGTCTCTCTACTGTAGCATGTAAACGTTCAAGATGAAAATAGACTCTTGAAATTTGCCCATGGGGCCTAGACATTCAAGGCATCCCTGAATGTATTTATGTCAACGTTACTCCGCCACGATAGAGTGCTGCTAACAAATGGTAAAATAATCAACATAATCCTTGCGCCAAAGCCCCCCATCTCGATAAAGTCCTATCCCCACAATCAAATGAGCTGGTATTCACACGGCTTACGCTGAAGTCCTCATGCCCAGCACTTGCATTCGCAATTTTTCGAGCTGGTATTCACATAGCTCACGCTGCGCTGCTTCTTCCTCCACCTCCTTCTTCAATTCCTGCGCCTCCGACTGTCCGCAAACACACAAATATCGAGAATGCACATTAGAAAACAACAAAATGAAGCAAGGACGCATAGACAGACACAGACAAAGGGAGCCCAAATTGCCACAGCTGTTGCTAGTGGTTGGACGCACAGGCGGCACACCTGTGCATACTCGAGGCGTTGTTTCATTTCCTCGTGATCTGCCAAGTCCTCACGGAGCGCACGCACCTCCTCTTGAGTGTCACGCGCCTGCCAAATATCATAGATCAGTGGTGAAATACGACGAGGTTGATGCGAGATAAATTGGTATCCGCCGTGTATGTTGTTTACATGTACTTTCATTGTTCAATGGTATTCGAAGAGATCGACAAACCTCTTGTTGCGCTTCGTCCAGTGCACGCTTCAGCCCCTGGTTCGCGTCCGTCAAATCATCGATGTCCTTCAGAATATTATCGCGTTCTAGTCGCTTGTAGTCCAACTCGTGAGTTTTCTCCTTCAACACGTCTGCCTCGGCCTGTTAACCCAATCACAGCATGTGTCATACAAAAATGATTATCGCACTTGAGTGTCGCATTTTCAGACATTCGTAGGTTATGGAATGACAAAACCAGTTCAAGAACGCCAGTCCCCATTGGGCCTGGCACTTCTTCACAGCCTCAACACACAGCCATACTTCAGCACATGCAAGACACATCAAAAACGCATACCCTGGCCTCTGCTGCCTTGATCTCAGCAAGTTGAAGCCGTCTTTCGCAGTCTGCCTTATACCGTTGAAGGTCTTCGTGCGCCTGTAAGTCCTCACCGGAAGTCAGAAGCTCATAACCACAACTCGCAGACCGGTCAATCGCTTCACAAATCTTCGCAAACTAGAGAATCGTACCATCATGGGGATGTCCTTCTGTAGTTTGACCTTCCTCAACTCTCCCTCCGTCTCCAGAAGACGGATTTGGAGAGTTTCGCCAAGCTCCAGACTCTGCTCCAACTGATGCTCTGCAACGGTACGGGCCTCTTGCTCGTGCGCTGTCAAAATTGTGAAGAGTCAGCTCTCTGCCGACGATCATAATCTCAACGCAAAGCTCTGATCTGTCTCCCTCGTCTCGCTGTCTCATTAACACTCTCCTTCGTACGCACGCACGCAAGCACACACGCACAGATAATGATCGAGGATAGCTTACCGAGCGACAGTCTGAGGTTCTCCATCTCCGACGACAGTTGCATGGAGCCATGCTTCTCGGCCTCCATTGCGTCAAAGGTTGAACGCCAGGCTTTAGAGTAGTCATTGCGAATCTGCCGGTCGTGATACAAGCCCATGAACACAGACCAGCACAAGTCGAGGACCTCGGCTTGTTTTTGCTTGTGCGCTGCCAAGGCACGCGCACGCGCATTCTTGATTCTCTTAACTTCATTACACCAGTTCCACCACGTGTTTCTGACAGCCATTTTTGATTTTCTTCCGACCCCACGGTGGTAGCGCATCAGGTACGGTGCTGCTTTGCGGTGGTACTTCAGGCGCTTCCAGCCATGGAAAGCACGGGCTTTGCCGTATGAGCCCCTGAGCAGGTACGAATTGTTTGCGGCAGCGTAAGCCGCCTTCAGCAGACGCAACGAGACCGTGCCCTTACCCGTGGCTGCCTCTTTCGTCTTGTTCAACTCGTCCTGGAGTGCAGTGCACTTTCGCTTGAGTTCATCGATCTGATTCACAAGTTTGCCACTAGCATTACCCGTCGCCTCGCCGGCAGCCTTGATGCCCTCTTGGAGCAGCGCAATTTTGTCCTTGAGTCGAGCAATCTCCTCCTCAAGCTCTAAGTGGTCTGACTTTGCCTTAGCAAGCTGTTTGTCAAACATCATTTCCATGTCAATTTTCTCGGATTTCATCTCCATCTCCTGCGACTTGGCCTTGCCTCTCAGGTCCTCGACTTCCAGCGTCAGCTCGTGGATTTTCCCTTGTGATTGCTCATATAGCTCAGAATGACGCTTTCCATCCGCAACCGTTTGTGCCAGCATGGATTCAACGCGTGCCAGTTCCACTTCCTTTTGCCGCAGGAACTCAGCAGTTTCCTGGTATTGCGTGTCAGCGAATTGGCGCTCATGCTGCAGGGTTTTGATTTGCTCCATCATATCACCCTTGGTATCGCCCATCGAATCCTCCAGCAACTTCAGCTGCGCCTGCGTGTCGCTCAGCATCTGACGTGTCTTTTTCAGATCATGCTCCGCAGCGGAGGCACGCCGCTCACTTGACTCGACCTTGGCACTGAGCTCGCGATCAATCTGTGCGACCTGACGATTCGCTTTCTCCTCCCGCATTTTGCTCTCATGTGTAATACGATCTACTTTTCGTTTGGCGTCATTTTCGACCGTGTCCACGTGCGTCTTGATGTTTTTCTTGATGAGCTGCCCAGCAAAGGCATCAAGACCATCCAGCTTCCTCTTGCGATCTCGCGCCCATGCAACATGCGCAAGCAGCCGCCGTTCGGTCTTGCCCTGCGCTAGGTGGGCCTTGAAGCAGTCAAGCACTTGGTGCCGGCGCTTGTAGTGGAGTTTTTGCACCGCGCTCTCGCCTTCAAGCCATAGCCTGGTGGACGCCTTGGCTACGAAAAGCCAGTTTTTCATGTGGCTCTGCTTCTTACGGAACTTGCTTCTGTACACCACCGCAGCTGCAACAATACCTAATCTCTTCGTGTTCTTGGTGTTTGACAGCCAATGTTTCCACACCGCGCTGCATAAGCGGCGCTTCTTGGCGCGCTCCATTCTGTTTGCAGCAGTATACACTACGACACCCTGTTTTGCCAGCACCTGGCTCGCGCGTTCGTTGGCTGCCTGCACCTCTTTGACATACTGATCTGTCATCTCCTCATAATTCTGCTTCGCATCGTCGACGGTGCGCTTGTTGACCTCCGTGTATGCATTCATGGCCAGTCCGTGAAAAGCGACTGACTTCAGGAAAAACTCCCCTCGCGCAATTGCCCATCGCAACAGAGCACGGGCACGCGACAAAGAGCCGGTCTGGTGGGACCAAGCCCTAATGCATGTCGTTTTCAGTCTTGTGTCATTTCTGTCCCACATCGCGTCGACGCCGCGTTCCACGTATTTCTCGTTTTCGATGCCCACGATCCAGGAGCGGAGGGCCCAACTTTTGACACGCCGCCCATTTCGCTTCCTCGTCTCGCCTGCAACATACCGCAAGTGTTGCCGGTGCATCGTGTAGCTGGCCCATGAGCAGAAAGAGCGGATACCCTCACGACCTGACCAGCGTCTGATCCAAATACCCATGCTGGCATCCATGGCGTTGATGGCATTCTTCTGCAGCGTCCACTTGTCGAAATAGCGCGTCAGGGTGCGTCGAGTGCGCTGATCCACTACGTTGTAAACCGTACGACGCTGCGACGACATGAGTTGTTTTTGCTTGATTTGGCACACTTGCAGCATATCCAAGGCCTGGTGATGATGCTCCTGTTCCTTGGTCAGCTCATCCTGTGCATGGCGCGCTTGCTCGCTTAGCGCGGCATGATAGTCGGCCTTTTCTTTGGCCAATTGCACTTCCAGCTCAGCCACACAGTACTCCAGCTGCAATTTTGCAAGCTGCTCCACCTCCAACTGCTTTACCGTACTCTTGACTTTTTCTTCCGTGTGAAATTTCAGCTCCTCATATTCTTCTTGTGCCATCCTTGCCGTCATCAGAGCGTGTTCTTGCTCGTTCGACTTGGTCGAGAGCGAGGCCTGGACCCGCTGGTGAAGATTCTGCAGCTCGCGCTTCAGCTCGGCGATCTCTTGATTTGCCTCCATCAACTCCTCATCTGCCAACTCTCGCACACGCTCTACGTCCTTCTCCCGCTCTGCTTGCAACAGAGTGATCTGCGCCTGCTGATTCTGCGCGACCTCACCCATCGACTTGAATGAAGCGCGGACCCTCTCGAGCTCACCCTCCTTTTCATCCAGCTCGAAGACGAGCTGATCAATCTTGATGTCACGCAAGTCGCACTGGCGCTTCACTTCGTCAACCTCTTCGGTCAGCCGCTTCGACAACTCGACCACGTCTTGCATTTCGAGGACAACCGACTCTTTCTGCAACTCCATGTCACGCGCGTGCTTGCGGCAGTTTTGCAGCTCAGTGGCAATTGCATCAATGGTGTCGTCGTCCTCACGTTTGACGTCCTTGGTCTCGTCGACGACACCACGTAGTTCGCGGCGTTCCTTTTCCAACTTCTCCAGACGTCCCTCCATTTCGCGACAATTTTGCGCCCATACGCGCTCGGATTCGCGCGCGGAGAGTTGCACTTTTTCTTGGATCTCAAGAGATTGCTCAAGCTCCAGCTTGAGCGCTTCAATCTCCCTGTCAGCCGCAGCCTTCTCGGCCGCCACCGTCTCAAGCTTTTGCCACGCAATGTTCGTACTCCCAATACTGCCCACCTTCTCCTCCTCAATGTTTTTCTCGAGCTCCTGCTGGATGCGCAGAGCCTCTTTGAGCTCCAGCTCGCACTTCTCCAAGTCTGCAGCATACGCTTTGTTCTCATCTTCTAACTTTGTATTCGCGATTTTGAGCGACGAGTTGCGGTCGAGCGTATCAGCAAGCCGCTGCGAGGTCTGCTCCAGTTGTGTTGATGTAACTTCATAGTCAAACTCGAGCTTGCGCGCGTTTGCGCGCAGCTCCTCGATCGCAGCAGCGTCCTTGTAGTGGGTGGTAGCCAGCGCCTGCTGCTTTTTGGTCATGTCAGCAAGCCTTTCGTTAGACAGCTCGCTTTGACTCTCTGCCTGCTTGAGCTCAGTCTCGATCTTGTCCTTGCATTCTCGGAAGTAATGAGCCATCTCCTTCGTGACTGCCTCCAATTCTGTGAGCTTCGCATGTGAGAACTTGCGGGCACTCTCTGCCTCCTCCAATGCCAGCTGTGCATCCTCGAGCGCCAACACCTTTTCGTGGTAATCTTTCTTCAGGAAGTTGAGCTCAGCCTCAATTTTCGCCGCGTGCTTGGCTAATTTTGCGTGCTCTGCTGCTTGTGTGTCACCCTCGTGCTGCGTCGCCTGAATGACCAAGTGGTTCACTTGCTTGTGCAACTCCTCGTTCTCGCGCTCCAGGTCTTTGTTGCGCCTGTGTACCTTGTGCGCTTCCTCGCCCTGCTCTCGGGCTTCCTTGCGCGACTTGAACAGCTCCAGACCGAGGCTGGAATTTTCTTTCTTCAGCTCATTTCCTACTTCTTCTGCTTTGCACTTTGCCAAATTGGCCTCGCGCAGCTCCATGGAAGTGCTGCTCAGCAAAGAGCGTGCCTGCTGAAGCTCGTCGTTGGCAAGCTTGAGCTGCGCTTCCAAATTGCGATTTGCGTGTTCACAATCCTTCAACATGTCGCTCAGAATAGCGACATTCGCGCCGTTGGCTCGCTCTTGCTCCAGGCTCTTGTCTGTGTTCTGCTTCATGCGATCGAGTAGCAACAAGCGGTCCCGCAGCGTGTTCAGGTCGCGGTGCTTTTTCTCGTTGTCAGCTTCTGCTTCCTTGAGTTTAACCTCCAAAATGTTCATTTTCCGAGCCGCCTCCTGCAAGCGCAGGTCCTTTTCTGCCTCTCTCTCGTGCTTACGCAGGCCTGTCGCATCCTGTTGATCCTTCTTCAGATGCGCATTTTCGCGCAGCAGCAACTCCTGCGCTTTCTCCAACCCCATCTTCTCTTCCATCAGGAGGTCCAGTTGGTTTTGCAGGTGTTTCTTGTCTTGCAACAGCATAGCCTCCCTCGATTCAAAGTAAAGCGATCGCTCACTGGCGCTTTCCATCGCCGACTGAAGCTCAATCAGGGCATTCGCATTGCCGCGTCTTGGCACGCCAGCCGGGGAATGGGATTGCTGCTCCGCGCAGCGCCTGCGGAGCAACTCGATCTCTTGCTCAAGCTCTCGGACTGCCTTCCTGTGCTGTTCTTCAAGGACCTGCGTAGACACCAACGCGTTCCCGAGGTCGCTTTCTACGTTGCTCATATTTCCCTTCAATGCACCCAACTTAGCTTCGAGCTCTTCGATGCGCGCCTGATCCTGCTCGTGCCACTTAAGCGCCTCCACCTTGGACTCCACGTCCTTGTCCATGAACACGTGGAGTGTCTTGGTCGATAGGGTGAGGTCATACATGGCGGACTCGAGTTCCGTCACCTTTTTGCGCTCTTTGTCGAGCAGCTCACTCTGCATTGCGATTTTGTTCTCGAGATCCATTACAAGACCCTGAGCGTCCGAGAGCTGCTGCGCCAAATCCACCGAGCCGCCGCCGCCTGCTGCGTCGAGGCGCGATTGAAGCGTGAGGATCGTGTCGTCGCTAATGGCCTTCCACCTCATGCTGTCGTCCAGACGTTTGGTCAAGCTTTCGACATCCTTTTCCAACACGGCCTTCCAATCTCCGCCGCGGCCACTTGCCTGGTTCGCAGCGGCCTTGAGCTTGCTCTTCTCTGCCGTCAAGTCCCGCAGATGCGCTTGCAGGCGCTCAATCTCGAGGTTTTTGGATTTGACATCCGCCAAAAACACGCGCTCCTGCTCCTTCAGCTCCTTTGTGTGAGACTGCACCATCTGCTGGCGCTGTCCCGTGAGATGGTTGCGCTCGTTGATGAGCTCCGCGTTGTCGTTCTGCAGCAAGATTACTGTGTCGCGCATCGCCTCCATTTCCTGGTGGAGGTCTGCAACGTATTCATCCATCTGCAGTGCAACACCCTTCGGGTTGCGATCCGAAATGGCAATCTGCTCGAGCTTCTTCATGGCCTTGACATTTGCGTCGTACGCGTTTTGGCGCGCATTGCGCTCCTGCACGAGCAGACCCGTCAGTCTGTCGATGCGCTCCTGCATCTGAGCCTTCACAACCCTGTTGTGGTTCACCAGCGAGCGTTTCTCCTCCTGCCACGCGCTGGGCGACTGCTCTGCCCTTCCGCCCGCGTCCTTGCCCTTTTCCAACATTTCTGCTTGCAAGGACGCGCATCGATTCTGAAACTTGGTCACCAGCCCCTGCAAGCTCATCTTCACAGTGTGCTCGTGCAGCTTCCACTCCTCGAAGTCCTGTTTCACCGCCTTGAGCTCTGAAAGTATCACGCTCTTCTCTTGCCTGCGCACGAATCGAAGACAACGCGTCAACTGCGCCCGAGGACACAACAGGCATCGGCAGCACAACGCTGGGGCAGGCGGGGCGATTACGCGTCAGCTTCAGCTCGCTTGGACCCGGAGCTGACGCCATGGAACGAATACGGTGAGGACGCATGCTGCCCCATCGCCTCAGCCAGCTTGCGGCGCGCCGCCTCCTCGAGCATCTGCGTGCGCTCGAGCTCGTGCTTGAGGGTCCTGTTGCGATCCTCGAGGATCTGGACCTTGCTGTTGACCAGCACATTGTGCAGCCGCGGCGTGTCGCCCGCCTTTTCTGCCGTGTCGCTGTGCCACAGCACCTGCTCCAGCTCGTGCCTGCCGACATCCGCGACGCCGAGCCCGTCAGGTGACGAGAGGGGCCCCTGAGAGCAGCGCGCGGCGGAGCGCCGCGCATCACGCGGCGCGCGTCCGCGCCGCTGGCGGCGCGCGCATTTGCACGCGTACCGGCACTCCTCCTCGCGCGCAAGGGCGCGCATGAGCGAGACATTGTGGCGCTCCAGCCGCAGAACCTCGCCCTCGAGCGCCCCAGAGTCTGCCCGCGGCGCCGTGGAGCGCCCAGAGAGCACCGATGCGGCGAGGCTGCGGCGCTTGCCCGCCAGCCCCGAGCCCCGGGCAGAGCCGTGCGAGTGCGCAGTGTCCCGCTGCGCGAAGCGGTGCGGGCGCGAGCAGCGCCGTCAGTCGAGCGCGGCCGCGGCGGCAGCGAAGGCGGAAAAGGGCGAAGGGTGCGCCGCCGCGAGCGCCGGGCGGCATGCCCCACGTACCAGCAGCCCTGCCGGCAGCCCGGCCGGCATAGTGCAGGTCCCCCGCCTGCTCACACGCCGCTCTCGGCGAGTGTGCGGCTCAGCATCTGCTGGCTCCCTCTGCGCTGCAGCCCAAAATACTGCGCTCAAAGTCAGGGCCCACGAACACTGAAATCGCCGGGCGGCCGAGGGCGGCGCGGGACCAGCGGGGCGGCGGACAGTGGGCCATGTACTCGCACATTGTGTGCTCCATTGCCGGGTGTGGGCTCCCCGGTCACCAGGACGGGCCGCGCCAGCTCTGCAAGATGAACTGCCCGTCCGGTGCGTGTGCTGCTCGCCGCGCTGTCGAGTGAGCACCCGGGCTGCGCGAGGGCGCCGCAGCGCCATGACCGGACTGGGTTTAGGGTTGACGCCGGCGCGCGCGGGTGTGTGTGTGATCTGCAGGCGTTGCCCTCGACAACTACGACGGCATCTGGATTTCCGACCGACAGGTGCGCTGTTGCTGTCCCGTGTCGCCCGCCAGCCCGCCCGCCTGCCCGCCACGCACCCGTCTCCGCGGCGAGCCGGCGTCTGGCATCGTGCGGCGGGGCGGGCGCTGGAGCAACGACGGCTCGAGCAGCAGCCTTGCGCCTGTGTGTTGCTGTGGGGCGGTGCCGTGTTCTCTCCCATGTCGCCGCTGCGCTGCGCTGTGTGTCGGCGCGTCGCGCGGGTGGACGCCTCCTCCCCTCCCCTCCACCTTGCCCTTCCTCCTAACCCGCCTGCCCGTGCGCAGAACCACTGCATCAGGCGGCTGCCTGGTTCCGACGACAAGCCCCCGCCTGGCAAAGAGGACGACGTGGTCTCCGCCTCGCGTGCGCGCGCTGCGCACGCGATGACGACCTATCAGCGCACACGCTAACAAGATGCCCCCCCCCCGCGCGCGCGTGCGCGCGCGTACACGCACATATGCAGCAAACAATCGCTGGTCGACCTCGCAAGGCGGGACTGCGTGATGGGCGCGCCCGTGATGCGCAATTTCATGAGCCCGGGGGCATTGCTTGCGGCAAAGTGCGTGCCCTGTGCGTTCGCGACATGCTGTATGTATAAATGACAAGCTGTAGATGTATATGTATAATGCATGTGTGTCAGATAGGGCATGGTGCGTGCTCCTTGCATTCGTGACATGCTGTATATGTACATGGCATGCTGCATATGTATAGTGCATGTGTGCCAGATTTGTCATGCTGCGAGCTGTCTGTGCATATTACATATTTGTATATAAGGCAAATAAGTGCTACATAAGTGTATTGCATATGTGAATATGCGCGCAAGTGAGTGCGATGTATACTACATGTGTATATATAGGACAAATTCAGTGCTCCAGATGTATCCTGCACATGTATGTACATGCGTGCGCACACACACAAGTGTGTCTAACACACACACACAGGTGTTTCTAATTCTTTCTCCCTCGCTGGCTCTACAGACACACGCTTTGCATGTAGACAGAAATGATTATTATCGTTACTGTGATTGTAGTTCCACCATTGATCGTCTTTACAATTGTATGTGTGTGTGTGTGTGTGTGTGTGTGTGTGTGTGCGTGTGTGTGCGTGAGTGTGTGCGCGTGTGCGTGCGTGTGTGTAGACATAGAAAACACACAATATTTGCCTAGGACGGAAATAGTTATGATATCATATGATATACAGCACTTATGATATCATATGATATACAGGACGGCAAGATGTACGTGGTGGACAGGGAAAATCATTGCATCCGTTCTGTCACCTCCCAGGGCTTCGTCAAAAATGTCTGCGGTAATGAGAGAGAGAGCGCGTGTGTGTGTTTGTGTGTGTGTGTGTGTGTGAGAGAGAGAGAGAGCGCGCGCGCGAGTGAGAGAGAGAGAAACAGGGAGAGAGGGAGAGAGAGGGGGAGAGAAAGAGAGTGTGAGAGAGAGTGAGACAGAGAGAAGTACTGAGATACAGGTACTCGCGCACGCACACGTACCTGCATACGTGCCTGCACATGCATGCATGCATGCATGCATGCACGCACGCACACACACACACACACACACACACCTCACGCACAGCA
>Ga0115006_10003430_pt1 | contig 10754 bp, 8 predicted proteins | sample ArcOceMetagenome_3_FD_88943 | JGI IMG/M metagenome (GOLD analysis project Ga0115006, IMG submission 88943) | Marine eukaryotic phytoplankton communities from Arctic Ocean - Arctic Ocean- Svalbard ARC20M Metagenome | ecosystem: Environmental > Aquatic > Marine > Oceanic | place: Arctic Ocean...
CGCCCGCGGCCTCCGCCTCCGCCTCCACCTCCGCCTCCGCCTCCGCCTCCGCCTCCGCCTCCGCCTCCGCCTCCGCCTCCGCCTCCGCCTCCGCCTCCGCCTCGTTGCCACCGGCAAGGCGCGCGCGACGCGCGTCGGCGCGCGCCGCGAGCAGCGTGGTCGTCTGCGTGTGCAGCCGCGCCGTCGGCGCGCCCGTGACGCCGTCGGGCAGGCAGACGTCTTCGTATATGTCGTAGATGTCGATGCTATCGTCCATCGCGTGCTTGGTCGCCTCGTGCACGGCCGCGTCGCACGCCGCGGGGCACGGCACGTCGTCGCGCGGCCAGAAGCAGCGCGCCGTGTCGCCGTCGCACGCCGCCACCGCCGCGTCGGCGAGCGCCTGCGACGTCAGCGCGTGATAGCGGCCGTTGAGCACGTTGGCGCCAAAGTCGAGCTTCCAGTCGGTGTAGCCGTTGCCGACCGCGAAGCCGACGAGCTCGATGCGGTCGTCGCTCGGCTGCGGCAGCTTGGCGTTGGCGTCCTGGATCGCCTTGGCCGTGTTGGGGCACGTAGTGGCCTCCATAGCTCTCACCCGCGATGTAGACGACGCGATGTAGCTGACGACGACACGTACACGGCGCTGCTCGGCTTCCTGCGCGCCCACCCCGATCGCGGCCGCCCCGCGATGTAGAAGGGCGCGCGAGACGCATCGCCACGACTACACGCGGCCACCTGCACCTTTGGGTGATGATGTGGGCGGATTGAGCACCACGCTGGGGCTCTTTGCAAGTCCACCGCTGATACGTTCGATCGAATCAGTCGTGGTGATGGAGTGGAAGGGCATGAGCGCGTCGATTGCCCCACGGGCGACCTCTCCCGGAGCACCCCAGTAGATTCAAGCCGCAAGCGCGAACCCGGCACTTCTCGGGCCCATGAGCTCGGATTGAGCTGAAACTTTGACCCATGCGCTCGTGGCTGAGCCGTACAGTTCGAATTTGGTGCGTATGGGAGCTCTAAAGGCCGTTTACTATTCCGAAGACCGCGTGACGTGTGCTCTGGCGGCTTGCCTTTAGCGGCACGCGCGGTGACGTCCTGAAGAGGCTGTGAGTCGCCCCCCGCCACGGCCACGCGCGGCCACCTGCAGCTTTGAGCGATGAAGTGGGCGGATTGAGCACATCGCTGGGGCTCTTTGCAAGTCTCCCACTGATACTCTCGACCGAATCAGTCGTGGTCATGGAGTGGAAAGGCATGAGCACGACGATTGCAACTCACCGTGCACCGCCCCGCGATACGCAGCATGACGCAAGGCGCAAGTACAAAACTGGGACTGCTCGGGCCCATGAGCTCGGATTGAGCTGAAACTTTGACTCATGCACTCGTGGCTAAGCCTAACAGCTCGAATACAATGTGTATAGGAGCTATGCAAGCCGTCAACTCCGATAACCGCGTGTCGCGTGCTGTTGCGGCTTGCCCGAGCGGCACAGTGACGTCACGAAGAGCGCGCGAGACGCATCGCCACGACTACACGCGGCCACCTGCACCTTTGGGTGATGATGTGGGCGGATTGAGCACCACGCTGGGGCTCTTTGCAAGTCCACCGCTGATACTTTCGATCGAATCAATCGTGATGATGGAGTAGAAGGGCATGAGCATGTCTAGAGCACGTCAACTGCCAGCATCTGCCGGGAGGGCCGCCATGTTGCAATCGACGTGCTCATGCCCTTCTACTCCATCATCACGATTGATTCGATCGAAAGTATCAGCGGTGGACTTGTGAAGAGCCCCAGCGTGGTGCTCAATCCGTCCACTTCACCACCCAAAGGTGCAGGTGGCCGCGTGTAGTCGTGGCGAGAGATGCGCGTCGCGCGGCGTCTTCGTGACCGCACCGTGCCGCGCGCGGGCACATGCCGCCTGAGCACACGTCACGCGGTTTCAGGAGTAGAAGACGGCCGGTAGAGCTCCCTCCCGCACATGTTACGAGCTGTACGGCTTAGCCTCGAGCGCGTGGGTCAAAGTTTCAGCTCAATCCGAGCTCATGGGCCCGAGCAGTGCCGGTTTCGCACTTGTGCCGTGCTCAGTACGGCCACTCCCGATCTCCCGATCAATCGACGTGGTCATCGAGGTGTAGAACGACAGGACGCGTTTGTTGGAAGATGCTGTCGACTAGAGAGGTGGAAAGCCTCGCAGCGCGGTGCCAGCGCGCTACAGCTCATGACATGACGATCTAGAGGGCCGTCGTGACGCTCGTGCAAGCTCTATCTTTCACGTGGCATGCAGGGTGGCACCTAGGTACCGTGCAAATAGAGGAAGCGAGAAGATGGCCCTTTCACACCGGCCACCTGCTCGCTACGGCTTGTTTCTTTGAGCTTACATGACGGCTCCCGGATCCGGACCACCCCGTAGCATGCAGAAATACTACCGTCTAGGCCGCAGTTGCTTGCGATTACACAAGTTGAGTAAAGCTAACTAAATTCATCACGACGTGCACGCAAGAGCGGCGTGCTCTGCATGAACGCGTGCGACTCAGCGGCCCTCGACGCCCGCGCGTGCGCCGTTGCGTCGACACGCTACGTGGCGGCGCTGTGCTCGCCTCCCGGCGAGCCCGCCGACTGCGGCGCGGCCGCCGCCGCAGTCGACGTCGCGGGCTGCCCGTTTGCGCTGCGCTCCGTCTTCGCGCTGCGTCACGACCCGGCCATCGAGGCGTGCATCCGGATGGGCTACTGGTGGGCGCGGACGTACCGCGCCAGCTGCCTCGCTCCGGACGACGACGACGAGGGCGTGCATAACGCGGCGCAGCAGCTGCTGGTGGACGCGGCGTCGGGCCAGCGGCCACCGGACGCAACGCCGCACTGGGCGGGCGAGCAGCGGCTGCGCACGTTCACCAACGCGTCGGGCCTGTGGCCGCTACGCCTCGTGCGCGGCGACGGGCCGCCGCTCGCCGTCTCGCAGGTGGCGGTGCTGCCCTCCGACAGCTACCACTTCGCGCCGGCGGAGCGACAGGCGTGGCTGACCTGCGCGCCGCGCCTCCTCGCGTCGCGCACGGCGCCGCACGGCAGCGGCACCGTCTACAATCGCTCCTCCCCGCTGGGGGCGGGCGTGCTGTGGCCCGGCGTGACGCTCGCGCCCACGCCCACCGCCGCCGCGGTCGACGACACGCCGTGGGCGGAGAAGGCGGACCGCGTCGTGTGGCGCGGCGCGCTGCGCGGCTGCCGCCCCAGCGCGGCGCACGGCGGCGCCTGCCGCAACCGCGACGCCGACGCCGCGGCGGCCGACGCGCCGGCGCTCTCGCAGGCGTCTCGGTGGGGCGCGTTTGCGGCCTTCCACGCGTCGGGCGCGGCGGACGTCGGCTTCACCTCCGCGGACCCGCGCCTCTTCAACGGCAGCCTCAGCGACGACGCCGAGACGGCGGCGCTCTGCAGGCCGCGCGGCCACCCCGCACTGGGCCAACCAGGCGAGCGCTCGCCGTGCCTCAAGGGGCGCCTCGAGCCGGCGGAGCAGGCACGCGCCAAGATCCTGCTCGTCCTCGACGGCGCGTCGTACCCGAGCAACGCCGTGTGGCCGCAGCTGAGCGGCTCCGTCGTGATGGCGCCGCTCTCCGCGTACGAGACCTTCGCTGACGTCGGCATGCAGCCGTGGGTGCACTTCCTGCCCGTCCGCCTCGACTTCGCCGACGCCGAGGAGGTGGCCCGCTGGTGCTTCGAGCACGAGCGCCGCTGCCGCGCCATCGCCGAGGCCGGGCGGGAGCACATGGGTCGCTGCTACGCGCGACCGGAGCCGGGGGCGCCGCACCTGCCTGCGTCGCGCTTCGAGCGCACCGTGGAGGCCATCATCGTCGCGCATCTGCTGGCGAATGCAGTGCCCGGCTAGCCCGGTGGGCGGCGACGCCGGTGAGTGAGTGCAGCAGGCAGTCACAACTTTTCAAACCATACTAGCCGGTACAGTCCGTGGTAATAAAGCCTAAGCCCAAGCCTAAGCCGAGGCACACCACGTGGGTCCGCGGAATCGTGGGGCCTGCCGAGCTCCTGTGCGTCCGACCGCGGAGCTCTCTCTGCGTCCGACTCGCTCTCGCCCACGATCGCCAGCACGTCCACACCTGAGCTGCGATGTGGCGCCACCCAGACAATCCACCTCAACCGTGCGCGACGCCTGGCTGCGTGTACATCGTCACGGAGATTGGCAACACGCACTGCTGCCGCCTGTGCTACGCTGGGCTTGGAACGCATGGCCCACTGTGCGCCTGCGTCCTGATCCAGCATCCACCTGCCAAGGAGGAGGAGGATGAGCAGCAGCAGCCTCAGATCAGTAACGACGTGGTGCACAGCGACGACGTCGGCCGGCTTCGCGACGAGATCGTGCAGCTCCGAGAGGAGCTGCGGCTCGAGCGCGGCTGGACAAACACCGACTTCAAGCCGCATCGCGCGACCACGTGGCACGAGTATGCAGTGCTGCCGTTCCAGCGCAGGGACTGCGTGGCGCTGCGCCAGATTGGGACTGAGCATGAGCGCCTGGACGTCGTGCTCTGCGCGCTGCTCGGGCTTCCCGGTGTGCTGTTTGGGCTGCTGCTCGGCGACTCGAGCGGCATCGACTGCCGGCTGCGCGTGCTGATAGCGCTCGAGAGCGGCATCGTCGCCACAGTGAGCACGCTGGGCGACGGCCTGCTGCAACAGCATGTGCTATGGTACGACAAGCACGTGACGGCGCCGGCGCACGTGGCGATCTGGCTCGTGCTGCTGCTCTACCTCACGGTCGTCGGTCGCCTCGCGCTCGACGCCGCGTTCGCGCTGCTCGTGCTCGGCGCCGCGTGCCTCTCGATCTTCCACGCGCGCGCCTACTTTGTCGTCGTCCGGCAGGACCCGGTGATCTCGCGCCGCTGGGCACGCGCGTGGCACGTCGCCGCGACGCTCGTGCCGATGAGCCTCGTCACGCTCCTCGCCGTAACGTAGAGTACAGCGTGTACATGCGGTGAGAGTCGCCGTGTCCCCCCTCCACCCGAAACCCTTCCACACAGCAGCGCATTGAAGGCCCAGGACTAATGCAAACTGAATAAAGCCTAAGGCTAAGCCTACGGTAAGCCTAACTAATGTAAGAAAATAGTTTGCGCCAGCCATCGATCGGGGTTAGCTCGGCGCTCTCGGTGCGATGGGCTCATCATTCAGCCGCTCCAGCGAGGCACCGGCGGCCGCCCCTGCGCGCGAGGGCAGATTCGGTGTCCGCATGACGCCCGCGCTCATCGAGAGCACGGGCGCCGCGACGGGCGGCGTGGCCGCGGCTGGCGCGGCCGGTAGCAGCGACGTGCAGAACGAAATGCTACAGCGGGCGTACAACGAGGGTGCGCAGGCGGCCGCGCAGCACTATGCCCAGCAGCAGAGCGCCGAGCGCGAGAGCATCATCAAGCAGACGGAGGAGCAGAATGAGAAAAAGAAGGAGGCGCTGGCGGTCAGGATTGAGGAGCTGCGCAACAGGGAGTACCGAGCGCCCTCCGCGCCGATGGGGTGCAAGGAGGAGCGCGAGGCGGTGATGGCCTGCTACCGTGCGCACGCGTGTTGATGACCGTGGCCCGAGCCATTCCCCAGTGCTGGCGGCTGCGCGCGCCCCCTCACAGCCGCACTCACGCGTGTTTGCCGCCTCTGCACCTCCAGGCGACAACCGCGGGAGCAAGAGCGAGCTGGTGTACGCGTGCACGCAGGTGGTGCAGGACCTCGACAAGTGCGCCGCAGCCGTGAGATGGGCCGCCACGCAGAAGATCGTCCCCGGCTCGTTGCCCTCCCAGTGAGGTGTCCGGTCCGCTTCTGTTGTGTGGTGCCGACGGCCTGCCCCGGGCACGCGCCCCTGGGGCGAGCGTATCTATTGGCCGCAGTGTAGGGCGTGCCGTGGTTCAGTGAACAATTACATTCACCACACGGCGGCGCACGACCGTACTGCACACGCACGCGACCGTCGGAACTTCTGGCTCTCTCTTACTTGTTACTTCCGGCATTTCAGGGGTGGGCTGCATCGAGCTGTCCTGGACGACGATCAGTCGTCGTCCATCGCGTCGCGCGCGGCCTTGGCCGCGGTCTCGGCCTCGGCCTTCAGCGCGGGCGGCACGAGCATGTGCAGCTTGTTGGTCTCGTCGCTCACCCACGAGAGCTCCACCTCCATCGGCTTGTCCTTGGCCGGGTCGTGCTGCGCGTAGAGGATCTTGGTGACCTCGAAGACGGCCTCGCGCGCGGTGAGCGTCTCGAGGTTGAGCTTCTCGAGGGCCGACTTCGCGCCGTTCTTGCCCTTGCCCATCGCCGTCGCAAAGAAGCGGTGCGACACGCCGTGCGTGTCAATCTGCGGGCGCGGGGGGGGCAGGAGGGCACGCGGCGGGTCGGTCGTGGGTCGAGGCCAACGGGCGGGTGGCATCGTGGCGGGTGGCTGGCGGCGGGGCGCACGTGGTACAGCTGCGGCCCGTCCTCGCCGTAGTTGCAGAGCAGCGCTTGGGCCCCAAACGGACGCACTTGCCTGTCGACAAGAAGAGGGGCGCGGGAGGGTCAGCTGCGCGGAGGGGGAGCGCGGTGCGAAGAGGCGCGGAGGGGGGAGGGTGACGCGGCGCGCACCAGCTCAGCGTGTAAAAGTGCATCAGGCTCGCCACGCGATCGCAAAGGATGTTGCCCGGGATCGGGCTGCCGTAGAAGTCGAGGTAGTTGATCGACTCCTCTCGCGTGTAGTTGACGATTTGCCGGCCGTCGGCCTGCAGACCGGAGACGCACATGCCCGACTGCTTGTCGATCGTGAAGACGCGGCGGTTCGAGCCCTCCACCAGCATCTTCGACAGCTTGGGCTTCTCGACGCCCATCACCACGCCGTCCTTGCACCTGATGCCGACGGCGGTGCCGCTGTTCTCGACGGCCTTGGCGGCGTACTCGATCTGGAAGACGCGGCCATCGGGCGAGTAGGTGGTCGTGCTCTGGTCGTAGCCCGTGCCGATGGACGACATCGCTCACACGTACCGCGACGCGCCCACGCTCTTGCCTTCGGCAGCGCAAGCTCTGACTCGCGCGCCGATCGCGTTTCTCTGCGCGTGCGGTGGTGTGGCGACTGCGGCGTGACGCGCGCGTCTGGAGATGTTCGCCTGCTGGCTGTAAGATGAAGGCCGAACACGCGAGTGTCTCCCAGGGTTGCATTTCCGATTTCCCTTTCCCACAGCGTGGATGCGCTGGTGTGCACCGTAACGGGAGCGAAAGGGGTCTTAACAACTCCGGCGTCCGCTAGGCTTCTTATGACCCCTTGCGCAGCCTCCGCCGTCCTCGTGCCAGCGCGAAGCCTACTCTCTCGGCCGCCCCTCCAGCGCGCGACCGACACCCACCAACCGACCATGGGCCTCACCGACCAGACGTCGCTGCATGACTCGGACGAGGTCGCGTGCGTCGTGCACCCGCACGTCCTCTTCAGCATCATAGACCACTACAGCAGGCGCGAGGAGAATCAGCAGCGTGTGATTGGCACGCTGCTGGGCACGGTGGACGACGCGGGCGCGGTCACCGTGTGCTCGGCCTTCCCGGTGCCGCACACCGAGACGGAGGAGCAGGTCGCGGTCAACACCGACTTCCACGCCACCATGCTGCAGCTGCACCAGCGGGTCTTCCCGAAGCAGCAGGTCGTCGGCTGGTACTCGACGGGCGTCGAGGTCAACGACTCGTCGATCCTCTTCCACGAGTTCTACGGGCAGGAGGTCGAGCGTCCGGTCCACCTGCTCCTCGACCAGGGCCTCGGCGAGAGCCGCATGAGCTGCAAGGCCTACATCTCGGCGCAGCTCAGCCTCGGCGAAATGGTGCTTGGGACCGTCTTCCAGGACATCAAGCTGACCATCGACAGCCAGGCGCGCGCCGCGCCCGCGCGCGGCAGTCGGATGCGCCCTCACCCCCGTGCCAACGCCGCCGGCCGAATGCCCCTTGCACCTCCCCATCCGAACCCCCCCTCTTTCATCCTGCTCACCGCCGCCGCGCCTCGCCGTTTCGCAGGCCGACCGGATTGGGATTGACACCGTGCTCAAGACGTCGAGGCAGGAGACGGGGGCAATGGGCGACGCCGCGGGCGGGCAGGGGGCGACCGCGGAGGTCGAATCGATGGAGCTCGTCGTGAAGAAGCTTCTGAGTACGCCCGCACCCGCGGCATGCAGCGCCGCGCCCCCTCGCAGTGGTGGCCATCGTCCGGCCGCGCGCCCTCGTCCCACCGTCCGTTTGCGCGCGCCCCACCCCCACCCCGCTCCCACCCCCCTCGCCTCGCTCGGCAGGGACGCTCGAGAGCGTGATGGAGCATGTCGAGAAGCGCGGCGTCGGCTCGACGGACCCCAGCGTGCTGCGGCTGCTGCAGGACGTCGTCGCGTCGGCGCCGCGCATGCCGGCCGTCCAGTTCGACCAGATGTTCAACTCGCAGGTCCGCATCCGCACGCTGCCCCCCCCCACCTCCACACCCACCCTCCCCTCCCGCCTGCCGAGCCTGCCCCCCGCTCGTCTCCAAGCAACAGCCATTCTTCCTTGGTCGTCGCCTCCTCACCCCCCTCCCGCGACGCGCGCCGCCCGCCATCAGGTCCAAGACATGCTGGTGGTCGTCTACCTCGCCAACCTCACGCGGACGCAGCTCGCGCTCGCCGAGAAGCTGCAATCCGTGGCGCTCTCAGGCGCGGGCGGTGCGTGAGAGGGCCGTCGCTGCGGCGAGTCGAGCCGTGCATGCGGGGGATGTTGTTGCGCGTCCTGCCATGCTATGCCATGCGAGAGCCACTCTTGGAGCGGGTGGGTCGTGCAGTTGGGTATTGAAGATGATACAGGCGCCCACCCCGCGATTTAAGTGATTTAAGCTTTGGTTTTTTTGCCTCTTAACTGGGAGAGGTCACGCCGTGGGCGCCGAGGCCACGCCACGGGGGCTTACACCGCTCACCGGACGCTGCCGGCCGGACCCGCGGCTTGCGTCAGCGCGCGCGAAAGGTGCACCAAACACACCACCGCCGCGCAAGATTTTGAGAAAGATGTTTCAATTCATCGCGGCCAGTCTCTGCGGCCAGTCTGACGCAACGCACATCACGCCGTCAGTTAGCCATGGGTGACGAGTGCGCCAGCATGGTCAGGAGCGGCACGATCCCTGACGTGCGCGCGGTGGGTGAGTCGATCACTGCACAGTGGCTCTTTTGAGCACGGGCCCTGCGTTGGCCGTAGTGTCGCTGACGCCACAGCGTGTTGAGCATCCAGGTGCGTCTATTCGGCCTGCATCTGCTGCTACTCCTCGTGCAAGAAGCCGCCCGGCCTCATCGGCTGCAAGGGCAAGGGCGAGCTCCTCTGCCTGTCGGAGGAGTGCTGCTGCGCCGCCGGCGAGGCGAAGCACCCGATCGGCGTCGTCAAGGAGGGCATCTTCGGCCTCGGCCTGCCGTGCTGCAAGTGCGTGATCAAGAAGCCCGAGGTGCTCATCCTGAGCGAGGGCGAGTGCCTGTGCTTCAACCAGGCGGCGGTGCGCGCGCGGGCCCGGCCTGTTCGAGCCCGGCCCTGGCCACGCATGCCGCGGGCGCGAGTAGCGTGGTCGCTACGTGGTCGCCGCCCGTGCACGCCTCCCTTCTCTCACTCCATCCACCCACTCGATCCACCAACACCCCAGACACGCACCCATTGACGGCCCTCCGTGACGCACCCGCCGGAACGCCCTCGCCCCGCACGGCGCGCACAACACAGGCGTTCCCCTTCGCGGGCAAGGTGCCCGGCCCGATCTGCGCGTTCTGCTGCATCCAGTGCATCCCCAACGCCGGCATCATGAAGCCGCCCGGCGGCGGCGGCGCGCCGCCCAACGCCGAGATGAACCGCTGAGCGTCGAGGCGAGGAGGCGGCGGCTCGGTTCGCGCCGAACGATCTCCGCGGAGCTGTGCCGCGATGGCGATGGCGAGCATTCGGCAACGCAAGGGCGCAAGGGCGGCACCGGCGCCTCCACCGAGTCCGTTGCGGCGTTGCATGCGGCGTTGGCATGGTCGGGTACTCCCCGCGCAGATCTGGCCTGTTTGTGAGATCGTTGTTGACCTGTGTGGCGTGTGGGCGATGCGTTTAGCGCCGCGTGTGAGCGACACAGACTCAACATCTGCATGACATTACAAAGCCCGCGAGGCAAACACACGTTGAGAATTTTACCGTCTTGGACTCCGTGATCATCAGCCGGCTATCAGAGCATCCGTGTGCCCAGCCGGAGCCCACTGGGGTACGCGGGGTCGTCTCCGGGTAGGTAGACGATTTGCGCAGGCGCGCATACCGCCGCCGCGCCCGAGCCTGAGCCGGACGGCGCCGCCACCGCCGTGTGCGCGAGCGTGACGACGCGCGCGCCGTCGAGCGGGTGGTGCGACGCGATCGAGGCGTGGTCGGCCGTCTCGAGGTCCTTCGGCGCCGCCCACGCGGCGCACACGTGCTTGTGCACACGCCTCCACGCCTTCTGCTGGCACTCGGCGCCGCAGAAGTAGGCGGCGCGGCAGCCGCCGCACCGCTTGAGCGCCTGCCCCGCTCGGTGGCAGCCGAGGCAGTACCTCCAGTTGGAGAGTGCGGCGGGCCTCGGCTGGTGCGGTTTGCACAGCTCGGCAGGGTCGAGCGCGGGCGGCGCCTCGTCGCCGCCGCCGAGGCTCGCGACACCGACCTTGACGGCGTCCTGGCTCGACTCGAGCACCACCTTGCTCGGCCGGCAGATGAGCGCCCAGTCGTCGAAGCTGAAGAAGAGTGGCTGCGTGCGCAGCGCCTGCCGCGCCTGAGGCGTCGCCATGCTCGCGGCCAGCCGTGGCCCATCGGAGA
>Ga0115006_10003431_pt1 | contig 10754 bp, 10 predicted proteins | sample ArcOceMetagenome_3_FD_88943 | JGI IMG/M metagenome (GOLD analysis project Ga0115006, IMG submission 88943) | Marine eukaryotic phytoplankton communities from Arctic Ocean - Arctic Ocean- Svalbard ARC20M Metagenome | ecosystem: Environmental > Aquatic > Marine > Oceanic | place: Arctic Ocean...
AGGCGGTTGGGGTAAATAAAGGGGCCTTTTTAACAATTACAGGTAAGTGTTTTTTTTTTTGTTTTAACCACCTCCTTCTTCCCTGCCCTTAACAATTCTACGCCTGGGCTAATAAAGACCCCCCCCCCCTCCCCTCCCCCGCTCCGCGCCTTAGAGGCTTCCAAAACTTTTGTTTCATCCACTCCTCCATCTCTGATTGAGTCGGCTGCTGTACATTTCTTTGTTCGTAGTTCAAGCTTGTCTGGAATGGAGCAATATGGCGACATGGAGAAAGAGGGAATAGGATCCGCAAGCACTTTCAACAGTATCCCTAACTCCAGGGGAGCATTGATTCCATCGAAACCCGATGTTTACACTGAGGATGATGTTGGATTTTCGTTGTGTGTGAGGCGTTATCGTCCTCTATTAGTCGCTATCCAAAACGTTAGGCCGACATTTTCGGCATGTCTTTTTGAGGTTCTCGTGGAATACTTGCTTGTCGAAGAAAGTCGCTTACACGAGGTGGATAATGATAACGATGGAGAGCACGGAGAGCACGGAGAGTCGGGAACTCTCCAACCACACCTGCGACCCCAACAGTCATCTCAACCATTGCCCCAACCGCTATACCTCTCCACCCTTAATGAATACACCTACACCCCCCCCCCAATGAAGAAAGCCGAGGAAGGCGCCCGCCTCTCAAAACAGAGACAACAGCTGGTGCACAGGGCCGAAAAAAATAGAAAAATATTCTTCACTGTGCGTTGGATCGAATACCTCCTCTCCCGAGACTTCGCATCTCTGTTCCACCAGACTGCCGCAATTTTTAAACGCAGCGGTACGAATCTTAGGGAAAAGGCTCAGGGTAAGTGGAAGGCTGATGAAAAGGCTTATATGAAAAGACCCATCTACAACAAAGAGATGCAATATCCCCTGAATTCAATTTGCGATAAAATCGAGGGGAAAGGCGAGCAAATTGGGGCCAAGAGTGCATACGTGTACGATACCTTGATTTCTACTTTAGGTAACAATCGAGAACAAATCATCAAGAGGCAGAATGTTCAACAGGAAGACAACCAACAACGTGACGATTCACATTTTCATCCCAATCAGCAACCAGCAAGTCAAAATATGTCTCTTGAGGACATGGAAGCGCTCTGCTCGGCGGAAATTGACGAGGAAGCTGAATTTTGTCCAGAATCACAGAGTAATAAAAATGGTGACATTCAGTTTGTTCCTGTGCGGTGGCAACCCGTGACACACTTTGCGTAACTTATCAGTACAAATTATATATCCCGATGGTAAAAGAAAACTTGTTTTTGTGGCTTGAAATGAAAGAGAAGGCAGACGACCAGACCTTACGTTAAGTTGAGGTAACCCTAACATAACAGGTTACATATGGTTTATATCAACCCCCATACAAAGTCCCAAACCTACTTATCTCTCACAGAAGGACTCTTAAACCAACCCCGCACCCCCTCGCTTTGTACACATGCTCGGCACCCATACATTTATACAAAGGCCCCGCACAGTCCAATCCCACCCTCACAATTTCTTGCTCAAGGTCTAAGCAGACGCAGCGACCTTCGACTTTCCACCACCGACAATGCAGCCAACTCCAATAATGAGGATGATCGCTCCAACTGCGATTCCAGCCATGCTAATCGTGCCACAAAGGGCCAAGAAGTTTCCAAGGTCTTGGAAACCCTTGCGAGTTTTAGGTGCGGCCTCTGAGGCAATGTCGGTCCACCAACTGGGTACGAGCTTTCCCCCGTTAAATTCCGGAGTCAGGACATTCGCGGAGGAGCAAGGGAACCCAGGGTTGTGGGTCTTTCCTTGCATTTCCAAAGCACCTTCAATCATACCTCCAGCGGCAACTCCACCAACCTGGATGCCTTCAACGGCCACTGCACTGGATGAGTGACAAGATCCAAAGTCTCCAGTAGCCGAATAACCGAGTGCGCAGGCCTGGAACACTGGGTGGGCGCCATATGTGATGGGGTTACAGTCAATGGTGGGTGCGATGCTAGCCATGAGACGTTGGTGTCCTGCAACAGTGAAGCCAGTAGCAGGTTCAACTTGCACCCAAACGTCAATATCATCTTTGTTGGTTGTAAGAAAAGCTGCATCGATAAGGGTGCATTTTGTTACATCGACCACTTTAGCGTTTCCGTATGCATCAATTGTCGAAACGACAGGATCAGGGCTCGGGACGGCCTGTCCTTCGGTGTCAGGGTATGGGACGGATTCAGGGTAGGCAAAGCAGTGGTAAAGCTCGATTCCGTTCGATGTCGCATCAAGGAGGTTAGCATCAGCATTCAGGAAGTTAACCTGAGAGAGGTAGACAGGCAACCCACCACTTTGAATGGGGGCAGTACTTGTAGTACCCTCCCAAGATAGAGGGAAAGTACCAGAGATCTCACCCTCGAGTTTCTTTTCAGCATCTGCATCACCTGATTCTGCCTTGCTCCAAAGCAACTTAGGATCAGGACGGTATTCGGCAGTGTTAAAGTTCTCGGCCATCTCTGCATCACCAGAGTAGTCAAGTGCAAGTGAGCGTTTGATCTGATTCACGAATAGGGTCAAGCTATCGCCTGGCTTTTCTCCCTTCGCACTGATAAACTTGTCTCCAGCCTTGGCAGTGAGACCCTGAGGAGACATGTACTTCGCATTTCCTCCCTGCAAGGACTCTTCGTAAATGGCAGCACCTGAGAAAGCAAGACCTTCCATAACCGCGTTGGTGACAAATGAACTTTCACCCTCATACTCAACGTATTCAGCCATCTTAGCAGGGTCAGTAGGACAGTAATCTTGCGTAGTCTTTGCTGTAGCAACTTCGACTGCCTTACTTCGGGACAAGGAAGCTTGCATGTCATTGTCAGCGTAATTGGTATCAAACCATCCAGGTAGCCCTTGTAGGCAGCCGAACCCCGTAAAATCAGTTCCATCCCCCTTTCCAGAGGACAGGCAGCATCCCTTGGTCTTGAAATCAGAGGAGTCGTCAGCGCATTTGCAATAGTAGGTGCCAAGAGTAGTAGCAAAAGCCTCAACGAGCGCTTCCATGTTGTCAGCGTCAGCATATTGTTGGAATCCAGTGAGAGGAGTTGCTCCTTCTGTTGCCAAACCTACATTGAAGCCATTCACGTATACAGCATTTGTATGATCCAATCTCCCTGCAGCACTTAAATCAGCCCATTCGGTACCAGTAAGCTCTGCGGTGTTGGTAAATTTAGCATAACCAGTTCTGATAACTCCAGCGTCAAACTGGTTCACAGGAACACCACCACTTTCGGCGGCAGAAGACAATGCAACCATCCTTTCGGCGAAATTACCAACAGTGACGTTCAACCAGGTGTCAACGGTGGCTTGATTGTCACCCATATTCTCAAGAAGAGGAGTGTTGACGGCGTTGTACCTGGACAACACCCTTACAGCTTCATCCTTAACAGCGTCAGAGGCAAGATCCCAGCCAGAAGAGAGGTCGTTGGCCCAGAGGCCAACGGCAGGGTCAGCATTGTCAGTAGGCCACACGTTGGTTGCCACGGAAGCGCCAGATGCGATGAAGTTACCCATGATAGTCCTCATTTCGGCAGCAGTAAGGTCTTCGGCGAGCTTACTGGTAATGTCGACGGTACATAGGGCGGTTGTCAGAGTACTGCATATACCGTGCATCACTTTTCCCTTTGCAACTTTTTCACCATTTGTAAATGTGCCTGCTTTTCCTGCAAGGATTGCCTTAGCATGAGCAGTAAGCGCGTCGTAAGCGGCAGTGTCGGAGACAAGGCCTGCGCTAACATAAACGTTAGCTCTTTTTTCTTCCTTGATGGCGTCATCTAAATCGGCCCAAGTAACATTGTTATAGTTAGCGGCTGTCTTCACAAAATCGTCAATAGCTCCTCCGTCGAGTTGCCCTGCGAGCGTGTCACAAATTACCTTTTCTTTTTGGACTCCTCCAAAGTCTAAACCGTGCAAGAGGTCTTCTGGCATGCAGCAAGAGCAAGTAGGGTCGCCATTTGCTATTTGTGCGTCTGAGCATGTTGGAGCAACGGCGACAATGTTTCCGATTTGAGCTGCCGAGCAGCCACTTGCGCCAAGAAGGAGAGAAAGCTCTGTGCCAGCGCTTCCAAGGGCTCCGAGATAGCCAACGTTGAAGTTGGCAATAGGAGTTTTCCTATCAATGCCGGCTGGAGACATGGACGAAAAGGTGCCTGAATCTCCTAAAGCACCTCCGGTAATGGTCTGATCGCTCGCACTATCAAGGAAGACATGCGCGCTAGAGGAGCGGTAGGCGACACCAGTGGTGCCGACCGCAATATCAAAAGAAACAGAAAATGTCTCAAATGTAAAGGGGCCAACTTCGGCAATCTTGCCGGTTGCGCCCTTGAGGTACTCAGTTGGGTTCGTAACGTGGTAAAGGAAAAAGTGCTGCAGCGGTTATCGGGAATCATCGTGTTAGGAGTGTTGGAACAAAAAAGGGACTTTTGACAATTTTTTTACATTTGACGACAACAAAGCAAGGAAAAGAATTTGAGTATTTACTTACCTGGTAACCAGCGGTGTACTCATCGGTGCCAACTTTATCGAAGTAAGCAAGTCCTTCAAAGTTGTCATATCCGTCGCTACCTTGAACATCTCCAGTGCAAACCTGCAAAAGAACAAAAAGAAGACAGATATTTAATTATTATTAGTTAGTATATAGTATATAATAAAAGTTGGAGATCGAAAATACCCGCGGCTTAAAAATTATAATGGAACTTACATATATGTTTGTCTTCTGGGCATCGAGGAGGCCCTTGTCAATGATACCTGGAAGGATGGAAGATCCAACAAGAAATCCAACAGCAAGGATGATCACTCCGAAGAGGACTACAAGTCCTCCGCATATCTATATTGGTTGTGTGATAGAACAAAGAGGTTGTTAATCAAAGAGGAGAAAAAATGGGGCATAATCGCGTATAAGAGGAAAAGGGTTATTTATAATATATCAGTTGCAATAAACTTTGACATCGTACTGGATCTAACACAACCTCTACTTTTTGTAAAATTGACATGATTGAGACCTTCTTTGGGACAAAATAACCCTTCCAAAGACCACTTGGCGACAATTAGGTCACAAGGCGGTACACAAAGCCACAAAAATACGCAAAGAAAATAAAAAATAGAGCACAAATGATCTGAAGCCGTCGACTGGGTCCTTGACATCTGAAAACTGGCAATTATAACAAATAAACGTTGAAAAAAAGACAATCTAGAGCACATTACATCGCATTGTAGATGGTAACACCCTTACCTGCATACAACCCATTGATCTTCACAGAGCAAAAAGTTTAGTTTGGGGTTTGGGTTTAACAGACAGGAAGAGGCGGTTTCCACAAAGAGGGGTTAGATATTAGGGGTTAGATATTTTGAGTGAAAGGGAGGGGAGAAAGGGAAAAAAGAAAAGAAAATTTTCAAAAGTCGCTTCGACATGTTAAGTTTTAGAGTGAATTGTAGGGGCGGGGGATTCAGGCAAGGTTGCGAGCGTAATAATAGAAGTGTTGAAGTTTTGATATTATTGGTTTATGATGTCTTGAACCCTATAAAGGAGATACCTCCCACCACCTTTGTTGGGAATTCGCTCGTAAGGCCGAAATACGTCGTTTCGACGCGACCATCGCGAATAAACGTAGGGTTAACATCAAATATGTGTAAAAGCTCAAGAAAATCACCAAAAACTGGCGTTGCGGAGAGTGACGTCACGTCTTAACTTCAACTAACCGTTAGATGCAAAAAGGGTCAAAAAGTTAAAGTAGGCAATGCTTTAAATCTCTAAAATAAATCACCTCACCAAATTTTGCTTTCCTCACAACAAGAATATCAATTTTAAAACTCATTTTAGCTCCAAAGAAAGGAATTCATTTGAAAGCCACAACCTGTTTCGACTGATCGAAGGCCAAAAACGCGCCAGTAATATAATATTCCTTCACCCTCCACATTCACAAAAAGTGTGTTATGATGAGTTTTGTGCTCTCAAGTCAAAGGAAATTAGTAGGTGAGCAAGGCAACAATCTGATACAATTCTGAACTACTACCGTCTATCACCGTCCATTCTAATCATCGTTATATTTTCTCGTTACCATTAATTGTGACTAACACTGCTGTCTCAGGTTTCGTTGTGTTCCTGTTGATAGTTAACCTCCTTTACAGGCAGTATTTATTTGCCCCCTCCATCCAGCACGGAACCTATGCCTACAAGCAAAAGCGTAGGCACCGCGACACCGCAAGCAATAGTGCAACTGGGACTCTATTTGTGGGCGAAAAAACGAGGGATTACCCTACCCTTGTGAGCTACTGTTTGCTGGCAAAACGTTGGCTGAAATCTCCGAGAGGACTTCGATATCTGATGCAAGGGGTTCGACATCGGCCATCAAGGCCATGACAGGGGCGCCATTAGGTTGCGTCAAATGGGGAGTTGTTACAACAATCTTCTCGCCAACTGACGCAGTGCGAGCTGTTGCCAACTTGGATGATTGGTGTCTAGTGATTGTCGCAGACAATAAAACACCTGCGGACTATATGTCTGACGATGGGCTGAAAAGAAATAAGAACGTGGTTTTCCTCTCTGCCTCAACCCAGCGTGAAATTGTCAAGATGGCAAAATCTTCAAGTACGAGATTTACTAGAACCCAGAATTTTAGCGCATTTGCGGCAGCGATCCCATGGAATCATTTCGCCCGCAAGAAAATCGGATATCTATATGCAATTTACAATGATGCCGAGACCATCTTCGATTTTGACGACGATAACGTGCTTCTAACAGCGTCTGGAGGAATTGAACACCTTTCTCCTCTTCCGGAAGAGAATGAACAATTTTTAGACCTGGAATGGGCTCCTCTTGCTTTCAATCCTTATCCTCTGATGCAGGCAAGTGTGGATGGAACTTGGCTGGAACTTGGGCCCGAGGGTTCCCATTGGAGAAGCTAAAGAAAAAACAACCACAGGTGAAAGATGGGATGTCACGTATGAAAACAGGGCAAGTTGCCGTGATTCAGTCTCTCGCAAACAACGACCCAGACGTCGATGCCATCTATCGACTTACCCCGTCAATTCCCTTCAGTTTCAAAAGCTCGGACAAATGAGGGAAGTCTTTCCTCGTGCCACCGGGAACTTACACACCTTACAATGCTCAAGCAACAATACACCACGCCAAGGGCCTTTTTGCAACGTTGCTACCAGCTACTGTACCAGGACGGGTCTCTGATATTTGGCGGGGATATTTTGCGGAGCGGATATTCAAGGACGTCGGCCTTTCTGTGGCTTTCGTGCCACCCCGAGTTGCGCAACTTCGTAATGCTCATAATTATCTCGGGGATATGGATGCTGAGAGCGATCTATACTTTAAGACGGACAAGCTACTCGAGTTTTTGGAAACATGGCTAGACAAAAGCGAGTCCCAAACGCTTGTCAGTCGGATGGAGGCACTGCGGGTCGCACTATTAGAGCGCGAATACATTGAATCTGAAGATGTTGTCGTGTTGCAGTTGTGGCTTCGTGCCTTGGTCGCCTATGGGTATAAATTTCCTGTTTTGTTTAACGTCTCCTCAGGGTATTCAATTAGAAGACCGTCTAGAAGACCCGGAACTTCTTCAAGAGTGGCGACCGCCGCGGCAAGGTTACTGCTACAAGAAAGAAACGATTGGTCTGCATGCGCAGGGGACCATATGCTGTATCCACCAAACTCGGCTGTCGAGCTTTTTAAAGCGCGGAAAAGAGGTGAGAATGTGCCTCCATGAGGCTCTTTGCTGGAAGCAACTCCCTGATTGGCTCACAACAGATCCCCCGGCATGGACTTGCACCCAAAATTCTTCTCGTAGAATTTACGATCTGAGCTTTCACAATGCTGTCATGGCAGACCAGTCTACGTTTGTGGAAAAGTCACCGAACGAATTATCACCACCAGGGACGAGACATGAAGTTTTTCTTTGCAGCTGTAAAAGTGCTGCATCAGCCATTGCGAACTACCACTACCCTTTCAAGATATGTCCTGGTGTAAAAGGGACAGAGTGTACAAAACAGAAACCAAGGTGAGGCAAAAGTATCTGTGGGATAGGCAACATTGAGACGGGAAAAGCCTTGCATCTTACAAGCGACGAACTAACACCATTCACAGTCATAAGCTGGCGCAGCAAAGATTTAACTCCTACAGTAGCGACACGCACTTTCGAGACACAGATGTACTCATGTTCGGCTTTGGATCTGCTATGTGGGAACTTTGGATGGGTTTTAATAAAACAATGGTTATCAATGCGTGGCATCGCTTGAATATGGCTCGGTGTTCAACTGACATGTCAAGGCAGAACTTTGCCAACCTTCGCCGAGTGGCTGCTTCTGGTCCTGGGGGTGAATACCCTGATGGCCCGCCAAATATTATCTCTGCGAGCACTATCTATGATCAGGAATACATTCGGCACTACACAGGTACTAATCCAATTTACTTAGGAGCCAATCTTTTCGACGCGCTCCCTAACGGTGGCTACATTGGATCAGAACCGTCTGTACTGCTGAACTGCAAATGCAATGCCAACAGCTTTGCTTGATTTGCAGAAGCCCTGAGTAATAGTAAGTCGCCATAGGATGGACAGCCAGTGCGCGTCGTGACTACTGACAATTTAGGGAGGTACGAGACGAACAATTTAGGTAAATTCAAGGCAGTAGTCTACCTTCCATACTCTGTCACGAACGGCAAGATTGTCGAGCAGCGTGCTCTTAACCTACCAATTTTCGTCCCTTCGCCCTCATTTTGGGTAGACTTTGTAAACGATCGCACTGCGACCTATACCCCATATTGCACTGAAGAATTTACTGACGAAAAGCACCCTGGACCGCATTCTAACAGTCCGTACGAATTGAGCCCAACGCACGACCAGATATGTCTCACCACTCAGCTGCATCACGCGAAGCCTCCACATTTTGGCTTGGTTTCTCCGAAATCTACCAGTGGCCATGTATCGAGCAATTCTCGTCGTGGGCGGAACTTGTTCAGCTCCTGGAAAATGCCGACCTTGCAAGTGAGAGTTTGTGCGAGTAAGTTACTCAAAGCGCTAAGAGATAGATAGCCTAACCCCAATCCAAACCGTTTTCACAGAAATGTCGAGGTGTACCGCGCAGGCAAACAAGTGGCGCCGCTACGAGAATGCGCAAAATTGGTGTTTCGTTATGAGCCTAGTTGAAGGATCAACAGGATCGGCACATCGCAACATGCCAGAGTCTTATGTTGATGGTCTAAAAGGAGTTTATGGGGTTGGAAGAGTGATCGAAGATCTGTGAGGTCATGCAAGGGATGCTTTGAATGTTCTACTTAGCATGACAGTTAGTGCATTGTGTGATCTGATGTTAGTTCTCACAACGAGTAACCCTCAAGCCTTAAATGAAGCCGTCTTGGATAGGATGGATGAATTTGTTGAGCTGAAGCTTCCAAAGATGAAGGAAAGGCATCGCATCTTGTCAGACTCCTTTGAGGATAGGCTGCGACCCCCTCAAGTGGGTATATATCTCTCGACTCCCTTTCCACGAAGAAGAGATTCGTGGGTTGAGGTTGAGGGAACTTTTGAAGTTAAGGCAGTTCTTTGTGCTCTAAGCTCCGACGAAATGAGTGGGAGTGTTCTGGGAGGGAACTTGACAAGGTGCAGCAGGGTTGAGGTCAACGTAAGGAGGGAGGTGGTGGAATCAAAATTGCAGTATCGAGAAATCGGTTTGAGTACGTTACAGCTGTTAGGGTTGTAAATCAAGAACAAAAGAACAAAGTACTAGAGGTTTGATCGAAAAAGTGTCTATTTTCGTGTTCACTCTCTCACTTCTCCCTTTCTTGTCCCCCTCACCAACCCATCGAAAACAGTTTCGGCGGACACAATCACCACCACCCCCTCTTCCTTACTCCCATGGTTCCTTCGATTTTTTCATCGGCCTTGTCCCCCATAAGATTGAGAAGGAGGCTGTCTGCGTTGAGGTAAATTCTGTTGGGACTCTTGCTGACAGTGTCGGCAATTTCCTTGGCAGCGTCGATCTTGCGGAGTTTCATGAAGGCGGGATTCTTCTTCACTGCATTACCGATAAGTTCCGTGGCCTGGGCCTGTCCCTTGGCCTTTGTGATGATGGTTTGCTTTTCAGCTTTTGCGCCTACCACAATGTAAGCGGCTCGCTGAGCGTCCTGCTCTGCGACTTGCTTTGACTCAACAGCCCTGGAGTACTCTGGCGAGAAGGTCAAGTGGGTCACGGCAACATCCTCCAGCAGGATATGGAACAAGCTTGCACGATCCTCCAGTTCCTTCCTGATCTGCATGGAGACTGCATCACGCTTGGTGATCAGATCCGAAGCATTAAAGCGGGCAACGACGGCCTTGGCAACCTCATTAATGATGGAAGGTAGAATGCGTTCGTCATAGTCAGTGCCAAGACGCTGGTAGATGAATGGAAGGTGCTCCACGTCCGGGCGATGAAGTACGCGAATTCCAATGGTGACCATCTGGAGATCATTCGTGCCAGATTTCGTGGTAAGGTTTGCTGCCTTGGTGCGTACATTAATTACTGGAGTGCAGAAATGGAAAGATGCATGGGGGGTGAGTTTGGAAGCAATTAGTGAGCAAGACAAGGTCTAGGATAAGAACGAGTCATCTTCAAAGAAAAATCACAGCGTGGCGCCCAGCACGAAAATCGGAACCCCCCCCCCCCCCCCCCCCCCCCCCCCCCCCCCCCCCCCCCCCCCCACCCCACCCCCCCCCCCCCCCCCCACCCCCCCC
>Ga0115006_10003432_pt1 | contig 10754 bp, 5 predicted proteins | sample ArcOceMetagenome_3_FD_88943 | JGI IMG/M metagenome (GOLD analysis project Ga0115006, IMG submission 88943) | Marine eukaryotic phytoplankton communities from Arctic Ocean - Arctic Ocean- Svalbard ARC20M Metagenome | ecosystem: Environmental > Aquatic > Marine > Oceanic | place: Arctic Ocean...
ATACATACACACATACATACATACATACATACGTACATACATACATACATACATACATACATGCATTCATACATACGTACATACATACATACATACATACATACATGCATGCATACATACATACATACATGCATGCATGCATGCATGCACGCACGCATACAAGACCAGCAGGACGAGCCATGTGCAGGTCGCAGAAATTATAGATAGACAGACAGACAGACACACATACACACACAGAGAGAGAGAGAGAGAGAGAGAGAGAGAGAGAGAGAGAGAGACAGACAGACAGACATGAGACCAGCAGGACGAGCCATGTGCAGGTCACGGAAATTTTCCTCAGCGCGAACTAAAAGACACAGCACGTATGACGCGCAGTCTTGCTCCTCCTCGCTGCCCCCCCCCCGCCCCCCCTCCCACGCCGGCGCCGGCTGCGAGGCGGCAAGTTCGGGGCTGTACGCGAAACACCTCGCCGGTTCCTCCGCCACATACTCTGCGCCGCGCGCACACGAGCGTGCACACTCAGGCGTCGTTCCCTCCCCTTCCTCCGCCTCCCGCGGTGCCAGGCGGTGGGCGGAGATGAGCAAGCGAGAGTGGCAGCAGGGGGGGGCAGCTGCCGCACCGGCACAGCAGGCATAGTCAGCGATGTCGCGCAGGTCATCGCCTAGCCACCAGGCGAGCGGCACAGTGCCGACGCCGTCGGAGAGCTCGACCGACACCCTCAGCGTGCCTCCGACCCGCCGCGCTTTTGCGCGCAGCGAGACCTCGCGTGACTGCGTTGCCCGACCCACACATGCCGCGGGCAAGCAGCGGGGGCGCCGGCGCGTGTGCGGCGCGTGAGCAGGCGCACGGCGCTAGAGGCAGCGCGCAGGCAGGCGCGCGCTCCGGGCCGCCCGGGGCCACCAGCGGGGACGGACAACAGCAACCGGGCGTCGTACGACGGACAGGGGCGCGCAACGGGCAGGGGCGCGCGACGCACACTTGCACGCACCGCGTTTTGCACGAGCTGAAACAGCGCGTCCCGCTCCCCGGCCGCGCCGCGCCGCGCGCCGTCGCCGAGCAGCCGCGCGGCCGCCTGGTGTCGCGCCGGCGACGCGTCAGCTCACCCGCCCGCCCAGCACGGGGCGCGCGTGCGGGCCGCGGGCGCGCACCAGTCAGGGCGCGGGGGCGGGGGCGGGGCCGAGCACCCGGAAGGCCCGCAGGCACGCGTCGGGCGCCGACGGCGCGTCGGCCACCTGCAGCGCCACGCCCTGCTCGTAGAACCACCGGGCGGACAGCGCGTCCCCCGCGTCGCGCCCCGCCCCGCCGCCCGCCCCCTGGGCGAGCGCGAGCACGGTCCCGGCAAGCAGCGCCGCGCGCAGCGCGCGCGCCCACGGCGCCGCCGCGGGCATGGAGCGCTGCACACCGAGGCACGCGCGCCACGTTACATGCGCACGCGGACATGGGATGCGTGCGCGAGCGCGTTTTGCGGGCGCGCACACGCCTGCGCGTGCGTGACGCGCACGCTCTCTCTCTCTCTCTCACGCAGTGCGCGCGCGCGCGCCGCCCCACCGCCGCCAGCGCCGCAGTGGCTGTGGCCACCCACGAACTGAGAATAGGAAGCAAGAGGGGAGTAGGACGGCAAAACCGCGAGTCGTTGATCAGTTGAAACAGTGGAAGGGGGCGGCGGGGAGGACAGGACAGGCCAGCGGGGAGGCCTGGCTCCCGCGGGCGGTGGGCGCGGGCGGGGCTCGCCGGGATGTCGCTCGCCAATGCCTCGCTGCCGAAGAGCATCAGTAAGCAGGCTCCCGAGGTGCTCCCGCGCGCGAGCCGGGCCCGTCGGTTTGGTATCGACTGCGAGAGCGAGCTGCGTTGGCACGCCAAGGAGCCCGGCGGCGACTACAAGCAGAAGCTGCTCATGAAAAATGTCTCCAACCAGGTACTGCATGGTGTGGGCAACGCGCACCGCGCCGCGCTGCTGCGTCTTCCCGCGTGCGTGTTCGCGTCTTCGCGCGCGCCTGCGTCGTCCGGCAGCCACCGGCGTCGCCACGGGGCACGCGGAAGGCGTGCGAGCCTGCAGCTATGGCCGGTGCCGCGGGTGTAGTGCGGGCGGTGAGAGCGAAACGCTCGGGCTCTGTCGGTCTGGGGGGGGGCGGCCGGGTGGTGCCGCTGCAATACCGTGTCGCACCTGGGTGCTGGGTGGCCGCTGGCCAGGGATCGGAAGAGAGACCCCGGCTGTCGGGGCAAGCAGCCGCGCGGTCGAGCACGGGCACACTGAGCAATATTGCCCCGAGGGCGGGACGGGCAGCTGCGCGGGTCCACTGGCGGCGCCTATCTGCGAATCAGTCTCTGGGGCAGCGGAAGATCGGGTGCCCTTGCCCTTCAAAGCGCCGGGGCCGCGCGTCTCGTGCATGGCAGCCTTAGCCGCGGATGGCCAGTGAATGCGGCTGCGCTGCTGCATCCCACAGCTGGTCCAGCGCCAGGAGTGTGTCTTGCTTTGGTGGCTGGGCAGCTGGACGTTCGCATGCGCGGTGCATGGATCTGTGCACAATCGCGCGCCCCGCCCCTCCCCACCCCCAAATTCCAACCTCGCTCCCGAGGCAACCCGCCTTCTGACGTGCAGTGGTGTCGGTTGTGTTGTGAATGTGCACCAGGTTATCAAATTTAAGTACATCCTACCGCAGACCTCCTTCTTTTTCATGAACTTTCCCGACTGGGTGACGCTAAGTCCGGGGATGGCTGCCAGGTTTTGGGTTTAGGGTTTAGATTCTAGGGCCTAGGATCAGGGGATGGCTGCTAGGTGCCGCCCGTGCATGCGCTGGCTAGTATGTAGAGTGTAGAATGCAAACTGTAGTGCCACGTGGATGTATCCGGAGCTGCTGTGCACGCCAAGCCCTAAATCCTAAATGTGCGCACTAAACCCCACACCTTGCAAATGCGCACGGAAGGTGCCCTGCGCAGATGCACGCGTGCGTGCGTGCGCGGAGGGACGGGGTGGGGGGTGCCGGGCCGCGCATGGTGTCTGGCTCGGCGAGTTGTGAGGGATAGACTTTGTGCGCAAAGGGGGTGACTGATGCGCTGCTGCTCCCGCCTGCGCATACCCGTGTGCCCGCGCGTGTACCGTATACGCACACACCAGCGTGGACGTCTCTTTCCGGCCGATCAAGACGGAATACTACAACGACACGATAGAGTTTGTGACGACGCAGGGCAACTTTTTCATCGGCGTCATTGCCACGCTCCCGGAGTTCGGAGTCAAAATGCAAAAGTACCTCGACTTCGGCTTCTCCACAGTCAAGGAAGAGAGCATGAAGACCTTTACGCTGCGCAATGTCGGGGAGGTGGATGCGCCATATGAGCTCCTCTCAGAGTTTCCGTTCACTGTGTCGCCCGTCAAGGGCAACATCAAGCCCGGCAAGATGGAGAACATTCGCCTCAACTTCGTGCCGACGGAAGCGTCCGTGTACGTGGGCACCATTGTGTGCAAGCAGCCGGAGCCGCGTCCGGCACTGGTGATGAAGATCTCGGGCATCGGCAAGATCCCGCACATCGCCGTGTCGCGGCATATGATCGACTACGAGGCCGTGCTGACGGGGCAGCACAAGACGGAGGAAATCATCCTCACCAACACCACCCTGGTGCCCGTCTCCTTTGAAATCAGGCCGCACCCGCACGACCACGACGCCGTCTTCCACTGGCAGAGCACTAAGGGCCGCATCCCCGCCGACGGCAACATTGCCATCAACATCAAGTACTCGCCGCTGTCGACGGGCTCGTTTGACCTCGACTACTTCGACGTTGTCACCCCGGGCGGCAACCTCCAGACCATCTGCTGCAAAGGCTTCGCCGAGCCGCACCGCGTCGAGGTCTTGCTCGCCCCCCTCTGCCTGCGCTCCCTGCGCCCATGCGCCGCTGCCAGCGCCACGGCACCCTACCCCGGTCACGCACGCAGGCGCAGGCACGCACGCGCAACGTGCGATCACAGCATGTGATGACAGCGTGCGAAAAAAGCAATCTCACTGCGCGGTGCCCCTCTTTGTCGTGACAGGTGTATGTGCCGCCGCCCAAGACGAACCCGGACTTCGTGGCGCTCACGCCCTCGCTCAACTTCGGGCAGATGGAGCTGGGCAGGGTGTCGATGAAGACGGTGGAACTGGTCAACCACACCAAGGCGCAGGCGTTTTACCAGTTCGTGACGGAGCCGACGGGTTGCTTTGAGCTGTCGCGCGCCGACGGCACCATCATTCCCGAGAGCCGCGTCAACATCGACATCCGCTTCAAGGCGCGCATCCCCGGCAACTACTACCGCCGCATTTTCATTCTGATCAAGAACCAGGGCCCGCTCTTCCTCGACTTGACCGCTACGGCCTACCACCAGCTGCAGGACCAGGTGCCGAGGCCAATGCCGCTCTATCAGCGCCACGTCGAGCTGTACCGCCAGCGCCTCCGGGACGAGCGCAAGCCGCACGCGGCGGCCATTTACGACTCGGAGAACAAGGGCGATCCGACGGCCGAGTCGTGGAACGAGTTTTTCTTCGATGACACGGACGAGCGGCGCGAGATCTACCTGCAGGAGTCCGGGATCGAGTTTGGAGCCATGTCCAACGTCGGCCTGGGCGAGTACAAGGCCATCACGGTCGTGAACAGGACCGACGTCAAGTACACGGCCATGTTCATGGTCCCACCGGACAATTACGTGGAGCAGCCCGAGGGCGCGGGCGAGATTGAGCATACGACCCTGGGGCCCGTGCTGCGGCCGCTGGAGACGTGCTGGAAGGTGTTTCCGGAGAAGGCCGATGTGCTGCCGCACAGCAGCACGCAGTTCAAGGTGGCCTTCCGCCCGGTGTACGGCAACGCCTACTACGCACAGGCGCTCGAGGTCTTTGCGTACCCCAAATCGCAGCGCAACTTCCGCCTCGTCAACGACGACAACTTTGTGCCCCCGCACTGCGTCACCCCGGTGTGCAGCGGCAACACGTTTCCGGCGAGCATGGAGCCCTTTACGCCGAAGCTGCGCGTGCCGACGACGCGCATCAATTTCCCGGCGTGCACCGTCAACGACAAGGCGTACCAGGTGGTCGAAATGTACAACGACGCGGACACGCCGATGCGCTACCAGTTTGACGCCGACCAGGCTGGCATCTTCATGGTCAAGCCCAACAACGGGCTCATCATGCCCCAGTGCGCGCAGCTGGTGGCGTTCAAGTTCTGGCCCAAGGAGGCGCAGCGTTACGAGCACCACATTATGTGCACCATGAACGGCTCGGCGCTGCACGCGGTCGAGTTTACGCTGGTGGGCAAGGGCAACGCCACGGCCGTCACCCTCGACACGCAGCACTTGCAGATCAAGCCCACGTGCGTCGGCTCCGTGACGACACGCACCGTCGACATCCACAACCCGACGGGCGTGCCCATGTACTACAGCTGGAACATTCCCGAGGCGTACCGCAAGTGTCTGCTGGTGGAGCCGAAGCAGGGCGTGCTGCGCGGCAATGAGCGCCACACCCTCTACTGGCACTTCGCGCCCAAAAAGTCGGGTACCTACGCCATCAAGGTGCCCGTGACGATTGAGCGGGCGCAGGTCAAGGACCTGGCCGACAATGACTTCACCTCCACGGCCGAGCTGGCCGAGACCATGAGCTCCACCTATGGCGCGCTGACGAAGAAGGCGCAGACCATCTGGCTCAACATCTACGGCACGGGCTCGGGCGGCGCGGTCGTGTTTGAGCCTGGGATTATCGACTTTAATGAGCTTGTGGTGGGCACGGAGGTGACGCAGGTGATCAAGCTCATCAACAGGTCGGACTGCACTATGTACCACAACATCGTCTCGTCGATGCCCGACAACCTCCAGTACAAGGACGGCGAGGGCTTCATCGCAGGAAACTCGACCAAGCGTGTGACCATCTGCTTTACGCCCAGCGAGCGCAAGTACTACAACGTACAGATCACGTGCAAGCTCTCGACGGGCTCCGAGGCGTTGTCCACCCTCGACAAGGGCCCCAACCACACGGGCGTGCAGCTGCTGCAGCAGATCCCGCTGGAAGAGGAGCCAGATTGCCAGGTGCTGGGCAACGCCGTCTACCCGACGCTGGCCGTCATGGATGTGCGCGCGCTCGCGCGCCTCGAAAACTGGCGCGCCACCGACCTGCTCCCGTGGGAGGAGAACGAAGGGGGGCCTTACTTGCGCGACCCCAAAAAGGCCATGGTGCCGGCCGCGTACTCGGCGAGCCGCCTGTGGACGGAGCTCAACTTGCTCGAGATGAATGCCGAGCTCGGGTCGGACCTGACGGAGAAGGAGATTCTGTGGAACAAGGCGGAGATTGATGAGACCAACCCCAGCAAGGTGCTCAAGGTGGTGGACGTGCGCTTCGAGGTCAAGGAGCAGCTGTCGCAGCCGAGTGTCAAGGCCATGCGCCTCAAAAACACGGGCGTGCTGCCGTTTGACCTGCTCGTCAAGTACCCCAAGGACGACGAGGACGAGCCCGAGAACTGGGTCGACAAGGACCTGCAGGGCGAGGACGAGCTCAAACTCAACTACATGCTGGAGAACAAGCTCTTTGTCATCGAGCCGCGGCGGGCGCACTTGGAGGTGGGCGAGGAAATCGACCTCATCCTTTCCTACAAGCACACGGTCAAGGGCGATCCGCGCGCCGACCCGCCCTTCAGCAAGCCGCTGTACCAGGGAGACTTCCGGCTGCCTGTCGTGCTCAATGTCTGCCAGCTGCCACCGGCGGGTGGGGTCATCAACTCGGGCAAGCAGATCGTGCTGAATTGCATTGGCAAGACCCTCTTCCCGGGGCAGCCGTACCTGGCGCTGCCGCAGCCGGACTCGGCGCGTTTCCCGCGCCTCTGCGCGCCTCACCTCGACATCCGGTCGCAGTGCAAGGAGTGCCTGAATTTCGACGGCATCGCCGACTACGAATTGCTCGGCAGCGGCCGCACGCCGTACCAGTGGGGCTTCGAGCGCACGCCCATCGGCCTCATGCAGCCGCCCATCCAGTACTACAAGGTCACGAACCTCGGCTCGGTGCCGCTGTCGTTTCACATGGACCTGTCGGAGGTGGAGCAGCTCAACGCCAACAACTACAACTTTGAGGTGGTGTCGGTGCTCGACAACAACGACCTGGACAGCATTGAGCCCGGCGAGAGCATCCTGCTGCGCTGGGTTTTCAACCCGCTAGAGCCCAAGATGTACCACTGGAAGGTGCCGTTCCAGATCCACGGCTACGATGGATACGAGTACGAGGTGGAGGTGCACTTCTCTGCCGAAGGTTTCCAGGAAGACCCGCACGTGACGCCGGTCACCACCGTGCTGCCCTTGCCCATGTACCAGGTGATGCCGTTGCCCAACCAGTCTGTGTTCTTGTCGGAAGAGCGCCTGTGCCTGGGCGACATCCCCATCGGCGCGAGCATCTCGCGCATCATCTTCTTGACCAACTTCCATCAAGACGACGTCATGGACTACGCCTTCGTGCTCACAAGCTCGCTGGCCAAGGACGTGGTCGAGGTCTTCCCCTCGGAGGGCGAGATCCAGCCCGAGTCGCAGGTGGCTGTGCGCGTGACAACACGCTGTATGGTCGCGAGCGTCTGGGACTTCGACATCCCCGTGCTCGTGCGCACCAAGCCGCCGCCGCAAGAGGAGAACGAGGACCTGGCTGACGAGCCGGAGGGGGACAACGGCCCGGCGACCCCCACGTCGGGGCGCCCCGCCACTAGCGTCGCGGCCTCCAGTGCCCGTGGGTCTGCCGCTGGGGACAAGGCCAAGAAGAAGAAGCGCAAGGTGTCGATTGTCGAGCAGCCGCCGCCAGTGCACAAGACCATGAAGCCTGCGCGCACGGGCGGCAAGGGCTCGGTCTCGTTCGTCGAGACGTCGCAGATGCACGGTGGCAACGGCGGCGAGAAGAACAGATCTTTCTCCGTCGACGACACCGCCAGTGTCAAGAGCGGGAGCAGCCGCATCAGCGGCATGACGGGCGCCTCCGGCGCGGGATCCGCGGCCAGTGGGCACTCGGCATCGGTGGCCGGGTCCAAGTCGCACGCGGACGATGATGATGCAGAGGTCGACATGTCGCTGCACCTCTCCATTCAGGCGCACGTGCGCCCGCCGGAGCTGCACCGCAGGCTCTTCCTCAACGACAAGTTTTTCTGGTTCCCGAAGGGCGCGCTGCTGCCCACAGACGCCTTCAACTACGACATCCCAGACCATCTCGTCAAGGAGACTACGCGCGGTTCCGAGCTCGAGCGCACCGCGGGCACTGCGGCCTCGGGCATGACGAGCAAGGGTCTCAAGTCGCCGGCGTCGCGCGGCAACGACTCGCGCCCGGGCACGCAAGACGCGTCGCGCAGGGGAGCGACCGCGGCTGCAGAGGGCCCGGTGCCGATGCGCATGGCCGTGACCGAGAGCCTGCTCGAGGCGCTGCTCGGCGATGTGCTCGGAGACGATGACGTCATCAATGCATTTTCGCAGCTCGACAAGCCGCCTGCGCCGTGCTACGTGCAGCTGGTCAAAGAGCCGCCGGCGCCGTTCGTGCACCAGCCGGCAACGGCGTCTGTAGAGGAGGACGCGCCAGCGACGCGCGACGAGCAGGACGCGACTGCCGACGCGCAGACGGCGGACGGCGGCGAGGCGCAGAGGCTTCGGCCAGTGGCCGGAGGCGGCGGCGCGCAGGTGGCGACGATAGAGTCGCCGCGCGACCGCGACATGGGGGGTACAGCGCGACTGGAGTATAACCAGCTAGGAGAGCCGGGGCTGGGTACTGTGTCCAACGACTGGACGGTGCTGGCGGGTTGCGATGTGCCAGGGCACTCGGCGCAGGTGCCGCCGGAGAAGACGCCGGAGGAGAAGGAGGAGGAGCTCACACTTGCGCGCCGGCGGCAGGTGATGCGGCTACCCGAATTTGAGAATCTGGCGCACTTCGTGCTCGATGCGTGCGTCTTCAACTTGCTCGAGGAGGCCACCTTTGGTGAGGACTCCGTGGTGGACCTGTCGCTGGAATTCTGCAAGCACGGTCAGCACTGGGTGGACGCCGGCATCAAGGTCGAGAACGGAGTATCAATCTGCGCGGACTGCGCCAGGAAAAGAGACGAGAAGTAGGGTGCAAGGGATGCCTGTCGGCGTAGACACGGGACGCGGTATTCACGAAGCATGGGTAGGAGTGGACGCAGGAGGGTGGGGGGGGGGCGGTTGACGCTATGCCCTGATCTCCGCGCCCGTAGCAGGGTCTGCAAAGTGGAGGGCATCTGAGGAAATTGAAGTATTAAAACATTCTTTTTGAAGTTGCCCTTACGCCGCTCCCTGTCTTTCCCTCCCTTCCTCTTCCTCCGCATCCTTCCCCCTGTCTCCACAGTGCAAGTCGGTGGAAGTCGGCCTGGTTGAGGCCAAAGCGGCGTTGAGGCCCGAGGAGGAGGAAGGGGATTGAGCTGAGGGGGAAGCGGAGGGAGAGAGGGAGACTGAGGAGATGATGGACAGCACCAGCATGTGACCTGTGCATATGCAGTTTCAATGGAACCCCTTACTTCGCCGCGGACCTATGCCAACGCCGCCCGCAGAATCTGACTCCCTAACATGGAGTTGCCTGAACCCTAAACCCTAAACCCTAAACCCTAAACCCTAAACCCTAAACCCTAAACCCTAAACCCTAAACCCTAAACCCTAAACCCTATACCCTAACATGGAGTTGCCCTCTTAAGAAAGTTCTCCCTCTTCTTCTTCCCCTCTCTCGCTTTCCCTCTCTCTCCCTCCCTCCCAGTAGCTCCCGCGGCGCCCTGTTCCCTGGGGGTTACACAGTGTACGCAGCAGAGGTAGCACCTAAACAACCGCCGCCTCCCTGCTGCTGCTACTGCTCTGCATGGGCTGCATGGGCCCGACGGGCTGCTGCAGCCTGGCCGCAGCTGCCTGTGCTGCAGCTGCCGCGGCGTCGGGGAAGGAGGGAGAGAGATTGGAAGAGAGACAGAGAGACTTGGGATGACACACTCACACACACAAACACAAACACACTCACGTGCACGCATAAAATACTCGCAATGCACACACGAGACGAGAGGAGACATTTCCGTTGAACCAGAGAGCGAGCGCCCCGAGGACCGTTGTAAAGAGGACTGAATTTTAATGATGCGACTCCTCACCCCACTGACTGAGTCAGTCGGGACGATCGGTACATCTATTCACTAGTGAATAGATGTACCGATCGTCCCGCACTAGTCAAGAAGGTAGTACCTTCTTGACTAGTACCTTGTAAAGCAGAAATAGCGGCAAGTGTATCAGCCTCTGACGAGCCCTCCTCAATCCCAAGAGCACACTCCACATTTGCCTTGAACGCTTGCAGTCTCTCTACCTCAGCCATGTCGACAGTTATACCTTCATCCTCGCCAGCCAGAGCAGTGCCGTCCGGGGGCGGCGTCACTGCCTTAGACGAATGTTCCGGGGGTTGACACTGCTCGACCGACGGTAGTGGCAAGCTGATGCCAATGGGCTTGTGATCGCTCCAGTCTTTGTTGACCTTGCTTTTGAAGTGTGTCTTCACTGCATTCTTCACTGCTGGCGTCAAACCCCCCGATTTCCAAAGCTCTCTACCCACCTCGCTACAAAACTGCTGCTCAGTCAGATCCTCCACAACAGCCGACAGCTTTTCCATCAGCAAATTTCGATCCTCCAGCGCATTACCGAGGTCTGTGTCCTTCCATACCCAGCTGCGGCCAGCAGCTGAACCCTGACGGTGCCACACCCACACACTGTCGTACACTTCCGAGGCCTTCTCTTCCTCCGCCAGCAACCA
>Ga0115006_10003433_pt1 | contig 10753 bp, 6 predicted proteins | sample ArcOceMetagenome_3_FD_88943 | JGI IMG/M metagenome (GOLD analysis project Ga0115006, IMG submission 88943) | Marine eukaryotic phytoplankton communities from Arctic Ocean - Arctic Ocean- Svalbard ARC20M Metagenome | ecosystem: Environmental > Aquatic > Marine > Oceanic | place: Arctic Ocean...
GTCCCCTATTACAGAAGGTCGGTGTTTTTTTTGTTACCAAAACGTACGCGAAAGACGACGCCGTGTTGGTGTGGTAGCTAGCTCTACGTAGTACCGGCGTCGTCATTTTTCCCGTTATTAGCGTTCCGCCACAACGCCACCCCGCCACCCCGCGATGACGAACACCAGCAGCAAAACGCCGCCCGCTGGTACTACTGCCAGCTCCGTCCCGACGACGGCGGGCCGGACCAATTATGGCAAGTGGGAGAAGATCGCCACGGACCTGGTTGCCGATCACGATCGCGAGGAGGAGGCCGAGGCCGCCGCCGCGGCCATCGAGCTCGGGCACGACAAGTACGCGCGCAGCCAGGGCGAGGCGGAGGAACGGGAGAAGGCGGCCAAGGTCGAGAAGACCAAGCAGATGCTCGACGCGTACAAGAAGCGGGAGGAGGGGATCGTGCAGACGCTCGCCGGGCTGCTGGGCGATGGTTCGGCCGACAAGACCGCCGCCTTCGTGACGCGCGATATGATGGAAGCTGGCAGACGCGTGGTGACTCTGGCTGATACGACCGGACCAGGGAAAATCATCCTCACCGAGGACCTGTCCAACCTGGAGTCGGCCGTGCCGTCCAATGCTCTGGCCAAGCCCAAAACTTACGAGGGTGATTCCGAGAACGACGTCGTGGAGGAGAAGGATCAGAAGCAGCAGGATGGGCAGCAGACGCGACGCATCTACGGCCTCATCAAGCTGCATTTGCACAATCTAAGGGACTGCACCGTCATCATCCGGTGCAAGATTATCACCAGCACCATGGAGATTAGCAACTGTCACAACGTCACGGTAAAAGTGGAGAGTAGCGCCACCGTCGCCACCGTCCAGGCCGACCTTTGCGATGGGCTGGACATTCAGTTTTGGGATGCCCCGTCCAATCAAAACACCTCCCTCCACGGGATGCTACCCCCGTCCCTCGCTGAAAAGGCCGCCGCCAACATGAAAACGACGGTGTTTTGGGGAGAGGATCAGAACGATCGCGTGTTGCACGCTGGTGTTACCAATCTGCGCGTGTCGACCTACCGAGATGGGTATCAGGATCTTACCACCACTGCCGATTACAAGGACATGGGAGCCAAGGCCGTTGGCAATGCGACACCGGAGGAGATGCAATTCGTCACGTCGGTGGTGGACGGGGACCTCATTACGGAGAAGGTGGCAAGGAATGGCAATGCATCGGCCCACGGTGGATCAAGCCGAGTGATGACGGAACGGGAAGTGGAGGAAGAGCGCAAGATCAAGGAGAATGCACCCTGTCCGGAGAATCTCATACGATTCATTGACGTAAACAAGGAAAAGGGCAAGGATATCAGTGCTGATGACAGCAATAAGGGGGGAGATGGCACCAAACCATCACCAGCCTCTGTCGCTAGCGAAAATGACGAGGAGGTTGTGGAGGAGGTTTACTGCTCTGTCGATGTCGATACCGTCGTTCGCGATTGCGAGGCGCAAAAGGCCAAGGCCAATGAGTCCTTTGCGGCTGGCGAGTATGCTCAGGCAGTCTTATTATACACTTTGGTCATGGACAGGTGTGCTGAATTGCCAGATTCTGAAGAGGCCGCACAAATCATGTCGGAAGCAGAGACGAGGAACGTTACCTCGTCCAAGAGTGCAACGCTGCCAATGAAGCAGCTCTTTCCCCGCCATATCATCTTATCGAACCGATCGGCATCCTTTCTCAAGCTCGGCGAGCACGAGAAGGCCCTTAAGGATGCCGAACAGGCTGTCGCCTTAGATCCAACCTATGTCAAGGCGGGATTTCGGAAAGGTTTGGCCTTGCATGCCATGGGACGGTACCAAGACGCAGTCCCTGCGCTTGGCGCTGCACATACCATCGAGCCAAAAAATAAGCAGATTAAACAAGCTCTTCAGTTCGCGGAGGTTAGGCTCCAGCAAGAAATGAGGAAGCGAATGGAAGGATAGTTATTCAATTGCATTGAGCTAAATTAAACAGCCCATATCCATGCTTCAAGAGATGACCTTGACAATAATAAAGAAATTACCGCTCTCAAAGCCACTTGTTACAACTTCGATATTGTCAACTGCAGCGGCTAACTCCTCCAATTCTCCCTCCCGATACAAATGACAGTAGCGCTGGAAAACTACGAGTCCTTTCATTTCATCGTACTCGGCACCTTCGTAGGCTTCGGAGTAAATTTGCGCTACTCCCTTTCTTGCATTTTGCGCTTCATTGGCGCCATCTGATCCTCCTTGATGCCCATCAATTTTATCCAGATATTTGGGCTGCGCGTTGAATGGGACGAATACGTCCGTTGCTGCAAATTTTCGCTTGCTTCCCTCCTCTTGCTGTATAGCCCAAGCCTGAATGTTAATTAAGCCGCCAACCTTTACGATTCGGGCCAATTCCTGTAAGCACCGAATGCGCCGCGCGCGGGTACTCAGGTGGTGCATAACTGCAATGCAAATCGCGGCGTCGAAAGCTTTGGTTCGTAAGGGCAGATGCATGCAATCGGCAACTGCGACAGCTGGCCTTCCATTGATCATTTCTTTCGCGCTGCCAACTCGGCGACTTTCTGGTGCGGAGTCTTCGCCGCTCTTCAATAAATGGTTTCCAGCATCAACAGCAGCTTGCAAAAGAGGCCGGCTCAAATCCGTCCCAACCACGTACGATCCATTCGCCAAAATGGCCGGAAAATATTTGCCGTCCCCACAACCCACGTCGGCCACCATTGATCCCTGTGGTAATTCTTTCAGAAATTGAGTAGCTCCTGGCCAAAGGACGCCGCGTTTTCCTCTGGTATGATGCCACTGTGTTGCGATGGCATCATATACAGCATGTACATGGTCTCTCTCGGTCACTGGTGTGGCAATGTTCATCGCGGTTGAATCGTCGTCTTCTTCTCCTTTATTGGTAGACGCAACAATTTTGGTAGTTTCATCTCCAACCCAACGAAGGGGATATGCAGATGACTCCACCAACTCCAATGGCACAGCCATTGATTCCCCGACGGCCTTTGTAAGGGCCGTTCGCAGGGTCAAGCTCACACGCAAACCCCGTGGAGTGATTTTCCCATCGACAGTGTCTGACATTCGGCTCACAATCATGTGCTCCCATTCATACCGCGCTGGTCCGGACATTAGACACAAAGATCGCGGAGGCAGGTGAACAAGCTTCTTCTCCTCGCTACCCTGCCGCCGAAATTCCATCACCGTACCGCTATTGAGAGATAGAGAAATTAGACCATCGCCGAAAGCCGAGGGGGTATCGACATGAGAGCCGATGCCTTGGCCGGAACGATACTCGTTGACAGTCAATTGGTTCAAATGAGGAAAGGTTACAGGAGAGATGCTACTGAGGGCACTTGCAAAGTTGACGGATCTGGTTCTCTCAATGATTCCTGACAATAGCCCCCAAGAATCCCATTTCTCCAGTGATGAGCTAATGAAGGCTTCGACATCCTCCTGATTTCTATTAGTAATTGGTCTTAATGGCATTGGTGGACATCCACCACCTTTGGCGGTCCGATCCCTGAGGACATCTGCCGTTTCGTAATCGAAGACATAGCCATAATGCTGAACGCGTCGTCGCACAGTCCCGGAGCCAATCCTATTCATGGTCACCTGCGAAGGAGCCCAAGGTGCGGTTGGCCCAGTTAGCAACGCCATTAGCGTGGCTTCTTCTTCCGCGGACACAAATTTTTTCATAATTACAAGGCCAGGAACCACCACGTCCTTAGTTGAGGAGGTACAAGTAGCAGATGATCCACTGGCCGTCTCGCCGCGTTTAGATTTCTCCCATGATCGATGTGTCGGCGCGACATAGTCCAAAAACAGCGCCCCAGTCGAAACTTGAATGGTGCTCAGACCATCCGCACCTGGGAGCTCCAGGTGGATAGTCTTGCCCTGAAATAACCCTATCAATTTTGCGGCATCGTCGTGGTTTCTCATACCAATATGAACCGATTTGAGCCACTTCTTCGCCTTGGAGGCTGATAGGAATAATTCCACTCCAGAGCCTGTCGAATCAATTGGATCCAATACCGTGCGTAGTGCATCAAGAAAGCGATGCGGTGCCTCGGAAAGCTTGGCGATGGCGGCACTGTTCGCACCATCCATATCTACATCATCAGCCAAAATATTCGTCATGAATACGAATCGAGTTGAGTCCCTCGCCTTTCGCAGTGTATCAGCATCTTCTCCTGCACTGCCCTCTCTGGTATGGAGCAGCCGCCTGAATTTTGGCGGATTGGACCGATTCCAGCACATGTCGTCCGATAGCAGCGAAGCCAGCGTTATCTGCGTGGCTTGGATTGGTCGAGTGCTGAACTTGTGCTGTGGTTCGTTTCCGCCCGAAGATTTCAGTTCCACGGTAGGTAGCAGCAGATCTGAAGGTGAGATGCATTGGTGGCGGAGGTAGCTCACAACGTCTCTCGCAGCGACGGCACTATCGTATGTAATGCGGACTTTTCCATAGGGAGGCGGCTTCGATGGGTCGCACACCTCTACTGACATGGGACCATAGGGCGGAAAGCCCTGCAGAGAAGTCGTTGCGGGTGATAGCGACTCCATGAGGGCCTCCTCAATGTCTTGGGGTGAGAGGTCGAGAGGTGCTGGATCAGCATCATTGCCGACGGCCTTGGCTTTGGAGTCGCCTTTGTTCTTCCCGATTGGTTTGGGACTGAAGGAGGACTGCAGATGGATATATCCCCGGTCGTCACCTTCGACCGTCACATTGCAGAGAGGCTCGTGTGGGAGAACGGATCGGTGCGTATATCCGTCTCGGCTGTTGGACGTCATTGCTTTATGTTCGATAGAAAATGAGCGGCTCCGCATCCGATGAGGGATGAAAAGACAGGACGATGGACAGACTGAAAAGAGGGAGCCTCCACCCCGATCCCGATCCGATCCCGATCCGATCCCTGTAAATAAACTCGCGTCCCTTGAGATGCCATTTATTTTATCGCCGAAGAAGTTCACCCACAATCAATCAATCGGCCCAATCAATCAATCGATCGCAAAATAGAAGCCAGAGACAAGAGGTGCTAATAGAGCAATCAGGGGGTGGAGCAATACGTGTAACGATCAGGAGTCAGGTGGCCGTTATGCCCCGGTAGCAATCTCATACACTTACAAGAAGGAGCAGTAAAGAATTATGATGCGCAAAACAGGTTTCCAGGTGATTGTTCTAACAGTGTTGTTCTCTGTGGCGACAGGCACCAAGGAGACAACAATCGATGCCCGAACAGGAAGCGCCGCCGGTGACAGTGAGGAAGATTTTTGGAAACAATTCCGCAAAAACAAGGTCCGCAATGCTCAGCCGCTCGATGATGGTGGTGATGATGATGGTGCTTCTGAGGCACCTCCGCGGATCTCCCCCATCAAGGAAGAGGATTATGACAACGTCCCATACGAACATGGGGGTTTTCTGGTCATGAACGATGCGACGGGACGACGCGTCGCTATGAAGAAACAGCGGAGTGATGGCAACGATGTGGAGGTGCCAGGGACAAGAGCTATCATAGACAAGTCAGTTGCCTACCTCAGAAATACCATTCTGTCCGATGAGGGCTTTGCCGATGTTTACACCAATTGTGATAATCGGAATGAGTTATGTTCATTCTGGGCCTTCAGTGGACAATGCGAGAAGAATGTTAATTATATGCTGCGAGATCACTACTGCTTGTTGGCATGTCAGAGATGCGATAAGCTGCTCGAATGAGCAGATCAATCATTGAATCAAATTAGGACTTTTTAAATGATACCTAGGTAAGGTTGAAGATTTAAAAGTACTACATGTATTACCCTTCCCCATAGTATTTGTCCTAGCTGTTCTTATCTTGTGCTTAACTAGCAAGAAGTGAGGTGCAGCAATATTGCAATCTACAAAAGATTCGCATTGCGCATTGACGAAAGCCGCTCAAGACGAATGTTAAGAGTTGGATGCGTTTCACCGATAATATTTGGATCGGCCCCTTCGCCATCTCCTTGCGATGCCTTTCTCAAAAGGACGTGCTGAGTTACGCTTAAGCCACTCAAATTGTAACATGAATGGTAAAAATCTCGTGGTTTCGATGGCTTGTCTCGTAGACCTCCGTTGACGTCCTGGGCACAAAGGAGGATATACTTTTGCAGAGATTCCCGATCAAAGCAGAGCTCCGAGGAGCTGTCGCCACCGCCTTCCTCCCAAAGATCCAATACTGCCATAGCACCACCCTGCCAAAAACTGTAGCATCCATCTACCAGTTTATTTGATCTGCCTGCAAATCCTCCCTCGTAGCTCATTTGTCGTCGTGAAATCCACGATCTCAAAGCGTCAGTGTCAACTTGAATTCTCGAGTCTGACAAACCAGACGCCGATTCGTCGAGTAGACGAAGGGCGGCAAGAGCACAAAATGTATATCCACCGTGGGCTTCTGAGTGTGGTTCGCCCCCGAACCCACCTTCGTATGTTTGGCAACAAGCGACAAAGTCGGCGGCACTTGCCGATGCAAGGACGGGCGTGTCAATTTGGAGAAGAGACGCCACAGCCATCATCGTGTAGGTCGCTCTTACGTCGATTTCACCGTCATGATGCATGCGAAAGGCAGTCATAGTATCTCTACGTGTATCACTTGGACTTTTCATTGATGAGCTGGCCAAGAATGGCACCTCACAGCGAAGGGATAGGTACCACGCATACAATCGGCGTCGCTTTGAACGCAAGATGTCAAGTGCCAGTTCTGACGATGGTGCTGAACTTTCGGTGCCGGCGCCATAAACAATGCACAAGGCAAGGACTGCGGCATAAGTTGTAGCGCAATGTGCCATTTGACCAATGTTGCCACCAAAACCACCTCCAACTACGTGGGCGACATCACCAACGACATTTCCTTCACCGCCCAGAAAGGGATCATCCTTCACTTCTCCGAGTGGAAGGGATATCGAAAATTCTGTCCATAGACTTTCGATCGCTTCGACAATAGCCACCATTAAATCTTCGTTGGGTAGACCATCGAGCAAATCTAAGGAATGGAGCGACCAATAAATGATCCAGGGCCGAGAGGCGTCCAGCGACACGTACGACGGGGAAAGCGGACGGTCAAGTGCCCGAGTAAGGTATTCGGCGTGCTTCTGCCTCAGCAAGAGGATGTGATAGGTGGCGTCGTCCTCATTGGGAGTTGGTAAAATCGCATCGCCGACCTCTTCAATGAGTTCGATTTTCACACCACCTTCGGCATCAGTAGTGACGTCTTCAAGTGTCACGTCCACGTCAAGGCCACCACCGGGCGGTGATGTAGGCCTAGATGGTTTGCTGGAGGGTGGCAACAGGCCAACTTTTCTAAGATGCTGCAATTGATCTGGCGGCAAAGTCTTCAAGTCGACGAAAAATGGTTCGCACTCGTCCTCGGTCTCCCGTTGCATCTCGGTTGTTTCAGTCTCCACTTGATATTGGACGCGTTTGGGCACACGCTCGCAGTGGGTGGTCCCAGTGGCGGCCATTGCAGCAGCAGCAGCATCATGGGCGGTCGAGGCTTCCTCCATTTTCGCCTATTCCGCCCAGCGTACCTCAAGACTTAGCAATTAGATAGATACACACAAAGAATGGTGCGGCGACTGGGAGTTGGTTCTTGCTGCCTATCTATCTGCCTGGCTGATACGTATGGCGATGGCATGGCACGGGTCGGTCGGTCGGTGCAGGTCGGCGTTTACGTTTACGTTTGCGTTCTTATCCTACGTTCTTAACGTAGCTACGCGCTACGTAGGTCGGTGTGGGTCCGTTGTTCCGTCGTCCGTCGTCCGTCGTCAGCTTGATTACACATTGTAGTAGATCTACGTGCTACCGGTAGTAGATCTTAATGTAGGAATTCCTACGACCGGTGTGTGACTTGTGCATAATTGTAGGAGACTCTCTACTAGTCTACAGGTACTATATGTATGGTATGATAGTGATACATAATATGTTAGGGCCTCTGTGCGATAAGCAATTCGATTCAAGGAGAGAGGCATAATTCATCGTCGTCGTCGTCGTCGTCGTCGCGCCGCCGGCAGGCGACCACAGACGACTCAGAACTCAGAAGACCGCCGCATCATCTAACCTTGGGTAGCACCGGCGCCCTTCTGTTCAAGCTCTTCCAAATGAACATAGTTGCTGCCAATTGGTAAGAACTCCAGAAGGTGCTCAGAGGCCTGCAGATGAATCTTCTCCGCCTTGTCCTTGATGTCAGCCTTCTCCTGATCCGTCAGATTTCCGACGAACTTGGCCGGATTGCCACCCCACTTCTGTCCGGAGGGGATGCGTGCATAAGCCGGGACGACCGTTCCGGGTTCCAGGATGGTGTTGGACTCCACGATGGCGCCCTCCATTATTGTGCACTTCTCTCCGATGTCGACGAGGTCCTCTACGGTGCAGGAGACCAGGACAGAGCCGGCCCCGACACTGACGTAGTGTCCGACGTGGCAGATGGGAGGGAATCCCGATTGCATGGTATCCACGCTAGCCGGGAGGGTGTTGATGACAGCTCGGTCCTGAACGTTGGACGAGAAGCCGATGGTGATGGGATGGCCGGAATCGGCCCGAACGACGGCACCGTACCAGACCGAGGACTCGTCCCAGTTCGTTACGTCGCCAATTATCGATGAAGACGGGGCAACGAAAGTATCGTTCGTCTTGAATGGCTTGGTACCATTGAAGATCATGTTGGGGCGATGTCTCGTGAAAATCTATGGTGCCGCCGAGATGAATGCGTGTGCCGATTCGATGCCGGACGAACAGGAGAACGAGCGGGTTGTGCCGGAAGAGGAAAATAATAATGGGTGTTAGTGAAGACCAACAACAAAAATGCAACACATGGCATGGGCCATACAACTGAATGATTTCAAATGCAATGGGTAAGAATGGAGGCCTTCCTGATCAAGCGCAGAGGAGAGAGAACCGAATGAATCGAATCGAATCGGCACATCGGCACCGCACACTTTTTGTGTCGAGGCCAGACATACCGCCGTTCCGTCTGCAGATCGCCATACAAGAGATACCCGACCTGCGCGCTACAGCCATCATCAAAACCCCACGGAGACATACCTCGGCACCTGACGCCTGCTTGAGAGCCGCTCCGGTCTCCCGGAGGGCTCTTCCGACGAAAGCCTTCGCACTCATCTTGAGGTAATAAAGTGGCCGGCACATCGCTATCGACTATCGCCACTATCGCGCCATCGGCGCAGTTTCGTCTGGCCGTCGATGCGTTGGTCAACATGAACACAGCACAACAACGACGAATGCGCGAACGAACGAAGGCAAAACGGAGGCGAGGGCGAGGCACAAGGCACAAGACGCCACAATACAAGAATAATCTCTGAAATGGCCTCCTCTCGACTAAATATGCAGCTTATGCGAGCTGCTCTAATCCAGCAGCGACTTGCATTTGCTTCGGCTACACGTGGACGATGCTTACATCATGCCGCTTCTTGTTCTTCGTCCGCATCTTCGATGTGCAGTGTTCGTCATGGCCCAAAACACCGCCGAATATGCTTGTCCCGTTGCAGGTTTAGCGAAGCCATCCGTTCCTTATCAACACCAGCTTCTCGGGCTCTGAAGAAGGCGGTCTGTCCGTTTCGTGTCTTGGGAGTTCCGACGGAATCGACTTATTCAGCGGTGAAGAAATCGTTTCTCAAAATAGCAATGCAACATCATCCCGACGTGGTGGGTGAGTTGGAGGGAGAGGAGAAGCAAAAGAGTGTCGACCTTTTCATGAAAAGTCGCAAGGCATTTGATTCGATAGTGGAAGTAGAGGGGGGAATGGCTGCCCTGCGAGAGGAGGTGGAGCTGGAAAAGGGCCTGAAAAAGCAAAGTAAGATATCGGACGACGAATTTGATGCGTGGTTTTTGAACGAGACGGGACACAACAATCCCTTTTCTTTTGATATTGACCCAGCTACCATGAGAGAGGTGGCAGATATGACCGATACCATCGGTGGTGGTCTGGATCGAGATGGGGGCATGTGGACATTGGCCAATATGGTAAGTCGGTCTGTCAAAGACGGCAAGGAAGGTGCAAGCGTCTTGAGGTTGGAAGCGGGGGAGATCAGGGCCGGTGAAGAGCCTGTGGATGGGATCTTGCGAAGACGAAGGAGGAGGAGGAGATAGTAGCGAGTGTGCAATTGCGTCGCGTAGATAGATCTTAAGATCTAGATCTTCGTGTGTACCTGGTACGCCATGTTGTACATTAAAAAAATTCACCACGTTGTGTCTAAAACAATATCTTGCTAAACATACGTGCATTAGATCTAATACGAAGCAACTTGTACATGTAACTCGCGCCGACAAGCTCGAAAGTGCACAGGAAGTCCTACTAAACATGGCACTAGTAGTACCGTACCAGCACTTTCTTTTGTTGTCCTCGTCGGACTTCAAATTTGAAAATGACCGTAGTGTGACCTGGTAGATCTAGCAGAAATTTCTAGTATTGAAATCCTAATTTTTAGAACTATTTCTTACGTCGATAAAACTAAACTTTGTCTGATATTTCCGTTTGTCGGAAAATTAAATTGGCCATCGTGAAATTATTAAAACATTGAGGGCGCTCCTCACTCAACTCAACGGACGGCGCCATGGCGCATCTCCTCGGCGTTGTTGATTGTTGATCAGTTTGTCCACTCGAATTGCCACACTTCTCCAAGCGGCACCGTCGAACAACAAACGTGCGAGTTGCACCAACTCGTCCCAACCTGTGATCATTTGGTTTGGCGGTCGAGATAGACTTCATTTGCTACTTTGTGCAGTTCACA
>Ga0115006_10003434_pt1 | contig 10752 bp, 1 predicted proteins | sample ArcOceMetagenome_3_FD_88943 | JGI IMG/M metagenome (GOLD analysis project Ga0115006, IMG submission 88943) | Marine eukaryotic phytoplankton communities from Arctic Ocean - Arctic Ocean- Svalbard ARC20M Metagenome | ecosystem: Environmental > Aquatic > Marine > Oceanic | place: Arctic Ocean...
ACAGAATTAAATGCGGCAAGTTTTTAAAAAGGTGTCCGTGAGGCAGAAAATCGGGGTTTCGACCCCCAGACCCCCACGTCTCGAAAGGGGGACGACCCAGACTCGAAGACGGGGCGACCCACACGCGGGCCCGGCTGGCGGGGGGGCGCGCGGATGGCGGACAGGGCGGGAGCGGCCGCGAGCGCCCGCAGCGCGGCCCGTCGCTGACGGAGCTCCGTCCTGACGGAGGGGAGGTCGCCTCCCCACCGCCACCCGCACAACTGGCCGACCCGCGCGGGCCCTGCGGTTCAAACGCACCGCCCCGGGCGTCGCCACGATGGGCGGCGCGGCGTCGATGCTGAAGAAGAAGGAGAAGGACGAGGAAGACGCAGCAGACGGCGCAGGTGCGGAGCAGCGGGAGCAGGAGAACGAGGACGCCAACACGAGCGCGACGAAGCAGCCCGGCAAGCTTGCCAAGGGCTTCGCGTCGCTCAGGCGCAAGGCCTCCTCCGCCGCAAACAAGGCGCTGGCCAGGGTCGGGCTGGCAGAGGAGGAGGAGGAGGGACCGGGTGATGACGAGGAGGAGGACACTCCCGGGGCGCAGGCGAGGCCCGAACGGACCGGGAGCGGGCAGCAGCGGTCTGGGAGCCAGGTGCGTGCTGTCGTGCGTCGGTCTCGCCTGCCTGCACCGATCGGCGGCGCGGGTGTCACGCTTGCATCCGCCCCTCTGGGAGCGTGCGGCGATACACGCGTGCCCTGTCCCTGTGCGCCTTGTGCCTGCGTCCCCTGTTCAACTGGCTTCCGCGTGCTCGGGCCCTGTCGTCCTCCTGAAACTACACTGCCTGCACTGGACCTTTGTGCATGCCAGGACGGTGAAGACGCTGGCGATGACGAAAACGGCGATGTCAAGGCCGACCGGGAGGCGAAGAAGATGGAGAGGAAGAAGAAGAAGAAGCGAGACCCTGACAATCCCAACGACGATGGGGAAGACAGCGACGAGATTGACACGGACTTTGCTCGCGATGGGCAGATTGTTGTCAAAGCAAAGGCAGAGCGGACGGAGGAGGAGATCAAGCTCGACGAGTCCCGGCCTCCTAGTCGCCCTGTATCTGCGACACTTTCTGAGAGAAATGCTGTGCAGGCCTCTGCCGTCGCCGCCGCGCTCGAGAATGCGCAGGGCGCGGATGCCGAGGACGCGGAACCAGCAGGGCCACGGAAGATCAAGAGGGCGCCGGGAGACCCGGCCCCGCAGGAAGAGCAGGTTGCTGACTTGTCTGGACCCCAGCGCTTCTTGGTCACAATCGATCAGATTGAGAACCTGAGGGTGGACACCGGCTACGTGTTCTTGCGACTCACCATGGGCAACATCGCGCGAGAGAGCAAGCGGTATCCGTGTGGCGACCAGCTGATACAGGGTATCGTGAAGGTGTGGACTGGACTCATCAAAATTAACGAAGAGTTCTATTGGGAAATTGGGGACAATGACGCATATGTGTCTTGCCTGCTCATGCACGTAAAAGAGAACGGTACGGAGGCTGTGGATCTGGGTGAAGTCAAGCTAGATGCCAAAAAATTCGGTGTCAGACAGGTGCAGGAAACGTACAAGTTCAGTGACGAGGCTGGAGTGGTCAAACTCAAAGGCAGCAAACTTACGAAGGGGGGAGAGGCAGAAAATGAGGACGACGAGCAGGCGATCATGGCCGCCATGCAAAAGCACTCAGTAACGTTGACGAGCACCATGCGTTTGAGCATTCGCGTCATTCAGGCTGTCGACATTCCAGCTATGGATGAGGAGGGCACATCGGATCCGTACCTCATCATCAATTGCGGCCATATGAAGAAACGTAGTAAAGTCATCCAGAGGACGCTCAAGCCGCAATGGCACGAAGACTTTGACTTTTTCTTTGCTGCCAAGACCACAGTACCGCAGATGGAAATCGAAATGTGGGATCGCGACACGTCCGCACGTGACGATTTCATGGGCAAGGCATCCCTCGCGATCGGTGCGTTGTTGGATTTGCGACCACGGCAAGAGTGGGTAAAGTTCAAAACGGGGAATGGACAGTACGCCGGCAAAGCCCAGATTTACATGACCATGGAACCTAAGCTCGGGCAGTCCGATTCGCCCTTGAAGGAAACCATCATGAATTGGTTTTTTGCCGAAGAGAGCTACCTTCGGTTCTGGGAAGAGGTCACGGGCGGGGTCAGCGGAAAGCGGGGAAGTGCTATGGAGACGACGTCATCGGAGGAACTTGCACCGGCGGTGCTCAAAATCAGCGTGCTCCGCGCAAAGGACCTTCTTGCTATGGATCGCGGAGGCACCAGTGACCCGTATGTTCGCCTCCACATTGGCGATGACTTGGTTAAGAATAAGAAGACTTCCGTAAAGAACAAGACGCTAAACCCTACATGGATGGAAAACTTTGAATTCCATATTCAAAGTTCTCAGAGGCGAGACGGGCTGGTTGTCGAGGCCTTTGATAAAGATGTGGTCGGCAGTGATGATTCCTTGGGCAAATTGCAAATTTTGCTCGATACGCTGATCCCAGATCAAGAGTACCGGGAGTGGTACAGATTCGAGAAAGACGAGAACGCGAAACCCACTGATAAACCCAACGATGGCCAAATCGAACTTTCCTACACCCTGAAAGAAATCGTTGAGAAGGAAGAAGCGAAAGAAAATGATTCTGCTGGCCCGAAAGGTGCTACCGGCCTTAAACGGACACAGACTACGGTTCACAGGGAAGTCAAGGGGATGCAGGTTACAGTAGTCGGCGGCAGGGGTATGCCTAAAATGGACTCTGGTCCTTTCGGCAAGTGCGATCCGTATCTCAAGCTGCGTTGCGGCTCAACTGAGCACAAGACGCAAGTTATCAAGCGAACGTTGGCGCCTACCTGGAACGAGAATTTTACGTTCACTGTCGAATCAGAGGACTCAGATATTTTGATTGTGGAGTGCTATGATTACGACATGGTTGGTGCACATGATTTCATCGGCAGCGTCGAAATCAAACCGAAAGAATTGAACGCCAAGACGTCTGAGTGGTACAAGCTTGTACATCCTGACAATCCCGAGTTCAACGCGGAAGTGTTTTTGACGTTGATTCCCGTGCATGAGAGCATGGAGGAAGCTGAAAAGAAAATTCTTGCTGCTCAAGCTGAAGCCAAAGAAAATGCCGCCTCCACAGTTTTGACATTGGATGTAGTTGCGGCAAAAGGCCTCGAGGCAAAGGACAGTGGCGGTACAAGCGATCCGTATGCAATCGTGCAGGTCTCCAAGGAGAAGCGAAAAACCAAGGTCATCAAAAAGGATTTGAATCCAGAGTGGGCTGAAAAATTTGAGCTTGTGGTGAATGATGTGAATGATACATTGAAGGTGTCAGTCTGGGATAAAGACTTGATTGGATCAGACGATCTCATTGGAGAAACCATGATTCCCCTCGAGAGTATTGTTGGTCAAAAGGTGCCACAAAAGTGGTACACTCTCTATTGTGACTCAAGAATCACCGGCGAGATTATGCTTGGCTTAAAGCTGCCCAAACCGGAGGGCTACAAGTCTAATGAAGAAATCATACAAGACGTGACCCCGCAAGATGTGTCAAAAGAAGCTGAAGCATCTTTGAACCAATCAAACAATTCAGACAGTTCGACGGCAATGTATGGACAGCATGTGTGCACACCCCCACATATTCGAATTTACATTTCAGGGACACTGTCAGACCTCGCGCAGGAGCGTCATTTTCTACATGATGATGTCATACCCCAGATTCGACGCTTTTGTGAGAAGCATGACATATTTTGCAGTGTCGTCGATGTCAGGATGGGAATGGTAACCGAAGAACCTAGCATGATCGACATATGCCTGCAGGAACTCGACCGATGCTCTATTTTTTTGTGTTTCGTGGCTCAGAAGTACGGTATACGTGTAGAAAATGTGGAGCCTCTACTGAAAGCTCGACCATGGGTTGAAAATGTGCAAGGCAAGAGCGTTGTGGAGTTCGAAGTAGCGTCAGCTATCGTCACGGACCCGCACAAGTTCCATGGAAGGGCCTTTGTTTATCTTCGTGATTCGGCATACGTAGATTCTGTACCGGGGCTCGCGCGTGATGATTACGAGGAGTCCGACCCTACCAATGCACTGGCGCTTGAAGCCTTCAAGAAGCGTCTGAACTCTTTACAAGGCGTTCCCGTTGTGAATGATTATGTCAGTCCTGAATCAGTGATGAAGCAGGTTAGCAAAGACCTCCTGCGGACAGTGAAAAAAATGTATGGTGACGAAACGCGCAAGCGTTTGCTGACCCTTCAACGGGCAACACTGCTGCATTATTGCGCAGCAGACGTACTCCACTATTTTTTGGATTCCGAAATCGCCCAGCAGCTAAACAATTACGTAGCCTTTGATGATCGCACTGTTCTCAATGTTGTGGGCCCGCCTGGCAGTGGTAAAACCTCGCTACTCAGGACGTGGGGTGCGCTATACGAAATTAACAGGTGTCGGGACGTGTTTTTCTTCATGCACTTCGATCTGGGTGCAGCAGGAGTGGAATCAGCCAAGGGGATTTTGCGGCGGATCTTGTTTGAAATGAAGGCATTTTACAAGATTGAAGAAGATGTACCCAACGACTACATCCAAATTAAGCGTACCTTTCTTTTATGGTTGCGAATGGGAATTGCCAAGGGCGGGATTGTGATTATGATCGATGGAGCTGATGGCTTTGACGAGCCCAACGATGGAATCCGTCAGTTCCTTGATTGCATCCCGAAGATTCTGCCTGGCGGTCTGAGGCTCATTTTGTCCATGGAGACAGGGGCCAGTGTCTTCGACCAGATTCTGAAGAAGGTCAACTTCGTCAAAACGCTCAACGTAGGGGCCTTGTCAATGAAAGCAAGGAAGTACATATGCGAGTCCATGCTGGTACGACGGAACCGCCCAGTTGAAGACCTGGAGGAACGCATCATTCAGGACCAGGGAATGCGAAATCCTCTTCATTTGCGAGTCACCATGGAGTATTTTCTGCGCACCAATGTTTTTCTCCCGGGAACGTCTCTTGAAGCGACCTTCGACAACATTTTGGAGCTCATCGAGAAAGATTTTTGGGAAATTGCGCCCGGACTGGTCAAAAAAACTTTTACTAGCATAGCCCGGTCTAGGAGAGGCATGACAGACACAGAGCTAATGTCAATTGGGGGTGTCAACCGCATCACATGGGCACAATTCCTTGGTAGTGTCGAGGAGCTGCTCGATTGTCCCGACGGCCTCATGAACTTCATACATGGTTCCTTTGATGATGCTGTATGTGCCCGCTACTTGCAGTCGGAGGAGGATAAGCAGAAAGCAACTGTTACGCTTTCAACATACTTTGCAGACACTGCTTTGTCATTTCGCAAGATTGAAGAGTACCCCTGGTTGTTGGCCGAAAATGCGCGGTATTGGTTTCAGTTCGCACAGCCATCTGAGTACCGTCAAGTGTGGCGAAATCTTCGCAATTGCCTTGTGGATATTGACTTCTTCCAGGCAATGTACAGACCCCAATTCGTCAGTGACTTGCACGACTTCTGGCACGAAATGGCAGACGTGTATGATTTCGTGCACGAATACGAGGAATCGATTGCGATGTACGCATCAAAATCAGGTTCGAAGGGAGCAACGGATCGAATCATTCCCGCTGTGCATGTTGCAACTTGCCAAACAAAGCTGGCGCGATTCTTCTACGATTCAACTAGATTTGAAGCCGCGGAAAGAATGTATCTGAAAGCCATCGAAACTTGGAAAGGATGCCCCGGTAAATTAGAGCAAGTGGCAAATATCACGCTCGAGCTGGGGAGAATGCAATTTGTTTGGGGGCGTTACGAAGTTGCAGAAGAGACTCTCAAAGATGCCGTGGGGCATCTGGAGAAACGATTTGGTATGAACAATGAGGGCACAGGTAAGGCTCTTTATTTGATTGCGGATGCTCTGCGCCGACAGAAGAAAGAAGCAGAGGGGGTCCCGTACTGTGAACGAGCATTTCAAACGCTCGATGACAGAATGGATAAGTCAAAAAAAGATTGCTCGCCACTGTATGCTCGCTGCACATTCACACTGGCGATCCTGTTTGAAATTCTCGAGAAGAACACAAAGGCCATCGAAAAATACGAAAAATGCATCCCAGTTTTTGCCAACGCACTAGGCACCAGCCATCCAGAGTACTGCCAAGCGCTGGAAAGTTTGGCTGGTGTATATAAGGCGGAAGGTGAACTCACGAAGGCTGCGGCATGTTACCAAACGGTGCTTCCCATTAAGGAAGAGATGTCAGCACTTGGCGCCTCCCTTGGCGATGTAACTACAACCCAAAACAATCTGGCGGCTATATTTGTTCAGCTGGGGGATATGAAGGCTGCCAATGTAATGTACAGGAAAACTGTCAAGGTAAGGGAGCATCAATTTGGGCACACGCATGTGTCAGTGGCTCGTTCCTTGGAAATGTTGGCCAACACTCTAAGCGAAACAGGCGACCTGAAGGATGCTGCCATGCACCTTCAGAGGGCGCTCAATATTCGCACTCGAATCTATGGGGCAGCACATATTGAGTGCGCGGCTACAATGCTGAATTTGAGTACAGTGCAGTGCAGGAGAGGACAGTTTGGCGCTGCAAGGGAGCTTTTCAAGAAGTGGTTGAAAGTCATGCTCGCAGCCCTAGGCGCTAGTCACCCGACCAGCATCTGGGCTCTGAATTGGTTGGATCGCTGGCCCGAAGGTGGTGCCCCAGGAACCAAGATGGGCAAGAAAGCAAAGAAAGGTGAAATGTTGCCTGGGGGAAAGATGATAGTAAAAATCATTCGGGCAAGAGGACTCAAGGCCATGGACAGCGGGAAGTCGAGTGATCCGTATGTTGTGGTGCAATTTTCTGGTCAGACCCAAAAGACTTGGCCAAAGATTAAAACGCTCAATCCTGAGTGGAACGAAAAGTTTGAGTTCAAGGTCAGCAAAGATGACCGCATCAATTCAGAAATTGTCTTTCAGTGTTTCGACAAGGACATCATGGGTGACGATGACGACATGGGCAAATTCACGATCAAACTGATGCAGATTCCAGTCGCCCAGGCCTACCGTGTGTGGAAGCAATTTGACGACGCTGAAAATTTCCCTGGAGATGTCGAGATTGAAGTGCTGCTCACCGAAGAGAATCCACCAGGCCCGAAGTTGGAATTTGCAAACGAGGCGCCGAGGGGAACCTTGCTCGAGCAGATGGAAGAAAAGCAGAAACGAGACAAGATGCGTGAGGAGCGTATGCAGAAGGCGGCTGATTTAGATGCCGATGAGGCTGCTAGGAACAAGGCTCGCGCCAGGATCAATAAAGCCTCGCTCAAGAAAATTGAACGGGAGAAACGAAGAGAGGCCAAGATCGCAGCTGGTCTCTGGAAGGAAGGGGACCCCGACGATGACGACGCAAACGACTTCATCGATTCCGAGCCTGAGGAAGAAGGAAAGGCCGACGAACCCGAGGAGGAGCAAACTGCCGATGAAGATGACGGTGAACCCAAAAAGGCTTCTCGACTTCTGGGGCTCGAAACGGATGCTCAGACTTTGATGGAAATGGAAGCACCCGAATCTGAGGCCGTCGATGAGCAAGGGGCCACAAAATTGCATTATGCTTGTATGTGGGGCAAAGAGGATAAAGTCACAGCCCTGCTCGCCGAAGATGCGAATCCAAATGTCCAGGATAAGGATGGGCTCACTCCGCTCCACTATGCTGTCGGTGATGGGCATGTTGGCATATTGCCGATGATGATGGAGGCGGGTGCAGCCTTGGATATTGCCGACAAGGAAGGCGATATGGTCATTCACATTGCAATCCAGGAGAAGCAGCAAGAGTGTCTGTCATTCATCCTTATGCAGCGTCCTGACCTTATCAATGTCAAAGGCGCCGGCGGAAACACTGCGCTGCATTTGGCTGCCGGCACTGAAGAAGACAATAAGGTGATGGTGCAGTTTTTGCTTGCAAATGGCGCAGATGCATTCATCGAAAACGAAGACGGATATTCTGCCTTGGACCTTGCGCAAGAGCGTAACGACACCATCTTGAATCATCCGCATTATCCTATCATTCGAGACCACTTGGGTATTAAAGAGACACACACCGGCGAAAGGGGCGCTCCTCTCAAGCCTGTCATCGCCGAAAAGATGTGGGCGTTTATTGAGCAGGAGGAAATCGAAAACGTGCTCAATTACCTCTCGGGTGGTCTGGACGTGGATGGCCGTCTGGATGCAAACAAAACCACGTCCCTCATGCTTGCTGTCAACTTAATGAAGGTTCCGCTGGTCAAAGAGCTCATCGACCCACAATGGGACGCCAATGTAGATATTGCTGACCACGTGGGGCGTTCTGCTTTGCACTTTTGTGCTCTGCTCGGAGACGAGATTCCCATCGAGATTTTGGACATGCTGTTACAGAGGAACCCCAATTTGAACCTACCGGATATCAGGGGATACACACCGTTCCACTTCGCTTGCGAACGCTGCCCTGTTAACGTCCTCGAACTAATGTCTGAGAGATCTACAGTCGACGCGCTGGCATTCACAGAAGACGGCCACACCTCTCTCCATCTGGCTGCCCTAGCGGGCAGGCTAGACAGTGTCAGATTTTTACTCGACAAGTTGCGTGGTTCAGCGGCAGGGAATTTGACGTTTGTTGACGAGAAGATGGCGTTGCATGATGCAGTAAATCGAATGGACAACAAGGGCAATACTGCCCTCCACTTGGCTGCTCGTTCTGAAAAGAACAAAGAAATGTGCGAACTCCTTCTCGAGGCTGGTGGTAACGCGCGACAGGTGAACAAGGATGAGATGTCGGCGCTCGACGTTGCCGCTAAGCAAGGCCACGGCGACCTGATCAACCTCCTGACTGTTGCACAGCGCAGCGAGCCGGGCGCTGGCAAAGGTGCCGATTTGGCGAAAGAATTGATGATGATCACCTTTGCAATCAAGGACGGCGACGCCGAAAAAGTCCACTCACGGTTCGAAGAGGGCTTCGGTGACGTTGACCTTGTCATGTTCTTGAATCTGCCGTCCGACGAGGTGGGCGACACCTTGCTGCACAAGGCAGCTGCAGCGGGACAGGCGGCAATCATCAAGATTCTCGTGGACAAAGGAGCCTACGTGCATGCAATGAATGAGTTGCGCTGCACTCCATTGCATGCTGCAGCAATGCACGGACAGGCCAAAGCAATTGATTATCTTCTGGAACGGGGTGCAGACCCACGCGCAAGCGACTCTGAAGGATACTGCCCCATGCATTATGCCGCGGGTGAAGGACACGTCGAAGCCATGGATGCTCTGGTAACACAGGGGAACTGCGATGAGACTCTGAAGACTTTCCAAGGGCTCACCGTGCTGCATATTGCTGTCACAGAGGCGCAGGAGGATATGGTGCGCTATTTGCTGCAGCGAAGACCGGAGCTTGCCTCTATCCCAGATTCTGATGAAGTGCTGCCAATACAATATGCAAAAGCTGCGGACGACAGAAACGAGGAGATCATCAACTTGCTTGCGGTAAATATATTATCCCCGCAAGGACGACTCGCGTGCTGCCTTTCGCGCTCCTTTGCCATACTTGTGTGTTGCATTGCACGACGTGTGTTGTGAGTCAGTCTGCTTGTGTACACGGATTATTTGTAACATGACCGTTGTGACAGGCTGCAAGCTCGGGTAGTCGGGCGATGATCATGACGAGCCAAAGACCGGCCTCGCCTGCCGGAAAGCTGTTTACCTCGGAGGACAAGAAGGCCTCAACCACAGCTTCTCTGCAGGATACAACTCTTGTAGCGTCAACAACACAGGAGAATGACGACAGTGACGTTGATGATGAGGACTGGCTCTTTGGCAGCTAATGCTCGGTGTGATACTCAGAGCGGTCTTAGTGGGTCTTGACCCATTAATTAGTCAAAATAAAAAGGAGAGGGGCCTTGCAGCGATCTGTGTCCGCCCTCGCTCCGCACCGCACTGCCGTGCAGTGCAAGGAGCGCAAGCAATACGCGCAGGGTTGTCAGTACGAGCGTGAGTTGGGCGGGAGCGGTTGAAGCGGAAGCGGTCGTCGGGTAGGACGCGGATGTGCTGCCGGCAGCGGGCAGCTCACTGTCATCTTCGCATTAACGGTACCGGGGCAAGTAGCAATACTATTCAGAACTTCTCGGGCTCTTCAATCGGGTGGACAGACAGCATGATGACGAGACGTGAGTCTCTAATCCTGAGGCACAACGATCTGCACGTCCGATGTTGGCAAAACCAACGCCGTGCACTGATCCCCACAGGGCCGAGCTCGGCCAGATGATGTCGAATGTTTAATTCAAGACACAGGAGGTCCTACAGGTGTCAAATCAAATACAGGTGTCAAATCAAACCCCTTCGGAGCCATTCGGCGTGCGCCTATACGTGACACCCCCCCTGGTCGTTCATCCAGTCCTGTGCGAATCATGTATGAGGATTGCAAAACTGATCGATGCGAGATGATTAAAAGAATCTAGGCCACCACTCTTGGCCTCTAGTGCGGCTGGCCAGCAAGGATCTGCTGCTTGAGCGTATTGCCCTGCTTCATGCCCTGGTCGTACTTGGCAGCCTGCTTCCAGCTTTTGTACTTGGCGTCACTGGGCTGGGGCCCATCAATGTCGTAAAGCATCTGCACCGGCGCCTTGCGCTCCGGCGACACGTCCATGTCCTCGGCGATCGCGGGGTTGGTGCGCGAGGCCACCTTGATGCCGATCACGCGGCCGTAGTTGGAGTCGGCGTCGGAGATC
>Ga0115006_10003435_pt1 | contig 10751 bp, 2 predicted proteins | sample ArcOceMetagenome_3_FD_88943 | JGI IMG/M metagenome (GOLD analysis project Ga0115006, IMG submission 88943) | Marine eukaryotic phytoplankton communities from Arctic Ocean - Arctic Ocean- Svalbard ARC20M Metagenome | ecosystem: Environmental > Aquatic > Marine > Oceanic | place: Arctic Ocean...
CGGGCAGTGAAATTATCAATGCGGCCCTTGCTAAGGCCCTTGAGGTCCAGAAAGAGTTCACACAGGAGCAATTCGACCAATTCCAAGTATCTGATCTGACAGAAAGCAGCTATATCCAGGTGGCTAATGTCTACCTTAGACCTACTGCATGGCCTTTCGTATCGGCCTTGGAGGTTGACGCTTCTTCTGCGTTTTCGCTCGTCGAGGGGATTCAGGAAGGTTATACATTCCAAATGCGAATCTGTGCCGTCGGTTCCAATTACCAAGGTGCCATCGAAAGCACGTGCAGTGACTATCTTCGCGTCAGTCCCGGTGGTCCTCCACTTCCATCGACGTTGGCAGTCGCCAGCGTGACTACTTCATCCATCACTTTATCTTGGACTGCAGATCCATCGCAGACAGAATCGTGGAGCTTTATTCCCGGTAAAGACCAACCGCTGTATGATATTTCGTGCCCGGGCGGAAGCGTGGAGGATTTGAAGGCAGCATGTGATCAGGATGGAGGGTGTGTGGGGTTCTCTACGACAGGCTGTTTGAAGTCGACTTTGGGTTTGGAAAGCACGTGGATCAGCTATTCCAGTGCCGAGTTTGCCATGGGCACCTGCTGTACCTCCGCTGGAACTCCAGAGGGTTGCACAGCTGCAAATGTGGACCTTACACCCAAACCTGTCTGTGGCTGTCAATGCAAAGGCATGTTCAGGAAGAACTTACAATTTCTTTTGCAGATGAGCGAGCCGCCAGAACCGTTTGCAAATGTGCAGATTAGTGCAAACGCTGCAGGCTTTGGAACACGGATTTCAAAGCCTACCTCATGTGCTTCGTGTGAGGAATGTCCCTCGAGCTGTGTGGAAGTGAAAGGGCTCAAGTTCAACACGGAGTATCAGTTCAGACTTTACACTCGTGGTCTGAATGGACTGGGATATGCAGGAGACAGTAGCAATCTGGTCAGCGCCCTTCCTTCTACACAGCCAGTGACGGCCGTGAATGACCTACGACTCCTGTACACAACCGAGAACCGAGCACAATTGGCGTGGACGGGTATCACAGGAGAGCGCGTCACGCAGTACAGAGTGCTGGCTTCATTGGATGGAGTCACGTGGAAACCAGACCCACCCAATTCCGTTCTCGATTTTGCAGAGCACCAAGAGGGAGAGGTTAGAGGTGGCGCCGGTCTCCTGAGTGAAGGGACCAAATATTGGTTCAAGGTCGAGGCACGCAATCTGAACTCACTTGGTTATCAGGGTGTGCCAGGTTCAAATATTGTCTCAGGCACCCCGTACGGAACTATTGGGCCTGTCTTGGACCTTAGGGCCACAGAGTCGAGCATGTGCACAGACATACATTGTTGCCCGTGCTGCAAAACGAATCTGTGCCGTGGTATGGGAAGCGTGACCCTTACATGGAAAGCCCCGCCCGGACCCATAACTTCTTACAGAATGGAAGTAGCAGAGCACTTGGTGGGTGGTGCTGTAGGCTCCTTTCAACTCGCAAAAAGTGTCGGTCCTTCAACTACAACCGAAGTCGTCACGGAACTGCTGGTGGGTAAGAACTACGTCTTCAAAGTGGTGGCTGTGGGTACATCTTTTGTTCCATATCTACCAGATTGCACCAGACTGTCTCCTCCAGAACAAGAGTGCCCGACAATAACATTCGCTGCCCCTTATACCATGCCAGCCACTTCGGTTGAGTCAACACTCACTGTTGTACATGTCACGAACGCCACTATCACAGTTCAGTGGAATCCCATCGTCTCAGAGCCTGTCACTCGCTACCAAGTATCATATGGAACAGACATTCTCGAGCCAAATGCCTTCCCCTTTGCAGAAATCGATCAATTGAACGGGACTATGGCAATATCCATCGGTGCCATCAACGGTGCCCCGGAGACGCGATTGACGGCCGGCCTTCTCCGGGAGCAGCAATCTTACTTCGTGTACGTGATTCCTCGCAATTTAAATGCAGAAGCATACGCAACATGTCCAAAGACAGCTGACAACATTGTGGCGGCAGATCTTGGGGATGGAAGCTTCAAGCTTACGTGGACAGCGCCATCATATACCCTGCCTATTATGAGCTATCGTGTGTGGCACCGGCTGAATAGCACCACAGATGTATTGTCGTATGCCGGTCGTTACGACCTGCAGACGCTTACCTCAGACCTGGAATACACGGTGAGTGGACTTACCGCCGGTGCAGAGTACAAATTTTACGTGATCCCGTCAGCTCCACCATGTGCGTTGATTGGACCCATTACCGCTACCAACCAGCCCAACAAAGTTCGAAATTTCTCTCCTATCAAATCGACTGCGACATCTGTGGAATTTTCGTGGAGCCCGTCGGAAGCATACAGTGGTTTTAGCCTCGCGCAGAAGTACGTGCTGTCTTATGTACCACGTCATATCGGCCATCCCTGCGAGTTGCACAACTACACACATCTTGCCAGAATCAGCTCCAGCGAAAACACGTATGCTTTCACTGAACTACAAGAGATGCAAGAGTATTGCTTCCGGATTTTCGCCGAGAACTATCATGCTGAAACGTCGGGGCCATCCAGTTATCATGCTTCGAAACCAATGGGATTGCCATACGCGCCGCCACATGATGTGTCTCTCGTTTCAAGAGGCAACTTGCCAGGCTTGGACAACGGCGCGTCGGTCAGCTTGACTTGGCGGATGCCTAGCATCGATCGTTACTTTCATCCGCTTGCTGCAGAAATATTCCAGTACAAAGCATCCTATTGGAAGAGTTCAGATACCGATTGTTTGCAGAAACTTGTTCACATTAATTGTAAAAGTTACAAGGAGCATTCGCAGACGTTTCTGACAACTTCAGGTGATATCACGGGTTTAGAACCGGGAACAGAATACTATTTCAAAGTGTACAGTGGCAATTCTCATGGGTATGAACCCTTTGGATCGGAGCCTATAGGTCCTATCTCCACGAGCAACCTCCCGGGGCCTGTTCTTGATCTCCAAATCCCGTACGAAGTTTCAACTCCCTCCGTCACTGAGTCATCCGTCACCTTAACCTGGACAATGCCGATCAATCCAAGTCCATCCAAGCTCAAGTTGATGTACAGAGAGCATGCAACAGGTCGACAAGTTGTCGAGGAGCAAAGTTGCACGCTGCCATCACCATGCCCTTCCAGGAAGGAATGGACAGGTCTGACAACCGCCTATATGTATACATTTACCGTCTTCACAGGGGGGGCCGATGATAGCCTGATTCCTGTCAAGTCCCTGGACGCATACAGTGGTGTCGCATCAGTCGATGGTGCTCCATATAGGGCAACAAACAGTCCGCGTAACCTGACCATGATTTCATGGTCCGATTCTGGGGTCCGTCTCAAGTTCCTTGCGCCTGAACCAAATCCGCTGAACGGACCCGTGCTCAACTACTTTTTGCAGGGTAAAGTTGGGAGTGGGGATTGGACGTATACGAGCATTGGCGTCCGTCTGGCACCTGCTGCTGCAGGAAAGGAACTGTCAATAGAGTCGATCGCTGGAAGTGTGTTGAATTTCAATGACAAATATTCCTTTCGAGTATTTACCGCGAATCGGTTTGGGAACTCTACCAGTACGGAGCTCTTGAACATTACCATTTATCCCAAACCGTCAATGGTACCTAGTTTGATTCGAACACCCAAAGCTGCGGAAAATATGGCTTCTGCATTCAATCTGCAATGGAGCAAGCCTATGGTAGGTGCCAGCGCCGGCATTGGTTTCGAGTACGTCCTGGAGGTATCCGATGATGCCGGTGCCACATTCCATACCGACATTGCCAGCCCCTATTCGTTGGAATCAAGCCAAACTAGTATCAATATCGTGAACAAACCCCGGCCACGCAAGGTTGAAGAGGGGCGGGCGTATATTTCGCGCATCAGGCCAAAAAATAAAAATTCAGGTGCGAAAATCACAGACGTCCCGGCGAAGACACTGATTGTCTACACTACCGTGCCTCCTGGTCCGGTGCCGTCCATATCAGTGGAATATATTACAGAAGCCAAGGTAGCCGTTTCGTGGCAGCCACCGTATCATCCAGTTTCCCTGTCGTTTGCTGACGACTACGATCTGTATTATGATTGCGAAGTCGCTTTGTACAGCATGCAACCAAAGTTCCTGGCTTTGAATGAAACCTTTCGAAATTTGAAGCAAACTGGAACAGCCTTCACGCTGGACGAAGTCCAAGGGGCATTGCGACGTGCCGGTGCTGCCGTGAAAGCAAGCGATTCACGCTTCCTCATGCGTGTCATTCCTCGGAATAGCGGCGGCAAATCCGTTTTCAAGAACCCAACCACTGAAATTTGGTTTGTTGGACGTCCTCAAGGAAAGCTGAAGCAATTGAGCATTGTGTCAGCTCGTAATGGTTCAGCAGATATCAGTTGGATATTTCCCAATGCAACCGTTGGTCTGGTAAGCTTCGATATCCGGACTTCCACCGACGGTGAACGGTTCCAGAGGAATAAAATCGTTCCAAGCACCTACACAGACGAAAATGGCGTGACAAAGTCATCAACTTCAACGACCGTCAGCAATCTAGCGGCCGGCACGAACTGGATCCAGGTTCTAGAAATCTCGCAGAGCGATGTATCAATCGGGTACTCGCTCTTGGGTCCTGTTTTGATCCAGTCCGCACGTCAGACAGTGCCAAATCTGCAAGCGCAATCAGTGACGGCGGAATCGGCTTTATTGCGCTGGGACTTATCACCTACGTCGGCTTTGGGATGGAGCATATCCTATGCGGCTGAAGACGCTACCTCATTAGTTGGCCCATTCACTTCCACACAGTCATCGTACAACGTAACGGGTCTCAGGACGGGAGTGCTGTACACTTTTTTCGTCACGGCACGCTCAGAGTCTGGTAGTGGAGCAGCATCGACGGTGTCAATCTCTACCATGAAGCCGTGTCTGCCTGTATCAAGTGTGCACATCGTGCCGTCAGATTCGTCCGGGAACCTGCGAATTGCATGGCTCGGCTCTTCATCGAATCAAACATGCGATTTCAGGGTGCGTCTGGCCGAAGAGGATCGTGATGGAAACATGGGATTCTTAAGAACCGTAAGCTTAACAGCAAACACGAAAATGCGTACTATTTCGGGGCTTACAACAGGCCAGAGGTATCGATTTGTGGTCGAAGTCGCTAACCTGCACGAAAATGGCTTTGGAAGCCCGAGTCAGCTAAGCTACACCATCCCCAGCAAGCCGGCTGCACCGACTCAAATTGCAGTCGCTTTCAGCTTGGACAACGCCTTGATCGTAAAATGGGTTCCGGCAACAACTGGCTCCACGGCTACGTATTTCAAAATCGTCACAGACAAGCCATCGGGCAGTGAGCCTCCGGTAGTACAATACCATAATGTGGATACGCGAATGGCTGAAGTCCAGGGCTTAGAGCCTTGCTCTCTGCATAGCATTGCCGTGTCTAGCTGCAACCTTGCTGGATGCACCGCCGCGACACCCCTGTCGAACGAGCGTACTGCACCGAGTCAACCCGTGGGCCTGGTCACTGAAAGGATCACACAGAGCACAGTTTCTGTGAAGTGGAGCCATCCTGAACCCACCGACAAGGCGTACAAGTACTACGTGAAAATACGACAAGTAACTACGGTCCCACTAACAACAAGTGTGTTGGACGGTCGTCTCGTCTTGGCAGGCGGGGGTGGATTCACGTCAAACTTTGAAGCTTGGAGCGAGGAATCTGTCAGCGATAGCAGCGGTGCCGGTACCACAGCAACTCTAAGCGATTTAACGGAAGACGCCAAGTACCAGATAGCCATTATTGTTGAATTCGAAGGAGTCCGAGCGGCACCAGTCTTCATCATGGGCCAGCCTGCCAGCGCGCCAAAGGCCGTTGAGCAATTCAAGATTGCGGATGATGCGCACAATGGTGTTTTGTTCGATAGCCTTACAGTCATGTGGAGTGCGCCAACTGGATCAACTGTCACTCATTACGACTTTTATTGGTGGAGCGAGGCAGATGCAAGCCAGCGAAACTATTCTAGAATTGGTGTTTTTGAAGCAAATGAGCAGCCCGATGGGAGCGGTGATAACTACTACACTGTAACTGGCCTGGTAACGTACCAGAAATACGGCTTTGAAATCACTCCTCGTAATTTGAACACCGGTGGAACTCCAAACCCTACCATCATGAGAGACTGTACGGGAATTGGTGACACGCTGTGCACCACAACGTCGCCCACCCCTGTGCATCAGCCCGGAAGTGTACAGAATCTAAGGATGATTGCGTCAACGAGTTCATCAGTCACCTTGGAATGGCGGCCGCCTCCATCGCCTGATGCATCGTTCCTGGCGGATATGAAATATGCCGTCGCCTATACTACTGTCGCTGCTAATTCGTTCACCGCCTGTCCTGCCTGCACGATCGAGACTACGGATGGCACGACGACAGCTGACGGGACCGCCACCTTCGAGATCACAGACCTGCAGGTTGCAGGGTCCGGGGTTGAGTATTTTTTCAGAATCACAGCCCGGAACGGGAACTCGCTTGGTTATGGACCCGACAAGATCATCAAGGGAATGCCGAATGTCGCTTGTGAACCCACGGAATGCTTGGTGCGAGGTCTGGGCTTGGCCGCATATTCTGGACGAACCGGACAGCAAGGCTCTATAACAATCTCATGGTCTCCTCCAGTGGAGGCTGATACAAACCCTTACCTGTCTTTCTACTACAAGGTTTACAGTGGTGGCGGCCCGCTTGGACCTGAAATCGACGGTGCGACGCCCTATTTTACTTTGTCTTCAATTGCGATAAACGAGGTCAAAGACTTTTCGGTTGCGGCCCGCACTCTCAATGGGGCCAACGCAAATGCACAAGAGCCTGGATTCGGATCAACAGTTCAGATTACATCTGTCTCATCAAAGGTGCAGCCGGCTGCGCTGACGTCGCCTCCTACCCTCGTTGGCGTCTCACCTACCTCTGTCACCCTGTCATGGCCACCGCCGCCTTCGAACCAACTGGAATATGCATACAAGGTAGGATGGCGACTGGCCGGCACAAGTGACGGTTTCTTGAACCCTTCTTATTCGACGACAACTTCAGTGACTGTCACGGGCCTTACCTACACAAACTTATATGAGTTCAAAGTTTTTGCAAGGAACCTGAATGCCGACGGGTTCGAGGGCTTTGGAAGCCCAACTCTAGAAGCAAGGCCACGCGATACCCTGGGTCCGCCGCCTAATTTCAGAGTGTCTGCACTGAACGCTGCGGGCACCTCTGTCACCCTATCCTGGGAGGCCCACCCTGGTGTCACCAATGCGCTGTATCGGCTGACCTTTGGCGTTGCGCCTCACGACAACAACAATGAAACGCTTTTGGACGCAACAGATGTCTTCCAGGCAACAAAAAGCGGCCTAACTTTGAGCAGTGTCTACTACTTTAGTTTGCGCGTCAAGGACATTGGAGGTTGGTCAGAGATCGGCTACCGCAAGATCAGGATGATCACAAAGGCCGGTCCCGTGCGCAATCTTGCCGCCTTTGCGATTGATGTTGACGACTCTGGTCTGTCCTGGGATCCGCCTTCGGAGTTGGGAACGCCGTCCGACGGATTGTCGATTTGGGGCTACACCATTGACGTGCGCTCCGGCTCAACCTGGGTGAATCTTGGAACCTCCGAGGCGTTGAGATTTAATCACCACAATATTACTCAGAGTGGTGTGACGTATAGATATAGAGTGTCCGCCTTGGTCCAGCAAGCGGAAGAGTTTGGTTATGTGCTAAACCCTGGCGAACCCTCAGAAGTAGATTTATTCTTTGGTTCTGCCCCCATCTTTGTGGGTGCCACCCCGCCTCACGAGAAGACTTTGATTGCGCTGCAATCAGGCACAACGTTCATTCCACTGCAAGCCTACAGCACCGACGTGGATCCTAGCCAGCTGACCTTTCGCTGCACCGGGGCCTTGCCGTCAGTCGTCACCTTGTCTCCCGAAGTGCCAACTGTCAACAGCTCTTCAGGATTTGCGACACAGAACCTTGCGATTACGTTCGTGCCAGATTTAGCCGGGTCGGAGTTCTACCTGTGCATGCAGGCGCAAGACTCAAATGGACTGCGCACTGAAGCCCGCTGCTATACCATTCTTTTGCCACTTCCGGCTCCGAAATGGTTAGCACCTGCGCACAATTCAGCTTACGAAGCTCGTGTGGGATGTACCTTGACTGTCAGGTTCTTGGTGGAGGATCGCACGTCCTCTAACATCGACCCGGCATTTGCCGCCGAGGGAGGCTTCATTCCAGAAGTCGTTCTTCTGACGATGACGACGGAATCAGATTACAAGAGCTCTGAATCTAGGATACTTCCGCCTGGAGCTTCATTTGTGACGCCTGCGACGGGTGTCTTGAATCCTGCCTCCAACGATCTGGTATGGAGGCTAAGGAAAGGCCAGGAGGGCTTTGCATACCGCCTTTGCATGGCCACTACGAGCGCCAACAATGCTGACGATCAGCTCTGTATCTCAGTGACGACAGCGAGATGTCAGTACTGCCTCAAGTCAGAGGATTCCCTGCAGCGTATCGCCAAGGAATGGCATACCACCTGGACGGAAGTGTGGAGCGGCAATCACCTCCTGTACAATCCTGACATGCTTACAACGGAGCAGATCGTGCAGGTAGGGCCAATCTATGCTGTGCAGAAGGACGAAGATTTGGATCACATTGCGCTGCGGTACGGCGTTGATCTGCACGACGTGCTACTCTGGAACCCCGATGTTGCAGACACGGCCGCCCAGAGCCAGCATTATGTAATCAAAGAATTGCAGGAGCTGTGTCTTGTACCTCAATCGTGTATTTACTCATCAGGTATTAGCTCGAGCCCAACCATCGCTCACGCTGCACTCTGAGCTCGTCACGCCCTTTTTGTCAGCAAGGTGCAGTGGCAAATGCTCACCATCTAGGACAAGCTGGACCTTGGAGGTTGCGCTCAGCTGGCGCATTCTAGATTCATGTCTAATAAAGAAACCTCCCATTTTGAAAAATCGAGTGTTTGCCTTTCACTCAAACCTGCCTCCCTGCGCATGCTTCCTTACACCCTCTGTGCCTGGGGACTCTTACACTTGCCCGAAATCTCAGACCAGTTGACACACAAGATCGAGTTTGACCATGCAAAAGAGAGAATCTTGTCCTGCGAGAGGAAGATCGTCTACTTCAGCACGACCCTCGATGTTCATTGCAGGACCTGCACACGCGCTGTTGCTGTATCGATCTGCAAACAATTGAAATGCTCGGTCACCAGACCACTGCCTGGGCGGGATTACGACGTGCTGCGCAGGTCTCCGCTATCACACAGATGTGGCTTCCCTCCTTCAAATGCAGCATCGACGTGATGGGCGACCTGTTGCGTGTGCGTGTGCGTGTGCGCGCATGGCAGGTAGTTATGCTACCGTGGCATTGAGGTTGTTCCCATTGTACACCTGTTCCTATTGTACACCTATTCCTGGGCCGGCCGCGGGCGCCATGGAACGTGCATTTGCAGAGGAAGCGACAGCAAAAGTTGGGCTGGATTAACAAGACATTTCCGTTCAGCTGCCAGCCGGTGGGCGAATACCAGGAGGGCGCATTGACGAGCTCCGGATTGGCGAGCTGAAACTGCTCCATGCTCACCTGTGCCCCTCCTTCCGTCAGCTCTGCTTTCCTTGGCAGCGAACAGCGCATGGCCTTGCACGCATGTGAGAGGGAAAAGGGGGAGGAGAGGAGGGGGAGAGTGTGCGAGAGAGAGGAGTCTGGAGAAGGCAAGATGGGAGCGTGGCCGTGAAAGACAGAGAGAGAGAGACCCCAAAACGACTAGAAAGGAGGTGCCACGTGTCAGTAGCACGAGTTTTGTAGGAGATTCCCAGCACAAGTTCCTGCCCTCGCGCGAGCGTGTCCGCATCTTCGATCTGCAAGAGCACTTGCATGTGTCACAGACGGGGGAGGAGCGCGAGACGATGCATGTGCGCCGCGCTGCATGTCCAGCAGAGATGATGCTTGCAAGCACGGGTGGAGAGGAGTACGAGCATGAGAGCGAGGGAGGGGAGGAGGGAGGGAGGGAGGGTCAATGCGAGAGAATGCGAGGGAAGGTGAAAGTGAGAGAGAAAGGAAGGGAGAGAAAAGGGGAGAGAGGAGGGGAGGGGAGGAGTGGAGGTGGGAGGGGAGGGAGGAGAGGAGGAGAGGGAAAGGACAGGATGGAGGGAGAGAGGAAGGGGGGTGAAGACAGGAGGAGAGAGCGACCTCGAGGTTGAGCGACCAAAGAAACGACCAGTGTGCAGAGAGGCGACGGGCAATGCTGCGCAGACTGTCGCCCTCATTCACACAGTACCGGCACTTGACCACGTGTATTCTCAACCTGTGCTCTGCTCCTTCGCATTTCGCGTCTGCGCGTGTGTGCGTGCGATCACACGTGAGTGTGCTAGTTTTGTGCGGGAGCTGCGTGCAGAGGCGGCCGCGGTGCGCGGGTGGGCGCAACAGCACGCGCGCACCGCAAGCGAGTGAGAGGAAGAAGTCAGGAGGGAGGCGGCGAGACCGTTGGAGAAGACTGTGAGGAGATGCACAGCGGGATCTCCGGCATGTTCCATCTTGGGCTTCCACTGTACGCGGAGCTGGAACTCTCCTGCGCACGCAACCACGCGCGGTTGCGACGCACGCGCACACGCGGATGGATCAGCAGGCAGCAAAGGGCCGACGCCTGACGCCTGAGCGAGCTGCGAGCAAAGGCGCGGGCAGAGCAGAACTCAGGCGGGCAGGGCGCGGCGGGGGCGGCGCAC
>Ga0115006_10003436_pt1 | contig 10750 bp, 4 predicted proteins | sample ArcOceMetagenome_3_FD_88943 | JGI IMG/M metagenome (GOLD analysis project Ga0115006, IMG submission 88943) | Marine eukaryotic phytoplankton communities from Arctic Ocean - Arctic Ocean- Svalbard ARC20M Metagenome | ecosystem: Environmental > Aquatic > Marine > Oceanic | place: Arctic Ocean...
CCCATTCCACTGCCAACAGGCCCGAGGAAGCCCCCAGTCTTCCCGCCGCCGCCCATGCCTCCCCCGCGCCCCATCTTACCCTGCGCCGCCTGTGCCTCGAGCTTTTCAATGTGCGCCATGATGTGTTTGCCGTAGGTCAGCTTGCGCACAGCATGCAGGTGCTCCCTGATGGCGTTGACAAGGCGCTCGCGCTCTCGGGCCTGACACACGTCCAAGGCCTTTTGGATCACATAATTGCCGTAGGGGTCTTTCATCATGACGAGCACCGCGGGCGAGCCCATGTGTGTGCCCGTGATTTCGTTGAGCATCATGTTGCGCGTTTCCGTGTCTGAAAGTTGCAACAGCTTCTCCACGACGTTGGACGCAAACTTGTGCTGCGACATGCCGACAATGTGCCCATGCAGCTGACGCAGAATGGCGTGCCTGTCGTTGTACTCGCCATGCTCCAGCACGTGCTGCACGACGTAGTTGCCGTACTGATCAAGCACGAGCTCGCGGCACCGAGTCACGATATCCTGCAGCATTCCCACCACCTGCTGGTGCGGGCAGTGTTCGAGGATACGCTGGATGACGCGACAGCCGTACGGGTGCATGCCCAGCTGGACCACTTGGCCTTCGAAATCGTCGACGATGAACTGCACAGTGGACGAGGGCGAGCACTCTATGCACTTCTGGATGACATGGTTCCCGTTCTGGTCGCGCACACACGTCATCACGGCCCCCTGCAGCTGCGACACCAAGGACTCGAGCATGGCGCCTTGCATCACTTCAATCGCCTTCTGCACAACGCGGCAGCCAAACATGTCGAGCGACAACTCCAGCACGTGCGCACGCATCACCGACCCGAGCGCCTCACGCTGCTCGGGCGAGCCCCGCTCCAAAAATTTCTGGCACACGTAGTTGCCAAACAGATCCTTCATGAGCCCGAGCGCTACCGGCAACACAGCCTCGAAAACCTTCTGCTTCTCGGCCGGTGTCGCCGAGTCGAGCTTGGTCTGGATGAAGCGCGAGCCATGCTGGTCGCGGCAGAACTCTTCGCAGTGCCCGAGAATGTCGCGGAGCTCCAGCTTGCGAGACCCGCCGCGCGAACTCCGAAATTCTTCCAGCAGCGCCGAGCCCCGACCCGCCCCGCCCACGTTACCTGGGCCCCCTTGAGACCCCCTTCCACGCTCCGAACCCTTACCGCCGCCCATTCCTCCACCACGGCCGCGGCCGAAGGATGGGCCGCCCATGAGCATGCCGTCGTCGTGCGGTCCCATGTAATTGGAGCCGCCCGGGCCGCGCTGGCCCTGCGGATGCTGCTGCTGCTGGAACCCGCTCTGCGGCATCCCGCCCTGCGCCATGGAATGCCCAATCTGACCTTGCGACAGCTGCTCGTACACGCCCTTCATCTGCGCGAGCACCGCCGGCGGCAACGGCGCCATGCCCGGCACCACTCCTTGCTGCTGACCACCGTACCCGCCCTGCATTCCCCCCTGCTGATTCTGCTGCATGGCCTGCACGCCTGGGGTTGGGCCCATTGGCGCGCCAGGGAGGCCTGCGCGCATGTTGTTGGCCTGCTGGAGCATGGTCACCTGTGACAGCAGACTCTGGAGCGCCAACGGGTTCATGTTCTGCAGAGACTGGAGCGCCGCTAGGTTCTGCTGCTGCTGCTGCGCGTCGGGGAGCCCGACGTTGCCCAAAGCGCCCTGCTGATGCGCCCAGTCGGCAGTGTCACCGTTGCCATCGCCCCCGACACCAGGCAGCCCCGCACCGGACGGCAGTCCCGCATTTCCCATCGCCGCGCTGGCGCTCGACTGGTTGAGCGCCATGAGTGCCGCAGCCATCTGGGGGTTCGTGAAGGGTATCCCACCCGCGCCCACGTTGCCTCCACCACCATAGCCTGCAGGGAGCTGTTGACCTCCCATCTGCTGGTTCTGAGCAAAGGACATGGGCATTTGCGCGTTTCCACTCACGCCTCCCCCGTATCCCGGGGGCGCCTGCTGCTGTCCTGGCATGCCGTAGCCCCCCTGCATTCCCCCCTGCTGGTTCTGCGTGTGGTTCTGAAGAGCATTATGGAGGGCTGCTGCCGCCATCTGCTGCTGCTGCATGTGCTGCTGCTGCTGCTGTTGCTGCTGCTGCGTGGCAGACATGTGCGACGTGTCCATGGCGTAGCTGTTGTTGCCACTCATGAGGTGCAGTCCAGCGGCGGACGCCTGATACGCTCCCCCTCCGCTCGCGCCCGCTGCGCCTATCCCAGGGGCTTCGAGCACGGGCGTCAAACCCGACGGCGACTGAAGTGGAGAGAGGCCACCTGTCGTGCCCGCGCTGGCAGGCTGCGAGACCAGGTCATGATCGTCCTGCATGTGCAGCGAGTGACTGGGAGAAGACAGGTGCGGCGATGAACCCGCCTTGCTGCCCGCTTTCGGGGACGGCGAAGGCAGCGCCTTGGCGTGCGCCGGTTTGGCACCTGGCACGAGGCCTGCTGTCGCCCAGACTGGCGAAGGCGTCCGAGGAAAATCCTCCTGGATCCTGTCAATGATACTCTTCTGGAGGAACGTGCCGCCACCAGAAGAGGCCCAGGATTCAGAGCCGGCGGAGGACGCGCCCGGGGTGGTTTCATCGGCCGAGTCGCCCACTGACAGGTCGTCGAGCATCAGCCCCACTTGCCCCACCTCGTTCCACCCTTCTTCGCCCCCGGCACTGCCACCGCCGTCTTCAGGCTTGCGCATGCCGCCGCCCATGCCGCCGCGCGGGCGCTGTATGCCGCCGCGTGCCGCGTGCGCTGCTAACCCTGCGGCGTTGCCGCCCCCCTGCGGACCCTGCGCGCTCCATTCGGTGACAGCCAGGCCAGCGTCAGCCTTCTGCGGGTGATATTGGTTGTAGTACTCGAGGTTCGAGTGCAGCTCCATGTTGGCGCCCTGCCCGCCCTCGTCAACGGCCCCGCCGCCGAAATTGCGGTTCATTCTGTGCACACCCGCGCCCCGAGCCCGTGTGCTGAGTTCGGTGCGTGCGGCTTGCTTCCCAGGCTTTCACGCTGCAAACCCGACGCAGAGCGCACACGTCAGGCAACCGACACACGGGTCACTTTCTTTCCGCAGTCCTCGACTGAGTTGCGGGTCCGCACTCGCTGCACCACTGGCCGAACACACGTGACGCGCACATGGGCAGTTCGAGCAAGCGCACCTGGTCAGCGCACGCCATTTTCCCTGACCATGTTCACCTTCCTATGTACAAATCCTGCCAGAGACCCCGGCGTCAGGCCCAGCGATCACCGCCACAATCGTGTCAAGCGTCGGGGCCAGCCCCGTCGCGCGCGGCTTGAGGACTGTCCAGCCCGGCGCCCACATGCTCCCACACGACCCCACACCAGATCGCGGCGGGATCTGGCAGACCCCGCCGCGCACGGCGCCCGCGCACGGGCACGCGCTCGCCCCCGGTGCGCTCCTGCACGCGCAGGCGGCGAAAATCCCCCGCCCGCACAGCGCGCTACCCTGTGCAGCGGGGGGTGCGCGCCAAGGCGCGGACGGGCACGCGCGATGTCCCGCAAGTGGGTGCCGAGGACCGCACGCAGGGGCCCGTGCCCGGCCAGCACCCGGCGGAGGACAGTCCCGTGGGACGCGCACGCGCGTCCGGCTGATTCCTCACTCTTGTTGTCCGCCCCGACCCCGCGGGGTCAGGGGGCCCGACCGTGGTCCCCGGCGGCGGGCCCGTGCCAAGGGGGGGTTGCGGGCAGGAGCAGGGGGCCCGGCGCGGGTGGCGCGACCAAGGCCCAAGCGACACGCACCAGCAACTTTGCGTCGGCGTCGGGGGGCTGTGCCACCCTTGCCGGTCTCTCCGCGAACGCTCTTCGCGGACCCGCCTCAGGCCATGCCGCGCGAGGGTGCCGCCCTACGAAAAAAGAACGAAAAAAAGAAAATTTAGTCCCACGAACACCACACGAACTTTCTCCACAACCTCGAAACCCAGCTCCCTCCACGGGCCCGGGTCCGGCAACTTCACCTTGTTAAGCTGGAGGGCGCGGCACGGCGACCCCTTGTCCGGCGCGGCAACCGCCCGACCGCGGTCGACCGCGGTCGGACCGCGGTCTCATCGGGCGCGCACGCGCGCCCGACGAGGCGGCGCTGGGTTGACTGCGATGGTTGTGCGTGTGCGTGACCGGCCTCGCCCGTGCGACGGCGCGGCGGGGCTCGCGCAGGAGCTGCTGGAGCTCGCCGCGGCCGCGCAGCACGACGCCCTCGAGTGCTGCGTGCTCGCCGAGGCAAGCGGTGCCGACGCCGCGCAGGCCCTCGCGCAGCTCGAGGTGCTGCGCGGCAAGGTGGCATCGCTGGAGCATGAGCTGCTCGAGGGCCTCGCGATCCTCCAGGTGCGTGCGGCGGCGTCGACGGCTTGCATGACAGAGCGTGCTCCCGGCCCGGCCGACGGGGGCGTGAGCCCCCCCGCGTGTCGCAAAGCCCCCTCACGCCCCCTGGTTGTCCACAGGAGGCCGAGGCAGACGCTGCGGCCTCGCGCGGGGAAGCCGCCCGCGAGCGGGAGCGGGCAAGCGCCCTGGAGGGGCAGGTGTGCAGTTACAGAAAGCGGGAGGAAGAGTACTTCCAACGCTTCCGGCAGCACGAGGAGGACTTTGCGCAGCGCACCAAGGACATGCGCGAGCGCGAGAAGGAGTGTGAGCGCAAACTGCTCGCTGCGGAGAACCTCTTCAACTACTGCAGCAAACACGGCTCCACCGCTGTGGATCTGAGCATCCCTGTGGCGGGCACTCCCCTCACGCTCTCCCACACTGACGAGGGCACCACACACGGCGCGTGCCTGACACCCGGGGCGCTGGACCTCGAGGCAGAACCAGGAGACCCAATAGCTGAGGGGGGGCGAATTGGGCGCGGGCGGGATTTGCAGGCGGTCGGCGGAAGGAGAGGGAGAGGAGACGACGAGCAAGAGCGTGAGGGCGACCAGAGTGAAGTTGTCCCACGGCAGACTCTGCTCACCTCTCCCCTTCCCTCTGCTGCGACGCCAGAAGCTGCGCTCTGGACACCTGCTCCCACTCCATATGCCTCTCTCTCTGGCGCCCTCACGCCAGCAGACGTGGTGGGTCATTGGCAGCAAGTGCAGCGGCACGTGCTCGAGCGAGAAAGTCTTCTCGAACAGCTCGAGGCAGAAGTTGGGCAGCGCGAGGATGAGAAGCTGCAGCTCATCAACGACGTCGCGCAGAAGTCCATCGAACTCCTGCACAGCAAGAGCTGCATCACCACCTTGCAAGATGAAATTGCAGAGCTCCAGAAGCAGCGCGAGGAGCTTGAGGCAGATCGTGCAAAGCAGACGCGCAGTGTGGAAGAGACCCGGAGGCTCGCGGCACAAGAACTGAATATGGAGCGCGAAAAGTTGATTCAAGGCTGGGAGGACGAGATGCGAGCAGAGAGGGGACGTCGGGAAAGGGCACTTGAGGAGGAGCGCGCGCAGTGGAACCAACGATTGGTGCGTGAACGTGAGGCGTGGGAACAAAAGCTACGCGACGAGGGAGACGCATGGGAACGCAAGATTGACGAGCAGTGGGCGGTGCGGAGAGACGAGGAGGAGCGCAAGAATGAGGAGCGGGCGCGGGAGAGGGCAAACTTGGAAAGGGCGGTGGAGGAGCTGAAAATTGAGCTGCATCGATTGCAAGAGGATGGTCGGCGGGAACGAGGGCTACTACTCGTGCAAGAGCGAGGGAAAATGCAAGACATTGCTGCGCTGGAAGAATCGCTCACGCGGCTCAAGACTGAGGAAGAGGGGATCCGAGAGATCATCAAGCGCCAGCGAGCAAGGGCGAGTGAATTAGAAGCGGTGCTCGTGCTGCAAGAGACTGAAAGGGTTGGGGAAATGCGTGCTCTGGTCGATGAGATCTCAAGGTTGAAGTCGGAAAAGGAGGCATTGGGATCATGGTTGGATCTGCGGCGGAAAGAGGAAGAGGCGATATTGCGGGGGCGGACGAGAGAGGCAGAGGAACAACGGAGGTTGTTTGCAATGGAGCGGCAAGAACAGGAGAGGGTGCGAGGGGTGCTAGAGAGAGAGATCGATGGGCTGATAGTAGAGGAGCAGCGGCTGCGAGAGAAGGTGCAGTCAAGGCTCAAGGTCGAGGAGGAGATGATGCGAGAGCGCATGAAAAAGAGAATTGTGGAAGAAGAGGCGTCCTTGCGGGAGAGTGCTCGGCTTCGAGTAAGTGAGGAGGAGGAGGGACTGCGAGCCATCAAGCGCGTGCCAACGAACGTGGTGTCCAAGGGAGGCACGGAGAAGAATGAAGACGAATCGCAGCTTCGGGGTGTCAAAGAGCTGGTCGATAAGCGTGAGATTAGGGAAGTACTCACAGAATTACTGCGGAATTCGGCGAAGAGCGAGCAGGGGCAACAAGAGATGGAGCGAATGCTGACAGAGAGGAGTATGGATAGGGGCTACATGACATTGGGGGACCTCGCACGGGGCAGTCAGGAGCAAGTCACGGTCGAGTCGTTTGGGGGCGGGGGAGTGCGGGGAGCCGTCAAGAGCTTGAAAAGTTTGAGTCAAAAGTGGAAGCTCGAAAAGGAGGTGGATAGGGGGACCAGACAACGGAATGGAGAGCACGATGACACAGAAAAGGAAACGCACGACAAGGAGAGACAGGGTGAAAGAAGAGGAGGGAAGAGGGAAGAGGAAGGAGCGGCAGAGAGGGAAGGTATTAGTGAGCGACGAGGGGCGGCAAAAAATGAGTCGCCTGTAGGGCAAAAAGATACGGAGACAACAACAACAATAACAAGCGGGGTGGAGCAGCAAAGTTGTCCAAGCGCAGAGAACATAAATGAGGACCGGGAGAGGGAGCAAAAGAGGGTGGAAATCCTGAGTGAAGACAGGGCGCAGGGGCCGCAGGGCCACAGGACACAGGGAAAGTGCGAAGAGGTGAAGGAGATCACAGAAGATATGAGAGGAAATGCGGAGAGAAAGGGCAAGGGCAGGGAAGTAAAAAGAGGCAGGAAAGGGGGCAGGAGAGAGGGCAGAACACGCGAAGAGGAGACAGCGAGTATGATGACAGAGGCAAAAAACAGCGACAGCGACGCAACCGAGGGGGTATGCAGAGAGCCTCAGGGCAAAGTGCTCTCTCCAGACCAAGGCATGATTCAAGAGACAGTAATGCCGGTTTGCTTGAGGGATTCTGAGCAACACGGGATCAACGGCGTTTGCATACATGACGATCTCACGGAGGTTCGCGATAAAGAAGTAACCGCAGCGGCGTCACACGCCGACTCTGCAGGTGTGGATGGGTGGAAGAGGGACGGAGAGGAAGCAGCTAGAGATAATATGCACGAACAGCGCCCGCATCGATGGATGTCGCTGTTAGACGAGTCTTTTGATGAAGAGGCGAAGCAGGAAGAGGCGGAGGACGAGGGTGAAGAGATAAGTGCGCGAGAGAAAAAGAAAAGAATGGACGACCGAGAGCTCCAGACGGCGGGGCAGGAGGGAGAGCAGAAGGAGACAGAGCCTACTGAAAACAAGAGGAAGAATGGGGGCCAAGAGGACCGAGCCTCCGATGGTGGCCAAAAGGAACAATCCTCAAGTACCGATTCCAGTGCAAGGGATGGAATTGGGATGAGACGTGAAGGGCCGACGAGTGGTAGGAGGAGTAGTGGTGAGGCTGTGTTTGCGGCTCTGGCGGCTGTTGCAGCGCGAGAGGAGGGAGAAGGAGAGGAAGGGGGAAAGGAGGAGGAAGATGATGATGTAGAGGAAGAGGAAAAGGGTGCAGAGGACAAGGAGACAGAGGAGGAAGAGGAGGAAGAGGAGGAAGAGGAGGAAGAGGACGAGGAAGCAGGGGAAGAGGAGGAGGAGGAGGAGGAGGAGGAGGAGGAGGAGGAGGAGGAGGAGGGGAGAAGAAGCGGCCACGAGTTGAAAGCAGGGGACAGAGTTCAGCCTCCCCCCGCCCTTATCTCGGAGAGAGAAGTGGCTGCGTTGCGGCAGGTATGCCATGTGCGCGCGTGTGCGTGCGTGTGCGTGCGTGTGCGTGCATGTGCGTGCTGTGCGTGCTTACGTTCGCGCATGTGCAAAGTTTGCAGTCAGGCATGCGTGAATGCAGGAATATGGACAATCTAAGTTTGTGTATGCATTTCGACCACACTGCACTTCTGGACGTACACAGACAATAGCCAAGTCCCTGCACGCATCCGCATCCGGTTCCAAGCGCGTCCAGGACAGAAGAGAGGGGGATACAAGTAGTTTTCTGTCGTCTACCACTTACAACAAGTCTGATATTGAAAGTGCGCCGGCGTGCTCGGTTTCGTCACAAGAAGGGTGGAGACGGGTCGGTGATGATGTGAGAATGGGGGCGAGGGGCAGGTTTGTCCGTGGCTTCCTTGCATGCCGCGAACGTGATCAAAATGGCATCTTCGTGCACGCATCACTATCCTTGTTTTTTGTGCCCTTTTCTGAAGTTGCATACTTGGACGTGCGCGTATGCGACGGCGTGTGTGTGTGCGTGTGTGTGTGTGTGTGCATGCGCGTGTGCGTGTGTGCGTGTGTGCGTGTGCGTGCGTGCACAGGGCGAAGAGTGTGGCGAGTAGTGACGCCTCTTTGGAGTATTGGGGTGTGCAATCAAGCTCCAAAACTGGCGGACGTAGTGATTTGAGTGCTGCTGGTCGCGGAGAGAAGGAAGGAAAAGAAGGAGCAAAGACAAAGAGCGCTAGAGCATCTACGGGCGGGGGGCGTGGAGACAGGATGAAGGAAACCTCTTCCACTCGACCTCCAGCCGATTTCAACTCATCTGTGTCATCCAATGATGACTCCGATAGCCTGTCCCTGACAGCATCGCCCTTGCTCAAGAGAGGTTCACGCTCCAATCATCTCAGCGCTGTGAGGGTTCATGCAGCAGCAAATGTAGGAAACGGGAAACGGGAGAATCGAAATGGAAAGGAAAGGGAAGAGGGAGCGCCACGAAGAGGAGCGGGATCCGGAGACAAGACCCAGCCGCCTCTGCAGGCGTCAGAGCCCAGCGGCAAAAGAGGCGGAGGAGGGCAGGCAATGTTGTCAGCTGGGGAGGTGAGGAAGAGGAGGGGAGGGGCGAGAAAAGTTGTTGGCTCGTCATCTTCTGATGATGATTCATCTCCCTTTTCGTCGTCGCCGTTTCTCAGACGCACGCCCTCCTCCTTCTCGCAAAGGCCCGGGAGGAATTCGTGATCAATCACAGTTGCTGTGAGGGAAACTAACCACACAAGAGTTGAAGAGAGAGGAGAGTGAAGGTTAGTGAGGACGCCTTGGACGGAGAGAGAAAGCCAGTTGACTCTCGAAAAGACACGTTGGACTTGCGCATCTAGCTTATACAGTGAGGACGTTTATTACTGGTGAACGTGGAGTAGAGCGTGCGCCCAAAGAAAGAGAGGGAGGAGGAGGAGGAGGAGGAAGGAGGAAGGAGGAGGAGGAGGAGGAGGAGGAGGAGGAAGGTTTATTCAAAGCTAATGCAGTGAACCGAGAGGTGGACTCCGAGCGCGACCGCGCTACCCTCGGAAGAGGAGGAAAGGAAAGGCGGAGGGGTGAAAAGAAACTGTTCCTGTTATTCTGAATGTTATTTTGTAAGAGAGTAAGAAACTGGTCCTGATATTCTGAATATTATTTTGTACACACATAGCCCGCAAGTGCTCGGGTCAACAGCCAGAGATTCCCCACCACGCGCCTGAGTGTTTCTCTTTTTCCCAATCGTTGATTGCTACGCGTGCAGACGATCATATCGCCCCCCCCCACTGTCTATGCTGGCTGGTATCGCGGGGACACATTGTGCTCACTACTACACCCTGCGCCTGGGCCCTCACTGACAGCAAACGCCCATTTTTCGCGCTCCTTGTCAAACTCTTTGCGCGCCTGTGCCAACAGTTGCTCACGTGTTCTCGGTGTGTGAGGTGCTTCCAGTCTCATTCCCTGTGCGTCTGCATCAAGGCCAGCATTTCCTGCTGCAAGGCCAGCATTTCCCTGCCGCCTGCTGTTGCTGCTGCATCTATTTCCACCTTCTTCGCCCACGCCATCCCTCCCAGTCCCGAGGTCCACGTTTCTTCCCTGGCTGCTCGCCGCCCCGCTCCAGAAGAAAGCGGTCATTGTGTTCGGGGTCAAGGCGTTGGGAGTCAAGGCAAGGCCGCTCCCGAGGCCTCCCCAAGCATTTGTTGAGCCTTTCGGTGCCGTCTGCGGCTGAGCAGGCCCTTTGAGGTGCAGGGTCTGCGGAGGAATGTTGTACGTATTCACACACACACACACACACACACACACACACAAACACACACAATATGAGATTGGTGCTTGAATTCCCTGGGACATCCAGAGGAGGAGCAAGGAGGTAGAGAGACAGAGAGAGCGTGCGCGCGCGCGAGGGGCGGGATGTGTGTGTGTGTGTGCGAGAGAGAGAGAGAAAGAGAGCGAGAGAGAGAGCGCGAGAGAGAGCGCTCACGCGCGCGCGCGCGAGAGAGAGAGAGAGAGCACCTGAGCAACAGAGTCCTCGAGTTTCTGTGCCCAGTTTGAAAAGGTAGGCGGCCACGCCCACGAGGATCTCGCACTTTCCAGACTGGAGGCATTGTGTGTGTGTGTGTGTGTGTGTGTGTGTTTGCAGAGCGAATGATCTCTCTCTCTCTCTCTCCTTCTGTGTGTCTGTGTGTGTGTGTGTCCGTCTCTGTTTCTGTCTCGCTGTGTGAGGGGGTGCAAGGGGGCATGCTTATGGAAGTTGTGAGCAAGGAAGAATGCACCTTGCATCTTCCGCACGCCCTTCATCCCGATGTGTGTGTGCGTGTACATCACG
>Ga0115006_10003437_pt1 | contig 10749 bp, 7 predicted proteins | sample ArcOceMetagenome_3_FD_88943 | JGI IMG/M metagenome (GOLD analysis project Ga0115006, IMG submission 88943) | Marine eukaryotic phytoplankton communities from Arctic Ocean - Arctic Ocean- Svalbard ARC20M Metagenome | ecosystem: Environmental > Aquatic > Marine > Oceanic | place: Arctic Ocean...
CGCTCCTCGGCGGAGACCTTCTGCTTCTTGGCGGGCGGCATGGCTGCTAGTTCTGCGGGCACCGAGAGAACGTGGCGGTGAGGCGAGGGAAGAGACTGGCTCAAAACAAGGCCTCACGGCAGAACCGGGTGGCAGACGGGTCGCGGGAGGGTCGCCGGGCATCATGCCATGGCGGTGGCACAAGAATTCTGCAAGATTGCCGGCTAACGCAGCTCGCAAGCCACGTTTGGCGGGGCACCGGCGTACGAATTCGATGTGCGGTCGGCGAAGATCTCCTCGCTCGCGAGACAGCGGTGGAATCGTGGCCAGACGTGGCCTTCTCTGCGCTGGTCGTGCACTGCCTCGTGAATATGGAAATTTCGTCTTGCGGCTGGTTATCCCGAATCTACTGCTCCCGGTTCTCAGTATTCGCGTCCCGCGCCCACAGCTCGATCACCAGCGACTGGCGCAGCCCGTGGCTCACCTGCGCCACATTGTGCGCCGCGCAGGAGTGGAAGAGCACGGCGTCGCCACTGCGCATGTCGTGCGCAGCCGGCCGGCCGTCCTCGCCCCACGTCACAAACTGACCGCCGCCAAACCCAACATTGTTGGGCTCGGAGAGCAGCACGGACATCGTGAGCGCCGACCCGTCGTCGCGATGCCCTGGCTGCAGCAGGCCTCCACCTGTCGCGTAGCTGTGGTACTCGGCGCAACGAACTTGCAACGGGACGGCAGGGTTGCTGGGCACGCCCGGCTGCTCGTGCATGGCGGCGAGCAGCTTTGCGCACAGCTCCGGTCGCTCCGTCTGGAGCCAGCCGCCGTGGTGGAGGTAGAGAGCGCAGTGCTCGTCGGAGAAGGCCACGTCATGCGCGGTCCCGTCAAGCGTGTCGCACAAGCCGCCGCCTGCAAACGGCCCGCCACCAATCGCATCTAGCCGCTCGCCGCACTCGAGCGCCGCCTCGTGGCAGGCGGCGCACTCTGAGGGCGTCAGGAGCTGCCTCAGCACCTGCACGGCAGAGCCCGGTGGGTCGACTCGGTCCTGCGCCAGCGCCCACGCCCGCGCGTCCGCTAGGCCTCTGAGCTGTGGCTCCTTGGTCACGGCTGCGGCCATTCAATCGGCAAACTACTGCAGCCAATGCATGCAAAGCCTCGGCGACGCGTTCCTGGACGCCGCGAAGCCAAACGTGAGCGAGCACCCGCCCACGACCGGTCCCGCCCGGGCTAATGGCACCCGCCGCGGCGGCTGCGACCCCCCACACCGCACCCCCGCACCCCGCCACGCCGGCCCAGCTCCCTTCGACCGCACAGTCCACGCACCCGCGCCGCCCTCGCCCGCCTGTGGCAGTTCTCGAGCCAAGCAGAGCCATGGCCGACGACGAGGATGAGATCGAGGGAGAGGAGGTGGGGCTGCAGGATGACGGCATGACCGACGAGAGCGGCAAGGCCTACACGATGAACTGCCGCATGTACGAGGCCGAGTTCCCGGAGGTCGACGACGTGGTCATGGTGCAGGTCACCTCCATCGCAGAGATGGGCGCGTACGTGCGGCTGCTCGAGTACAACAACATCGAGGGCATGATCCTGCTCTCGGAGCTGTCGCGGCGGCGGATCCGCTCCGTCAACAAGCTCATCCGGGTAGGGAAGCAGGAGGTGTGCATGGTGCTGCGCGTCGACAAGGAAAAGGGCTACATCGACCTGTCGAAGCGGCGCGTGGGGGCCGAGGACGTGGTGAAGTGCGACGATCGCTTCAACAAGTCGAAGGCGGTGCACAGCATCATGCGCCACGTCTCGGAGGTGCAGCACGTCGACATGGCCGAGCTCTACGCGCAGACGGCGTGGCCGCTGTACGGCAAGTTTGGGCACGCTTACGACGCCTTCCGCGCGGCGATCAACGACCCCGGCAGCATCTTCAACGAGGAGCTGATGCCCGACCTCGCCGAGGTACAAAAGAAGGCGATCCTCGACGACATCTGCAAGCGGCTCACGCCGACCGCCATCAAGATCCGCGCCGACGTCGAGGTGACGTGCTTCCACTACGAAGGGATCAACGCCATCCGCAACGCGCTGCTCAAGGGCGCCGCGCTCGCGACGCCCGAGCTCGGCATGAAGGTGAAGCTGGTCGCGCCGCCGCTGTACGTGATGACGTGCTCCGCCTTCGACAAGGTGGCGGGCATCAAGCTGCTCGCCGACGCCATCGAGGTGATGAAGGAGGAGATCCACAAGTTCAAGGGCGAGCTGCAGGTCAAGGTCGCGCCGCGCGCCGTCGACGAGAAGGACGACAAGGCGCTCTCGAGCCTGATGTCGACGCTCGAGGCGCAGAACCAGGAGGTCGACGGCGACGCCGACGAGGAGGACGTCGAGGGCATGGGCGGCGGCAACATCGAAGGCGTCTGATGAGTGCGACGGGCCGTGCCTCGAGGGTCGAGGGCGTCTGTCATCGCTGGTAGAAGAGAGAGCGAGAGGGGGGGATGCCAGGAGATGAGTGCTAATCTCCAAACTCTATCTAAACTCTAAACACTCCACTCTCGCCCTTGCCGGGATGCACCCGTTCAGGCAAACGGCAGCGAGGGCGGCATGCCCACCAGCGGATGAGCGGGCGTCACCGCGCCGCTGCCGTCGTCGCGCGCCGCCCTGAGACGCTCGGCGAGGCTGCGCTCGTACTCGTCGACGGGGGGCAGCGGCGTGCCCGCGGTCCGCGCCTCGTTGCGCACGCGGCGCGCCGCCCACTTGCGCGCCGCCGCCTGACAGACGTCGCGGATGTCGCGGCCCGACGTGCCCGCCGAGGCGGCGGCGAGGCGCTCGAGCTGCGCAGCCTCGAGGTGCGTCGCGTACAGCGAGAAGATCTGGCGGCGCTGCGGCGCCGAAGGGAGCGGGAAGTGGACGGTCACGTCGAAGCGCGAGCGGAGCGCCGCGTCGAGGTCCTGCGGCCGGTTGGTCGCGGCGAGCAGCACGGTCGCCTCGTTGGCGGTGAAGCCGTCGAGCTTGCGCAGCAGCACCGACAGCGAACGCCGCGTGGCCTCGTGCATCGACGAGCCGTCGCGCGAGGTCGCGAGGGCGTCGATCTCGTCGAGGAAGAGGACGGCGCCGCCCTCGAGCTGCGCGCACGTCTCGAAGACCGCCGCGAGGTTGCGCTCCGCCTCGCCGTACCACTTGGAGACGACCTTCTCGAGCGGCAGGTACACCATCGGCCGCCGCAGCTCGGCGGCGAGGATGCGCGCCGTCGACGTCTTGCCGGTGCCCGGTGGCCCCGTCATCAGGATCGCGTGCGCGTGCTCGCCGCGCTGCTGCTGCTGCTGCTGCTGCTGCTGCTGCCGCCGCCGCCCGTGCGCCCCCGGCTGCATTGCACCCTCCTCCGCCTCCCGCTGCGCCCCCTGCGCGCCTCCTCCTCCTCCTCCTCCTGCTTCGCGGGGCGGCGGTGGTGGCCGCTTGCGCGTGCCACGCAGCACCTCGCGGTAAATCTGCGGCTGCTGCAGCGGTAGGATCAGGCTCTCCTCGATGGCAGCGCGCACGGCCTCGCAGCCCGCCAGGTCGTCCCACCCCTCCGCGTCGCCGCGGTCGTCCTCCGGCATGTGCACCACCAGCCCCATGCCTCGCAGCTTCTCCACCGGACCGCCTCCCATGCCGCCGCCGCCGCCGCCGCCGCCGCCGCCGCCGCCGCCGCCGCCTCCGTCGGTGCCAGCGCCGCTCTCGCCGGGGAACATGCGGCCGAAGAGATCGCGCCTCATGTCGCCGCCGGCCTGCGTGCCTTGCGACGCGGACCGCCTCGACGCGCGATGGGAACGCCGCGACGACGAGCGCTGCGCCGCGACGATCGCGTCGGCCAGCGCCGTCGCCTCCACGTCGCCCAGCCACTCGCGTCCGTGCAGCTCGAGCTCCGCGTGGACGCCTCTCGCATGCTCTGGGTGCGGCACGAAGAGGCTGAACATCGGACGCGCATCTACGCCCACCGCGCCTGGCTCGGCGTCGGCAGGCTGCAGTAGCAGGCTCGAGCCCATCGGGCTCGCGCCGACGCCCGAGTCCCAGGTCATCTTGCCAAAGTGGCTGAGCAGCGGCAGCAGCACGTCGAGCGGGTCGACGCCGGGCGATAATGTGACACGCGCGCTGATGCGACCGGCCTTGTACGCCAGCTCGACGTCCTGAGTGTGGCGGAGGTTGCGCTCCTGCAGCTTAGACTGGAGCAGCTTGCGCGCCTCCGTGACGGCGGCCGGCGGCTGCGGTTGCAGCGGCTCGCACTGCGCGACGGCCAGGCGCAGTCCGGCCGCCGTGGCGAGCGCTGCCGAGGCGGGAAGGCCGCCGCGGTGAAGAAGCTGTCGAAACATGTATGAATGTAGACGTCGGATGAGCGCGAAGCCACGCGGCGGCTCCCCGGGGCGTGGCGTTTGGCGCGTTATGTTTTCGCCAACAGCGCGCCCACAGAAAGCCCAGCAAATCGTGAGCGCCCTCTCCGGTGCGCCCAGCAAGCGTGAGGCCAGCGTCGACCAGTGGGTGAAGCACGCGGCTGGCTACACCCACTTGCAGCGTCCTACTTCGGCTCTCATGCCATCTAATGCCTTGCTCGCGTGTATAGCCCCAGAAATGAGGGTACTGTAAGTGTTGACGCTTCTCTTTGGGTGGTGTGCTCCTCGACGTTACCCTGAGCGCCATGGTGCGCCTCCGACTCCTCACTTGCGCTCGCAAGAGACCAGACTATCCCTCGCCTCCCCCCATCCATGGCCAGCCCCGCTGCCTGCCGTGCCCTGCCGCCACCCTGCGTGCTGACCGCGCCTGTCACCACTGCAGGGTGACGAGGAGGAGGAGAACCCGCTGCCGCCGTACGTCTATGAGGGCCCGCGCGCCGACGGCGAGACCGTCGAGATCAGCGTGACGATCCCGCAGGACGAGGGCGAGCCAAAGGTGCGCGCCAAGAGCTTGGTGCTGCTGGGCGAGCGCAAGGGCGAGGGCGCCAAGGCGGCCTTCCCGAACGGCGACATCTACGAGGGTGCCTACTTTGGCGGGCTGCGCCACGCGGCGGGCAAGTACTCGTACGCGGCGCAGCCGCCCGCGGCGGAGGGCGAGGAACCACTGCCACCGGCGGGCACGTACGATGGCACGTGGAAGAAGGGCAAGAAGAGCGGGCTCGGCCTGATGACTTACGCCGGCGGCGCCAAGTACAATGGCATGTGGCAAAACGGCATGCGGAGCGGGCAGGGCACCTTCTACTACGCCAACGGCGACATCTACTCGGGGGAGTGGAAGGAGGGCAAAAAGGACGGCACGGGCACCTACTTCTGCAAGGCGAGCGGCAGCAAGCTCGTCGGCCACTACGAGGCGGGCGCGCTCGTCGAGGGCACCTTCACCGACTCGTTCGGTGCGACGTTCACGGGCGCGTTTGACGGCGGCAGCTACGGCGCAGGCGCGTGGAAGCTGGCGAGCGGCGCCGCGGCCTAGACAATGTGTGCTGCAACCACAATGAGACACATTGTGTTCTGCTTTAGAGATAAAAAAGGTGTTTACTGTCTTCGAGCGGGCACTGGCCGCTCGTGACCACGAGCCCCCTGCGGGTACGCTGCCTATTGGTTGGGTGGCTATTGGGGCGCCTGCAATCGATAAATACAAGGAACGCACACGGAGCTATAAACACTCCTCAGGGGGCAGAGCGGCAGAAGGGTTCAGATGGTCCAAGCTGCCAGCCCTCCACGTCGAAGCCCCATGCGCCGACCGCCTACTGGCTGGCCTGTAGGTCGAGCCGGCCCACGCCCCTCAAAAATCCCTCCCTCTGTCGCACCGAGCCACAGCCCGCTCTACTCCTCCGTCTTGAGCGACGCGTAGTAGCGGTCGTACTTCTTCTTCTCGGCCGCGTGCGATGCCCGCCACATGAAGGCGGTGACGAAGCCCAGCGCCGTCGCCTCGGCCGACATCTTGAAGAAGGCCTTCACCGCCGAGTCGTCGAAGGTCGCGTGGCCGTGGCGCACAAAGCGAATGAAGGTGGTCGGCATGCTCCTGCGAGTCGTGGGGGCGGCGGCGGCGGGGGTCGGGGAGCGAGAGGTCAGGGGGAGCTGCGATGCCGAGAACGTGAGCCGGCGGGGCGCCGTAGCCGCGTGCTCCCCTCATGAACGGGCGCTTCTGGGTCGCGAGGCGTGCGTCGCGTCCGATGCACGCCCCGCCTCCGAGCTTCGGGGCCATGGGGAGAGGGAGCCTCCCCTCCCCGTCCAGCGAGGCGAAGGAGCGCGCCGACGCAGCAAGCGGGTATAGCGCACCTCATAGCCGAGAACATCTTGCCTGGCTGTGTGCAAAGAGCTCGACAGCAATCGCCTAGGGTGGGTGATGTGCACCCATGGCTCGAAGCGCCCATTTCCGAAGAAAAAATATTATAAGAGCGCATACATTCTGTCTGTCCATTTCCCCCTTGGTGAGACACCGATTTTTCACACGGGCCGTCTGCAACGCGTCTGGAACGCGCGGCGTGCACTCGATGGCCTCCGGTGCAAATCTACTGGGGGGGTTTACCCAGCGGACACGGCTAGGCTGGAAGGGTGGCCAGCCGGCCGTGCGCGGGCAACCAGCCGGCCGTGCGCGGGCCGGGGTACCTGTTGTCAGCACGCCGTGCGCGGTACGAACCACCGCAGCACGGCGTAGTTTGGTAATTTTGGAAATCGAGCTGGCCGTGCGCACTCCTCGGCGCCGAGCCGGCCGTGCGCCCTCGCTCTCAAGCTCGACTCCAGCGCCTGCGCAGCTCGCCCACGGTCGTGTCGGCGCCGACCTCGGCTCGTGCAAGCATGGCCAGCGGGCAGGACGAGAGCATCCAGCTCGATGCCGGCGGCGAGGCGGCCGGTGCGGCAGCGAATCTACTGTGGCTCATCTCGCTGGCATATCCCATCGGCACCATTTTGCTTCAATATATCCTCGCCGTGGGCTTCAGATTGGCATCAAGGATCACTCTTGACGTCGTCGAAGAAATGCAGGATGTACGTGCTGCGTCAGAAACGGTGCGGAATGTATACACAAACGTGGCTCTCGTCAGTGCGCTGATGACAACAGTGGCTTTGTCAGTCCTGACTCTGGATCATCCGTCAGCAGAAACCGGAATAGCTGAGACGTTCTACATTACTGCGGCCTGGATGTCATTTCTCCTGACCTTGAAGCCCACAATTGAATGCGTGATCAACTTGGTGTACACTGAGGCTCTCCCCAGTTTCATGGTGCTACGCTATCTAATCGCCTTTCCGGGGAGCATTGGTGGTCCGGTCCTGGAATTCCTCCATGGGATTATGCAGTTGATCATTGCGATAGGGCTACGACTGTTCTTGACTTACGACTTGGCTGTTTGCGTAGGCTATTTCGCCGCCTCGGCCTATGTGTTGCTTGCTCTCGTGGTGCTGGTGATAGGCAAAAGCCGCTTCTCATCCAACCGTAATGACAACGGCTCAAAAGGGTGGCGATGGGCTGAACAAGATCCAGTGCCTTCTGGGCAGGCCGTTGCCCGCGGCTACTCTGCTTTCCTGTACAGCGCCGCAGTCACACGCATGATTCGAAAGCGCGCCGAAGAGGCGAAGGTGCTGGAGCTTGAATTTACTCGCCGTAGCTCTGTGGTTGCGTGAGCGCGGCTGGCCAAGAGCCGGGCGTGACAAGGCAAGCTCCTCGACCAGAGGCGCGCACCAACCTTTGGCGACTTTCTCCCAACCTACCTACAACAACCCCGCCGCGGGCGCCGCCGCTTTCTAAGCGGCGCAGCCCCGGGGACCAGAGCAGATGAAGGAAAAGCACACCAGACTCTAGAGATTGTTTACCCTAAAAGGTAGAGCGTATAAAGAAAACTTGGAAAGCATGCAGAACATGAATTTCCGCTAAAGTCTGTGGCTAGCTCCGGACAGCATGACGTCCGACGCAGCCGTGCCGCCCGGCCTCGCTGGCGAGACCCCCTTCGACTGCTTCAAGCGCGACGACCTGTGGGAAATGCTTGCCGGCCACCCGGACACGCGGCCGCACGTGGCCGACACGGGCTTCCGTGAGACCATCGAGAAGCTGCGTCAGGACGAGACGGGCAACCAGCAGGCGTTCGCGCAGCTGTCGATGAAGGACCCGCGCGTGATGCAGGCGATGGCGGTGCTGCAGGGCTGGAGGCTGGGCGTCACCGAGGACGAGATCAAGCACGCCGAGAGCGTCGGCGACATGAAGAAGCGCGACGCGGTCCAGATGAGGCACCTCGAGGTGGCGGTCAAGCACGAGACGGTCGAGGCGGCCAAGCAGGCGGGAAACGAGCACTTCAAGGCGCAGCAGTTTGCCGAGGCCCTCGCGTGCTACCAGCGCGCGACCACCCTGCAGCGCCAGGCCGGCGAGTCGGAGCATGGCCAGATGACGCTGTCGACGCTCGCCTCGAACGCGGCGGCGTGCCTCCTCAAGCTCAAGCGGCCAAAGGAGGCGCTCGACACGTGCAAGTACGCGCGCGAGATGGCGCCGGCGGGCGCCGACCGGGGGAAGATCTGCTTCCGCACGGCGCAGGCGCACGAGCAGCTCCGCGACTTTGGCAGCGCGCTGCGCGAGCTTCGCGACGCCAAGGAGGCGGCCGAGGCGGCCGCCGCGCGCGCGGCCGTCAGCGAGGTCGACGCCACCGGCGGCGACGGGAGAGGCGGCGGAGGAGCCGGCGGAGGAGCCGGCGGAGGCGGGGTCGACGCCGCGGTCAAGCACATGCAGCGAGAGATCGCGCGCGTGTCGCAGCTGCACGCGGCGGCCCTCGACGAGGAGAGGGCCAAGAAGGAGCAGCTCCAGCGCGAGGTCGAGGCCGAGGCGCTGCGTGGCGCGGGCAAGGCGCTGCCCCCGACGGCGCCATCGCCGGCTGCCAAACCCGCCGCCCCCGCTGCCGCTGCTGCCGCCGCCACCGCCGCCACTGCCACCTCCACGGCCGCCGCCACCGCCGCCTCTCCCGCCCACCCGTGGGCGGCTGGCACGGTGGTGACGGTGCGTGGGCTGCAGGGCGCGGCGCAGCATAATGGCAAGCGCGGCAAGCTGCTCCGCTATGACGAGGGCGCCGGTCGGTATGAGGTGGCGCTCGAGTCGGGTGAGAAGCTTCGCATCAAGCCGGACAATGTGGAGTACGCGGCGGCGGCGGCCGGCGGCGGCGGCGGCGGCGGCGGCGGCGGCGGTAGCAGCGCGGCGCGTTCTCCACATTGGGCGCCCGGCTACGTGCAGGAGACCGACCTGTCGCACTGGTCGACGCAGTATCTGCGCCGCGAGATCGACGCGCTCAAGCGCGAGCCGCAGACCGGCGCGGTGGAGGGGGCGCCGTTTGCCCTCTACACGGACGGGGTGACCGTCTCGTCGCGCGGGCTCAACGTCGAGCAGAGCGACATCCACGCCTCCGTCAAGCAGAAGCGCGGCGCGCGCGCGCTCTTCTACGACCTCTCGCTGGTCGTCAAGTGGCACGCCGAGTGCGTGCCGCCGGGCGGCGGCGGCGGGAGCGGTCGTGGTGGTGGTGGTGGTGGCGGCGGCGGCGGCGACAAGGAGGGTGTCAAGCAGATGGACGGCATCTTCCGGCTGTACAACGTCGGGCAGGACACCAAGTTCAACCCGGGCGGCGACAAGGAGACGAGCTACATGTACGAGCTCGGCTTCCCGCGCGAGCACTATGGGCAGAGCGAGCCGTGGGCCGAGCTGACCAAGGCCGCGGCGGCCGACCTCTTCGATCTGGTCGCCGAGATCGTGCAGCGATGGGCCAAGGAGCTGACTGCAAAGGCGACGGCGCTCGGTTGAGTCTCGCGCCTTGACGCATGACGGTGTCAACAGATCGTGCAATCTCTCCTCCGTTAGTAGCCTAACTATAGACTTCAGATAGAAGAGATAGACTCACAACTCAGCTCGTCGGGGAACGTAAGCGACGGCGGCCCTCGCCAGCCCGGGCCTCGCACGACACCCCCGCACGGCATCCGCTGCGGTCTAGGCCTTGTACTCCTCCGGCATGATGCCGAAGGGGTCGGCCTTCAGGGTCTTGTGCTCCGACGCCGCGAGGAAGGCGGCGATCGGCCCGTACGCGGCGACCTTGGCGGCGAGCGCCATCATCTTCGGGTACTTGTCCGCCGTCGGCCCGCAGCCAGCGACCTGCGGCGCCGCGCGGAAGGGCATGCAGCCCATCGCGGTCACCATCACGGCAATGTCGCCTGGCGTGGGGAACTCGAGGCCGTTGATGTACGCGCCGCCCTCCGGCAGCAGGCCCTCGACGAGCGGGTAGAACTTGGCCATGGCCGCCGTCAGCGCCTCGCCGTCGATCTTCTTGAAGAGCAGCGACTCGGTCGTGCCGTTGATGTCGGACTTGATCAGCTGGAACATCTCGTCCATGGCCTTCTGCTTCGGCGTCAGGCCCGCGTACTTGGGCGAGATGGCCGCGAGGTAGCTCTCGATCGCGGTCGTCTGGTAGATCTTCAGGTCGTCGTGCTCGAGGAGCGGCAGCACGCCCGGGAAGCCCAGGGCCGCGCCCATCTCCTTGTACTTCAGGGCCTGGTTCCAGCCGCCCGTGTCGTCGAAGGCGGGCGCCAGGGCGTTGTCGACGATCTTGACCTCGCCGGCGGCCGCAATCAGCCGGGCGACCTCACCGCGGCCGCAGATCGAGAAGTACGTGAGCTCTGCGCGCACGAGGGCACAGTTGGTTGAGATGCGGCGACCGTGTTGGAGAGAGGGAGAGAGGGAGAGAGGGAGAGAGGGAGAGAGGGAGGGAGGGAGAGGTTTGGAGAGATTAAGAGAGAGAGAGAGGTTGTGAGAGGTTGGGAGAGGTTGGAGGAGGTTCGGAGAGGTTGGGAGAGA
>Ga0115006_10003438_pt1 | contig 10749 bp, 10 predicted proteins | sample ArcOceMetagenome_3_FD_88943 | JGI IMG/M metagenome (GOLD analysis project Ga0115006, IMG submission 88943) | Marine eukaryotic phytoplankton communities from Arctic Ocean - Arctic Ocean- Svalbard ARC20M Metagenome | ecosystem: Environmental > Aquatic > Marine > Oceanic | place: Arctic Ocean...
GGGGGGCGGAAGGTAGCGGAGGAGGGGAGGCGGATACCGAAGCCAGTCCTTGCAGACACCGCGCATCTTGATGCGGTGCGAAGCTGGCAGCAACTCGAGAATTTTGAAGACCAGCGCTTCGTTGATTGCCCACGACGACCACGCGCTGCGACGCGCGCGCGCGCGGCGTAGCGCTTGCTTGCTTAGTTGTGTACACGTATAATTGTTCCTTAGGTACGCACAGAGTGAGGCATGGTGAGCCACGCGCATATGCGCCTGCATGCAGAAGGGCTCGCTGCGGGGTCGGGAACGCCAGAAAGCAGAGCTGAGACGGTGGACGCGCTGGGAAAGGCGCGAGGGCTCGCGCATACCTGGCTCGGCTAGGAGCATTCCCGTCCTCGCCCAGGTTCCAGCCACAGTCGACAATACAGTCCTGCAACAGCATGCCTCGCGTTAGCCCCGATCGCCGGCGTTTGTCTTGCACCTCGACAGGCAGCAGCAGTGCGGGGAGAAAATGCCCGCCACCCGTGCACCCCCCCCCCCTCGCCACCTTGTTTGGCTTGATCCAGCTCACGACCGAAGGCATAGCACCCCACTGGCCGGTGGCCCTCGAACGACGCAGGCCGCGAGGCCGCGCCGGCGAGCTCCACGTGACCATCGACGGCATCTCGCGCCGCACTGGGCCCGCGTCGACTGCGTCCCACCGGCGAACTTAATTAGGGGTCAAGGGCAGTCACGAAGGCGGGCGCAGGGAGCGCGAGGAACGCCCGCGGGGGGTAGGGCGCAGGCATGTCCGCTCGCGCGTGCCCCCGGCGGCTGCACTTTGGCTTGAGCACACCCTCCCGCCCCAGCCCCGGCTCCGTCGACAGCAATGCAGTCACAACTGAACCCCTCATCGCGAGCTGGTCCCCGCAGGGCGGCGACTCCACACGAGCCCGTGTGTCGCGTACAACGCGCACCGCGCGCGCTCCTGGCCTTGCGGTACGTTGGGCGCTGCCAGGTGCTGCTCCACGCAGGCCGGGCGCGCGCGGCACCGGGGGGCGTTCTCGTACCTAATACCGCCATGGCGGTCTGTAATAGCTTCAATCCTAGCCCCTCCATGTTTCCCTGTTGACTCAAAATTGAGTCGTAAAATTGAGGCTGTAAAACACACGGGACGCATCAGGAGGTCCGGTTCTTCGTGTGGTTTGGGAGAAGCACTCGCACTGGTGTGCGAGTGCTCAAGTGCCGCGACGGAAGCCTGCCATTGGCACGCGGAGAAACAAATCACGCCCCATGGGCGCGGGCAGGCCGCGTGCGTCCTTGCTGGGAAGATGCCTGGTGCATGCTGTGCGTGGTGCCAGTATCTGCGCATACTCGAGGCACGGGCGTCGTTGAGCGCCGCACGCCTTTAACCCGTCCGCGGCCCTCTGCACAGAGAGATGTCCAGCGCCTTGTTTGTTGTTGCGCGAAGGACATCTCTCAACGCGGAGGACATCGCGCAACAAAAAATCCTGGCTGCGGAGCCAGCGCCGGCGTGCCGGGCAGTCACATCACATTCACAGGCGTGCAGCGGCGATCTGTCAGTGAGACTGTCTCGGGCGCGCAGCTGCGATCTGTCACGGGCGTGCAGCTTCACTTCGTGCCCGACGGGCACGAAGTGCTTGACGAAGCCCACCGCGCATCGCGCACCGCGCGCCTGTGGCGGGTCGGGTCGCCTTGAGCACCTCCCAAACGTTGCACGGGCTCTTGCGCGTGCTGCAAGCCCGCCGCGCCGCGCAGCACCTCGCCGCCGACGCGCCTGGGGTATCTGGACCTCAGTCAGCATACCAACACTTGTAAAAAAAGTTGTTCAATTGCACTGGTGTGATTTGCGGCCCCGGGGTGGCTCTTTGCGGAGGGTTTCATTACAGTCGTGTATGGCCTGCGCCGCGCAACACAGCTACAGACAGCTGGCCTGCGCGCAACCAGGCGTCATCTCTGCACACGCCGGGTTGCAAAGCGCATGCCGCCGCGCTCTTCGAAGACGGCTTTCTTCATGCGCACCATGCCGTTGCCCATTATGCGCACGCGCGAGCTCAGATTGGTGGAGCCGCAGTGCAGCATGAGCGGGTGCATCAGCACGACATCGCCCGCCTTGCCGACAATTTGCGTCGCCACGTGCGGGAGCGTGGGGTCTCCCGCACGCAGGCCTGCACCATCCTCATGCTGGCCCTCCGCGCCCTCGACAGCATCTGACCTGCCACGCGCCGCAGGCTCTAATTCCGTCCACGGCAGGCCCGGGCAAGCGCTCCCCGGGGGGGCACCGGGAGCGAGCGCCAGCGACCCAGATCTGATGGCCGCCAGCACCTGCTCGACGCACCAGGCATTGAGATCCTCATGCGAGATGCCCGCGTCGCCCTCGGCGCGCAGCTTTTCTTCCACCAACACGTGGGAGCCAGGAATCATGACGGTCCCGCCGCCGCCCGGGTCGCTATCGCTCAAGAGCAACAGCAAGACAACACACTGGAAGGGATGGCCGCATTCGTGCCGCAGGGCATCATTCGGGAAGCCCGGCCCCACGTCAATGTGCCAGCCCTTGCCGCGAAAGCGCCGCCGGGACACGGGCTGCCACCGCGCGGGCGCGTCCGACGCTTCCGAGGTGAAGGGAGCAATGGCCAGCTCGTCCCTCCACGAATGCAGCTCAATCTTGCGCAGCTCCGGCCTGCACGCCGCGTGCTCCGGCACGCCTGCGTCCTCGCCGGCGGCGCCGCCAGTCCCGTCGCGCCCGCACGCCTCGCGCAGGTACTCGTGCTCGGGGAAGACGATCGGGAAGTACCAGTGGCGGGGCGGGTGGCCGCTGGACCACTGCGGATGGCGGTCTGCCGCGTCGCCATTGAAGGGCATCTCCCAGCACCCGGCGCCGACAATGTCGTCCAGCGCCTGCGCGAGGCGCTCGGAGCGCCGCAGCGCTTGCCAGTGCGGGAGCGCCTGCGGGAACGGCGCGCACTCGACCACCCGCCGCTTCTTGCCCGTGGGCCAGGTCCGTCTGTCGTGCAGACTCACGCGCCCGATATCCGTGCGGTCGTAGAGCAGGTCGCCGTCGGGCCCCCCGCCCGCCCCCGCCCCCGCCGCCCCCGCCCCCGCCGCGCCCTCGGGCGCAGGCTCCCGCGCGAGCTCCTCCTCGAGCTGCCGCACAAACGCCGCCACGTCCTCGCGGCCGAGCGCGCCACGCACGACGGCGAATCCCCGCTCCAGGAAGTTTGCACCCAGGCTGCCGGCGCCGCCCAACGCCGGCACGGGCGCCCCGCACTGCTCGGGAACGCCCGACGTCTCCATACACACCCAACCCGATGGGCTTGGTTCGTGCCACGAACTAACGCCTAAACCATAACCCTAGACCCTCCGACAGGAGATGTGTGTGGAGGACATCGGTAGGGACTGATGAGGATAATCAGGGAAGAAACAGGGTGAAGGGGGGAGCGACCGTCGGGGGAAAGGGACGGGCGCCCAGCCGCACCGCGCACCGCGCGCGCTCCGCGGCCTGCGGCGGGTCGCCTGGGCGCACCTCCCGAACGTTCCACGGGCTCTTGCGCGCGGTGCAAGCACGCGCGCGGCGCGGCGCCCCGCGGCCATGTCGGGCAAGGGGGACCCCCCCAAGAAGCGCGAGCGCAACCGGAAGAAGGGGGGCGGCGCGGGGGGCGCCGCCGCGCGTGGCCGCGCCAGCGCCGAAGTCGCTGGGGATGCCGCAGACGAGTCTGCGCAGTCCGCGCTCCCGTCGGCTGCCGAGGGCGGCACCGGCGAGGTGATTGTGCTCGAGAAGAAGCCGGTGGTGTCGTGGGACGACAAGGTCAAGATGCTCGAGGCCTTCAACCAGCTGCACGGGCACGTTTGCGTGCCCAAGCATGACGCTGAGCTGGGCTGGTGGGTGCAGCAGTGCAGGCAGATGCACAACAGCGGCAAGATGCCCGAGGAGAAGCGCGAGCGCCTGGAGAAGCTGGGGTTTGTGTGGTGTGGGCAAGAGGCCAAGCGCATCCGCGAGCAGGCGGAGGGCAAGACGGTGAGTTCGTGGGATGACCGCTTCCGCTCCCTCATGGAGTTTCGCGAGGTGCACGGCCACACGTGCGTGCCGATGCAGCGGCACGACCCAGGGCTAGGAGCGTGGGTGAAGGAGCAGCGCTCCCTGAACAACGCAGGCAAGCTGCAAGAGGAGCGGAAGCAGAAGCTCATTTCGATCGGGTTCATCTTTGATGGTGCAGAGGCGAAGCGCATCCGCGAGCAGGCGGAGGGAAAGCCCGCCAGCAGCTGGGAGGACAAGTTCGCTCTGCTGGAGAAATTCAAGGAGCAGCATGGGCACACGTGCGTGCCGCTGCAGCGGCACGACCCTGGGCTTGGCTGCTGGGTGCGCGAGCAGCGGTCGTTGTACAATAGCGGGAAACTGCAGGAGTCGCGTCGGGAGAGGTTGGAAGGCCTGGGCTTTATTTTTGACGGGAGCGAGGCGAAGAAGGTCCGGGAGCAGTCGGAGGGCAAGGCTTGCCATTCGTGGAACGACAAGTTCAAGCTGCTCGAGACCTTCAAGGAGAAGCACGGGCATACGTGTGTGCCGAAACAAGAGGCGGAGCTCGGGTGGTGGGTGCAACAGTGCCGGCAGCTGTACAATGGTAACAAGTTGGCTGACGACAAACGGGAGCGGCTGGAGGCCATCGGCTTCGTCTTTGATGGCGCGGAGGCCAAGCGCGTGCGCGACTCTTTCCAAGGCAAGCCATCTGGCGGTTGGGATGATAAGCTGAAGCTGCTCAAGGAGTTCAAGGAGCAAAACGGCCATACGTGTGTTGCGCAAAAGCACCCCACGCTGGGCTTCTGGGTCAAGGAGCAACGCATGGCTCTCAACAAGGGTCGACTCTCCAACGAACGTCGCCGCAAGCTCGATGAAATTGGGTTCACCTGGGATGCTCGCCGCAAGGGCGATGAAGAGATGCCGGGCCTTGGCGGGCTGGGTTCCCTTGATAGTCCGACCGCAAGCGATCCTGGCACTCCCTTGGGCACTGGCCCTGCAGCAAAGGTCGTTACTTCCGCGGCTAAGAAGAACACAAAGCCTGCGGGTGTTCCGATGTCGGTATTGCTTGCGCAGGAGGCTGCCATGAGGGCAGGGACCGCTGCAGCATCTGGGGAAAATGGGGCGCTGGGTTCAACAGCTAGGGGCATGGGCAAGATGGTAGTCGAGGGTGTCGCCATGGTGATGACAGCGGAAGGCGATGAGGACCGCAAGGCGTCACTTGATTTTCTGTGTAACCCATCTCAGTCGGGGGCATTTGCAGAGCAGGACGGGGGGGGGGGTGAGGATTGGAGCGAGCATACGGTGACTGGAGTCGCACAGCTTGCCCCAGCGCACCAACGCCCGGACGAGGAAGGTTTTGTAGAGGCACACGCTGTAGTCACTGCAGTCAACGGCGTCCTGGAAGAGGGAAGCAAAGATGCGCAAATCAGCGCCGCAGGCTCGAAGCGCAGCTACTCTGAAATGGACGCCGCAACCGAGGGCCCAAAGCTCGCGGAGGAGCGCAGTTCAAAGAGACAAGAAGTTGACGTGCCTGACGTTGCGGGTGATGTGAAGGAGCTGGAACAGAAAGGGGATGCGGCAGTCATTGCGGCAGCACAGGAGCTGCTGAAGACCTCGCGAGAGAAGTGCAGGTATCAGTTGGAAATGATGCGCACGTACCAACAGCGGCTCTTTCATTATGTCCAAGTCAACTACAAGGATGGCGATCAGATCATGCAATGCATTCCTGAGCTTGAAACTTCTCGCCAGGTCCGTGGCGGCGTAGCCTGGATGCCTGCGCACTTGCGTGCGTGCCAGGCCTCTGGATATGCGGAACAGATTGCACCACGCCAATTGCCACTGTCGTGCTGCCGTGCTGCGCCACTGCTGCATGCTGTGCATGAAAGCTTGCACCTGTCCCTGCTCGCTTTTGCGGTGAGTGCCTTCTGACGTGGTACCGTACGGTCACATCTCCCATTTGCAACGTACGTGCGCACCGCGTGCGGTTCTGGGCGGGCTTTGTGTGCGTCCCTGGCAATGCCGCTGCGTGCCAGACAATGAACGAGTACCACACGGGAGCAAGCCAAACGCTGGAGGCTGCGCAGCTTATCTGCCGTGAGAAACGGGGGGTGAAACTTAACACGGAGGTCGTGCATTGGCCCTCTCAGTCGTGCACGCATGATGACATGATCGTTTGCACTGCCCTTTCCCCCGGCCGCGCTCACACATGAGCATACGCTTATTGCGGATGGCGCGGAACACAAACACTAACGCGTAATCACCCACACACACACCAACACTCGCCCAAACGTTGCACACGCACACACATGGATCTCAGGAGCAAGAGCACAAGTTGGAGGTGTCAAAAGTATCAATACAGCTGGTCGAAAATGCGCTTATTGCCGCAAACAACCACGCTAAAGCTCACCTGGTGGCTCCTCCCCCGCGCGCCTCCGTTGACTTTTCTTTCCCCTCCCTCACGCTCCTGCCGGCCTCCCTGCCCAGCCTGCATGCCCTTTGCTAGTTTTATCCCCGCTCCTCCTTCGCACACTCCGGCGCCAAATTTAGCTTGGCATGCTCGCAGGCAACCATGCTCGCCTCACGACCTCCTCCACTCTGCCCTACTCCTTTTGACCCACGAACTCCGTCACTCTGTCACACTCCTTTCTGCCTGTCCACCCCAACCCTGCCTTCCTTTGCCGCATAATGACAGGGATACAAGTCGGTGCTGCAGCAGCTCATTGACTCTGGTATGCACGGGGAGAAGGGCAATATCGAGAGGTGTGCATTCAGTGAAAATCGTGTGCGCTCCGGGCAAATGCGGCGACGTGCTAGGCTGCGAAAGCTTCTGAACGCTGTATGCTGTAGGGATCCCATCGCGGCTGTGATTCAACACCCGTTTTCTCTGTTAAGCCTGACTAAGCGAACGCTCTGAAAATGCATGCGACGCGCATGGCACCGTTGACGTGCAGCACAGCACGCTGACGTAGGTCTTGTCTCTGTGCTGCTGTCCTTTTGCTGATCCCGGGCGTGCATGCGCAGTGCGGAGGCAGAAGCGCACAAGCACGGAATGGAAGTGCAGAGAAAGCTGCACGTGGTGGTGCAGGTGGGTTGTGCGTATGATTTTGCGCGACTGTTATGCCGTATGCTTGCCCGTGCGCTCTTGTGCCCACCGTGTTCCGTGCTTGGCCGCATGCAGCAACCAGCTGGCGTGCTCGTGTTGCCATGGTCGCGAGCCCGGTGTGACTAATACCAGTGTGGCTTCGCGGATGCAGGGACTCATGCAGGCGTTGCCAAGGTTGGATCCGCATGGAGGTGTAGTTGCTCTTGCTACCGCAAGCCCCTGCCTGTAGGCTCTTCTGCACCGGCACCGAGGGAAGAAACCGGCGTGGCGTATTGGTGTTGTCCCAGTGCACGGCTTCGCATGTCTTTGTACCCAGTGCTAGACTTCGATAGCATGAATCTGGCGGCGCAGTAGGAATGGAGGGCAACGTGAGTAGCGGAGCAAGGAACGATGGGCAACGTGAGTAGAGGAGCAAGAGTGTTTGCTCATAAACCGTTGCCTGCGCCTGCCCCTTGAGGTCATGGCTGGTCCTCGCGCTGTGAAATGAGACCTCTGCATGAAGCCCATGCCCGTATCTTAGCACCACTGCCTGAAACCATTGCCCCGTGGTGCTCTAGGCGTGCTGCCACACATTTGACGTCTAGGCGTGTCGCCCAGCTGAGCGCCGACAAGATTTGGAACAATATCGTCTTTATATTGCACAATCAAAGACGGCAAAGGTTGGCAGCGGACTGGACAGGCGTCACGCGGGACGCTGCACCATCTCTACTTCCGGGTATCAGGCGAGCTTACTGGCCGTTGACCTCGCCGACGCCGTAGCCGCCGACGCCAGCGACGAAGCCGGCCTGCAAACCACGCAAAGTAAGCAAAAGGATGCGTGAAAACGAAAAGAGCGAGTCTCATGACGCAGGTATGAGAACATCCGTGCGCAAACGGCAAACCCCTCTGTGCACACCTGGTGCTCAGAGCCGTAGTAGGAGCCGAAGGTGGCCGCGTTGGGGGTGGAGCACTTGGTGCCGGACTGCGGAGCACTACAGTGAGAAAGAATGACATACGTGCTTCGGGACAAGTGTTGCGCACACACCCGCAGAATGCCATCCAACGCACCGGCGGCGCACGGATAGCAACGCGAGCGAAAGTGGATCGACGAAGACGCCTGTCTAGTTCTCTGGTGCTCAAATGCATCTCAGGGGCGGGTGTGGGGAGTAAGGGAAGGGAACGAATGAGGCGGAAACTCACCGGCACGGCAGCATCGCACCAGGCGGAGGTGGGGGTGGGGGGAACGTGCACGAACATCATGTCTGCAGAATGCGGGCCATGCAAGCGTGGGATCAGCGCCGGGCAGAGCCGCCCGCCTTCTGCACGCACGTTGCCGAGCGAAGGCGCGGCAGAGCGCGGCAGAGCGCGCGCAAAGCACGGCGCGGCGCCGAGCCTTGCGGCCGCCTTCTGCACGCGCGCTGCCTAGCAAGGCACGGCAACGATACAGAGAGTGCCTCGCAGCGTCACGCAGGCCGCACACTTACTCATCTTCTTGGAGTACAGGTAAACGCCGCCATCGGGGGAGTTGACGAGCTCGGTGAAGTTGCGGATGTCCTGCGCACCGCGCAGTCGCAGCGGGTCACTGCCCAGCTGTTTCACACGCAGCCGTGCGTCGGCGAGGATCCCTCGTGCCGTGCGCACGCGGCTGAGCCCTCGCGCCGTCCACGCGGCTCACCTGGAACATGTTGTGTGGAGGATTTGTGCTGCTCTGCGTGGAGATGCCGATATAGGGCAGAGGAGCCGCACAAGATGCGAGGAATCGCAATCGATTCACCCTAAACTAGACTATTCAGGCATTGTTGCGATAGTGCAAGTTTTAGGAGTACCTGATTGACCAAAATTCCCTGAAACGTTGCATGGTATATATAGAGTTCAATCTCCGGATTCCCAGCCTCAAGTTCTGGTTCAAGAAAAACATGTTCTGCCAGGGGTGCACACAATCGTACTTTGGTATCGCCGGTACAATAACACGAACACCTCAGACTTTTCACTTCAACTGGCAGGCCGCGGGGCCGGTCTTTGTTGCCCACGCGCTCGGTGTTGAAGTTGCCCGCGTTTTCCCGGGCCTTGGCGTATGGTCGCCTCCCAAGGCCTGCCACCTTCCGCGCCCTCCGTTTTCATAGCAACTTGCCAGAGAACGACTGCGCTGCACGCAACCTGTCACCCGGACCCGGGCCCCGGCATCGACGCCACTGGCCGCAGCGGTGCCTCAACCTTGGTGAGCGGAATGATGAGCAGAAAACGGGCATAACCCCGAACGGCCAAGCAAGTCTAGATCAAACAATGTCCCCGCGCCACCGTGCGCAATCTCGGCTGCAACAGGCTGCCGCCGGCCCATGTCGCTCGACCTGGACAACGAGCTGCAGGAAGCCAATGCCTGTGTGGATAAACTGACCCGGGCCGTAGAAAAAGCTCGATGTGCCTGTCGCCAAAACTCATGGCCGCGGGCATCACCTGGGCGCCGTGGTGGGGCCCGCAAGCGGGGGTCAAACGCGCACGCGCGTTTGCGACGAATCTGCGATCAGTGCGCCCAGCGCGGCCTTGCCTGCCTCGTTGCAGATGATCATCTCAGCATGCTGACAATCATTCCCCAGGTCAGCGTCGGCTGGCAGGCCCCAAAGCCCGCAGCTCCTCCGAGCTGCACACAAGGACACGGCGATGATCATGATGATGATGATGGTGCTGTTGATTATTCTATTCCAGAAACAAACGGAGCTAAGCCCTATATACCGTGCTAGTGCCTGCGGCCCTGCGACCGTCGAAAGCAACCTTCCAGTTGCTGTGCGCATGCCGCGCGCATAGCGCATGGCGGTGCCGTGTCTGCACCGTTGCGTTGGCGCGCTCGCAGGGCCGCCGAGCCACGGTCCGTCTCGAGCTGACTGGTGGTGGCCGCAGGGGGGAAGGGATGGGCCGCCTTTAACATGCCAGCTGCAGGCAGATATGGCGGCACATGCGATCCCAACGCACCGCACATCAACTAGATCAACTTGCGATTGGGGCAACAAAGGAAGAGAGGGGATGGAGGGGAGTGGGAATAGATGAAGCGGGGGAGGGAGGGAGGGAGGGAGGGAGGGTGCAAAGGCACAGGGTGTCACTGAGAGCGCACCCCCTAGGCCGGATGAGAAAGTCACCACAGACGCCTGTATGGCATCATTGAACACTAAGAAGCCTTCTCGAATGCTGACGCAAGTCCCCCTCCTCCCGCCGACGCCCTTCTCCGCAAGCCCCCCCCCTGCCTCTCCAAGTCACTCTACCTGCACACGCACGGTGCACTCCGAACCCTCCTCCAGGGCTGTCCCAGCGCACATTCGCAACAACCCTTCCTCTTTACACTCCTCCACAGAACCTAGAATGCATCGTCGAGCGCAACAATTTCCTAACAATTTCCTACCTTCTTATATATACACGCGTGTGTATGTGTGTGTGTGTGTGCGCGCGCGCTCGCGTGTTGTGTGTGTGTGTGTGTGTGTGCGCGCGCGCGCGCGCGCGGAGAACGTGCGTTGACTCTGTGTGAGGAGCGCTGGAGCTCTCGATGTGACAAAGGGCTCTTGATGTGACAAAGGGCTCTTGATGTGACAGAGGGGTTTTGATGTGACAGAGGGCTCTTGATGTGACAGAGGGCTCTTGATGTGACAGAGGGCTCTTGATGTGACAGAGGGCTCTTGATGTGACA
>Ga0115006_10003439_pt1 | contig 10749 bp, 10 predicted proteins | sample ArcOceMetagenome_3_FD_88943 | JGI IMG/M metagenome (GOLD analysis project Ga0115006, IMG submission 88943) | Marine eukaryotic phytoplankton communities from Arctic Ocean - Arctic Ocean- Svalbard ARC20M Metagenome | ecosystem: Environmental > Aquatic > Marine > Oceanic | place: Arctic Ocean...
ATCATCATCATCATCATCATCATCATCATCATCATCATCATCATCATCATCATCATCATCGTCATCATCATCATCATCATCAAGATCGCGGCAGGACATGCATGGGCCAATTGCGAATCCTCCTTCGCCATCCTCATCATCTCGACGTACGATGTACATCGAGATGATCGGGGTCCAATACACAGAAACAATTGTTTTCTCTCTCGTGGCATTAAAAACGCCTTTAAAATGTGTTTAAAAGGTCTTTAAATGTCTTTAAAACGTTTTTTCAAAGGTTTTCCAAAGGCCTTTGCAAGGCCTTCAGAAGGCCTTTTAAAGCCCTTTAAAGACCCTTTAAAGGCCTCTTAAATTCCTTTTAAACGCCTGTTTAAGGCCTTAGAAGGCCTTATAAGGCCTTAATGCTCTTTTACATTCCCTGGTGCGCCTGCCCCTCTTGTGTGTTCCCCTTAAGGCAATAAGGGATCGATATCATATTCGAAGTATTACAAACTCCTTGGGAGCCTTGTAAGAGCCCTTTAGAGGAAAAGCAATTTAAACCCTACCAACCATGGGGATGCCTGTCACATAGGGAGCATAGGGATCATAGAGAATATCATAAGGATCATAGGGATCGTAAACATCATAAGGATCATAGGGATCATAGCCTCCGGGCTCTTTTCGAGGCCCCCTGGAACTCCTAGCCTTCCTTCGGGCCTTTTTGTCAAATGCACTTTGAAGTTCATAAAAGCCTTCAAGCTGCTTCATAAAGTCGTAAGGAAATTTGCAGGCCTTCTTAACTGACAGCTGACACCTCCAAATCCAAGCGAATAAAGGACCTCCAAAGGCCTCGTAATGGCTTCCTAAGGGTTCCTGCACGAAATCCCAAGCCGAGTATCCCAAACCTACATTCAGGTTCTCAGCAGCATGATGTCAGGTACAGTGTGGCACCGATCGGTGGCCGTTTCTCATCGGTGGCTGTTTCTCGTCCCTTATAAAGCCCTTTCAGCCCTGATAAGCCCTTTTAAAGCCTCATGAGAGCATGCAGGGCTTCCTGAGAACGTTATAAGACCTCTAAGCCCTAAAAGCCCTACAAGGCCCTATACGCCATATACAGCCCGATAAGCTTCATAAAGCCCTATAAGGCCCTATCTTCCCCTTCCAAGGACATGAACCGATGAGAAACGACATGTTTTGCCTTGTAGCTGTCATGTTTTTCTCGCTTCAACGATGTTCAATGATCCTGATGTTCTGTACGCCTCTGATGAGGAACAAATTCAAAACGATGAAAGTCAAACCAGATGCAAAAATACACCATTGGACAGTTTGGTCCGACGGCAATGCTTATGCGGCAGGAAATCGTGTTTCAATCAGTTCTCTGTAACGCAAGTAGAGCGAGCTCGAACTGCATTTCGAAGTTTGGAACCTGCTGACAAGGACCTCATATATCTACAGGCCTTCAAACAGCAAGGCCCTCGATCTATGAAAGCCCCATAAGGCCTCATAAGGCTAGGCCTTATATTGTCTTACGCCCTTCTAAGCTGGCCAATGTGGGCCAAAGGAATCGTTTTTGCTGCAGGCGTATGGTATCAATACATCGGAGTTCACTGCTGTGACTGAGTCAACTTTGGAGCCGCTGAGTGACGATGCCGACGATGAATCCGAAAATGAGGTTTTGTATGCCAGCGACGACGACATCTTGTATGCCAGCGACGATGACCGCTCTGGGCCTCCCAGTCTATGCGACGATGATGTAATGTTCGCTTCTGATGCAGAAGACATTGACAAAGAGAAGAGGGGGGGCCGATCTTACAAAAAACGGAGAACTGAAAGCATGCGTTTCGCTGGACAAATTGTTTGTCAGCGCGCATTCGCTGCGTTGCTTGGCATAGGCGATGGGACTGTGGAGAAAGTGAGGAAAGGCCAAAAGGCGTTTACAAACAAACAGCGACCACCTATTCCTAAACATCCTGTGTACGGCTTCTCCATGGACCGCGGGTCAAAATGGATTAGCGTGGTAATGTTTTTCTTCTTCGTTTACCATTCGGTGGCAGAGGTTCTGCCAAGACCTCTTGCAATGCCAAGAGGGACCAACTTTCAAGAGACCCCATTCGTAGTCGAAGAAGATTTTGCATACAGGAAAGTAAATGAATACATGACAGGACTCAATGCTGCCACCAATGATCCGGGCCAACTGAATATTGGTCCTGGGTCGTGTTTGGGCGACAAGAGATACATTCAGCACAGCTCGTTGACAGAGCTCTATTGGGAGTATATTGCCTACAGTGCTACATCCAACACAGAACCAGCATCGTATTCAGTTTTCCTCCGCCTTGCAAGCAAAATTGTAGGGAAAAGAAACTGCCAGCTTGGGATTCGAAAGTCATCCGAGCATGCTCAATGCGATACTTGTTTCCGCTTGAAAACACTCATAAAACAAACGAGAGGGAAGAACATTATACAACATTATTATCGTCAGTATTCCGATCATATTCTGTCACAATGGCTTGACCGACAAGTCTATTGGTCATTCCGTGCACTGAGCAGGGCCCACTTCAAGAAGGCCCGTGCATTTGGTGAAAAGTTCTATGTGGGTAGCATTGCTTCAAATGTTATCTGTTGCATCGCCGATGGCATGGACCAGGCAAAATTCAGGTATCCCCGGACCCGCATGCAAGCATCGAAATTGCTGTCCAAGCTCATTCGACCCATGTTGCACGTTGCAGCTACGTGGATCCACGGGCACCTCCTGAATATTTGGGTGTCCGATCCTGACATGAAAAAGGATTCCACGACTCAGATTGAGATGCTCAGTCGTTCCTTGGATTGCGTATTCAACGACTTCAACTCTCTCCCAGCTGGTTTCGTGTTGCAGCAAGACAACACATATCGGGAGGGCAAAAACCAATATGGAATAGCGTTTTTAATTCTTCTTGTCGTTTTGCACATATTTCGCTGGACGATTTCGAATTTTTTGAGGCCAGGACACAGTCACGGACCTAGTGCTCTAAGGCTCTTAAAGGCCTCTTACTCAAGGTTCTTAAGGGCTGCGAGTAGTAAGGCTTGATAGGTCCCTTTAAAACCCTTAATTGTCCTTGAGGCCCTTTTGTGCCGGGGGGCGGCTGTTGTAACGCTGCCCCAACAACCTCAGGGGCCTTAGGGGCCTTAGGGGCCTTAGATGCCTTAGGGTCCTTAGGGGCCTTTGGGGTCTTCGGCGCCTTAAGGGTCTTAGGGCCCTTAGGGGACTTAGAGGCCTCAGGGGCCTTAGGGTCCTCAGGGGCTTTAGGGGCCTTAGGGCCTTGGGGGCCTTTGGGGCCTTAGGCGCCTTAGGAGCCTTAGGGGCGTTAATGGCTTAGGAACCCCCCTAATAAGTACAACGAGCGTTAAGGGCCCCACTTAAAGTGCCTCAAAGACCTTAGTGGCCTCAGGGGCCTCAGGGGCCTGAGGGGCCTTAGGGACTTTGGGGCATACAACAGCAGTAACATCGTCATCATCATCATCATCATCATCGTCACAATATTGCGGGCGCCGTGCAATTGTCCAAGCTCTAGGTCGTTTCGTAGCAAACAAAAAACAAAAAGCCCCAAATGGGCCTCGTAGGCGCCCTAGGGGCCTTAGAAGACTTAGACGCTTTAGGGGCACTAGGGCCTTGGGGGCCTTGGAGACCTCAGGGACCTGAGGGGCCTTAGAGGACTTAGAGACCTAAGGGGCCTTAGGGCCTTATCATAAGGCTCTCTAAGACGTTATGAGGCCTTACATCAGGCTTCCTTCAATCTGGCCCTCAGGACGCGGCAACCTTGCGTGATCAAACGGCAGTGACAGTGGTCCTAATATAAAAAAAAAGCCCTTTTAGCAGCAGGGATGCGAGCCTCATGTCCAGCACATGCGATCAAAATTAATTGTTGGAGATTTCTACAAATATTCCAAGAAATACCTCAAGGGTGTGTTGAAGGCAGAGCCCATAGGGTCTCCTGGGACCCCCCCGGAGTCCAGAAGTCGCTAAGTTTTCCATCCCTCGGCCAATGACGCAAACAAGAATGTGTTAAAAGACGAAAAGCGCCATCGTAAACAGGTTGCGGCGTGTCGAGGTGTGAGTCTGTGCAATGGTATCTTGCTCTGAGGACCCAGAAACCATCAGGGGCCTTAGCAATCACTCATGCGTCGAATTTTCTCAAAAAGAAAAAGAAACTATCATTATAACGATCATCATCTGAACTCGCCTCTGAACAAATCTGTCTGAAAGATCTCGAAAAGTCTCCCCATTGTGTTTTTACCCGAAGTGCGTTGTATTTTGGCGGTGGCCCCGAATGGTTCCAGCCCCCACCCCTTCCCCTCTCTCTTGAGATTTTCAAAGGACACAAAAAAGACCCAGTCATGTATTTGAGTGCCTTCGCGAGGCTGGGTGTCTTGGGCTTGGGGCTAAAACAAATACATGTTGACGTTTTGTTAAAGGCCTTTTAAAAGACCTTTCAAATTGGTTCTAAAGGTCTTTAACAGGCCTTTTAAAACATAGTTTAAAAGCGTTTTAAATTAGTTGTTTAGAGGCCTTTTGAATATATTAGAATTAAGTAGGCATGCATCTCTCGCGCCTCAGATTGCGAGTCGTGCAGAAGCATTTTCGGACGCAACAACCGTGCATGCGTGCGTGTTGAGGGAGTTCCAGGGAGCCAGCCAGCGCAAATCGTTGAGCTGTTTGTCTGCCTGTGTTAGTAAGGCTTCCCATTTCTACGAGCTCCCTAAGGGCTCTCTAAAGGCTCCCAATCCTAGCTATTGAGGGTCTTTTAAAGTCCTTTAAAAGGCCAATTAAACGGCTTTAACAAATTGCGTTTCAAAGACTTTTAAAGGCCTTTTAACTGCATTTAAAAGCAATTTTAAAGGCCTTTAACAGGCGTTTTACAGCTTTGAGAGGTCTTTAAACATTATTTCAAAGCAATTTTCAAGATTGTTCAAAGGCCGCTTAAAGGCCTTTTAAAGGCATTTTTAAAGGCCTCTGGATACTCTGTGTCCTCTGTGATAATACCTTTCGTGTGCGCTTGCGCACACGACCTGCCCCTGAGGTCCTTTATAAGTTTATGCCCTAGCCATTTTACAAGTCATGGGTATTGTTTGGCGACGCTGGGGTGTTGTTTGGCGGCGCTGGGGTGTTGTTTGGCGGCGCTGGGGCGTCGTTTGGCGGCGCTTGGGTGTTGTTTGGCGGGGCGGGGGCGTTGTTTGGCGGCGCTGGGGTGTTGTTTGGCGGCGCTGGGATGTTGTTTGGCGGCGCTGGGGTGTTGTTTGGCGGATAAAAAAGACAGACCCCTTACCCCCAGCCGCCATAGGATTCTAGCGCCGTAGACCTTCTTCTGTAGACATTGAGGGACTTATGAAGGCCTTAACTCCCTTCAGGCAGCGTTAAGGGCCCACGAGGGCTTCGAAGGTCTTAATAAGGCCTTTTTCAAAGTCGCAAGTAGCTGAGGTCATGAAGATGTGGATCAAGTTTTTGGGCATGTCTCTGGCCACGTTGCGCGTAGCGAATTCGATACTCCGGATGATGTAGTGGAGGTGCTGGATTCTCTGGGAAGGCCGTCGTCTCATGCTGAGCAGCTCAGGAAAAAGTCAAACAGCGTCAGCTCTTCTCTGTTCATGCGTCATGCTTGCGCCACGAAGCTGGACACAGCAGCAGACTGGAAGACTTGGGTGGAACGTCTTGGAATTCGCATGAAGGGCTTACGCAACATCGGGCAACTTCGCATCTCTCTTCGGGGAGATGTCGACCCATCGTCGCTCGGCAATCGCGCTTGGGAGGAACTCAAACCTGCCCAACCTCACAATGCTGGGGATGTCGTTTGCATTGTAAAATCATGTATGGCTGACATCGACCCTCTTCGGGCGATCGTGTTGCTCACGGAGGCGGAAGCAGCTGGCATCCGCAATGGATTCATGCAGCCAACTGGGGACGCTGCGAGAAGACCCCTCGCCAAGACAATCCAGGCCCAAACTCAACGATCTAGAAGACCTAAGTGCTAGACAATGCTTCGAAGGTCAGTCTTATTGTTTGCAAAGCCCCTTTCTAAAAGCTTCAAAAAACCTTCGAGGTCCTTGAAACGCTTTGAAGGCCTTTAAAAGGCCCTTTAAACGACTTGTGGAAAAGCCCTTTACAAACCCTTTGAAATCCCTTTAAAGGCTTTTGTAGAAGCCAAAGTCCTCTGAAAGCCCTTTGAAAAGACTAAAATCTGTAAGCCCTTCACAAGCCCATTAACAAACAGCCTTGGGGAAACCTCAAAAAGCCCGTCAACACGAAATGGCGGCCTCTAAAAACCTTGCAATTTACCTTTAAAACATCCTTCAACGGCTGTTTATAAAAGACCTTTCATTGGCCTTTAACAACCCTTCAAAAGCCCTTTAAAAGCCCTCCTGTTTAAAAACTCTTCAAACGCTCCTTAAGCTTCTTAATACTTAAATGCACTCTACAAGCCCATTAAAGCCCTTTATTGGAAGCCCTTTAAAAGTAATCTCTACGAAATGCATGTACCTTAAAAGCCGTTCAAGTGGCCTTTAAAAAATGTTTCAAAGCTGTTTGAAAAGTCTTTCAGCCCTTGAGGCAAGTGCCTCTAGGACCCAGGGCTCCATGGCCCAGCACCGGATTCGGATTTGAAAGACTTAGACCCAGTTTGAGCTGGTTTTAAGCCTACTGGTTAAGATGAGTCTTGCTTAGGGCCCATAGAAACCTTTAAGGGGCTTACCAGGGGCCTAGGGTCCAGGCTGACAATGACCTGACTGGAAGCCTTTGGAGGAGTTCAGTGTGGCGCCCATTGAGAGCGCCCTGCCTGATGCCCCCTATCGGTCTTAATAATGGTTCCATTTTTTGCCCGAGGACAACATCAAGGCATATGCCAGTCGGTGTGCCTCACAAAAGATTATCAGCAACAACGCAGCAGCACATCTGAATGCTTGGAGCCAGGGCACACTTCAATGGATACCACGGCCTTTGCAGTATAAGTATCTCAACTATCGACAAACTGGGCTGCCAGGAGGGCGTCATGATGCTGCTGCGCTTCCCTGGTCGAAGCCTGCACGATTTCGGAACTTCGACTTGAGTAATATTCGCGAGCAGGTAGTGGCAGTAGAGTCAGAGTCCGATGTTGAGGACGACCCAGGGCCGCTAATGTTTGCAGAGATGTAAAAACCGTGTCGCGTTCTGAGATGTGAGTTTTTTTGAAAGGAGCCCTTGAGAAGACTTGAAAGCCCTAGAAAACCCTTCGAATCCTTTTCAGGTCTTTAGAACGGCGGCCTGTAACATTTTGTTAAAAGCTTCTTAAAAGCCGACCTTTGGAATAATAGCCTTTAGAAGCCTTTAAGAGCGTGTTCACGCCCTTTAGCTGCCCTTTAAAAGCCCTTCCAAATCCCCCTAACATCATAGGACTATTTCAGGTACCCTAAGGCCGTACCCTAAAATCAAGCCAAAATATTTGCAAATAATATTTTCAAAGCCCTCAACCAATCTTAAGTTATGAATCGTATGGCATAGTTGGATTGCGCCAATTCATGCAGCAAGTGTGCGCCCGAGAGACTACCATCGGAAGACGGAACAGTATGGACTGCAATGTCTCCCTCTTTGTCCAGGGTCTTCAAGTAAGCCTTAAAGTCATTCCCCTGGCTTCTGGCCTCTGCGCCCCTTGGAACTACCTCGGACTCAGCACGTAAATGGCCTTCCTCGTCTTAACCAGCTTGAGGAATTTATACCTCAAACTGGTCCCGGGTGATTTCAGGGAATGGAGATTTCAGCCCTGGGACCCAAGACACCACAGGGCCCTAGTCGAGGGTGCCCACAGGTAGACCCCAGGGCCTCAGTAGTCGTGGGTACCCACATCTAGGACCCCAATGCCTCAGAGCCTAGTCGAGGGTACACGCAGATAGGCCCTTTGAAAAGCTTCAAAGAACCTTTAAAGCCCTTCAAAAGTCGCCCTTTTAAACCTCTTTGAAAGCTCTGCAACAGCTGTTTTAGAGCGCTTGGAAAGACCTGCAAGCCCTAGAAAAACCCTTTGAATCTTTTACAGGCCTTCAAAACGGCGGCCTGTAACATTTTGTTAAAAGCTGACCTTTGGAATAGCCTTTAGAAGCCTTTCAAATCGTGTTCACGCCCTTTAGCAGCCCATTAAAAGCCCTTTCCAAATCCCTCTAAAAGCCTTTTAAAATCCTCCTGTAAAAGCTTCTAAACGCCCTTTAAAGACCTTTAAAAACAAAACACGTCACCCTTAACAAATCTTAGGAGTCCTGTAAAAAGCCTTTCTTTGAAGCCAAATGCCCCTAGGGCCCACTGCTTCTAAGCCTCTCAAACTGGTTAAGATGAGGCCTGCTTTGGCCTGGGCAGGTTTTCAGAAACATCATGAGCTTTATAAGCTTTCCTTATGAATGCCCTTTGGCCTCAGAAGCTTCAAGGGCCTTATGAGCCTCAACCCTGCCAGAGGCCGCCGAGCCTCGACGATGACATCCTGCTCGCCTCCGACGCGGAGAGCCTCAGTTATCATCAACAATGCCCTCCTGGGGGACCTGAGGGTGGGTCCATTTCGATTTCCCTGTCTTTCAATGGCTTGTTCAGGGCCTCCAAAAGGCTTGTGAAAGCCATTTGGAACACATTTTTCAATGAACTTATATTGCCTGCAGGCCTCTACATAGTGCCTCCCTCTCCCTGTGGCTGAAGTGCCTGCAAGTACTTAAAGGTCCTTTGAGAGCTCTTTGAACAACTTGTAAGTCTGATGACCTATACCATGTGGGTGGGGGTACACGGAAGTAGAGAAACATGGGGAGGCAGGAAAAAACACAAGGACATGATGTTAAAACCAGAAGTAAAAAATCCATATGGCTTCAGGTGGCTCCACTTGAATGCCTCGCTGGAACCTATTTTCTTACTATCCGCATGTATGCTCTTCATCTAAGGATAGATGATGCACCAGACGAGCCTGAAATCGAGCTCGCTCTTGAGAATGGTGAAGAAGAGAGCGATATACTGATTGCGTCTGATTTTGAGGGGGAGCAGGCCTTTTAAAGACCTTTAATACTCCTTTTAAAGACGCCTTTTAAATTGTTTTTAAAGTCCGTTTGAATGGCACTTTAAAGACTTTTGACGCCGTGGACGACAATATTACACCGCCGGTTCAGGAAATTGGCATAGAGAACTTGGCACGCGCATGGACTGCTCAGGGGGATATATCTAAGGAGTTAGCAACAACTTTCAAGTTGCTTGATTCCTGTCCTGACAACCACTGCACACTTGGATCTATATGTACTGGTTCGGGCGTTGGCGATCTTGCGGCAATCATCTCGGGAGATGTGTGGCACGCTAGTGGCATCTCGCGAGAAGGGCAGGCGATGGCCAGCATGGCCATTTATGGAAGTTTTCTCTATTGTTTGACCAAAAGGGAGGCAGTGGAGGGCCGGGGGTTGATGCACTTTAGGAGCCAACGAAAGCAGGGAATAAACTTGGGAAGAGGAACCTCCCTAGGCTAGATCTGAATCAGTGATGGGATCATTTGGGATCGTTATGTAATTGTTTGAGAAGCTTGTAAGAGCCTTAGGGGCCTTATGGGCCTTAAAAACCTTAGGGGCCTTAGGGCCCTTAGCGGCCTTAGAAGCCTTAGAGGCCTTAGGCGCCCTTGGGAGCCATAGGGGGGGGCATTAGGAGACTTAGGACCTCCCACCTCACTAATAATGAAAAATTCTTATTAGGATGGGGGCCCCCCCCTTTAATAAGTAAAATTACTTATTGGGGGGGGCTAATTATGGGCCTGAAGGGCCTGAGGTGCCCTAAATGAACCTTTGGGGCCCTAGGGGCCTTAGAGTCTTTAGAGGCACCGGGGCCTTAGGGGCCTTGGAAACTTCAGGGGCCTCAGGAGCCTTAGAGGACTTAGGGCCTTGAGGGCCTTAGGTCCTTTGGGGCCTTAGTGCCCTTAGGGGCCTTAGGGACCTTTGGGCCTTAAGGTCCTTAGGGGCCTTAGGGGCCTTATGGACCTTAGGGGCCTTAGGGGCCTTAGGGGCCAAAGGGGCATTAGGTTCGTTAGGGCTGAAGTGGCCTTAGGAGCCTTAGGAGCCTTAGGGGTTGTAGGGACCTCACGGGCCTTAGGGCCCTTAGGGGCCTTAGGAGCCTTAGGATCCTTAGGGGCCCTTGGGGCCTGAGAGCCTTAAAGGCCTTATGTACCTTAGCCCTTTAGGGGCCTTTGGGGAGCTCTCATCTTAAGAGCCTTAGAGGCAATTCCCTTTGGGGGATTTCCTGAGCCGAGGGGCTGGTGCTCCAGACTAGCATGCTCTGTTCGCTGCTGGCCTTCTTGTTTACTCTAGGGGGACATGGGCTCTCTAAAAGCTTTTAAGCATTTTTAACGGCCTGGCCGAAACTGAGCCTGTAGGTATCAGTTGCATGGGTCTGCGAAAAATCAAAGAAAAAGGGCGAAGTGCTTGGTAAAGCTTTCGGAGTCCCTGTGTTTACAGATATGCAAGATCTCTGTAGCGGCTTAGCAACTGACATGCGAGACGGCAAAGTCAAACCAGTGGCGATGGTATCACTTTCATCATGAAGCTGTTCAGGGGAAGTTATTATTGTCTAGAACCTACTTCAGCCCTGTGGGGAGAACGGGAGCTTATCGGCCCGCTCTTGCAGGCTCCGCAAAAGCAAGCTTCCCGCTCTTGCGGGCTTCGCAAGAGCAAGCTTCTCGCTCTTGCGGGCCCCGCAAGAGCAAGCTTCTTGCTCTTGCGGGCCCCGCAAGAGCAAGCTTCTCGCTCTTGTGGGCCCCGCAAGAGCAA
>Ga0115006_10003440_pt1 | contig 10746 bp, 9 predicted proteins | sample ArcOceMetagenome_3_FD_88943 | JGI IMG/M metagenome (GOLD analysis project Ga0115006, IMG submission 88943) | Marine eukaryotic phytoplankton communities from Arctic Ocean - Arctic Ocean- Svalbard ARC20M Metagenome | ecosystem: Environmental > Aquatic > Marine > Oceanic | place: Arctic Ocean...
TAGTACGGCGGGTCTCGTCTCCTACACCTGGGTAGCGCGGTCGCGCTCGGGGTCCTCCTCGTTCACTGCGTTAGCTTTGAATAAACCTTCCTCCTCCTCCTCCTCCTCCTCCTCCTCCTCCTCCTCCTCTCTTTTCACACGCTTCTGCACACTTCTGCACACTTCTGCAGCGTGCCTGCCAACCTGTGTCAGCTGCTCATGGGGTATTTTTATTGCGCCACACGTTGTGAATCCGCCGACAAGACACAAAAGCCGAGAATCAGCGTCATCACGTACTCATCGACGTGCGCAATTGGCGACGCGCTGCCGAGGCGCGGGTGCTGCCCCATGCACACGGCCAGTGGGGCGAGGAACAAGCGCTGCGCCAGCGCATCGGCCCTGACCCCGAGGCTCGAGCCCTCCATGCGCTTTGCCAGCTCCTGCAGCTCACCCACCAGCCCTGCTTGCCGCAGGCGCTCGTGGCTCCCCCAGTCGCTGGCGAGATGCTCGATGATTGTGAGCGCGAGCGCCAGCTCGCCGGCGTCGGCGTCTGTCCTTTCTGGGCCTGCCGTCCATCCGCTAATGTAGCGCACCATCAGCCCCACCAGCCCGCCCGCAATGAGCTCGGCACGGACGTTGCCCCCTTCATAGGCCAGGCGGCTCAAGGGGTACAGGACGCTGTACGTGGAGAAACGCAACCCAGCCCAGGAGCCGCCGCCCGGCTGCAGCGTACAGTCGAGCACTTGCACCAAGGAGGTCAGCGCTGCACGTTCATGCACGTGCTCATAATCGCAGCGCCCTGTGAGGTTGACGAGCGACATGAATGCGCGCATTCTGCGAGCCGCGAGCCGGTCCTCTCGGGCCCGCGTTACTTTGCTTGACGCATCCACGTCCTGGGGGCAGGCTGGTGCCTCACGCAGGACAGGCAGGAGCACGCGCTCAACGACGCGCATGCGCAGGAGGCTGTCCCTGGCCTGCCCCCAGCGCGAGAGACAGTTCATGGCGCCGATGGTCACGCACTTTGCGCGGCACGAGCCCACCTGCGCCAGGTGCTGGAGCGCCTCCAAGACGCCAGGGCTCTTCACGATGCTATTTACGCATGCCTCGTCCCCGAAGCCGGCGCAGTTGTTGACCACCAGCGCCGCGAGCTCCTGTATGTTCAGCGTGTCGTGCTGGAACAGCGCGACGAGCGCGTGGAGGGCGCCTTTGGTCGTGACAATGGCCTGGCAGTTAAGTTTGCTGCCATAGGCAAGCTCGCTGAGGGCGGAGCAGGCGTGGCGCCTGACCGGCCACGCGTCGGACTGCAGCACAGCGCACAGCGCAGGAATCCCGCCCAGTTCCCGTACCAGGTCTTTGTTCTCGGCCGCGTGCGCGTGGGACACGTGGGCGTGGTGGAAGAGCCGCTCTGCAGCGGCGCTGACTTCGTGCGAACTCGCGGCCGCGAGCTGCGCGATGCAGGCGGCGATTGTCGCCGCCCGGCGCTCGTCGCGGCGCGTCGCGGCGGGCGCTCGCTGCTCCGCGCCGTGCGTGCCTGGCACCGCTGCGCTCATCTCGGACATCCAAGGCAAGACGACGACACGGCCGCAGCGTCTCGAGCCACCCCCGGGAAAGGACGGTCTTGAAGCTAAAAAAGGTGCAGGGGCCGCCTCCGTTTTCCGAGGCGGTACGTGATTGAAACCGAACATCTCCGTTTTCGGCTTTTTTTGTTTTTTTGGATTTTTTTTTTGGGTTCGTGGTCAGGATTCGCGCGCATGGCGAGCCGGTGGGGCGTCGTGCTGTTCGTGCTGGCGTGCGCGCCGCGCGCGCGCGCACCCAGCCCACCACGCGACCTGGGTGGCTTCTCCCTCCCGCGCGCCTGTTCCCGCGCGCCCGCCGCGGCGTGGGTGCCCCGCAAGGGCGCCAGCTGGCAAGCTGCGCCGCAGCAGCTGCGGCACGGCGAGTTGGCGCTGCGCGGGGGCGGCGCCGGGGGCGCACGGGCGGGGGGGGAGGCGGACGGGCAGAGTGAGACCGAGTCGATGCCGGCGCTGCAGGAGATCATCTACGTCGCGCCCAAGCGAAAGTGGCAGCGGTACTCATCGGCGCGCGCGCGCGCTGCCCCCGGCACTCACCGACCGCGCGTGCGCGCGTGGGACACGATCGTGCTGACCCGAGGCGCTGTGCCGTCTGCCGCCTGCATTTGTGTGACTACCGCGTGCAGGGCTGCCCGCGCTTCCTACCGCTCGTCGCGGACCAAGGCGCCCCGTCAGCGGATGTGCGTTTCCGACCTCCTCGCCTACCTCCGAATTTCAACGTCTGAGGGGCTCGACAACAACAGGTGTGCTCCGCGCTGCGCCTGCTTGGCGGAGCCCTCGCTCCCAGTCCTAACGCCCGTGCTGCTGCGCGCCTGCTCCTCCTCTCGCGCAGATCGATGCCCTCGGCCGCCGATGCGCAGGGTCGCGCGGACGTGTTCCCTGCCCCGGCTCGCCCTCCCTGCGGCAGCCCAGCACCGCGTCGTGCGTTGCCCTCAGTGGTGACATGGCGCGTTCCAGACATTGCCGCAGTGCTGCTCCTCGAGGTGGAGCCGCGCAAGGTGCTGGTGCAGTGCCATTATCTGAAGTCTCTGGGGCCCAACACGGCGTCCAGTGGCGGCGGCGCCGGGGGTGGGCACTCTGCGGGGGGCCAGGGGGACGACGAGAGCGAGGAAGGCGAGTGGGCAGAGGAGTGGAGCTTTCCCTTTGTGGTCCTTCCCACTGGGCGCGCAGGAAATACCAGGGAGTTGGTGCGAGCATTCCGCGAATGCCTAGGCCTTGCTGTTGAGATAGTCTCCGAAGTCGATACCGGTCCGTTTCAGGATCGCCAGCCGAGTGGCGCGCGCGGGGGGAGCACGCCGTGTCGCCTGTACCGGGCTCGCATCGCCATGGAGACAGAAGGCGCCGTGGCACCAGGGGTGCAGGACACCGAGGAGCATACGGAGGAGGGCCACATTGCACACGCGACCCAGGAGTCTGTGGGCGCGGAGCATGATCTTTTGATGAAGTATACGCGCGTCAACACGGCGGTGGCCGAAGTGGGCGCGATTGAAATAGGGCAGCTGACGGCTCTAAACATGTCACTGATGCATCGCCGGTGCCGGCTGGCCTGTTGGAATGCCTTCCTGTCTGATGCTGCATGCATGGGCGGGAAGGCCAACGTAACAACAAGGGCATATCCGCCCGTGCGAACGGAGCGTAACGTGACTGCTGATCCTTGGACGCATAAGGCTCTGTCGGCAGGCGAAGTGGGGCTGGGCGGGGGGGGGGTTGTCGATGACAGTGGGACCGCGGATGCACGAAAAAATAGCCATGAGGCTCGTGGACATGAGAAAGTTGAAATTGTAACCCGCTCGGGAGACAATGCGGAAGTGCATGCAAGTCGCGCTCCCAGACAAAGCCGTGCTGTAGGAGGGCAGATGCGTGGAACGGGGACTGGGGCGAGGAGAGGGGACAGGGGTCATATTGGATTGGGCAGACGGGGCAGAGGGTCTCAACTCCAACCTCGTGTGGAAAGAGGAAGTTCTTTCAGAGGGAGTGTGGGCAGGAGAGGATGGGGCCGGAAAGATCCGGGAAGGACGGGCGGAATCGTGGGGTGGGAATTGGCAGAGAGGAGATGCGAAGATCAAGAACACAGTCAAGGAACGGCGTTTCTTACGTGGGTCGCGCACCGTTTGCAGCAAGCTTTGCAAGGGGAGGGCATATCAGGAGAACACAAAGAGGGCAGACCGGAGGAGCAACGCTTTGAGGCGGATGTGCGGGTCAAGTGCGCAGCAGCATATGTGCAGGAGCAGAGACAAGTGCGACAGGGCGGTGCTGGGATGGAGAGTTTTGTGGCTTGTCTGCAGAGGCTCTTGGAGGACGAGGTTACGCATGTTGCTGCAGATGCATCCTCTAGGGAGGAACGAGACGGAGGCCTTGCGAATACCAGTGATGCTTTTTCACTAGGGCCAATCACGGCAGCAGTCGCGCACGTGGCGAGGAAGGCGGCAGAAGCTGGGGAGGCTTCGTTTGGCGTTGTTCACCGGCATTCTGCACGAGCAGGCCAAATGCAAGGCGAGAGGAGGTTGGAGCTTGCGAATGACGGGCCGGTTGTCACGAAACTTGCGGCCAGTCGGCACTTGTTCCTGCGGCAGGTGGGCGTCTATACATGCAGGCCGTATGGCGGCGAATCCTCCAAAATATGAAATCATGCGGATTGTTAGCGTGTCACACTTTGAGCGTGACATGTCACGCTCAAAGTGTTCGTAGAACAACTACACTCACGCGGCGTGTTTTGGAGGATTCGCGGCGGCCTCCCCGGCGGAGCCGCCGGGGGGCCCGCCGCCGTTGGACTAGGAGACTCGTGGACGCGCGGCACTGACAATCCGCATGATTTGATATTTTGGAGGATTCGGCCACGCGTCTCGATCTGTGAAATGGCCCTGCAGCCCAATTGATCTGCGCGCATGCGCGTCTGCAGTCACCACGCGAATAACACTGTCATTTCTGGGTCCTTACCGGACTATTTCCTGACACCAAACCCCCACTGCACTCATTCATTCCAACTGTCCTGTCCCCTTCATCCAACACCAGACGCCACACGAGGGTACGCGGGCAGTGACTGTCGCAAGTTATTTTGCAGGCACGTGAATATGGGCGTAGGCGTGCGTTGTGTGCCTGTCTGTCTGCCTGCACCCACTGCCTGTGCCTGTGCGCCAATGCGTGAAAAAGGCTGAGCCTTTGTGCCCTGGCGCGTTGTGCTTCTCCAGAAACGCAGCGTGCTTTGTCATATCCTAGGCTTCCTTGTCTCGTCTGCCGCGCCGTGCCGTGGCGAGGGTGCGGTGACGGTGCATTCAAGGTGGCGGCGCTGAGAGGCGAGAGCGAAGGGGGTGTTAGTACGCAGACAGCCTATTTCCCACTGGAGACGGTTGTTGTACACGAGCGGACCGAAGGCGAACGTCAGCATTCTGCGGACGTGCAGCACGATAGTGACGGGATGGGGGCAGGGGTGGCTTTGGGCGCTGATGATTGCAGCTCGGAAAGTTACAAGCCTGGTTCCAGCGTCCGCATGGATGACTGGAGGTCTGACAGCAGTATGGAGGGAGGCGTGGGTCGCGGTCGCTGGCGGGAGTTGGCAAGCATAGGCGGAAGGGAGGGAAGGAAATGGGGAACAGGAGCAGAGATGGGAGGAAGTCGAAGAGGCATGTCTTCAGGAAGGTCGGGTGTGGCCAAGCCTGTTCATCCGACTCGTCAGAATATGACGCCATATATAAGGGAAGGGTGGGAGCAGGCTGAAGACGGCGAAGAGATAGGTGATGTTCGAGGCTCCGACAGCGTATGTGCGCGCGTGCTGCATTGGTCAGGGCTATCGTGCCGAGCTAAGATGGTGAATGCCTTGAAGAATGATGTGAGACCCGTACTCACTCAAACGGTGATGCGCTTGCGCGCCATCTGTTGCAGGTTGGATCGAGCCGGATGGCGACGAAAGTGCCCTTGCCATCTTTGATCCGGAAGGCCTCAGTGCTACATCCCTGCGGGGTGCGTTTCTCATTTCTGTTTTTCAAGGAGAGAGATAGCTTGCGCATGCGACAATTTTTTTTTCTCGCGCATATACCCGGTACGTATACCATTAGGTGTCTATATCTACCTTGGCACTCAGATACATATTTGGTTCCCATACCTATTAGGTACATATATTTTATTCATCGGGAAGGATTCTGCGGGCCGTGAAATCTGATAAGGTTTATTTTTAGAGCGGGAAAGATACGGGCCGTGAAATATAAGGGAATTTGACCCTTTTGGAAGATTCGTTCACGTGTGCAGGCGCGTGGGAGGAGGTGTCTGAAGATCTCGACCTCTTTGCGGGCAAGTGGTACACCAAGGAAGAATTCTTGGAAATGTTCGGTGACAAGGGCAGCCAACAAGATTCCCAGAATCGGGACATGCATGCGGAGAGCGAGGACAGAGCGGTCGAGCTGGGCATGCCAGCATCGGTGAGCAATACTGGGACGCGGCAGGAGTTGCACAGGGATTTGGGCGGAGGTAAAAAACGCAATGGGAGGGGTGCTGTGCAGGATATGGACGTGTGGGGGGAGAAACTAGGGGATATTTGGGCTCTTCAGGACTGGAATGCTCGTCGGTTGGAGCAGCAGCAGCAGCAGCTTAGCGCTGCGACAAATGCTGGCGACGAGGAGAGAGACATCGGCTCTCGGTATAGAGAAGCTGCTGACCGGTTGTGCCATGTTCTCGCCATGACTGGGCCCCTCTTAATGTCCCAGCTCCTCCCAGCGTGGGAAGCCGTCTTCCCAGGTTTCTATCAATGATGACAGAGAAAGATGCAACTGGGCGTAGGCGTGGGGGTTTGCCTTGCAAGCGAGAGAGCGCTTGCAGAGATTTGCCTACACGCCTCCCCCAGCTATCTCCTGTGTGCCGTTTGACCTGCCTGGCGTTTCTTGCGACTGAGCACCCACGTCTTGAAATTCAGGTACTACTTTGGACCACAAGGCTCTTGGCTTCCAAAAACTCAAAGATTTCCTCTTCTCTCTCTGTCCATTCTGCAAGAAGGAGCCTGGGGGCCTCGGTGACAGCACTATGGACTCTTGGCATGCTTCACGTGCGCACACGAAATCAAATCCGAACAGCGAGGAGGGGATGGCGGAAGCTACCCTCGGACACGCAAGGATGGGCGTGAAGTTGGCTTGGTTACAGGAGAGCCATGATTTCGTGGCCTCACTAGCCCCTACCTCCAAGTCATTGCCGCAATTCGGCGAGGATTTTGAACCGCTTTTGCAGCGTGCAGGGCGATGCTGCTGCTCCCTGACTTCGTCTAATGGGGTGCGCTCGACTGAAACCAGAGATTATGCTAAAATCGCAGACCGTAATCTTGAGAGCAGTAGCGCCACGGGCCGATCGCACCCTGACACAAAAACTTCAGCGTACTATTTTGTACAAGCCACCGCGGCACAGCAACCTCACGCATTACGTGGGGGCGGAGACAGTGGCTGGGCACAGGCCGGATGTCATGAGAGGAATGTCCAGGACGATGAGATCGATGACATTTCAACTTCTTTTCCCTCCTCGTGCTCGGACAATTCTCTTCCCTTTCCTCCGCGTTGCTGTGCAGAGGTGGAGGACACATGTGGCGCAGGGGGTGGTTTCGGGCAGGGCGAGAGCATTGTGGGTGAGGCGGAAGCGGGAAACGGGGCTAAGGGAGGAGAAGCGTGGATGCGTAATATACCGGCGGCTGAATGGTGGAGGGATACGGGGGTTGACAAAATGGCTGCGCTGAACGAAAGTGATGTGGAAGAGGAGGATGTGGCGGTGGAGGAGGGTCCCGTCCTAGAGCAAGAGGTTAAGATAGGTCAGGAGGCAATGGGAGGTAGTTGCAATGAAATGGGGGATGGGGTGGAGGCGAGTGGCTTTGACGGGGTGAAGTGGGGGGGCGAGAGAGAAGAGGTGGAAGATATTTCTGTGCCGGAGGAGAAGGATGGGTCGATCCGTGTCATCCCAGACAAGCCCCGTCCTGAACCCAGAGAGCCGCGGGAGGAGCTGCTTGACACAGAGAAGTATCAGGTAGTGCCGGTTGTATGGGATGTGCTCATGCGTCATGCGTGTGTGTGCGCGCGCGCTTGTGCAAGCAACGCTATTGTGTGCGCATACACAATTCGGAATACAGAGTAAAGCTTTGAGCTCCTGTCGACACGTGCCACACATTACCAGGTGGTGGATCCAGAGGCGAAACGCCGTGTCCTTCAAATGCCACCCGGAGTATTTCGCGACTTGATCGAGGTGAGTCACGGGTGATCGTCGCGCTCCATTGCCTGCTTTCCATTTGGCGTGTGGCCTTCAATTGTGCAGGTTTGGTGCCAGCTGACATGGGGCCCCGTGATTAGGATATGATATGCCTCAAAGAACGCATCGGGCGGGAAGATGCCGAGGAAGCTGAGCAGCTAGCAGCACAGGACAACGTGTCTCAGCTTACAGCAGAGCACAACGTGTGCGCTGATGCACATGTCACAAAGGCTGCTGCGGAGAATGCGCCACCGTGTGTAGACATTAGCGCCGACAGAGCAGCAGCACGGCCCAGCTGCATCACTGCTCGTGCCGCACGCGGTGCTGACATCAGCTCGCAAACATCCGATACGGCAGAGGTTGTCCTTGGCAACCACGCAGACGCAACGCAAACTCTTGGGCAGGAACAAGGAAATTCTCCGCGCCCCCTGCGAGAATTGCCGTGGAGGGAGGTTTGTGAGTTTCTGCGTGCGCTGGACATCGATGAGCCAGGTATGCGCGTTCCCTGTGTCATGTGCCATGTGTCATGTGCCCAATGTCATGTGCCCTGTGTCAGCCGGGGCGTGCCCTGTGGCATGTTCCCTGTGTCATGTGCCCTGTGTCAGCAGGGGCGTGCGCTGTCCGAGACGTGTAGAAAATGTGCAGCAGCAGCCTGCCACCTGTGACTCCTGGCTCACGTGAAATGCCCCGACATGCAGTGATCAAGCTACTTGCACAAGAGCGCGTGCCCGGCCCACAGTTGGCGCTCATGGGTGAGTGCCTCCAGCTTTCTCCCGTCTGTCTGTGACTCCCAACCCTTGCATTCAACACCACGAACCCAGCACCGCTGACGGACGAGGGGCGCGCAGACGAGGAGGACATGCGGCAAGATTTGGGTCTGAGCAAGCTGCAGGCGAAACGTGTTATTGCGCATCTCCACCGAACCTCTCCGTGGCAGCCAGTCGCACAGGGTGCTGAGATAGATGATGGCAGCGGTGACCATAAAGAGAGTTGCAGATGCAGAGGAGAAGATAATCAAGTGGCTCACAACAGGACCTGTGTCTACCATAAGTCTGTGAGCGGGGTGTGTAGCAGCCAGTCGAGCCTCGGCCTCGAGAGACCAGACAGACTCTCGCTCAGAGGTGGGGGTACAGGCGACACGGAGGAGAAGGGCTCCAGCAGCACGTGTGGGGCGAGTCGGCGCCCCAGTGATGAAGGACGGGGGGACATTGAAAACGGACTCTCGGATAGTAGCCTTGACGTAGATGACGATGGCACGGACACGGATGAGGCACTGGGAGACGAAGAGGGCCTGGAAAACAGCCTGTTTTGCTCTGAGGCGGCAACGGCCTATCCTGGCGGAGGGGGAATACCACCTGGTATATCTGGAACGGACGTGGATGCCACGGACACCGGCGAGGTTCAAGGCCCGGCAAAGGAGACGAGCAGTCACGGCGAAGTGGTCGACTGGTGTGAACAGACGGGGGAGCGCATGATCCAAACGGCGTTTGAAAACGAAAGTCTGGATTTGATGGCGGCCTATCATATCCTTGGCGTTCCGCAGGACGATGAGGGGTGACGCGGGCAAACTTAAGGACACGACTAGCCGCGGCCTGTGTGGATGAGCCCGGCCTGAGTCTGGCCACATCGCACTAGTGACTCGGAAGCGTGTGTTTCTTTGTTGTATGTAAACGACATTGGATCAACAGGGTCCCGGGGGCGCACGAGGGGGATTCCCTGTGTATACCCTCCACCTTAATTCTGACGCTGGCTATGCCGTCTTACCTCGTGACTCGGGGGACTCAGGCTAAGGCTGAAGTTGAACATGTCACGGTGTCACACGAGTGTGTGTCGAGTGTTTATTTGTAAGGCACCGGAGTCCAGCCCCTTGCGGGGCTAACCAGCGTGCGCCAAAAGGGCGGCCTACCCGGATCCCCCACCCCGTAATCTTCGTTCCAGAATCCCTCGCTGCCCAGGGGCCTTATGTCAGGCTCCCATGCCCGGGTCTAGCTCGGGCCCGCAATGTTTTCCGGCATTGGGGTCCCTCCCGGGCCTGCTACAGAGTCCCATCTTGTAAAACATTGAAAAGGGAGACTCCAGTAGCCCGGGGCCCCAAGGAGAGTTCAGGGTGGTCTCTCCGGTTCCCCCCGCCGAGTTCCGGGCTCAGGCTGGTGCAGCTGGAACAAGCAAAAGACAGAGATCCCAGCCTGCAGGAGCCTGAGGCTCGAAACCATTTCTAATCAGCCCTAAGCCTGTCGGGCAGGGTTACTAGTACGAAGCTCCTGTTCACGTTAGCCCCGACAGGCTGCCGCTCGCCGGCAAGGACTAAGTGAGAGGAGCCTGGGCTTGCCGTGACAGGTCACTGAGTCTTAGGGCTTAGGAGTGGTTTCGAGCCCCCGAAATAGGGCCCCGGGACCGAGGGCCAGGACTTTTGACTTCGAAGTGTTGCTTTGTTTTATTAGAACCGACGCCGAAGGTATATAGGGTACCGAGGGTTTCCCCAGGGGTCACCGCACCCAAACTGTTTTCGCCTACTTCCGTCGCAGTGGCACACGTGCATAACATTTCACATGCAGGACAAAATTATATAACTGACATGAATAATAGTTCACTGGCTACGAGTATGCATAACGCGATTAACAGCGCTGTTTTTGGAGAATCTGCCATCTCCGACCCCACTTGGTAGAGACGAGGGGGGTCTCGGAGGCCTCGACAGGTCCCGGGCCCGGGCCGCGCTTAGGACTGCAGGACTTAAAAGTGGTTTCTCGACTTTCGACCCCCCGGCCTTAGGACTTAAGAGTGGATCTCGAAAGGCCCGGCAGGCTACCGCATCAACAGGGACTTTGCGAGGCGAGGCTGGGCTACAAAGACAGGGAATGAACGGGGAACCGCAGGCCTCGACTAGGGTTTACCAACTATGTTGATGGCATTTACTCTAAAAGTCGAAGTCGATAATCGATGGTTTTTACTCTAAAAGTAGATAAAATAATCGATTCAATCTTTGCCA
>Ga0115006_10003441_pt1 | contig 10745 bp, 13 predicted proteins | sample ArcOceMetagenome_3_FD_88943 | JGI IMG/M metagenome (GOLD analysis project Ga0115006, IMG submission 88943) | Marine eukaryotic phytoplankton communities from Arctic Ocean - Arctic Ocean- Svalbard ARC20M Metagenome | ecosystem: Environmental > Aquatic > Marine > Oceanic | place: Arctic Ocean...
TCAGGCAAGATTGTATTGTGGATCGCGCTTTGTCGCCTCAAGTGTCACTATGAAGAACTGGGCAATTGTGGTCAAATGATTGGTTGATGCAGGGCGCACATGTCGGCAATGTGCGAGCTTAGGTTGAAGGCCCGCGATTGACGGGTTACATTACGATCAAATGACAAAGATCGGAACACCCTTTGCGTGACCTGAAAATCCCTGCGCAGCGCCACCCTGAAAAAGCGCGCCGCCCTGACAATGCCCAGCCAAAGAAACCTGACTGGATCAGGGTCAAGGCGCCTATGTCCGAAGGTTATAAGAAAACCCGCGATATTTTGCGTGAGAATAATCTGGTTACGGTCTGCGAAGAAGCGGGCTGTCCCAACGTCGGTGAATGTTGGTCGCAAGGTCATGCAACGATGATGATTATGGGCGAAGTTTGCACGCGGGCTTGTACGTTCTGCAATATTGCCACGGGTAAACCGCCAGAAGATTTGGATGTGTTTGAACCGGGCCGTGTGGCCGACGCTGTGAAAAAGCTGGGCTTGAACCACGTTGTGATTACATCTGTGGACCGCGACGATATTGAAGACGGCGGTGCAGAACATTTTGCTCAAACCATTCGCGCCATCCGCCGCCAATCCCCCAACACGACAATTGAGATTTTGACACCGGATTTCATTCGCTGTGATCCTGATGTGCTGCGCATTGTTGTTGAGGCCAAGCCGGATGTGTTTAACCACAACCTTGAAACCGTGCCAGGCCTTTACCCAGAGGTTCGCCCTGGCGCGCGGTATTTCCATTCATTGCGGTTGTTGCAGCGTGTCAAAGAGCTTGATCCAACAATGTTTACTAAGTCGGGCATTATGGTTGGCTTGGGGGAAGATCGTCAGTCTGTTGTGCAGGTCATGGAAGATATGCGTGCCGCTGACATCGATTTCCTGACTGTTGGTCAGTATCTTCAGCCGACCCCAAAGCACCACGCTGTTGACCGCTTTGTGACGCCAGACGAGTTTTCATCTTATGAAAAAATCGCGTTTAGCAAAGGGTTTCTGATGGTATCTGCGTCGCCTTTGACGCGGTCATCTTATCACGCGGGCGATGATTTCGCGCGGTTACGTGCCGCCCGTTTGGAAAAATTTGGTAGCGCCTAACGGATACGCACCCGCGTATTGTTGGGCGTTAACCATTCTGGCCAGCCCCAAACCTGTTCGATGGCTTAAAGCTCGATGCAAAACAGCGCGATTGCAGCCACAAGTTTAACCCGCCCCATGCTGGGCGGGTTTTGCATGAGGCGTTTGGCCATCAAAAGCCAGCGCAGGTTCATGCGTCTGTGAACCGAACTTTACCAACATAAGGCAGGTTCCGGTTACGTTGGGCAAAGTCGATGCCGTAGCCGACGACAAATTCATCAGGGATTTCAAAACCAATCCAGTCAGGTTTGTAGTCAACTTCGCGGCGCGCTGGTTTATCAAGCAAGGCGATGGATTTCATCTTGGATGGTTTCTTGGTCATCAGGTACTCATGGACGTGCGCCAATGTGTGGCCTGTGTCGATAATATCTTCGACGACAAGCACATCTCGTCCTTCAATTGCGCCGCGCAAGTCTTTGAAAATGCGGACTTCTCGGCTGCTTTCCATACCGTCGCCGTATGATGATGCCTCAAGGAAATCGACCTCGACGGGCAGGTCCAATTCGCGCACCAGATCGGCAATGAACACGAAGCTGCCGCGCAACAGCCCGACGACCACCAGTTTATCGGTGCCGTTAAATTCGTCGTAGATTTCGCGCGACAGGTCTTCGATCCGCGCGGCGATGGATTTTGCGCTGATCATCGTGTCGATCACATATGGTTTATGCGGCATGGTGCCCCCAAATTTGATAGAAGGGTTGATTTTCCAGTCCTATTCTACGACATCAGATGGTGAAGTCACCCGCGAAAGACGCCCTATGACAACTCATTCTGAGACAAAGTTCCTGCCATACACCGCCCAGCAGATGTATGACCTTGTGTCAGATGTGGCCAATTACCCAAAATTTCTGCCGTGGACGTCTGCTGCGCGCATCCGGTCTACGACTGATCAGGGTGATCATGTGGAAATGCTGGCCGATCTGGTGATCTCGTTTAAAGTATTTCGTGAGACATTTGGCAGTCGTGTATTGTTGTGGCCCGAGGCCAAACAGATCGACACTGCTTATCTGGATGGCCCATTCAAACATATGCAAAGCCGATGGCAATTCGCAGATATGGACGGAGGATGTGACGTGTCGTTCAATGTGGATTTTGAATTTAAAAACAGATTGTTACAAGGCGCAGCTGGTTTGTTTTTCTATGAGGCAATGCATCAGGTTGTTCGGTCATTTGAGACTCGTGCAAAGGCGCTTTATGACTGATTTTTTTCCTCAGATTGCCCGCTTTGTTACATCATCCTTCGACCCAACGGTGGAGGCCTGCGAGGTCATGCAGTTGTCGTTGCTGGATTGGATGGCCTGCGGGCGCTCTGGTGCCACGGAGCCTGTTGCGGTTGCTGCACGCGCTGCGGGGATGGTGCTGACATCTGGCGATCAGGGCGCTGTTGTATTTGGAAGCCCGCAGCGGTTTCCGGCTGGGTTTGCCGCATTGATCAATGGGGCGACGTCGCATGCGCTTGATTATGACGACACACATTTTGCCCATATTGGGCATCCATCAGTTGTTATTTTGTCAGCTGTTATGGCGATTGCCGCGGGTCGCCCTACCACCGAGGTGATCAAGGCATCGTTGATCGGCGCAGAAGTGTCCGTGCGTGCGGGCGTGTGGCTTGGTCGCAGTCATTATCAAGCGGGGTTTCACCAAACTGCAACTGCAGGTGCGTTTGGTGCGACCGCTGCTGTTGGATATATCTTGGGCCTGACTGAGGCCCAGATGGGCGATGCGTTTGGTCTGGTTGCGTCCCGTTCAGGTGGTCTAAAAGCCCAATTTGGCACAATGGCCAAGCCAATGAATGCAGGATTTGCCGCGCAAGCTGGGGTGGAGGCGGCGCTTTTGGTCGCACATGGTGTGGCTGCCAACCCTGTGGCGGCAGATGAATTTGCGGGGCGTTATGCCGGAGAGCGCGATCTATCTGCGCTTGATGGTTTGGGCCATGCGTGGCGTATGATCGAGGTGTCGCATAAGTTTCATGCTTGTTGCCACGGATTGCATGCGGCCCTCGAGGCGTTAGGGACATTGGATATTTCCGATGTGGCTGCGATCTCGTTGCGTACGCATTCGCGGTGGCGTAGCGTTTGCAATCAGCCATCCCCGACCACGGGGCTTGGTGCAAAATTTAGCTATACAACAGTGCTTTGCATGGCGGCCAACGGGATTGATACTGCGCGGATGGACAGTTACGGCGAGCCGTTTGTGTTAAGTCCGGAGTGCATAGCAATACGCGACTGCGTGACCGTTGTGTTTGACGACAACATGTCTGAGACGGCGGCGGAAGTGATCGTGACGCGCGCGGATGGCGCCAAATTGACGGCAAAACATGATCTGTTGGCCCCGCAGGCCATGACGCTGCGCCGTGCCAAGGTGCGTGCCAAGACTGCTGCACTTTTGGGGCCCGATATAGCTGATCAGATTTGGGATGTTATTGTAGCTGGGGCCGATCCTGGGGATATGGCCCGCTTAATGTCCTGAAACGCAAACGGGCCACTTGTTAAGGGCGGCCCGCATTTGGATTATCTCAGCCGTATTAGCTTGTGATGTCGTAGGCCCGTTCGCCGTGCACCGCGAGATCAAGCCCGTTGACTTCGGTTTCGTGATCGACGCGCATTGGCGTGATTGCTTTGCAAATATAGATCAGCGCGACGGTCACGACGGTGGTGTAAATGCCGACGATTGCCAGTGATCCCAGCTGTGCCGCCCATGTGCCAGCTCCAAAGACTGCGATCATGATTGTCCCAAATATGCCGCCGACGCCGTGGACTGCGAAGACGTCGAGTGTGTCGTCGATCTTGACCTTGTTGCGGATCAGCGTGACGGCCTCTTGGCACAAGATACCTGCGATGGACCCGATTGCTAGGGCCTCAAGCGGGGTCACAAAACCGGATGCTGGTGTAATTGATGCAAGGCCTGCGATTGTGCCTGTGACCAAGCCAACAAGCGATGCTTTGCCGAATTTGATCCGCTCCCACAGTGCCCATGTCAGTGATCCGGCTGCGGCAGAGATATGTGTGACGGTGATTGCCATTGCCGCGCCGCCGTCGGCTGCCAGTTGTGATCCACCGTTAAAGCCAAACCAGCCGACCCAAAGCATTGCAGCCCCGATCATCACCATGCCCGGATTGTGCGGTGGCTTGGATGCGTCGCGGCGCGCCCCAAGGAAGATAGCTAGGATGAGCGCGGCCAAGCCCGCCGTTTCGTGCACAACGATTCCGCCTGCAAAGTCGCGCACGCCTGTATCGCCGAATATGCCGCCATCAGTCAAGAACCCGCCGCCCCAGACCCAATGCACAACGGGTGCGTAGCACAGCAGCATCCACAGGCTTGAGAACAGCAACACAAAGCCAAAGCCGATCCGTTCCACATATGCGCCGACGATCAGCGCGGGGGTGATGATTGCAAATGTCATTTGGAACGCAAAGAACAGAACCTCGGGCAGGGTGCCTGTCAGGCTGTCAACGGTTACGTCGTTCAGGAAAAGCTTGTCAGCCCCGCCCCAATATCCCGATGTCCCGCTGCCAAATGCGATGGAATATCCGAACCCGAACCAGAGCAGGCTCATGAGACATGCGATGGCATAGCAATGCATAAACACGCTGAGCACGTTGCGCGACCGCACGAGCCCGCCGTAAAACAGCGCCAAGCCCGGCAATGTCATGAATAGAACCAGCGCCGTGGCGACGATGATCCATGCTGTATCTGCTCCGTTCATACCGGATGCCCCTTTTGTATCTAACTTTGGGTTTGGCATAAGGCGCGGCGGATGGTCACAAAAGCGGCAGGTATACCGATTGCTGCACAAATAGGGGGCTTTTTGCAATCTGCTTATATTTTGAGCGATTGGGTGGCAGTGCTGGGTATTAATTGTGCGAAAGCGTGACGGCACCCAAAAGAAGGTCTAACGCGTGATTGCGCGCTGCATCACGTACTTGCGTGCGCCCCAATGCACCAAATTCGACGGTTTGCGTTGTGGTTTTGCCTTGGTGGCACAGTCCAAAGCAAACGCGCCCCTCTGGTTTGTGGTCTGATCCACCGGGGCCCGCGATGCCTGTGATCGATACTGCGATTGTTGCGTTGGCGTTGTTGATCGCGCCTGTGGCCATTTCCTGTGCGACCTGTTCGGAGACGGCCCCATGCGCATCAAGCGTTGCCTGTTTGACCCCAAGCATCTCGATTTTTGCGTCATTTGTGTAGGTCACAAACCCACGGTCGAAAATCGCCGAGCTGCCAGCAATATCGGTGATTGCAGCCGCCACCATGCCGCCAGTGCAGCTTTCGGCGGTGGCAATGATAGCGCCAGATTTGCGCGCTGCCTGCAAAAGCTTTTCAGCTTGGGTCACACTGCAAGCCAATGGTAAAAACCGCCCAGAATGACAACGCCAATGGCTGCGAATACGCCTGCGATCACGTCGTCGAGCATCACGCCCATTGCGTCGTCGCGCCTGTCTGCCCAGCCCACAAGCCACGGTTTGCTGATATCAAACAGCCTGAACAGCGCGAATGCCGCGATCCATCCGGGCCAAAGTGCTAAGACATTCACACCCATCATGCTTGCGCCGTATGCAACGGGGAAAAGCGCGACCCACTGGCCCGCAACCTCGTCGATTACGATCTCGGATGGGTCGTGATTTTCGCGCCCTGCGGTTTCGGCCTTGGTGGCCCAAAGCCCAAGCGTGAAGACGATTAGTGTGGCTAAGACCAATCCTGAAAACCCGCTCAACTGAATGATAATCCATGCTAAAGGTAGGGCCGCGAGCGATCCCCATGTGCCAGGGGCAGGGCGCATGTAGCCTACGTAAAAGAATGTCGCGATGATCTGGCTCATGATTTTACCAATGTTGTTGTTGCGATTGCTGCGATGCCTTCTTCGCGACCTGTGAACCCAAGCCGTTCTGATGTGGTGGCTTTGACGCTAATTCTGTCTGCGTCGATGCCGATGATTGCGGCGAGCGCGGATTTCATGGCGAATTGGTGTGGCCCAATTTTAGGGTATTCACACACAAGCGTGCAGTCCACGTTACTGATGGTGTACCCGTGAGTGCGCGCAAGATCGACCGCATGGGTCAGAAAAATTTGGCTGGCGGCGCCTTTCCATTGCGGGTCACTGGGTGGAAAATGTTGCCCAATATCGCCCATGCCCAGCGCCCCGTAAATGGCGTCTGTTACCGCGTGCATGCCGACGTCCGCGTCTGAGTGCCCTTGCAAGCTGCGTGCATGTGGAATTTGCACACCGCAGAGCCAAACATGATAGCCATTACCAAACCGATGAACGTCGTATCCGTTGCCACATCTTACATCCATGTCGGCTCCTAACAGTTTGGTTGCGCGTGAAAAATCATCTGGCGATGTGATCTTAATGTTTGTGGTTTCACCTGCAACGATTGCCACGTCAATGCCGGCGGCGCGCGCCACGGCGACATCATCGGTTGTCGGGCCAGACAGTGCTGCATGTGCTGCAACAATTGTGCTGTAATGAAACCCTTGCGGTGTCTGTGCGTGGTACAGCCCATCGCGGTCTTGGGTGCCGTTGACCATGCCGTCTGCGCCGGTCCATAGCGCGTCTGTGACGGGCAATGCTGGTGCGGCGGCTTGGTGCGTTTTCAATGCACAAATCACGTCCGTGACAATCTGGGCTGATACCAGCGGGCGAGCTGCATCGTGGATAAGGACCAATTCGGGCGGTGCGGATGCAAAGGCATCAAGGCCAGCGCGTACAGATCCATCCCGCGTAGCGGCCCCTGTAACCACATAATCCACGGATATGCCAAGGGCTGTCCAGTGGGCGGTGTCATCGGGGTGTAAAACAACAGCGATTTGGTCGACGTGCGGGCGCAGCGCCGCGATCGTGCGCGCAATGACAGGCGCCCCGTTCAGGGTTTGCCATTGCTTGGGCATGTCGCCGCCAGCGCGGGTACCGCGCCCAGCTGCGACAATGATCGCTGCTATCGTCATGAAGTGCCGTCCTTTGTGTTGGCATCGGTGTAGTTGCTCAGGCCAAGCGGGGCAATTCGAACCTTTGCGATTAAAATTTAGGCTAATGATGCTTTGTGCCGCTTTTTTGCGCGCCTCGCCGTTGTCCTATGGATGTGTTGACGCTATCCTATGGGCATTAACCCTTCATTTGGTGATCTTTTTTTTTGGTGCATGTCGAATCTCTTCCGCTTGATGCGGTGACGTTAAGCCCGCCGGTCGCCTTGGCGCCGTTGGCGGGTATCACTGATCTGCCGTTTCGCCAGCTTGTTGAGTCTTTTGGTGTCGGTTGGGTGGTCAGCGAAATGGTGGCTAGCCAAGAAATGGTTCAAGCTAAGCCAGGTGTGCGCGAGCGTGCGGAGCTGGGGTTTAATCAGGCTGGCACTGCGGTACAGATCGCTGGGCGCGACGCCTATTGGATGGCCGAAGCTGCCCGCATGGTCGAGGCCAACGGTGCTGCGATGATTGATATTAATATGGGCTGTCCTGCCAAAAAGGTCACAAACGGATATTCGGGGTCTGCATTGTTGCGTGACCCTGACCATGCGCTGAGTTTGATAGAGGCTGTCGTGAATGCGGTTGGTGTGCCTGTTACCTTAAAAACGCGGCTTGGTTGGGACGATGATTGCTTAAATGCCGCTGATGTTGCCGCGCGCGCAGAGGCGGCTGGTATTAAGCTTGTTACGATCCATGGCCGCACACGTTGTCAGTTTTACAAAGGTGCTGCTGATTGGACCGCGATTGGTAAGGTTAAGCATGCCGTATCTATTCCTTTGATCGCAAACGGGGATATTGTTGATGCAAATACAGCGGTCAAAGCCTTAAACCTTTCGGGTGCTGATGGTGTGATGATCGGGCGTGGCGCTCAGGGCCGTCCTTGGATATTGGCAGAAATTGCGGCCACATTACATGGCACAGCTGCGCCGCATATTCCGCAGGGCGCCGAATTGGTGGCCATGGTTTGCACACACTACGAGGCGATGTTGAATTTCTACGGTATTGAGCTTGGGCGCAAGGTCGCCCGCAAGCATCTTGGCTGGTATATGGATTATACTGAGGCCCCAACGGCGCTGCGCCGTGAAGTGTTGACAGCGCCGACACCCAAAGTGGTGCTTGGGCTATTAAGCGATGCCATAGCCGGACAGGTGCCCGCATGATCACTGATACTGCTCTTTGGGCATCAATGCCTGTTCCTGCACTGCTGCTGGATGCCAATGACAACATTATTGACAGTAATCCCGCAGCCGAGGCGTTTCTAAATCTGTCGGCCAAATCGCTGCGGGGTAAGCCTGTGTGGGATAACGTGATGATTGACGCACCTTTGGAGCAGCCATTTGCCCGTGCCCGCGACAGCCGTGCTCCGTTGTTCGTCAACGATGTGGATGTTGGCAGTGGCGAACGTGCGCCGATGCAATGCAACATTCAGTTTGCGCCGCACCAAGGGTTTGATGGCGTGATGATTATGATGATTAGCCCGCGCGAAATTGCCAGCCGCATGACCCAGTCGCATAATACCGGTAAGGCCGCGAAGTCTGCTATTGGTATGGCTGAGATGCTTGCGCATGAGATCAAGAACCCACTGGCAGGGATCACAGGTGCGGCGCAATTGGTATCGATGGGCCTGCCGCCGGAAGATCAGGAACTCACAGATCTGATCGTGGATGAATGCCGCCGCATCGTAAAGCTGCTGGAACAGGTTGAACAATTTGGCAATTTGCGGCCGCCCGAACTGCGCCCGATCAATCTGCATGATGTGTTGGATCAAGCACGCCGGTCTGCGGCCGTCGGTTTTGGCGCACATATGCTGTTTATCGAAGACTATGATCCGTCGTTGCCGCACACGTTGGCTGATGCAGATCAGCTTTTGCAGGTGTTTCTGAACCTTCTAAAGAATGCGTCAGAAGTAGGAACTGATGGTGGTACCATCCGGCTGCGTACGTTTTATGACCCGTCCTTGCGGGTATATCGCCCTGATGGATCACAAGCCCGTCTGCCATTGCAGATTGAGGTGATCGACAATGGCCCTGGATTGCCGGCGGATATTGCGGGCGATGTTTTTGAACCGTTTATTTCAGGCCGCGAAAACGGCACTGGGCTTGGCCTTGCGCTGGTGTCCAAGCTGATCGGCGATGCAGGCGGCTGGATATCAGTCGATAGCGTCCCGGGCCGTACAGTGTTTCGCATTTCTTTGCCGCTCGCCCCACACCAAACAGGAGACAACTGATGGATGGCACAATTCTTGTTGCAGATGACGATCGCACTATTCGCACGGTCCTAACCCAAGCGCTAACACGTGCGGGCTGCAAAGTGCATGCAACGTCATCGCTGGTAACATTGATGCGCTGGGTCGAAGAGGGCAAAGGCGATCTGGTGATATCGGATGTGGTCATGCCTGATGGCAACGGGTTGGAACAGTTGCCAAAAATTGCCGCGGCCCGCCCCGGATTACCGGTGATCGTAATCTCTGCGCAGAACACCATTATGACCGCCATTCAGGCCGCTGAGGCAGATGCGTATGATTATCTGCCTAAGCCATTTGATTTGCCGGACCTGATGAAGCGCGCTGCGCGTGCCTTAGAGGTCAAGCGCCGCGCACCGCAGCCGCGTGATCCGAACGCGGCCCAAGAAAATAGCGATTTACCATTGGTTGGCCGGACCCCTGCGATGCAGGGCCTGTACCGTTTGGTTGCGCGCGTAATGAACACCGCGTTGCCCGTGCTGATCACTGGCGAAAGCGGCACTGGAAAGTCATTGATTGCCCGCGCGATCCACGATTTTTCGGACCGAAGATCATTGCCCTTCGTTGTCGTGTCGGGCGTTGATTTAGAAGGTATGGATGGCCCATCAACCGCGTTGGCACGGGCCAAAGGCGGATCGCTTTTGTTTGATGAAGTCAGCGATTTGTCCGATACAGCACAAGGGCGGATCGTACGTATGCTGGACGCTTTGGGCGATACGGCCCCGCGTATCATGTCGACATCGCAGTCGGATTTGATTGGTCGGATGGAAACGGGCCAATTTCGCCAAGATTTGTTCTACCGATTGGGGGGGGTGACTGTTGCCGTCCCATCCTTGCGTGAACGTGTTGACGATATCTCACTGCTGGCTACGCATTTTCTAGCCCGCGTTGAACGCGAAGGCGCGCCGTTGCGCCGGATGAGCGTGGCTGCGCTTGAAATGGTCCGCGCCTACAGTTGGCCAGGCAATGTCCGCCAGTTGGAAAACGCGGTCCGCCGTTTGGTGTTCACCGCCTCTGAGGAAGAAATTTCGCGCGCCGAAGTCGAGATGGTTCTTGGCAACCAACCTGCAATGGAGCCGCTGAATAATGCGTCTGAGACTGACAAGCTGTCAGAAGCGGTAGGCAGACATCTGCGTCGATATTTTGACCTGCATGGCAGTGATTTGCCCGCGCCCGGGCTTTATAATCGGATTCTAAGAGAGGTCGAAGGGCCGCTTTTGGAAATTGCGTTGGATGCAACAGGCGGAAATCAGGCGAAATGCGCTGATTTACTTGGGATCAACCGAAATACATTGCGTAAGAAGATCACTGAGCTCGATATCCACGTGACACGCCGCCGTAAATTGATGTAAAACAGCAACAGGACA
>Ga0115006_10003442_pt1 | contig 10745 bp, 24 predicted proteins | sample ArcOceMetagenome_3_FD_88943 | JGI IMG/M metagenome (GOLD analysis project Ga0115006, IMG submission 88943) | Marine eukaryotic phytoplankton communities from Arctic Ocean - Arctic Ocean- Svalbard ARC20M Metagenome | ecosystem: Environmental > Aquatic > Marine > Oceanic | place: Arctic Ocean...
ATATGATTGATAAATCCTATGGTAAATCCTATCACCCAAACCGAAGTTCCGATTGGCCAAAAGAAAATGTATCTAAATCTCTTATAGTTATCCATTGGATATTCGTTAGGACCAAATGATTCCCAATATAGAGACCACATCGTTCCAATAAATAAGTAAATTGCTATATTCTCTATCATATGAATTTGTTTATTTGATTCTTTGTTTTATTTGAAATATCTCTAAGCTTTTCACTCATATAATGTTTAGCGTATTCTTCTAACAGAGTATCCAACATTGTGTAGTGAGAAAACGCATCCGATTCTATTGGTTGGTTTCCCCACTCATTTTTATCCAGCCATTCTTTTGATTCTATACTCATTTCTTAGATTTTACCCATTTGTTATACTCCACACCTAACATATTAAGTACCTCAGCCTGCCCTTCGTAATAATGTCCTTTCTTTAATATCAGAGTAATCAGTTCTCTACACTCCAATACTATATCTTCTGGTATCTTAGTTTGTTCATCAACCAACCACTTATCAAGTTTATTGATATTTTTGAGTTGTTCTTTATCTATGAACGTAGCGTTATTGTACATATTAAAATTCTATTAATTCCTTTGGTTTCTTTATCCAATTTTTCAATGGATGTCTTTCAAATTCTCTTTTTACATCCTTTCGGAGTTTTTCTTCTGGTGTATCATGTTTTAACCATTCAGAATCCCATTCAATTGTATTCCAAAATTTATATACATCTCTACCACAATCTTCGAAACGTTTCATCATTAATTTTTGAGGTAATAATCGATAAGCTTTAGCTCCTTTGAGATTCTCTTCATATTCTTCTACATCAAAATCACTCATATTACTTTTTATTTAATCGTTCAACCGCATTTATGATTTTATCACAATTAATTAGAGATGCATCCAACCCAGTACCATCATCGTAATTTAAACTCCATCTACCATCTTGTAACATTTCAAAATCCTCTTTGAGAAATTTGATTCTATTTAGTATTTCTTTTAAATCTTTATCCATATCTATTTTAATAACCAAGATGATGATTGAATTTTAACACCCAAACCATCGATTAATTCAATACCACATTCTCTACATACCTCAGCTTCTGGAATAGTATCATTATTCTGGTCTCCACCATTAGCGAATGCTAAATCATAAACTTCACCAAACATTTCTGAGAATTGTTTAAGAGTTTCACATTGAGTTTCATCAGTATCTTGAGAAATCAGAGCGTAATCTACATATCTAATAGCTTTTACGATTTGTAATCTCTCATCCTCATCCATAAAATACTCAGAACCTTTCAATTCTCTTTGTTTATCAGAATTTACAATAACCCACACTTTATCAGTGCCATTGGTTGCTAATTCTAATAATTCTAAATGTCCTTTGTGTATTGGATTAAAATATCCACTTACGATAATAGCTTTCTTTTTTCCTTCCATATTAATATCTTTTTGTTTTATCAGTTTCATCCCACATTCTACGAGCCAATTCTAACTCTCGTTTCAATTCTGAGATTTCTTTTCGTTTTTTAAACCAATCATTTCTGAGATTATCAATCTCTGTTTGTTTCGTATCGAGTAACTTTCTCAACGTTTTATTTGTTCTGAACCAACCCATATTATAATTTATATACTATTTTATCCTCCATCATTTGAGGAGCGTTCATCATTTTCTTATACACATATACTCTATGTGATTTTGCTCTTTCTTTATATTCTCTCTGAGCGTATTGTTTAGCTAAGTGTATGTTATCACAAACTCCTACGGGATAGAAATCTGCTTGATTAAATGCCATTACTATGAATACTTCCATTATTTTATTTTTGTTTTAAACCACTTCACCAAAATACTAGCAGTTCTATAATTAGTTGCTAGAGGTACATCATGTACATCACACAATCTCATCAACATTGAAATATCTACATCGTGTGGATGTTTATCTAAGGGGTCTCTAAAGAATAATACAGCATCAATTTTTCCTCTAACTACCATTGAAGCAATTTCAGCATCACCACCTAAAGGACCTGAGTTTACTGATTCAACATCATTTATCCCAGCATGTTTGACTTTCTTACCAGTTGTACCAGTTGTTACAATATGAATATCCTCTCTATTAAAGAAAGGTAATCTCTTTGATACAAACGCAACCATATCTGCTTTTTTGTTATCATGCGCAATTAGTGCAAATCTCATCTATATTTAATTTTTGTTTATACAAATATACGAAAAATATTCCACATATCCAAATTAAATCGTACCAGAATCAACATTAATATTTTGACCTGTAATTGAATTTGATTTATCTGAGAGTAGAAATTCAATAGTACTTGCTACCGATTTGGTATCGGTTGGTTTTTTCAATGAAGTTCTTTTGTAAATTCTATCTCTTTGTTCATCACTCAAAGTTTTACTCATTTCAGTTTCCATAAATCCAGCTACAATACAATTTGAACGAATTCCCTTTCTTCCCCACTCTCTAGCAGTATTTTTAGAGAATGCTTCTAATGCTCCTTTTGTAGATGCATACATTGATAAACCATTATATCCAGTATGTACACTTATTGATGAGAGGTGAACAATGGAACCTTTTGTTTTATGAAGTAACATATTTCTCAAACAAAATTTAGTTATTGCAATTGGTGAAAATACGTTAATATCATACATATGTTTTAACTCATTCATGTTCATATTGGTAATAATATCATCATATGCCCAAGCAGCATTGTTAACATATCCATCGAAAGCTAGTTCATTTCCTAAATTATCTTTAAGAAATCTCTCCATTTTTTGTGAATCTGATAAATTATACTTTAACCAACTGAAGCTAGGATAATCCTTAAATTCATCATTATAAGTTCTACTTATTCCAACAACATTATATCCAGAATCCAATAATTCTTTTGTTGTATCTAATCCTAATCCTCTGGATATACCCGTTACTAATATAGTTTTACCTTTTGATTTTACCATTTTCATTTAATTCAATTGATTCTACAAAACTTATCTTTGTTGGTATTTCAAATTTCTCCAACCCATCTCTCATACTACGTTTGATATCGATTAATGAGTATCCATCTAACGCTATTATTTCAGCAATTAACATATTACCCAAAACAGAATTATATTTTGATGAAATTTTACATAATTTAATTCCTTCTATTTTCAGTATCTTAGATTCTATTGATTCTAAATTTACGTTATATCCCGCTACTTTAACAACATTAGAACTTCTACCAACTATTTTAAATTCAGTATCAGTTACAAATTCAATCAAATCACCAGTATTATACCAATCACCATCCATTTCAATTGAAGTTGATAATCCAACCAAATCGTTGTGTATATGTATTTCATTATCAACAATTTTAATCTTATCCATATACTTTATTGGAATATGAAACAATTCACCATTTGATGCGAATAAACTCCCACCTTCAGTAGATGCATAAATGTTCTTAATCCTAGCATTTGGAAAATACTTACTAATTTGGTGTTGTAAATTCTTAGTAGAACCATCACCACCAAATGTTATTTGTTTAACCTTATCAAAAGTAGGACCTAATATCATTTTATACAAAGTAGGTGTAGCTGATATATGAGTAACGTTATAAGTTAGTATTCTATCTTGAATCTCTTTGTAATCATATCCTCTCATATTAACTAAAGTCTGTCCATTCAAAAGAGTTTGGAATAGAACTTGATACCCAGCCATTCTATTTGGATGATAGAACATAGCCCAAACTGAATCATCCTCTGAAATGGAAATGTTTCTAACCATATTCTTAAATGACTGATAAATAACTTTTGGTTCACCAGTTGTTCCTGATGATAACAATTCTATATGTTTATTGTTTTTATGTAAAACATTAATCAAATCAGTATGGTTACTCACACCTTTAGATGCTAAATTCTTAATAGTATTCAATATAAAAACCTCCCACTCTGTATATTCATCACTAAATACATTTAAATTGATATAATCAATTAAATTAGTGTAAGTAATTGTGTTTTTATCTATTAAGAATATCTTATCCATTTAACTTTTGTTTTATATCCCCAATTGTGAATACCATATCACCTTCGAATATATCTATATCAAATTCATCTTCAATCATTACAGTTAATTCTGCTAGATTAAAACTATCCATACCCAAATCATCCTTTAGGTTATCAGTATCTTTGAAAGTGTTTTGAGTATCCAACTCATTACTTTCTAATACTTCATTAACTATTTCGTAAAGCTTCTTCATATTTTAATAATCTTTTTTGTCTATTTCTAATCTTTTTAGCAGGAACCCCAGTATAAACTGAGAATTCTTCATATTCACCATTCAGTAAACTCAATGAACCTACTGAAACTCCTTCATTTAATATTGTATTTGGTAAAACTACACAATTGCATCCAATTATAGTATGTTTTTTAATAAGTACAGGCCCACTTTTAACACCAGTGTATTCCGATGGAACCATTGGATTTGTCATTTTCAAACCAGTATAATCATCATTTGAACTGTAAATAGAAACTCTTCCTGATATTGAAGTATAATCTTCTAACACTACATCACCTCCACCTATTATAGAAGTGTAACATCCAATATGTGAATAATCTCCAATCTTTAAGTTTGCAGATACACTAAGTATAACAAAATCATCTATTCTTACGTTATTACCTAACTCAATATTTTGAGGCGAATATATAGATGCTTTATCTGAAATCAATACATTTTTACCTATTGATTTAAATCCAATCTTTGTTAATTCATATCTAGTATAAAACATATTATCCTTTATTACTATGTGGAAATTTCATATTACCGAAATCCAATTCAGGTAAAAACTCCACTATTTTATTTACATTATCTTTTTCAATATCAAAAGTAAGTAAACGATTACTTTTTTCTCCTACAAAGTATTCCTCTATAACCTTTTTGTGATATAACCACTCAGATTTCCAATAATCTTTTGAATCAAGTCCATTATCAGTAGTGAATCCAAAGTTATCAGAAAATGCTTTTGGGTGTTTTTTATATTGCCTATCTCTACTATTTATCCATTTTTCTACATCTCTAATGTTATAGATAAACTTAGAATTAGGATATTGTTCAGCAAATATCTGAAATTGTCTTTGAACAAATCCAACATCACTCCAAAAAACAATGTTATCAGCGCCATCACAAAGTGGTTGATTATTACTTTGTTTTTCTTTAAAATGAATATCCCACTTATAGTTATCCCAATGTACTGAAGGATATCCATTCTGAACAAAGAAGTCCATAAGTGATTTAGTTCCACATTTATTAAAACCTATTTGAAATACTTTCATTTTGTATAAACATCAAATTTACTTAAATCAGGATAAGGAAGTTCCAAATCCTCATTGTGCTTTTTAGTTCCATCCATATTATAGAATTGACCCATAAGTAACAAACCTCTAGCTGCTAACTCAGGCATCATATAGAAATTCCATCCAATCATATCAAAATTATCTTCGTGATACGATACTTCCCTTCTACCACTATATCTTGCTCTTCTAAACCAAAGATATGCTTCATAATCATCAGTTAATATAGCCCCACCTTTAGATAATTTGAAGTGTTTGTAAGGACCTGTAAACGATATACACATATGAGATTTTGGAACGTACATATCAGCTGTGAATGATAGAGCTGAATCCCATACATTAGAACCTTTCATTTGATACGCACCTTTTATTGTTTTACCCTCAACAGGTTCAAAATCAACTTTAAGACCCGCATGAATTACTTCACAAGGAACCGATGGATATGTTCTTGAAGGTATAGTAATCGTATCTTCAGTTCTATTCATTACTACATTCTCATAATAAAGAGCAAGAAATAATCCGTTACTCATATTATCAACAGTTACTGCGTATTTAGCTCCAGTATAATGAGCTAATTTCTCTTCAAACTCATCAGTTATTTTATAAATTCCATTTGCCATATTATCCTAATTTTATTTTAATCCACATTAAACTACCAGTATTCGTTAGTTTAAGTAGATACCAATCATTACCTATTTTTTTTCTTTAATTCATTTATACTAATATACGAAAAATATATTAGATTTACAAATCTTTGTAGTACGAATATCTAAGATATCCTGAAATTAATCCAAATATTACAAAAACTATCAATGCTATTGTACTCATTTTGATTTATTTAAATGTAAAAATTCATTATAAGGAGTTTCTAATCCTATAAATTTTTTAAATTTAGAATAAGAATCCGTTTCTGATAAATTTATAATCATAAAATCATCTCTATCTCCAAAATAATCAATAACTTCATTATTATAATCATTATAGGCTTTTACTAACTTTTCTTTATTATATAAATCATCATCAGTTACATCAAATAAACTAATATGAGCATCATACATCCACCCCTTTCTAACATAAGAGGCATTTTTTAAGTTATTAGCTGTGGGTAACTTTCCTTTTGAATTAAACGCCTTCCTTTTTTTATGAAATCTAATCAAAGAATCATACCACTCATCTGCTGAATTTCTTATTGTTAATATGAACTTAGCATCAAATTCTTTATCAATTTCTTTGAATGTATTTGGAAATGAAAATGGGAAGTCTTGAAAGAAATGATACTTTTTACAATAATCTATAATAATATCCCATCTATTATTTTTATATGCCCAAAACTTTTTTTCTATATCTCGTTGAGGGGCTACATTATAATCTAAACGTAAGAATTCAAATTTAAGACTGGTAGTACCAGTTTTATTCATTCCAATACAAAATATTTTATCCATTATCTTTTCTTAACCTTCTTATAACATCCATATGAGTTGGTCTTGGTGTTACTAACCAAGGATTTTCACCATACCTTCTCCATGGTTTGTAACTATTAGTTGGTAATGTAGCAAATTCCTCACTATATTCTTTATTTTTAAAGCTTTTATTGATATTCCAATCCAATGCTCTACCAACATCCAACTGAGATACTTCAATACCCTTTATAGAATCAGCTAACTTAAAAGTTAAATCATGTCCACAGGAATTAATGATAATAGTTTCCTTCTTTTTAATTGTATCCTTTACTATATCAATGGTTTCATCAAATACCTTAATAGCATTTGTGTAAGATATGGGAATATGTTTAAAGTTATTTATACCATAAACATATTTTGCCATTTTAAAGTAGGGAGCCCCTACCATAATAACATCATAATCCATTTCGTTTAATAAAGTGAACAATTCAAAGATTTCACCTGTAACAGCATAATGCCTCATTAAACCACCATGAAAATAAATCTTATCTAAATTCTGAGTTAATGATAAAAATGCATTACCTCTACTAATAACATCTCTATGTTTCATCAAATCGGATGCTCTCCATATACCATTACATAATGATATACCAAAGTCAAACTCACTATCTGAATGAGTTTCTTCATAAAAGAATTTAGTAAATAAAGTTAAAGTCTGAATATATCGTTCATCCATTTTACCATGCCATCGTTTCAATTGACCATGTTTATTGGTATGAAAATCAGTAACCTTTTCTGCTACTTTTCTAAATTCCTTTTTAGAAATCAGTTCATTTAATACATCATTGTTCATAGCTCTAGCGAAAGGGTCTAGCATTCCATGATTACATCTGATAAATTTGAAGTTAGTACCACTTTTGATTAAATCTAAATAATAATCAATAGTAGGTACATATGTTTTAATTCCAAAACCTATATCTTTTGGATTAATATTAGGTATTTTATTTGAACCAGCCAATTTTCTTTCCTTCTTTAATTCGTTTATTATATTCTTCTACTGAACCAGGGTATCTAAGTGCCCAAATACAAATTAATAGGAATGTAAAAGCAGCGTACCCTACAATCCTAAGTGGAAGTGTAAAGAACATTGAAATTAATGAAAGACACATAACTCCTATCATTGCATATCTACCTCTAGTTGGATATACTTTTTTAGTTTCCCAATTAGTTAGATATTTACCAAACAATTTATGTTCATGTATCCACTTATTGAATTTCTCCGATGATTTACTAAATGCCCATGCAGCTAATATCACAAAGAATGTTGTTGGAACTCCCGGTAGGATGATTCCAATGTAGGCACATCCTACAAAAAATAAGCCTAAGCCTACCCATAACGCTTTTCTCATAATCTTTATTTATTTAATAGTTTCTAATGTTATATCAGTTTCAGTTGGAAATGACTTGAACTTACCACCAAACCTTCTCTCTAATCCCTTCAATTCATTATATTGACTCTTATGTTTATTAACAAAGTTAACTTCATTAAATCCAATATAATCTAATTTATAAGAAAAATCCTCTCTATCATACATATACTTATGCCAATAGTCTGGATTATTTACATACTTAATTTCACCTTCTGGACTAAACTTTTTACCTTTATATCCAGCAGCTTCATAGTAAATAAAATGATTGATAAATCTAGCTTTAGTTAAAAAACCATACTCCTCTTTAAACTCATCACTAACGTTATCCCAATTCTGATATACCTGCATAGCACCATCTATGGAAGGACATGATAATCTCATCACTCCACCAGGCTTTAATACACGATAACATTCAGTTAGGAAATTGTAACCATCCACTTCATCGATATGTTCTATCATATGTTCGTGGAATATAAAATCTACACTATCCGATTCATATGGTAGTGTTTTTGTAACATCAATAATTTTGATATGTGCTTCTTGTCCCTTAGTTAAATTAGGTGGAATTACCATATCGGTATTATCCCATCCTTCTAAAAAATTCCATCCACACCCAAAGTGTATTTTTGTCATAACATTTAATTTAATGCGATATCGTATCCGCTGAACTTATTCATATAGGAAGTAATTTTAGTCCCATTCCCATCTCTGAAAACTTTACCATTTCTAAAGTACCTTTTTACAGAACCTTGTCCTCCTAAATGAGCAGCTGCTAGGATACCACTCTCAGTAATATATATTCCATTTATAGTTTTTCCATCAAAAATATCAATATACTTCTGGAGTTTCTCTTTGTTATGAGTTAATAAAGATAACATTGCTTCTTCTTGTAGTTCTGGATTGGATAGGAACTCTTTTTTCGATACATCATATCCTAATCCCCTTAGAGTTGATTTACCAAATTGATATCTTCCCATATACCCCCATTTGTTTACAACATCATATCGATTTGTTGATTCTCTATGTCCAATTGCATTCAAAAATTCATCTAATTCAATTTGATGATATTGGTTAATACTATCTATAATAGTTTGTTGGTTAATCCTTTGTATTTCAGCAAGTTCAATTTTAGTAGGAATATCAATTGGTACATCTTTAGTACTACTTGTCATTCCAAACGAAAGTGCTGTTAAAACAGTTAACGTTATTATTATATAAATCTTTTTTTTCATATTGGTTTCCCTTTAATTAAACAAAAATAATATAAAACCTTTATCGGTTCGTATAAATATTCACTTTTTACTTATTCTATCTCAGATTCCACATACTGAGACCTTAGTTTATTCAAAAGTTGCTTTTCCGCGGAATTATAGTATCCTTTTTCTTTAATTTTGGAAATAGTTTCTTTTAATTCCATTATTAAATCTTCGCCACCCAATCCTTTATTAGTATGCATATTATCTATTAACCAAACATCTAACTTTTTTATAAGTTTATAATGACCACTCTCCAATTCAAATACCTTCATAAGTTATACTAAGTTCTCTTTTTTGAATACTATATAGCCTTCTCTAAGAAGATTTAGTCTATTCTTTTCTTGCTCATCATAATCAGTTCTATATAATATAGAATTAATCATCTCAGCATCTGTAAACTTCAACCAATTTTGGTTTCTGATTTGTTGTAACCAAACTATCTGAGCTTTGGTTAAATTCCATCTTAATTCTTTCATCTAATATACTTTATTATTTCTATTGTAATGACAATCTAGCAGTTCTTCTGCTACTTCTAATGAGATTCTATTCTCATTGTACATTCTCCAAATTAGTTTGTTCATATTATGCAAATTCTCTTTGAATTAACTTCTCCAATCGTTCACTATCCAATACTATTGGTTTAATAAACTCAACATCATGTTCGATGTACTCATACTTACTATGTTCATCGGATTGAGCCTCTACCAACTCTGTAAGATGACTTTTTAACTCATCAGAATACAATATAGTATCTGAATCTATTACGATTTGGAATTCCTGTCCACCTTTTGGTTTCCAATAAGGTGTTTTAGTATCTGAATAATTTTCGAAATACTGAGTCATTACTTTTACTGTACAATTCATCATAATTTATGGTTTTAAAGTTTTATTTGTTTAATTGTTCGTAGAAATGAAATATAGAAACATATTCCAATTCGTTTTCGTTTTGTTCTTTATTTAAATCTAACATAACCTTTATTTTATCTATTTTTACGCTTATACTTTTTACAATCATCTTCACTACCTTGAAATACAACAGAATCATCTATATTATCAATGACTTGATAAACATCATTATAGGGGTATAAACTTACTATATAAAAACCCTTTTTCATAACCTTTATTTATTTGCTGCTACATACGCAGCGTTAATTTTATCATTTTCAATTTGTTGTAATACTTCCTCGCTGATACCTAATTCAATAGCATCTACTACGGTGATCATGTTAAACTTTAATGCTGACTCTACTGCTGCTGTGAAATATTTGCTCATAACCTTTATTTTAATCGTGGCGCTTACGTGCTCC
>Ga0115006_10003443_pt1 | contig 10744 bp, 5 predicted proteins | sample ArcOceMetagenome_3_FD_88943 | JGI IMG/M metagenome (GOLD analysis project Ga0115006, IMG submission 88943) | Marine eukaryotic phytoplankton communities from Arctic Ocean - Arctic Ocean- Svalbard ARC20M Metagenome | ecosystem: Environmental > Aquatic > Marine > Oceanic | place: Arctic Ocean...
ACACAGACAGACACTTACGCACACACACACACACACACACACACACACACACACACACACACACACACACACGTAGTGCCTTTGTAAAAACGTCAGGGTCCTCGCACGTCTCCTGCGCGCTGACTCTATAGATACTATGCACTTGGTCCCGATAGACACTAAACACTTGCACACTGACTCTATACCTTGGACACTGACTCTATACCTTGGACACTGACTCTATAGACGCCAGACACCTGGTCACCAAAATTACTAGATTCTTGCACCCTCACTCTATAGACAGACACCAGACACCAGGTCACAAGAACCACGAGACACTTGCACACTACAGACACTCTGCACTTTAGATACTCTAGCGTCAGACCTGGCGACACAGCCACTGGTGTTCTCTAGTATAGAACGTGTTCTCTAGTATAGAATGCGCTCTCTCGTACAGAATATGTTCTCTAGCATGCAATAATGTGTTCTCTGGTGTGAGACCTGGCGACACAGCCACTGGTGATGCCAGTGACGAGTACACGTGCTTGAGATACCTGCTCAGAGCACGCGAGGAGGGATCGGGAAGGCCAGAGTGAGAGCGTTGTAGAGAGAGAGAGAGAGAGGAGAGAGAGAGAGAGAGAGAGAGAGAGAGAGAGAGAGAGAGGAGAGATAGGGAGCGCGAGCGAGAGCGCGAGCGAGGGCGAGCGAAAGAGCGAGAGCGAGAGAGAAAGCGAGAGAGAGGGCTAGAGAGAGTGCGAGAGCGGGAGAGAGAGAGCGCGGGAGAGAGAGAAAGAGTGCGAGAGAGAGAGCGCGCGCGAGCGAGAGCAAGTGAGCGAGCGGGCGAGCGAGAAAGAAAGGGAAAGAGAGCAAGAGCGAGAGCAAGAGCGAGAGAGAGACAGAGAGAGCGCGCGCGCGCGCGCGCGCGCGCGCAAGCGAGCGAGAGAGAGAGAGCGAGAGAGAGATAGATCGAGAGAGCAAGAGCGAGAGAGAGAGAGAGAGAGAGAGAGATAGAGAGCAGCAACCGGGCGGTGATACGCTCGAGCGCAAGGGCCTTTTTCTCAGCACTGGCCAAGACATTGACCGTCTTAACCGGCACGCAGTGCTCGAGCAGCTTGGCCTTGATGGCTTCCATGCCCGCCAGCGTGGAAGTGAGGCGAGCCATGAGCCGTTCCTTGATGGCCGTCTCTGCCGCCAACGCGGCCTCGTGCAGCTCCTCCTTGGTCGGGGCGGGGTCAATGGGCTTGCCCGTCTCGGGGTTGCGCGGGTGCGGGTTGGGGGGCTCCACGCCGATGGCCTTGAGCGCGCGTAGTTGGCGGCGCTGTCGCCGCGGGTCCAGGTATGGGTAAAAGGGCAGGCGGTGCGGCTTCGGGTACTCTGTCACCTCCTTGCTGCCATACACGCGCGGCAAGGCCTCCTCGGCGCTCATCTTGAGCAGGATGCACAGCGTCGGGTGCAAGTTGCAGGCCAGCAGCGCGTCCATCATCCCCTCGGACACGGCCTCGCCCTCGAGCAGCACGGCCTTCTGCGACAAGGGCGGCGTCGAGAGCTTGTCACTCAGCGCCTGCGCCATCTGCGCCAGGTCCTCCGGCAGCCACTCCTTCTTCGCCGCCGCCTTCTCCTCCTCCGTGGCCGTCGTCGGCGGCGGCGGCGGCTCCGGCGGCAGCAGGGCCTGGAGGTTGAGAACCTCGAGCTGGTGGGCGGCGGCCATGTCGGCTACGTGCTTGTGGCGTTCCGACCCCAGGGGGCCCACCAGCATCAGGCGCAACGGCGGCAGCTTGGAGGCGCTGCTCGCGCCGCCGTCGGCGCCTTCGTACAGCCCCGACATGGACATGCCCATGCCGGGAATGGCGTCCTCGGAGCCGTCGACCGACCTGTTGAGCCTGTGCTCCGGCGCCACTGTCGGCGCTGGCGCAAAGTAGGAAGGGTTTTCGAGGAAGACCCCGAGCTCCGCCTCGCCTTTGAAGCAGTAGAGCAGGCCACGCCACTGCGCCACAAACTCGGGCCGCCCGGGCACCAGCTTGGACTTGCGGCGCCAGGTCACAGGGCAAAAGCTCTTGAGGTGCCCGAACACCTGCAGCCCCTGCGGCTCGGGCAGCTCGGCGCCGTCGTCGCCCTTGTCGCCGAGCTTGGTGTGCGGCGCGAAGCCCTCGATCTTGGTGGCGCCCAGCACTTTGCCGTCCGACACGGGCGGCTTGCCGTACACCAGAGGATCGACGCGTGCGGCGGCGGCCTCGACGAGCTCGGCCAACTTTAGGCGCGCGTCCAGGCGGACCACGAGGGCGCCAGCCTCGGTCAGCTGCTGGCACAAGACGCCGTCCGGGGCCAGGGCCTGGCTCTGCAGCATACACGCCTCGTCAAAGGGGTACTGCACGCCCTTTTCGCGCTCCAGCGCCGCCTCGCGGCCGAGGTTGAAGAAGAAGCCGGCCTCCTTGGCGTGCTCCGTGCGCTCGCGCCCTACCGACGCCGGCGCGTCCTCGACCCCTTCCGGGGCCACGTCATCCAGCACCAGCACCACCGTGGGCACCAGGGCCGCGGTGCGCAGGGCGTGCACGGCCGGCGAGATGCTGGTGCCGTCCTCCTTCTCGAGCACGTCGAGGGGCAGGCCGTCGAGCACGAACCGCAGCGACTCCTGCCCGTCTGGCGCCTTGCCCCACTCCACCACGCCGTTCAAGCGCATTTCCAAATCCACGGGCTCGCCCTTGGCCTGCCACACCGGCGGCACAAATGGCTCGGGCGGCGCTGGCGCCTCCTCGCCCTCGGCCGGCTCGGGCGGCTCCACCGGCGGCGGCGGCTCGGGCATCTCGGGCTCCGGGAGATTGAGTTGCGACGCGAGGAGGCGCGTCATGAGGCCGGGCGTCAGGCCCCTGCCCTCCCCCATGGCGCTACTGACCTCGAGGGCCAGCGGCGAGCTGTCGAGCAGGGTGAGCTCGAGCGCCTTGAGCGCGTCCACGTGGAGCGCGCCGTAGCGGTCCGCTATCGCCTTGGCCACCTCCGTCTTCCCCGCGCATGGCGGCCCGACGACGAGGACGCGCAGGCGAGGCAGCGGCGCCTGCGCCTCCGGGTCCCAGCTGCCGGAGCGGAAGCTGCCAGTGGTCCACCCGGGCTTGTTCGAGACGTAGGGGAGCGGGTTGGCGCAGAAGATCTGGAGCGCGAGGGGGCTACTCAGCATGAACACCTTGCCGCAGTACTCGGCCACGAACTTGGGCTTCGCGACGCCGTCCTCGCCGGTCATGGAGCAGTCGAGCATGAGCGCCCGGTTGGCCTCGTGCGACCGCGACACGGCCAGCCCTAGCGCCTTGGCCCCGTGGTCGGTCAGTGCCACTGGGCAGAAGCAGCCCCAGGCCGAGAGCGACAGCGTCTGGTTGCCCGACTCCTCACCGCCGGGCGCCACGTTCTTCAGGAGCTCCTCCAGCGGCCTGGGCTCCGGCTCGGCCTCGTCGGGCCCCCCCAGGAAGACCTCTCCCTGCAGCACGCGGGGCGGGTGGACAATTGGGTATGTCTCAAAGCCCAGCGCCTGTTTGGCCGAGGCCAGCAGGCGGTGCGGCGGCAGGGATGCGTCCAGGCGGATCAGGCAGCCCGGCAGCAGCTGCTCCAGCGCCGCGCGCCACGCGTCGCTCTCAACGATCCTGGCGTACTGCTCCATGCGCGTGGTCACGTTGTCGCGCATCTCGTTGCTCCGCTTCACCCACCTCGTCACCTCTGGGGTCTCGTGCACCATCACGGGCTGGCCCTCCTCGTCCATCGCAGGATTGCCGTCGGCATCCACCTTTGGCACCAGCGGCTGGTGCTCGCCCGGCGTGCGATCGCCCAAGGAAAACAGCATGTTGCTCACGGGCTCCAGCTGCAGGCTGTGTGTGTGTGTGGGAGGGGGCGTGTGTGTTGGTGTGCACATGTGTGAGCGCATGCGTGCGTGCGCGCGTGCGTGCATGGTATGCATCCGCACCAGTGGTACTGCGCGTGCGTGCGGCGCCCGCGCGGAGCCTGCGTGTGTGCGTGTGCAGGGCGAGCGCGCACGCTGCTCTGTCGCACGGGCACCTTTCAAGTCTGTCCAGCGCCTCCTTGTCGGTCAACTCCAGCATGAGCACATAGTCGAGCTTCGGCAGTCCCGGCTGCAGCAGCAGGTCCGGCAGCAGCGGCGGCGGCAGCGATTCGAGCACGTAGCCCCTGAATTGCACGTCCTCGGCCCGCAGGCGCGCCGTGAGGAGGCGCCCGAGCAGGTCGCCCTCCACCGCCTTGCCCGCCATGAGCAGCGCCGCCGCCTCGCAGAACTCGGGCGCGGCCTCGAATTGCCGCTTCGGGAGGTGCAGCGTCGACCACCTTTTCAGCACCGTCTTTTGCTCTTCGCTCCACTTCTCAATCTGCTCCTCGTCCGGGCCCGGCGGCTGCTCTGCGCCGTCCTCCGCCGCCGCCGCCTCGCCGCCCTCGTCGTTGTAGGCGCCCTCCTCCGTGCTGGGCGCCGCGGGCTCGGGCGGCGCCTTGTTCTTCTCCGCGTCGATCTTCGCCTGCAGGCCCTCGTACTCCTGCTTCACGACGTAGGCCTCGACGCACTGCGCGAGGATCTGCGGCAGCCCGACGTGGACGGCGCCGAGCTCCGCCGCGAGCTTGCCCGCGAGGTGCGTTTTGCCGGCGCCGGGCTTTCCCGCGAGCAGGAAGCCGTGCGCCTTGCACGCGCCCACGCGCTGCTGCTGCTGGTACAGAAAGTCGTCGGCATCGTTCCACGGGTCCTGCTCATACTCGATCAGGTCGATCTCGTCCAGGTGCCCGCCCGAGCCCTCCGAGCCCACCTCGTCGTCGGGCTCCGGCTCCAGCGACATCGCGACCCGCGCGCTGCTGCGCGCCCCGCGCCCTCACGCAACGCTCGCCGGCTCTCGCCCCAGAGGCGATGCTGCTGCCGGGTGTCGCGTCTCGCAACCAACGGAAACGGCCAACGAACCGTGGGTCACGGGACAGGAACGTGACGTATTATACCAAACGGCTGAGTTATCAGGGCAGTGCGCCGGCCGGCACGCCGCCGGACGGGCGCTGCCGCGCCGCTCCCGCTCATGCCGGAGCCGGGCGCGGGCCGCCGCGTCGGCAGTGCGCGCCCGCGCGCGACGCGCCGACGGGGCGCGGCGCTCGTGGCCATCGTGCACGCGTGCCTCCAGTGCGTCCCGCCTGCCCTGACCCGCCACGCCGCGCCGCCCCCCGCGGCCGCGGGCGCGCGTCACGTTGGCGCCACGTCAGTCGCCGACTGTCCGCGCGGCGGGGGCCTCGCGGTCGCGGCGTGGGCGGCCATGGGGAACGGCAGCGCGGGCGCGCGCGCGTTCGGGGCGCGCGAGTACCTGACGGGCGTGGAGCTCGTGTGGAACACTGCGGACGCGCTCTTCCCCGAGTACCGCCACGCGGCGCTCCTCTATGGCGGGCGCGGGAGCGACGGCGCGGTGCGGGGCGACGCCTGGCTGGTGCCGATGCCGCGGGACGCCCGCGACGCTTCCCTGCTCACGCTCGCCAATGCCACGCGGATCGAGCCGCTCGGCGAGCAGGCGCCTGCCCGCTGGGGGCACAGCGCAGTGTGGACGGGGCGGGGCGCGGACAAGGCCGAGACCTGGCCCACCCCGCGGAGCTACGCGGGGCGGATAGAGGAGAACAGCGACCTCCTCTCCGCGCAAGGGCACCCCGTGCAAGACCTGCGGCACACCGTCTCCGGCAAGCTGCACGCCGGCTCGACCATCGCGCCGTGCGTTGGGGGGAACACGCGCCACAAGCACACGGGTCTGGACTGCGACTCGCGGCATGGCCGGGCTGGCGGCTGCAGCTGCGTGCGGCTAGACGTTCAGTCCCGCACCAACGGCGTGCTCGACAGCGATACGGTGGTCAATGAGTCCTCCGCGCCCCTGTTCCCGTCGGTGTGGAGCGGGCGGCGGCTAGAAATCATCGCCGGGCCCGGCCGCGGCTACGAGGGCTTCATCTCCTACAATTCCGACAACCACGTCTACAACCTGGCCCCAGCTCTCGACGTTCAGCTTGGCTTTGCCGAGGACACGGCGCACTTCGTGATCACAGAAGCGGAGGCGATGCAGACGCCCTCAGTGCCTCTTGACACAATGTGGGTCTTTGGCGGGCGCGACGGTGCATCCAATCTGACCAACGATGTGTACGCGCTCACCACCAGCATTGCTCCTCACCTCGACGGCATCACTGCAGCCTCCGCCGTCGACTATCAGTACTCGCCCACCGGATACGAGGACTTTACACGGTCCACAAATGGATGGTTCTACGAAAAGTCGCAGCTCGTAGACTTCGGATCGCCCCTGCGTCCGACGCCGGGCCCGCGCGGCCCTCGCATTGTGCAGAGCGGGCCGGCAGAAACGAGCGTGTGCGGCGAGTACGGCAGCATTCTCGGCGGCTACCAGCTGCTCGGGCCCGACACCGTCCTGTCCAAGACCTACATAACGTCGGCTGCCCACACCAGTGTGCAGATAAGTTTCGACTTCATCAAAATCGACTTTTGGAACGGAGAGCAGGTCCAGCTCTTTGTTGATGGCAGTCTGGTGTGGGCCCGCAGCTTCTCCTCAAACCCTGATGCAGCTGTTAGGGAGCCGCAAATCTGCGGGCGAGATGACCCCCCAGGATTCCGCGGTGAGACCTTGGTGCCGGTCAACGTCACTGTTCCGCACTCGGGCCCCAACATGAGCATATCCCTCCGTTTGCGCTACAACGACACTGCCCCCTCCGCTTCACCAGCAAATGCCAGCAATGTGAGCAGTAGCAACAGTCTCAACGCCAGCAATGCGAGCAGTTCCAGCACTTCGAGCGCGGGTCCAAGGTCTCTGGATTCTTGGTGGGGTCTTCGTCGGGTATACGTGCGAACGCTGCCGCAAGGCTTCGCGTGGCGCCGGGTCAAGGCCAAGCATGCGGGCGACGGGGTGCCTGCCCCCCGCGCGCATCACGCTGCAGCACAGTTCCGCGAGATGATGTTTGTCTTTGGGGGGAGCACTGCCCAGGTTGTGCCCACATTGAACAGCGAAGTGATGGTCTTCACCGACCACAGCGCTCTCAACGACACAAAACTCGGCGATCTGTGGGCGTTCAACACCACGTCTGAGACCTGGCACGCTCTCGAGCCTTCGATCGATGAACAAGCTCGTGATCGGTAGCCTCCCCCCCTTTCCCCGCCTCTCTGACCTTCCATACTTTCGGTAGATCCACACACGCACAGATACGACGCGCTGACACGCTCACTCTCCTGCGCAGAAACGGACACAACGCAACGGCACCGATTGCGCGCTCACACCACACGCTTGTGATGGGTCGCGGCGATGCGGTGTTTCTCTACGGCGGTCAGGCGCAGTCTGGTCTCTTCATCAGCGACGTGCACGTCCTGCAAGCGCGCGAGCTAAAGTGGGAGACCGCTATCACTCTCGGAAAGGGCCCCGGTGCACGCGCTGGGCATGCTGCCGTGACCTCGGCGGGGCGCATGTGGGTATACGGAGGCTACCGAATGGACATCATGAGCCGCAACGTCAAGCTGCAGGAGAGTGTCCACTACCTGGAGCTGAGTGATTTCACATGGCACGATGTGTCGGGACCTGCGCTGCCCGGCCCCGTGCGCTACGGGAGTGCGCTGGTGAATGCCCCAGCCAGCACGTTCGCCGTGCTGGGCGGCGCTACCTCGACGCCCCGCGCGGGACTCCCCGGGGTCTTTCCATCCGGTAGCCCCACGGCACCTGCCATGGATATATCCCTGCTCAGCGACGCCTACGTGGCGCAGCTGGCGTGTGCTCCGGCAGAGCCGCCGAAAGACCCCATGCTGCAGCACCGCGCGCAGCTGGTGTGCAACTCGATGGGCGAGATCGACTGGCTGCGCAACGAGACTGCCAAGCTGCAGCACAGCATGTCCGCAGAAATCTTTGATCTGGAAGAACGGCTCACCGCGGCGTATCTCGCTGCTGCTGTGCGGCGCGACCAGTATAGTACCGACAAGGAGTGGCTCGACCTTGAGGTTACGAAGTACACAGACCTGGTGGCAAATCTAGTGAAGGAGGGCAAAATTTACACCGACCAAATGTCCTCGCTGGCGCAGTCGCGGCGCAACAGGGTCGAAATGGAGATAAATTATGTCCTCTACTCGCAGAAGCTCGAGGGCCGCAAGTTGGCGCTGCACATGCAGGTCGACGAGACGAGGCAGCGGTATGAAAAGGCGCTCGAGCGCCTGGAGCTGCGAGAGGCCGTCATTACGCGCCGCAAGGCCGAGGGCGCGCTTTCAGCCGGCACGCAGCACTCGTGCGCTATCAACGCCCAAGACCGCGCGCAATGCTGGGGACTCAACGACATCCACCAGTCAGACCCCCCGCGCGATGTTGCGCTGCGAGGTATCACGGCCGGCGACCACCACTCTTGCGGAATCCGGGTGTCGGACTCGCGCATCGTGTGTTGGGGGACGAATTCGTTTGGCAAAAGCACGCCCCCAGCCGCGATTGCAAACAAGCCCTTCACGGAAATCAGCGCCGGGGGCGGACATGTGTGCGGGGTGCAGAAAAGCGGCGAGGTCTCGTGTTTTGGCGACAATCGCGAGGGGCAAACGATGGCTCCGGCTCTTGAGGTGGGCAATGCTGCCAACGGGCAGTTTGTCATGGTTTCCGCTGGGTACGCGCACACGTGCGCACTAAGGGCCCTGACGGCTGGGGACGTGGCACGGAGACAAGGCCGCATCGAGTGCTGGGGCAAGCACGCCGATGCGCGAACTAAGGCGCCCACTGGGACCTTCAAGTGGATCACGGCGGGGGGGAAGCACTCGTGCGCGATTGATCTGCAGGGGCGCGTGCACTGTTGGGGCAGCAATTCGCACTCGCAGATTGCTGCGCCTCGCTCTACCTTCTCTACCGTCACCGCCGGGCACCTGCACACGTGCGGGATCCGTTCCAATGGCGATGCCGAGTGTTGGGGATCAAACGTCTTTGGCCAGTCAAAGGTACCGAAGAAGCGGCGGTGGCAGGCCGTATCTGCCGGGTATGAACACACCTGCGGCGTTGACGCCCTTCGTCACCAAGTTGTCTGCTGGGGGAAAATGGTGCCCACGCCAGACGTGCCCACTTGCGCCCGGGTGTGGGTGCAGTGAGCTTCGTGATGCGTGACAATGGCGTGCCGCCACTTCGCTCCATTCGCCGTGCTTGTACCGAATGCTTGTATTAGTAAATGTTTGCGTGTCTTGGATGTCCAGTGGATGGCATTGTGTCACGCATAGAGACAAGATGCAATGGCGCATCTCCACAGCACTCTCTCCACGATACACACAAACACACACATACACACTCACAGCAACTCCACAGCCTTCTCTTCGCGGGGGGCATCTTTCGCCACAAACTTTGAATCATTTAATCCAGAACCTTTTAGCCAACCCCCGTTCAAGCCAAACGTCCAAGGAGCACAGTCATACAGCATGTGTAACAATACGCACAGTAGCTTTGCCGTGGTAGCTCCCCCTTACTACCCAAGTCGTGTTACGCACGCTCGCACAAACTGCCTATATTTACATATACCACTACCAGAGAAGCCATCCGAAAAATCGCGACCACCACCCGAAAATATAAGCTCCCGACCGTTCCCTTTGTCCAACAAGGCACAGTACGTTCAAGAAGAAAAAAGGCATAGCACGTTCAAAACACAAAATCATCTCTGAACAAAAAATAACTACACGAACTCACACGAACTCGAGGGTCACACCCTCCCGCCCAGGAGAGCACTCGCACACATACATGCATACAGGTCACGCGTGCATGTATGTGTGTATGCACATCGTGCATACACACATACTGCATACGTATGTAAACTGACTATCTATTAATAGTATACGTATGTAAACTGACGATCTATCAGTAGTAGTATGTATGTACATCGTGCATACACACATACTGCACACTGTATACGTATGTAAACTGACTATCTATTAATCTGCCTATCTAGGTGTGTGCACATACATAGGTAGATCTATCTATCTATATATGTATGTATGGGTATATATTTATGTGTGTACGAGTGTGTGCGGGTGGGCATGCACATGTGTGTGCATGCATATGTATAGGCGAACCACGAACTGCACTCAGCAGTCAGACATTCCCTCGCCGTCCGAACTCTGCCCACGTGTGCATGTGCGCACAATTACTATGCGCACGCGCACGCGCACGCGCACGCTTGCTCTGCCCAGATGTGCGCTGTATGTGTGTGCGTGCGCGCCCGTATGCGTACGCGCATGCGTACGCGCATGTGTACGCGCATGCGTACGTGCATGTGTACCTGCATGTGTACGTGCATGTGTAAGTGCATGTGTACGTATATGCGCATGTGCATATGTGCGTGCACTTGTGCGTACACGTGAATGCACGCAGGCTTACCGAGTCGGTACCATTGAAGGCAAAACGCGTCAGATTTTGCGGTCGGTATCGCTCTTCCCGGTCCGAGTCATCCTGTCGCATGCACATGTGGTGTGTGTAGTGTGTGCGTGCGTGTGTGGTGTGTGTGTGTGTGTGTGTGTGTGTGTGTGTGTGTGTGTGTGTGTGGCGTTTGGGCGTGCGCGGGCATACGAAGGCTCGCCCGCATGCAAGCGTTTGCGTGTTTTGTGTGGGGGGGGTTGTGTGCGGTGATGTGCGCGCGTGTATACCTCATCTGATAGATCGCCCCCATGCAAGGGTTTTTCAAACATGCCCCCAGACAACGAGTGATCGAAGTCCTGATAGCGAGGGAGGGAGGGAGTGGGGAGGGAAGGGGAGGAGGGGGAGGGGGGGAGAGA
>Ga0115006_10003444_pt1 | contig 10744 bp, 12 predicted proteins | sample ArcOceMetagenome_3_FD_88943 | JGI IMG/M metagenome (GOLD analysis project Ga0115006, IMG submission 88943) | Marine eukaryotic phytoplankton communities from Arctic Ocean - Arctic Ocean- Svalbard ARC20M Metagenome | ecosystem: Environmental > Aquatic > Marine > Oceanic | place: Arctic Ocean...
AGAGGGGGGGGGAGGGGGGGAGAGGAACCTGGGGGTTGGCAACGCGACGGCCGAGGTAGGCAGAGGTGAGCTGGTGCTGATGACAGCGTAGTTGCCGTTGGTGCACCCGCCGCTCGCGCTTGTATTCTTCGCGTCTGCGCTCCATCTGCTCTAACTCCTTCTTCACTGTGCGTAGCCTGCATGGGTGCATGCGACGGTTAAAGTCAAAGACACGGTCAAGGCCAGTCAATTTGTTTGGCGTTGTCATATTATACACACGCACACGCGCGCGCGCACACACACACACACACGCATGATATATCTAATGATATTATATACATACGCACACACACACATACACACACACATGATATCTATAAGATGCGCACAAGAGACAGCACACCACGCAGCATGCGCATTCCATGGACATCTAGCCGCATGGGGCGCGCAGCACATCTACCTTCTCACTCACTCACACACATCTTCCTACCCACTCACTCACTCACATCTTCCTACCCACTCACTCACACACATCTTCCTACCCACTCACTCAGACACATCTACCTACTCACTCACTCACACACATCTTCCTACCCACTCACTCACTCACATCTTCCTACTCACTCACTCAGACACATCTTCCTACCCACTCACTCAGACACATCTACCTACTCACTCACTCACTCACATCTTCCTACCCACTCACTCACTCACATCTTCCTACTCACTCACTCACTCACATCTTCCTACCCACTCACTCAGACACATCTACCTACTCACTCACGCAATCACTTGCTCACTCGCTAACTTTCTCTCGCACACCTGCAGCGGAGCGACTGTTGGCGCTCTATCAAGGCGCGACCCCTTTCACCAGTCCGTGCTGACACCTACACACACACAGATGGTTGATCAAAGGCAATGATTGCAAGACAACCTACCACCTACATATAGCCCCTTTAACCAGTCCGTGCTGACACCTGCCGCGTGCACGGCCAGTGTCGGTAGCAAGTACAGTGGAACACATGCTTTACATACACTACAGAGGAATGCATGCCTGAAATACACTACAGAGGAATGCATGCCCGAAATACACTACAGAGGAATGCATGCCCGAAATACACTACAGAGGAATGCACGCCTTAGATGCACCATGCGCAAGTCCTCACGTAGAGCGGCATGCACGCTTTAGATACACCATGCTAGATAGAGGAAGAGAAGCACAGCAGGCCTGCAAGCATGCGGCAAGCACACGTCATACATGCACACGCCCCACGCGTGAGGCTGCTCCGTTGCTGCTCCCTTTCCTCCCTTGCGCCTCAAGTAAAGACATTGATACGCCTTATTAAGAGAAGAGGGGGTGTATGGACAGGAGGGATTGGGACAGGTCTTGATCTAGGCACGCTGATGCCCCCTGGGGCTGCAAGGCACACACACACAGACACACAGACACAGACAGTGCGGAGGGCCCGGACTCGCTTGACAGCTTTTTTGTGCCTCTGCTCCAGGCCTGCTTCCTCCCTCTGCACGTATGCGTGTGCGTCGTGTGTGCGGCGGCACGCGGCAGCGGATGAGGCGTCAACGGCTTACAGGGGGTGCTTGATGTGCGAGCGCGATGCTTGCTGTTTGGTATGCGCGCGAGATGTTGGCCCACTTGCAAGTACTGCTTGCTGGATTTCACGCCTGCATGGCCAGCATGCACGGCAAGCAGATGCTGCATGAGCATGCACGCTCAATGTGCATGCACGCTCAACAATGTGCTAGCATGCTGAATGCGCGCGTACCACTCCCAGCTCTTCCTCTGCTCGCCGCCCTCTTACCCACCCTGCCACTGGCATGGACGCACCTGCAGCACAGCAATTTCGCGCACCAACTGCTCCCACTGATAACCGTCCTGCCACTCCTCCGCCACGCTGCCGTCGGGGCGGCGGGTCACGAGAATGCGGCCCAGGCGGGCCGACTCGCTCGTCAAGCGCTCCTCCTGCCAATGCTTGCCACTGGTGTCACCCCCAGATGCAAGGCAGTTTCAATGGCAAGGGCAAGCGTGCAGCGCTTGAGCAGGTGCGCGCACTCAGTGCACAGGGCAAGGAGGGCAGCGTCGGTGCACAGGCCAGCAAGCACGCAGGGGACCAGACCCCAAGTCGGCGTCCTGGGCTACGCACGCGGGTCGGACAAAACAACATGCGCAGGGCGTGCGCAGGCGAGGCCAGGCGAGGCAAATCAGGGATGAGACGCGAGCTGGCCAAAAGACCTGCGCGCGCTGCGCCTGCTGCTCCTGCTCCATGAGCGCCTTGGCGAGCATGGCGACGGAGCGCACGTACGACCTGCTCGCTTGCTCCGCACGCACGTGCGCTCCCAGCAGCCCGTACATCTCCTACAGGCCACATCCCGCAGCGGGTGTCAAACACCCCGCCCGCGGGCGCCAGCCACAACTGCAGAGCGAGAGGCAGTGGCGGCCGGGCGACGTACCTCCCGGAGGGCCAGGTTCTCCGATCGCGCGAGCCGCAGCTCCTCCCGCACTCGCTCCAGCTCGCCCTCGGACCCCATCGCGCCGTCTGCATCTCCCGCCCCCGCGAACGCCGCAGCTGCGCGCCCCCAACCGCTCCCGTCGGCCAGCTGGCTCCCCTCTGTGGCGGCGCAGCCGAGCGCGACGTGGACCCCGCGCGACGCCGAGTCCAGCGACGCAGAGGCGTCGCTCGTCACAGACGACCCGACGCATTGCATCTCCACGTCACACCCCCACTCGCTGCGCGCGACCTGCCGCGGTCGCGCATCGCCTGCGAGCTTGAGCACGGTCGGGAGGCGCTTGCCGCTGCGCGCCGGCGCGCCCGCCGCCCCCGCGCTGCCGCCCGCTGCGGACGCGTTTTGCGTGCTCCGTGCGCTGGGGACGGTGGGCACGCCCGCGGGCTGGCCTCGCGCAGGTCTCGCGCACGCCCGCACATCTGCGCCCGCGGTGGTGGACATGCCCCTCCATCCACCTGCCCCCAGGTCGGCGAGCACCCCCAGGATCATCACTGCACCTGCAGCGCCGCCACCCCGCCGCGGCATGATTCTTCCACGCCTTTTTCGAGTCAAAAAATTCAAATGGAAAAAAAAATATAGACAGACCACGAACTGTGCTGACGCATCCCGGTTTCCTGCAGGCGAGCCACGGCCGGCGCGGCGCGCCAGCCATGGGGGGGAATGAGGAAGCGAACGAGATCGCGCTGCTCGCGCTGCGACAGGTGGGATGCGATCTCCCAGAGGACTGCGCCATCGAGTCCCTCGACACGGACACGCTGGTGCGTCTCTCCCCGCCCCCCCCGCGCCGCGCTCCGCGCGCCGCGCGCCGCGCGCCGCGCGTAGCCCGGCTGCGCGCGTGCGCCTGCCAGCGCATGCGCGGCGCGGCTGAGCGGTCGCGCGGGCGCGGCGGCGCGCGGTTCCCGGACCACGCACTGCGCGCGGGTGTGGACACGGTCGGTCCGCGGCCATCGAGCGCCGTGGTCCGCCGCTGGGCCCTCCGCGGCTTCTCGGGTCGACACCGCGCAGCACCCGTGGGGCGGCGCGGGGCAGCAGGCGTGGGGAGAGTGACGCCTGGAGAGGGTTCGCCGAGCAGGTGCGGACAACGTCGCACTGCCTGCACGTGGTCGGGAACACGGAGATGGCCGAGTACGGCAAGGCGTCGCTTCCGGCGGACATGTCCTCCCGGTTCCGGGTGTGCACGGAGCTCGCGGAGGCGGTCAAGAAGCTCGGCTACCGCGAAGAGATCAGCTTCCACCTCTTCCTGTACCCCGCGGAAAAGTCGTCGCGCGAGCTCATCGCCTTCCTCCTGGACCGGCTCCCGCAGGCCATGCGCGGCGACGAGGGGGGCGGCGACATTGCGGGCGACAAGGCGATTGCCGTGCGCAACATCACCGCGGCGCTGTCCGCAGCGCGGTCGCGCATGCATGTGCTGCCGGTCTGCCGTCCCCGCACCCTGCGCGCCGCCGTTGACAAGCGCACGGGGTGGGCGTATCCCTCGGTGCCGCTGCGCTCGGTGCCGCTCGTCGTGCCGCCGGGCGAGGGCGCCAGCAGCGGCTACGCAGACGGCCAGGGGCTGCCCGCCGTAACGCAGCAGACATGGGGCCCCCACGGCCTGGCACCCTCGCTCTTCGAGGCCAATCTGCTGGCGCAGGAAAAGAAGAAGGAAATCAACCTCGACGCGTCCGCCGACGACCTCGCGCAGGCCAAGGTGGCGTTCGACAAAAACATCAAAGAGGCCCTGCGCTCAGCGAGCGGGAAGAGCAAAGGCAAGGCGCGCGACTCGCTCGCGTCACTCGCGTCCCTCCTCGAGGACTGGGCGGGCGCCAAGGGCCCGTCGCACAGCAGCCGCTTCGGCCGCGCCGCCGCCTTTGGGCAGGATCAGGATGACGGCCTCGTTGCCCTCGACTCTGAGCTCTCGCGTGAGGAGCGGCAGCGCATCGCTGAAGAGGAGCGCCTGGCGAGGCTGGCGCGCGAAGAGGAGGAGCGGCAGCAGATGCTGGCGGACATGCAGGAGGAGCTGAACAAGCTCAACGACCTGGCGGAGTCGCTGGCCGGCGACTACAATCTGCAGCTGCTGCGGCACCGACAAGTCGAGGCCGACGTCGAGGAGGAGACTGTCCGGACGGAGGAGAGGATACAGGAGTACAAGCTCAAGAAGAAGACGCTGGCGCTGCTGGCCAACCGCGACGAAAACGTGGCGCAGCTGCGCAGCGTGTCGGCAGAGACAGCCAAGCGCCTCTTGGAGCTCGGCACCGAGTGGGAGCGCGTACGCCTCCCCCTCGTCGAGGACCTGCGCAGCCGCAAGGCCGAGCTGCTGCGTAGAAAAGAGGGGATGCAGTGGAAGATTGCGCGGATCAAGGAGATGCGGGAGTCTATGGTCGCGCTAGCCGACGCCGTGCGGTCCAAGGACGAGCTCGCCAAGGCGTTGGGGAGCGAGTATGAAGGCCTCCCCAAGTCGGCGCTGCGCAGTTCGTACACACGCCGCCTGCAGGAGCTGTCGAAGAACATGCAGAAACAGAAGCGGGACATTGGCAACATCCTCAACGACACGCGCAACATCCAGGCTGACATCGCTACGTCGTGGGACACGATGAAGCGCAGGTCTCTTTTGCTACTTTTGTGGGCCTCTTTTGCTATTATTTCAGGCCTCGTTCACGCGTATTGTAGGCCTCTGTTGCTAGTGTGTTAGGTCTCTTTTGACGTGGGGCACGATGAAGCACGGCTACGCCTCGGCGGACGAGATGATCTTTCGCCATGCACGCCACACGGCGAATTTCAGCCCCCTTTTACTAGTATTGTAGGCCTCTTTTGCTTGTGTGTTAGGTCTCTTTTGACGGATACGCCTCTTGACGCCTATGCCTCTTGACAGCTACGCCTCGGTGGACGACATGATTTTTCGAGATGCACGCGACAAGGCGGACCCGGTCTCGAAGAAGTTGTACAAGCAGCTGGTCGCCACGCATGAGTGCTTCGCGTCGCTCAGTCGCGGCATGGAGAACACGGGAAGCCTTCAGGTCCTCGCCTCCCAGCCCTCTTACTCTTGACCTTCTTGGCCCCCTCGGCCCTCCTGGTAGCGCGCGTGGCCCTCTTGGCCGTTGTAACAGCCGTCCCCCGCACGCGCCGTTGCCTCGCAAGCTGGCCTGTCGCGATGTAGGCTACGTCACCCGGGGCTAGTCTTGTGCACCCATCTGCATGCCGAGCTTGTGCGTAACCGGCAATCTGCAACGTGAGCGCCGCCGCGCGCGCTCCTTGCCTGCCTTGCCGTACCATTGCTGCTTGCCCTTTAGCTATGACGAGCGCAGTGGTGCTTTCTGACATCTGGCATGTGCGTTGGTTCCTGCCGTGCGCATGCAGAGGGTTGGGGAGGGAGGGGCGTGGAAGGGGGGGGGGTGGGGAGAGAGAGAGGGAGTTTGTTGAAATTCAACAAAGTGGTTGTCGCATGCCTGCTGGCGCGCTGAAAAGTGGTGTGCTTGCTGCAGAATGAATGCCGAGAGCTGGAGCGGCGGCTGCAACAGGAAGGGCTGCGCGCAAACGTGCTCAACATGCAGCAGGTCATCAAAGACTTGGAGGAGATCAAGGCCGAAAACTACGCCTTGACCCAGCGTGCTGCGGAGCTCGGCAACCAGTGACATAAATGCCTTGTGTGAGTGTGAGTGACATGACCACATGGAGGCCCTGTGCGTCTGTCCTGGTCTTGCAGGGGCGTTCCCACCCTGTCACACACTCCTGTCTGCTCCACACCCGTTGGGCGGCTGTCTCGCCCGCGCCGCGTGCTTCAATAGATGTAACGGCGTCTGATAATAAAGGCGCCCAAGAAAGAGCTCGCTAGCGGCTTAGCCTCGTCCGTGTGATTCAGCGGTGTTCCCTACCACAATCGCCGCTTGACCCCCGCCTTATACGGGGAGCTGCTGCGACCCCCCCGGCAGCAACCCCGCCTTATACGGGAAGTTGCTGCGAAACCCCCCCCCCAGCAGCATTAAACATTCCGTGTACCCGCGTCAAGAGAGGGGATCTCAGCTTGGTAGCTGAGGGCCCACGTTTTGCAATTGACTTTTTATTTGAAAGAGTGGTAGTGAAACAGCGACATACGGGATGAGCACCCGCATGTTCAGCCTGTCGCGCACAGCACAGCTTGTTATGCGTCGCCTTCCCCATCAGGCCCAGGGGCTCCAGCCTCGGGATCTTCTTTGTGCAGATTAAAGGACTCCTGGACTTTTTTCTTTCCCTTCTTGTGATGATGCCTGTGGCCCATGGCAGGCAACGGTGTGACGACAGAGATAATGCCCGGCTCCACGTCTCCAATTCCAGCCGCCTCGCTGTCATCGACCTGGTCACCATAGATTGCATGTAAGATGGATCGTAATACATAAGATGGATTGCAATACACTCGGTGACGTTCTTTTCATCTGCACATGCCCCTAGGATCTCGTTCACGCCATTCACACAGCTGCGTAGCACTAGGTGAAGGATGCAAGTCTCAATCGGGCGCGGAGGCAGCACATATGATGAACTCTGACCATCACATTCAGAGTTCGCAATGCTGTCACGCACGCCACGAAGACACAGACACACCTGCTCGTATAGGATGGGCTGGCCTGTGACAATGTCTTTGCCAAGCACCTGCGTGCGCAATCGCCCTTGGTGCATCTGCATCGCCGCTTGCTGCGCTCGCGCATACCAGGGATTCAGCAGGCGCGAGGACACGGTGTGACGCCACGCGTTGCAATCTATATTGTATCACTCTCCGCATATCCTATCACTCTTCATTATAACGCATTACGCGTCTCCTCAGGAAAAATCTATCCTCTGGGATCGCATTGCAAGCGCGAATCCCAGAGGTAGATGCCGTGCGCATGTTGATACAGACAGCACGCCAGCCCAATTAGCAGAACGTCCGACTTTACCTTGCCGCGTTCATACGCTTTCTCGGCCTCGGCAGTCTGCTTGCGTTTTACGGGAGCGGCCGCAGAGTCTCCCGCAAAGTCGTAGAACCCGTCATCTGACTCTGACTCTGCTCCTGTGTACACGTATATGTGTGCGTGTTGTGAACATGAATCTCTCATAGAGATCTCGCCGCCGTACATATGTACACTGTCCTTCACTATCCAGCCCATCCCTCCTGCTGATTACCTGACGGCTCTGAGTCCATGCCATCGGGCCGCAAGCTCTCAATAGGCACTGCACAGAGGCACGCATATCAGCGGCAGAAAGAACACATGAGCTATCCTTTCAGAGTAGCAGTGGCAGAATATTCGTCGGACAAGAACGAAAGGGAGCATTTGAAGCCTGATTGTCCTGTTTAAAAACAGGACAACAAATTGGAAAGCAAGAAGCATGGGAGGATTGTGCAGTGTCGTACCCTTCTTCGTCACCTTGATCTTTTCTAGGTCGTCGTGTCTTAGTTTCGCATACCTGAAGTTGAGCGTAAGTGTAAGGAGGCGGGCATCACATTTCTGCACGAGAAGTAGCAAAGAACTGATTGGGTCGTTCTTTTTGCGTGTTCTTTCGACAGTACAACGCACACCATCCGGCGACAACACTTGCACATAATACACACAGCACACAGGTACCGCTCAGGAAGGCCGGGGGGCCTTGGTTGCCACAGTCTGCGGTATCTTGCGTGGAAGCATGCTATAATGCATGAAGCCTGACCATCGCTCATTTGTCAATACACCAACCAACAGGAATCGCAGGGAAAGAAGCGGCTCAGGTGTATCATTAGGAGTTCGGGTGTCTCGTGATCGCATAAGGTCAATACATGCATCCAGCAGAGACAGTGATGACTGGAGGGCAATCGCAAGCGTAACTGACCAAAAGAAAAGCGCCGCCAAAAGCAGCTAGATTGATTTCGTTCGTAGTCAATCTGAAAGGATACCGAAGTTGGAGGTCAAAGTTGTAAAAGTTGATTAGATTTCCCGTCTGCATGCTGGTCACTCGGTGACCCAGACCAACTCTCACCTGCGACAAGGGAACACAGTAAGCGTCAAACGCGCAAGACACTTTTGAGCGCTGGGCAGAATCCAATCCATACTAGATGTAAAAGTCGTGCTGTGCACTTGCATGCAGGTACGCATGTGCATGCGTATTCGCTGTGCATTTAAACGTGCATGTACACGAGCATAGGTAGTCATGCAAAACATCTGCGACACACACGCCCAAGTGAGGCAACGATCGAAGTACCGAGATAGGCAATTCGAGATTGGCACCCGCAAGATATGTGTTGCAACGTGGGACTGTACAAAGCACTGCTGTATTTGATTGCCACCTGCACCAGGAAACCGTCAGGGACCCGGAATAATCAATCGACCCAGCGAGAATTCGCTGTGTTAGTTGTTGCGTCTGCTGCAAGCGCCAATAGAAGATATCAACTGAATCCTTAGCGAAGCAGCAAGACATCCGTGGACCAGCAGCAGGGAAAGGGCAGGATGTGCGGGTGCGCGCCTTGCGCACCTTGTGAGTTTGCAGTCGGTGAACCCGACTGAAGCAGTCGGAGAATAGTCATAGACGCCGTAGTCGTCGCCCGAAATCAAGAGCACATTACCACCCAAAGCGGGACCATTGATAGCGGAGGCCGTCTTCACAGTTGGCGGGTTATATCCAAATGGGTCCTTGTAAACACCTGCCTGATACCCAACGGCCACTTCCAATGGCAACCGTCCGCCTACTCCTGGGCCTTCGCCCGCCCCGTTGGCAAGCACAGTGCATGAGACTGACGAGTCGGAGTACCATTGCGTCAAAGAGCAGGGCGTATCGCCAACTTTTGCTTTAGGGGGCAAGGGCATGACTTTGCTGTCTGCGAACTCAAACTTAGGAAATGCGCCGTAATTCGATCCCATGACAGTCAGCACAATGCCCCCAGAGGCTGGTACGAGGTTTGGCTCTATCTTATTGACTATGGGACTGTTGAATGTAAACTTCACATCGAGGTTTCTCGTCATCAGTTGGTTCCACGCTATGTCAATGCGAGGAACGTGCCCAAACGCAATGCCCATGATCATTGTGCACGTGATAGCTGTATCTGATGTCCAAGTCATGAGGGAGCAGCTAGATTCGCCGATCTGACCAGAATAATCATACTTCTCATTGTCGCCAAAGCTTTGGCCCTGCATTGTGATGTTAAAGCCTCCCGTCGGCGGACCGTTGGCGGGGTTCAGTCCCGTGATGATTGGTGCTTCATAAGAAAATGCTTCTGTCAAATATCCCCGCAGACGGTCAACAGTGACGACAACGCTTCTACACAAGCCCTGCCCACTGACCTGGGGATGCGTGTCATATTCCCGGTCACACGTAGTTTGCGACCGGCCGTCGGAGCATGTGTCGCAGGCAATGCTTCTGCACATCGCGGGGGTCGCGGCGCCGTCAATTCCGCGACAGGGCGGAGGAGGCAATCCTCGCGGTGCGCCGCACTTGATCACCGAGTCTGACACCCAAAACGTTTCGATGCACGCGGTGCCCCCCATGCGTGCCTGAGGCTGTGTGTCCCACGCGCCGAAGTCTTTGCCAAGTATAGTCACGTTTAGACCGCTATTAGCGGCCAGGTTAGTTGGCTTCACCTTATACATTGTCGGCTGTTCGTAATTGAAAGATTTGGCTGCCTCAGAATTGAGGTCCCGTACAAAGACGTTGTAGCTCCGGAAGACTGTGAGCTCCACGACGCGCAAATCCCCCGTCCCTGGCGCTACTGTGCAAGATAAGGCAGTGTCTGATGTCCACCTGATGGCTGCGCACGCGGTCCGAAACACGGTTGACATGTCGTATGTCGCTTGCAAGGATGCTTGGTGGCTGACAACGGACGAGCTGTCGGGCTCGCCAGGGGCGCTGCATCGTGAAGCATTGCAACGCAAGAGGCTCTCGTCAAACGAGCACCACGTGCGGTTGCACGCGAAGGTCCCGAAGTCTTGGCCATTCAGCATGTAGTTTTTGCCTCCCGTGGCCGGACTAGAGCCTCGAGTGAGGGAAGACACGGTCGGAACGTCAAAGGAAAACAGGCGCTCCTTCATATCTAGTGACTCGCCTTCCTTGTCGTTGATCGCAACCATTACGAAGTGGCCTGCACCAATGCCCGGAGAGAGGCGGCAGGCCAAGCTCGAGTCTGACATCCACCGCAACGTGACGCACTCCGTGCCAGACACTCTGGCTCCATACGTACCCCTTTTGTTGCAGCACCCGAGTCTGGCACAGGTGCTACAGCCCCCCAGGGGACGTGGAGAAATGTCACACAAGTAGGCTGTCGAAAAGATCTTGTGCTTGTGAAAGTAAGGTTGGG
>Ga0115006_10003445_pt1 | contig 10742 bp, 12 predicted proteins | sample ArcOceMetagenome_3_FD_88943 | JGI IMG/M metagenome (GOLD analysis project Ga0115006, IMG submission 88943) | Marine eukaryotic phytoplankton communities from Arctic Ocean - Arctic Ocean- Svalbard ARC20M Metagenome | ecosystem: Environmental > Aquatic > Marine > Oceanic | place: Arctic Ocean...
GATGAGGAGGGGGGTGGTTAGGATGGTGCGGAGGGGGGGGGGGGTGGTGGTGAGGGGGGGGGGGGAGAAGAGGACGGGGTGGAGGCGCAGTCGCGGAGTAGCGAGGGGAGGGGTCCCATGTACTGGTAGGGGAGGGCAAGGAGCGATGCGGCGAGTGGAAGGTTGTAAGTTGTGTGTTGGCGTGCGGATGTTGCTTTTGCTGGTGCCAAATGCTCACCTGTCCCTTTCCAACCCCAAGTTCCCCCATAACGTTAACATGCCTCGCCAGACTCGGTATCCCCTGCCCCCCTTCGTTCCTCGGGCTCACGAGTGCGACGAGTAAGTCGATCGCGAGTAGCCTTATCTCGTGTGGCGTTGTGGAGGTTGCGGGGACGGAGGATGTGGTGGAGGGGTTGAGGGGGGGGGGGCGGATTAGATCGACTATCTCACGGCAGAGGTCGGGTTGGGCTTGGAAGTAACCGGCGAGGACGTCCATTGAGGGGTGCACGTAGAGGGCGCTGAGGAGGGATAGAAGTCTGGGTGGTGAGGAGCGGAGCGCGAAAAGGGTTAGTATAAGGGATGGGATTATTGCGTTCGTTACGGAGGAGGAACGTCTGGTATGGAAGTGCAAGCTCTTGCAGTTCTCTCCGTCAAACTCGTTGCTGTGAGCTTGTCGCTTCGCTCCTCACTCCGCCTCACCTAGTCCTCACAGCCTCCTGCCTCTGTTTCTGCGTCGCAAAGTTCTTCGCCAGTCTAACCCTCGCCAAGAGCGCGAACCTCTTCTCCAGCGGTACCTTGTACTTATCAACGCACATCCTGAATACCTCGGAGGTCGTCATGTTCTTAATGGACAAGGGGGGGAGGTTGATTTTAACCAGAGTTGAGGAGCGGGTTGTGGGGGTTGTAGAGGTGTGGTAGAAATTAAACTGGAGGCTGCCGGCATCTGAGGGGAGGGTGTGCTGGAGGCTGTCGGGGGTGTTTACGGTGGCGTACAATCCGAGGTTGTTAGTCTGCGGGGCGAGGAGCGAAGCGACGAGCAGAAAGATTGTTAGTTATGTATATATATATATAAATTTATATATATATATGCAGAACGTTGCTTTTGCTGTCGCTTCGCTCCAGCCTTACCTTGCTGCCCCATCCCCTAGCCATTGCCATGAGTTTCTCCCCCGCAGTAGCCGAGTTGTGTAGGTCCGTGTTATGCTGCTGGTTCTCCGGGAACTGCTGGCGGTGGAGGAGGGGGGGGGAGGCGAGCATCGCGAGGGAGGAGAGGGAGAGGGAGGCCACGCTGTCGGAGGTGCAGGCGAGGAGGAGGACGAGGTGCTGGATGGAGTTGTAGATGTACTTGTTAACGCTGTGCCTGAGTAACTCCGCTGTGAAGCCTAGTATGTCCTCCAGGCACTCTATCGTCTGCGATGAGCAGAGCGAGGAGCGGAGCGAGGAACGGAAGGTTGTTAGTTATGTAGGAAGGTGGTATGTCGCTTTTGCTGTCACTTCGCTCCAGCCGTCCTTCGCTCCTCGTCCGATCTCACCTCCTCCTCGCTCAGTTCGCTAGGAGGTGGAGGGGGGGTCGAGGCCGTTGTTGGGGTGGAGGTCTTGGGGATTAGGAGGAGGGAGGGGGAGGAGGCTATTAGGGAATCCAAGGAGGAATCTATAACGTCCAGGGCGGGGGTCCAGTCGCAAAGGTCGGCAAGAGACTGCGAGGTGCGAGGTAAAGGATGGGGAGGAGGAGCGAAGCAACGAGTGGAAAATTGTTAGTCATGGGGTTTGGAGGTAAGTTTTGATCGAATGGAAGGTAATTTACGTATATTTGTGTGTTTATGGGTCGTATTTATATATCTTTTGCTGTGTGTTGGCGATATGGGGTGATAGAGGTCCAGGGGGGGATAAATTTAACTTACATCGAACGACCACTTCATTTGGAGTCTACATATTGTACTAATCTCCTTTATACTCTTAGCTGAGCTTATTTGTTTAATGTAATCAGACATGATTATTGAATCATTCTCCATGACAGAGAATGGTAGATTACTGCCTTTGCAGGGTGCCATATTTAATAATCCAGAGACGGGAGAGCTGAAAAGAGGAGTGTAGAAATATCCTTATAGAGACAATACAGGGATATAAATTGGTATATGATGCCAACTATATGATAGTTAGCACTATTATCAACCTAACACGAATGTCAGACTATTAGGGGCTTTAGAATTGACAATTTGGGCTCCAAAATGACAAAGTTGGAGGGAGTGCCCAATAATTGTAAATTGAAAAGTCCTTTGCCCAACGATTTTGTGTATGTAAATATTTTTCCGACGTTAATGTGAAGAGTGGGAGGTAACGATGCAAAATAAAGACGTACTGGGGTTCTTTAAAAGGAGATTGGTAGTTATAACCCTTTTATTTTATACTAAAAACGTAAAGCTCTCAAAAATATAAAACGCAATCGTTTATCTGTATATCTGACCAGCCGTTAACAAAGTTTCGCATTTTATTGATATATTCTAGAGTACAAATTGATACTTCACTAAAACATCTGCTTTAGGTTCCTTCCTACCAGTGGTGCCAACAATTAAATCACCAATGGCTAAATCCAAACGTACCTCTGCTGCTTCCTCTTCCGGTAAGTGTATTATACCTATGTGTTACCCATGTTTACGCAATTAAAAGAGTGATATGTGATGGTGGAGGTGGTAAATTCTCTCAACTTAACTCGACGGCAATCGGGACATCACGACAAATGTCCTAAAATTTGGGGACCCTTCATCCCCCCCCCCCTTCTAAATATTAATCCCCCCCTTTCCCCCCCCCCCCCCAGGCTCCCCCGCCTGGAAGCGCACCAAGTCCGAGAAGGATTCTGCTGGTTGGAAGGCCCTCTCCACGGGCCCCATCAAGCACGCTGCCGTGAAGCAGCCCCCCCTGGCTATGCAGACCGTGCTCGAGCACGTAGGTAACACTCCCCTCGTCCGTTGCGCCAAGCTCGAGAAGGCTTACGGCCTCACCTGCGAGATCTACGCGAAGTGCGAGTTCTTCAACGCTGGAGGATCTGTCAAGGATAGGATTGGAAAGAAGATGGTTGAGGATGCGGAGAAGAGCGGAAGGATCAAGCCCGGTGACACGCTCATCGAGCCTACGTCCGGAAACACAGGCATCGGTCTTGCCCTTGCGGCCGCCATCAAGGGTTACAAGTGCATCATATGCCTCCCCGAGAAGATGTCCAACGAGAAGGTGTATGTCCTCAAGGCCCTCGGGGCCGAGATCATCCGTACCCCCACCGAGGCCGCCTACGACGCCCCCGACTCCCACATCTCCGTCGCCAAGCGCCTCAACGACGAGATCCCTAACTCCCACATCCTCGACCAGTACGGGAACCCCTCCAACCCCCTAGCGCACTACGACGGTACCGCGGAGGAGATCCTTTTCCAGACCGGAAATCAGGTCGACATGCTTGTCGCTGGGGCTGGAACCGGAGGTACCATCAGTGGTATCGCCAAGAAGCTCAAGGAGAAGCTCGGTGATTCCTGCCACGTCGTAGGCGTCGACCCCGTGGGATCCATCCTCGCCATCCCCGACTCGCTCAACGACTATAAGAGACTCGAGAGCTATGCCGTCGAGGGAATTGGATACGACTTCATCCCAGACGTGCTTGACCGTGAGCTCGTAGACACGTGGGTCAAAAGTGACGACAAGGAGAGGTGAGTGCGGACGAATAGCGATGCGACGGCTGGAGCGAAGGACGGCTGGAGTGAAGCGAAAGCGAAAGCGAAAGCGAAAGCGAAAGCGAAAGCAAAAGCAAAAGCGAAAGCAAAAGACCATCTAACCACTTAACTTACACCACCTCCTCCACTCGCCGCAGTCTCGTCACCATGAGGCAGATGATCAGGGAGGAGGGACTCCTTTGCGGTGGAAGCTGCGGCGCTGCAATGTCCCAGGCCCTCAAGGAGGCCAAGAAGCTCAACGCGGGACAGAAGTGCGTCGTGGTGCTCCCCGACAGTGTCAGGAACTACATGACCAAGGCGTTATCCGACGACTGGATGCTCGACAACGGATTCGCCGATAACGAAATCGTCAAGGAGAAGCAGTTCGAGCAGTGGTGGGCCAACAAGAAGGTCTCTGATATTGAGGTCAAGGTGAGAATTGACAAGGAGCGAAGGACGGTAGACGGCTGGAGACGAAGCGACAGCAAAAGCATAGCCTATCAGAACTTTTCAGCTCATCGCTACTCTCCTTGCCCCCGCACACATCGCCCACCCACATAAATAACAACCTTCCGCTCGTCGCTTCGCTCATCACAGACCCCCCTTACCATCTCCGACGACCTAACCATCCGCGGAGCCATCGGACTCCTCAAGGATGAGGGTTTCGACATGGTCCCCGTCGTCAACGCGAGCGGAGACGTTACTGGCGTCGTCACTGAGGGTAACATGACCGCCAAGGTGAGATTGGGCGAGCAGGAAGGACGCGAGGAGCGGTGGGCGGCTTGAACGAAGCGACAGCAAAATCAACTTAACGCCTACTCGCATAACTAACGATCTTTCACTCGTCGCTTCGCTCATCGCAGCTCCTCTCTGGACGGGCCCAGGCTAGCGACCCCGTGTCCAAGGTCCTCTACAAGTCCTTCAAGAAGGTCACCATGACCGACAGCCTCGGTATGCTCGCCGGAATCTTCGACCACGAGCCCTTCGCGCTCGTCACCACAGAACAGCGCCTTTACTCCTCAGGACCTGACGGTGGAAAGTCAGTCAAGACTAAGTCTGTGGTCAGTGGCATTGTCAGCAGAATCGACCTTCTTGATTTTATCGCCGCTGAGAACAAGTAAACTTTCGTTCTTGGGACGAGGGAGGATAGACGTGGGGTGGAGAGAAAGGGTTGATGGTAATACTTCAAGATGTCGGCTGAAATGTTGGCGGACTCTAGGACTGATGAGCACTTAAATCGTTTCCATCGTTTTCCTATATTAAAAGGTTGTAATATTATTTTGAGACGGTGGCGGTCATTCTTTCCAGGCTGGCAATGAATCTTACCCCAATCCAATCCATCCCAACCCCCTTCATAGTAAGTTGATTTGACGGTATTCCACAATTTTTTAGGCTGCTGTTACGTCAATTTATCACCATCTCCCCATTAATATAATCAATATTTCCCAATTTACCCAATTTACCCAATCCTCACCCGCCCTTCCCCGCAGTTGGTAATCAATATACAGCTCCTATACAATGTCTCTATCATTAAAGGTAGAAAATTTACCAAAGAACTCACTTGCATACACTAATGCTATATATTTAACACCACAAGCAGTAGGAGCATTAAAAAATAGTAGGGATGGTTCAGCGGCGCCAACTCCAGAGGCAACTAACTCTGAAGCTCCCTTATTACTCCAAGTTGGTTACCATGTGTTCTTAGCGCTTCCACATAAGTCCGTGTCGGACGGTTGCTTCGCTCTGAACGGTCTTCAGAGACGCTGTGCTTCCCTCACTCTAAACCAGACTGTTACGGTTTCCGCCTTCCAACCGACAGCGCAGGAGGCGGCTGCGTCCCTCACGCTCACCGTTGATCTGCTCACCAAGGCGAAGCCGGCTTCGCCCATCGAGATCAACACCGAGGAGCTTGCGGAGCGTTTCAAGGAGGTGAGATTGGACGAGGAGCGAAGCGACAGCAAAAGCATTACACCGCCTTCCTACATAACTGACAACCTTCTACACGTCGCTTCGCTCCTCACTGCCGCTCGATCCTCCCCGCACGCTCATCGCAGACTTACATGGACCATGTATTCTCCCAGGGCCAGGTCATAGCCATGGACTTCGAGGGTTCCAAGCTGGAGGTCGTCGTCACGATGATCGAAGAGCTCGAGGAGGGAGGGAAGGAGGGGCAGGCCATGAACAAGCTGGGACAGGTCCTGACACCCACAAGCGTAATGTTCGCAAAGAAGGTGAGGCGGAGCGAGGCGCGAATCGACGAGCTAAAAACGAAGTCTCTAGTGACGAAAACCGCGCACCCTCGTATTTTCGTACAAGACACACCTCCTCTGTAACCACTGTAATAATTCTCATCCCTCATCCCAACCCCTTTCGCGATTCGCTTCGCTCACCGCAGGGGGGGGCGAGCCTCTCCCTAACTGGCAACGCTCAGTCCGGCGGTGGGGGCGGTACGATCTTCAACAAGCAGTTTGACTTTGTTTCCCTTGGAATCGGAGGGCTGGACGAGCAGTTCAACACCATCTTTCGCAGAGGTGAGATCGAACGAGGAGCGAAGCGACGAGTTGCCAAAATTAGCGTTTGGAACGAAAGTCGCACGGGCTCCTACTTTTGTACAAGACGCGCCTCCTCCGTAACCATGGCAATAATTCTTATCCCTCATCCTAACCCTTTTCGCGATTCGCTTCGCTCGTCGCAGCTTTCGCGTCCCGCATCTGGCCGAGCCACGTCGTTAAGAGCATGGGCATCAACCACTGCAGGGGAATGCTCCTTTACGGTCCACCCGGTTGCGGTAAAACTCTGATTGCCAGGCAGATTGGTAAGGCCTTGAACTCTCACCCCCCCAAGATCGTCAACGGTCCCGAAATCCTCGACAAATACGTCGGAGGGAGTGAGGAAAAGATTCGAGCTCTGTTCGCTGACGCCGAGAAGGAGCAGGGAGCCCAGGGGGACGCTAGCCAACTCCACATCATCATCCTCGACGAGATGGATGCCATATGCAAGAAGAGAGGGTCGGGGAGCGCGGGGGGGACGGGTGTTGGGGACTCGGTTGTTAACCAGCTGCTCAGTAAGATCGACGGTGTTGACGCGCTGAACAACATTCTGCTGATCGGAATGACCAACAGGAAGGACATGATTGATGACGCTTTGTTGAGACCGGGGAGGTGAGATTGGACGAGGAGCGAAGGACAGCTGACTGGAGTTAAGCGACAGCTAGTGCTATGTTCTAACATCTCTCTCCCTCACTTCGCTTGCAACCCCTTGCTCGTCGCTTCGCTCCTCGCAGGTTGGAGCTCCACGTTGAGATTGGACTCCCTGACCTGAAAGGCAGGAATCAGATTTTGCAAATCCACACAACCCCAATGAGGGAGGCTGGCAGATGCGCCCCTGAGGTCATTGCGAAGCTCCCCATTGTCGCAGAGAAGAGCAAGAATTTCAGCGGCGCTGAGATCGAGGGTTTGGTGAGGTCGGCCTCGAGTTTCGCTCTCAGCAGGGCGATCGATCCCAAGGATTTGAGCAAGAGCCCGGATCTGTCTGCGCTCCAGATTGTTTATGAGGACTTCACTCGTGCCCTGGACGAGGTAGAGCCCAAGTTCGGTGCCAAGACAGCCGACATGGAGGCTTACTTCAGGGGTGGAATCGTGAACTACGGGGAGCCTTTCGACATGCTCTGCGGCACGATTGGGAGGGTCATAGAGCAGATGAAGACCAGTGTCAAGACACCTCTACTGTCACTTCTCATGGAGGGGGAGACGGAGACTGGGAAGACTGCCCTCGCTACCTACCTTGCCCACACTTCGGAGGTTCCGTTCGTAAGGGTGATCAGCGCCGACACAATGATCGGAATGAGCGAGGCTGGAAAGGCGCTGGAGATACAGGTGAGGCGGAGCGATGAGCGAAGGACGGGAGGATCGTAGCGACGACCGTATTCTGCATAGCGCAATAACTAACGACCCTTTGCTCGTCGCTTCGCTACTCGCAGAGGCATTTCTTGGAGGCCTACAAGTCTCCTCTGAGTCTCATTGTGATCGACGACCTCGAGAGGCTCATCGAGTACATCAGGGTCGGACCTAGATTTAGCAACTACGTGCTCCAGGCCTTGCTTGTGCTGCTCAAGAAGCCTCCCCCTGAGGATAAGAGGCTGCTCGTTATAGCCACGACCTCCATCCCCCTTCTCTTAGAGGACCTCGGGCTCACTCAGTCGTTCAGCTTGTCGCAGCACGTTCCCATGCTCGAGCCGGGAGAGGGAGGGATCGCCAAGGTTCTCAAGGAGAGTGGGGTCAAGGAAGGGGATATCGATAGCATCGCCAAGGCCATCACCAAGCCCATAGGTATCAAGAGACTCCTCATGATCGTGGAGATGGCGAGATGCAACAGCGAGGAGGGGGGGGATGAGGATATCAACCTCAGCGTTTTCATGGAATGCTTGCACACGGTGGGATATTGAGGGGAGGGAATGAAGGGAGGGAGAATAAAGGCGCTTTGTTTTGCGGGAAGAATAGTTGCGATTATTTCGTTATGAATCAATCGCCATGACATCTCTGTCAACTTTTCGCTCGACTGAGGGGCGAGAGCGAAGCGAGTGTGGGTGAGGAGCTGAAGGATGGTTGGAGCGAAGCGGGATGGCTGGAGCGAAGCAACAACAGCATATCGCCCACCCACATGACCAACAACCTTCCACGCTTCAGCTGAACCCAGTGTTTCACCATATGGCAATTTTCAGGGTTTACACTCCAATAAAGATTATGTACTTGAACCTCAAGGAGAAGCCGAGTGGAAGGAGCCTGCAGCCGCAGTGAATGTTATAGGGTCAGTTTTCTCGTGCGTGGGATTGCACCTTCAAGTAACCCCTCGTGCTAGCCCATGTCCTGCACGGGATCCACTGGGATTCATCCTATAGATCTCGTCATTTCGGGTAGTGATATCTATAAAACGGTCATATACCCCTTTATTTATCCAACATCCACGACGAGACACGGGGACGGAACAGTCACCACTATGCACCTCCCTCGGGTTTTTTTTACATCGACACATTATGAAACGTTTGTCGGAATAATAATGATAGCGGGCTCTGGCGCTGTCTGGAAATTCGAATTCTTCGCGAATTCGAGTAACGAGCCGATGTGGGTAATCGACACCCCTGCTGGTACCCTGACAGTAGCAATCTTCCCCCACCGCCTCCTCGAACAAGGGTGAGGGTTCACGCACAGGGGGGAGGGAACGGGTGGACATGTCTGGATGGTGTTCATCGTCCCTAGGTTTGGAAAGACCCCTGCTGCGGTCGCGAAGCTCGTCATGACGATGGTGGACAAGAATCTAGGGGGAAAGCTCGAGGCCGCGGAGATAACACCGATAACCGCCAAAGACTAAGCAGACTCAATGGCGGACGTGAGGATGTGGGGGCCGTCGAATAAGGAGAAGGCTAGCAAAAGGTGAGAACTGACGGTGTAGACGAATTTGGGTTGGGGACAACGTCTGGCAACCTCCCCGCAAGCATCGAAATCCCTGCACGCTCAATATACTAACCTCGTTCCGTTCCCCCCCCCCTCTTCTCAGATCGCCAATCCTACTTCCGTGCCGCCGTTGCGACAACCGCCTCTTTGCAACGTCGTCAGTGGGAATTCACCAATTGAGGAATCACAAACAAGGAGTTACCGGCGCGTCAACTCCCTTCCCCTGTGTAGTTCCATAGGATTTCTTTTAGATGTACGCGCTGCACCGTTAGGTGGCGTTTCATGTGAGGGGAGAGGGCGGTGGATCTCGTTTATTGAAGACTTACGGAATGGAGGGGTATATAAACCGCGGGAGAGTGCGTGGGGAGGAGAACAGTGCGACCCCGGAGGATTATGAGGAATCATGGGTAGTAAGTAGTTAAGGGGATTTGTATTTTATTGTTATGGACGGAGAGTTCGTGTACCACAACCCTCACACCGGCGAGAAGCTCATCGCGGAGCGTATTCACGGAGCGTAAACAACCAAATTTGTACAGTAAAAGTGCGCCTTTATATTGTTTTTTTTGTAATGAAATGAACTTGTCTCTTCACGGTAAGCGCCTGACTCCGTCACCACACATTGAACACACTATTCGTACACATATACCCTCAATTGAACCCCATGGTGGGCTGCAGTACGATAACGGTGCATATAACTAAATGTTGACTCAGTCTTACCTCATAGGCATCACTTGGACTAAGAAAACGCTCAAAATAGTTAAAAAGGAGCATCTCAACTTTGGAGAAAAAGTTTGCTCATCCTGAGTCACCACTCAAACGCCCTCAGAAGCACAAAACGCAACGAAGAAATTTGCTCCTGTTCGAAGAAATTCTTCGTCTGCTTGTCAGCGCGACAAAATTCTGCGTATAGAGTTCTTGTTTTTGAATTCAACAATGATCCATCGCTCGGTGATGCAAGGGTTAGCAGTGCTCTTCTTCTTCTTAGCTTTGCCCCTAATTTCCTCGTTCAGCCCCTCTCGTTCTGCAACCTGGCAGTCAAATTATAGGTACCATTCAATAAAACCTTCAAGGATAACCAGCTTTGTCTCTCCTCCCACACCCCTTCCCTCCCTATCCTTTGAAGTGTCACATGATGATCCCTCGATAAAAAGGATAGTTGAGAATGCGAGGTCTGCTATCGAATACGTCAACGCCGAGGCTTCGAGGATCAAGAAGGCCAACGCTGTTTGGGATGAAGGGCTGCAGGAGGCTGGGTATGAAACCACTTCTCGTCCCCCAACGCGATCCCCTCCCCATCCGAACCGCGTTCACGCCAATTCTTATGTGGATCTTGGTTTGGTTACTACCGTTGGGTTTGATTATGATTACACCATCGTCCAGTACAACGATGCCCTCCTGGCGCTGATCTTCGACATTGCCAAGAAGGTGAGGCCAAACGAGGAGCGAAACGACGAGCTAACAACGCAATGTCTAGCAACGATGACCCCACACACGCCTACTTACGCACAACCCCCCCCCCCCCCCCCCACCCCCCCCAACCCCTAGGTCACCGGCCCCCTCCCCCCCGGGGGGGGGGCCACCCTAAGGGCCCCCCCCCCCCCCCCCCTAGAGGTGTGAA
>Ga0115006_10003447_pt1 | contig 10740 bp, 8 predicted proteins | sample ArcOceMetagenome_3_FD_88943 | JGI IMG/M metagenome (GOLD analysis project Ga0115006, IMG submission 88943) | Marine eukaryotic phytoplankton communities from Arctic Ocean - Arctic Ocean- Svalbard ARC20M Metagenome | ecosystem: Environmental > Aquatic > Marine > Oceanic | place: Arctic Ocean...
AACGCCCACAGTCAGCCCTTCGGATGGGCCAACGATAACAACCAGCTCGAGTCCGTCCAGCTCTGTGCCATCGACGAAAACACCCACAGTCAGCCCTTCGGATCGGCCAACGATAACAACCAGCTCGAGTCCGTCCAGCTCTGTGCCATCGACGAAAACACCCACAGTCAGCCCCTCGGGTGGGCCAACGGTAACAACCAGCTCGAGTCCGCCCACTGCTTTGCCATTTTTGCCCACCTTGACGCCTACCGCGGATCCTACTTTGGCACCGACGCCATCGAAAACGCCCACAGTCAGTCCCTCGGAGGGGGGAATTGTAACAATCAGCACCAGTTCTTCGTCAATTTTGACCACCTCGACGCCTACCGCGGAACCAACTTCGACACCGACGCCCCTACCAAGCAACTTCCCGACAGATAAACCCACCGGGCCTACTTCGACACCGACGGCCCCGCCGAGCAACTCTCCGACGGACAAACCCACCCCAAGGCCAACACACAAGCCAGTGGAGATACTCCCCGACTCAGTGGATCCGCACAAACCACCAAAGGGATACTTCAATTACAACCCGAACTCGCCATTTGGTCCTCACAAATGGAACGATATCAATGCTGTTCAGACAGCAGAGTACAAGTATTGGGCTGAGTTTGCCGACAGAATCAATCCGCCGATGGAAAATAATTATTGTGACTGGCAGAAAGGTAATAATGCCAACAAGCAATCGCCCTTGGACGTCGTCGACACTGGTGCCGAATGTTTGGAATACCATGAAATTCGTACCAAACCAGGCGACTTTTTACTCACTGACCCCGAGGTAAAGCTGGAGATTCATCCCAACAAAATGCGTATCGTTTGGCCAAGACGGATCAATAATAGAGAAGAGCCCGACACTCCAAGTGCGGATATTCCCAAGGGTTGGGGAGATTTCATCGATGCTACTCATACGGACCTTATTATCCCCGCCGAGCACACCCTGGATGGCAAGCGTTACCAGGGCGAGTGGAGGACTTTTCATATGCACCCGGGTGGAAAGGGAACGGCCGTTGTTACAACGTTGATCGACGCAAGCCCGGATAACGACAAAAATCCTGCATTCCAGAAAGCCCTCAAGGCTTGGGAGGAGCGTTTTGACTATAATCGCTACCAGTGTCTATTCAGTCGAGGGAGGAGGGCAGCTGAGGAGCTCGATAACGATGTTATCCATGATGATAACAACATGGATGCCAAAAGCTCCTCACCTCTTTCGTTTGATGCATATCGGCAACAACGGCGGATGCAGGAAGGAGATAGCTTTGCATTTGAGCCTCTTTATGATCACGGCGACATAACTGATCCCTTAACGTCGAAGGGCCGCTTCGATCCATACCACGAAAGGTTGGTACCGAGTGTTTGGTTCTACGGATACTTTGGAAGCTTGACAGAGCCCCCATGCTATCCTATTGCGACGTGGAGGATAATAGATACGCCCATGAAAATATCAGAAAAGCAACACATCCATATGAAGCGCTTGTTGTTTGAGCATATGGACGAGAATTGTGTCTACACCTCCAATCACTACGAAGAGAGCGTGGCGAGGCCGATTCAGAAAAATGTGAAACGAGATATTCATAGGTGTACGTGCAAGGATTTCACCAGCGATGCCCATAGGAAGGCAACTGGCGAGTATGTGTGTGGCAAATTTCCGGTGTTGCCCTCAAATGTGCCCGACGATGGCCAATTGTAAAAATGCGAGGGAATTATATCTCGTGCAAGCTACAGCTATAGTAAGTCAAGGCCACATGCCATGTACTAAAATAAATGCTTATAATAGGAAAGAGAATGCTGGACATCCCGCTCAAATCACACAACCATCCCGCAACAACGAATGTCCAGAATGTTATCCATGATGAGTTCCACGGTGGATCCGATCGCACTAGCCAAATCCTCCTGATCGGCCAGGGAGAGGTCGGCAAACTTTGCTACAAGCTCGCCGTCGATCACGCCTTTCGTCCGATCATTGCTCCGGCATCCGCCTCTTCTGGCGCTGCGCCGATAAAGTCGCCAGGCTCTATAGCTCAAGGCGCAGTTGCTATCAAGTGCGTTGCTCATGACACTCTGTAGGGCAGTGAGGCGCCAGTATGCCTGCTCGCTAAGAGGAACCAATGAGGCAAGGCCTCCATCGGTGCTGCCAAAGTGGACAGCAAATCTCTGGTCGTCGTCGATACGTCCAAAGAGAGGGTCCTGTTGCTTCAAAGCCGCCAACGTACTCGTTGGTGTGGCGGAATTGACCAGAAGACTGGATCTACAGAAATGACTTTGGAGTGCAGTGGTCTGTGTGCCGAGGTGGAAGTCGGCGCGGCAAACAAGCTTATTTCCACCCCTTGCGGCGACGTCATTCGGTGCATACTGCAAGAATTGAAGATTTTCCCTATCGTCGTGACAGACAAAAGACATGGCGCCGCCTCGGCTCATTAGGCCAACAGCGTAGAGGACAACCGGCTCATAATCCTTGGCAAGAAGTGTTAAGCTCTTGTCGGACTCTCGCCAAACGAGGAAATGGAGAGAATCGTATCTGTGGATAACGTGGAAGCCAAGTAGAGAAGGAGATATGTAATGCCAGACTGGAGTGAGGAATGAAAAGCAATTGGGTAGGCCCAGTACTAGTAGCGCAACCTCTTTACGAACTCAAAACTCACGCATCGCTGAGCAGGAAGAATGTCTTGAACAGACTGATGCGCTGCACCTGCATGTTGACGTGGAAGAAGCCAACCTGCAGTAGCTTTGCGCCGGTCCATTGCTCTATGGTGATCTCTGCACCAGCACCGACAACGAGGCGATTTTTTCCTTCCGACGTAAGACAGCTGAGACTCGTGACGGGTCCTAGCGCGATATCTTTATCGTAGATAAAAGTCATTTCGGCTTGTGGCTCCCCCCTTTCTATTTCTTCATCAGTATTCCTAGAGACATTGAAGAGGAGGATGCGGCCCTTTGCCTGTACATCTTCTCCGTCATTATCGATGATGCCGGTTCCCACGACAATAAAGAGATCATTATCGAAATTGTCTTGATCGCTTGCAGGGGAGGTTCTGGTCTCAGGGACGAGCTAAATGTAGGCAGCAATAAAGTTTAAATGGAGGCAGCAATAAAGTAGGGGATGTGATTGCAGTTCACAAGGCAGCAGCAGAGCAAAATACGTGTGAGCGAAGCGCATGGAAAAGAAAAAATATGCAACGAGAGCAGAACAAGTAAATGATACAACAAGGACGGGGATCGGGTCCAGAACTTACCTCACTGAGTGACATAACCTCCATTGATGCACCGTGTTCAATCTCCTTTAGCTGATACGAATCGATTACATTCCAGCCGGATGCAGCATCAACGAGCCAAACTTCAAATACTCTCTTTGGAAGCGGCGGAGCCCTGCCGAGCGTTGTGTCAACCTCAAAGTAGTTATCCCTTTCGATCTCTTCCACCCATTCTTGCTCCACGTCGAAGCCGCCAAGATCGGCTTCGACTTGGCGAAGAGTCTTCTCCTTCGCTTTTTCATCCTTGATTTTCTGTCTCTCCTCCGGACCGAGACCGTCATCATCCAGAAGACCTTGATCAACCTCGATTTCCCTGGATATGAGGAGTGCATAAAGAGGCCGGGCAGCCGAGGAGACAGAGGCATCGTCAATGAATTGGACCTGACGAACTGTCACGCCAAATGGGACTTTTTGGATGCAAAGTCCGCCCCCGGGAAACAGCCCAAGCGGCGCAAAAATATCGGAGAGGCTGCAAAAAGACAAAGAAGGAGAGAAATACCAGTATGAGTGGCATGGGACAGGGGGCAAGGAAAATTTTCATCAACTGACCGTAGCCATGCAGCACACAATTTACTATACTCACCCATCGAATACAGTAATCCTCTGGCTGCCAACTTGGCCAATGCGTTCATGAATTGTGAGGAATCCATTGCTTTGTGCACTATCCTTTTCTGGGACGCTGATGTCACCGCAAAAACCAGCCACGGGCACGTCTTTGCCTCCCGCTGGCGCAACGTGCCGGGCTCGGTGCTGAACGACTGCTGGCGCTCCCCTCTCTGATACGACCCAGAAGGGTCGGAAAGTTCCGGCGAAGAGACCGGACTGGCTCGAGATGGATGTGAAACGATTCAGACGATTCGGGCGGTATCGTCGAGTCTCTTCGGAAGAGGGAGTGGCAATAATTTTCCGACGTCGGAGCTTCAAATTATGGCGGGCCTGGTCCTTGCTGGGCCGGCCAACCATTCCAGTTGGGATGCGTGTAAAATCGATTGCAGTGCCACGGTCAGATGCCGCATATAGATGGATATCGCCCAGGTCATTTTCTACTAAAAGACAAAGCGATCGCATTGGGCCGAGAACGTCTCCAGACACAGAAGTAGAATTCGACTCTGAAGAAAAGGACGGCCCAGCAAAGAAGAATCGCATCTCAGTGGTCTGAGTTGTGTGCATCCGAGGTGTTCGTGGGGGCTCGAGAACTCCCTGAGCAAGCACGGGAGAGCCCAGACCACATCCAGATGAGCGCCAAACGAGCGACGAATCGTCGAGGCCACTGGCAACATCAATTTTGGCAACATCATGTATCTCGAGCGACCCGGACTGGCGACAGATGGCAAGGAAGGTCGTCGGCGGACCTTCTCTTTCGGTCGATCCACCCATCGGATTGATCCGTGTCGGGGCAAAGATTCTGGGCGATTCGTTATCTCCAGCTCCAGCAGCAGGATTGCTGCTTTCGGCACGACCCTTGGAGTCGACGCCAATGGTAGACCCGTAAAGTTCATAGTCGTCGGCATCAAAATCATTGGAAGAGAGGCCCGCGCCGTAGGATTCGCTTGGCTTATGATCATTGTCACTGCTACTGGCCTCAGATGTCTTGCCGTCCGCGCTTGAAGCCACGGGGTTTCCTTTGAACAGATTGCTTGACGCCTCAAAGATGTCAAGGGACACAATCGAATTCGAAGCGTAATGCTTTTCGACTTTATCGTCTTCCTCTTCTTCATCATCAGTTGATTTCATTGCATCTCTCTCCTCCGTTGTTCCATCAAGAGTGACGGACGAAAGATAAAATTCGCCATCCTTTCTCAAAACAATCAGCGAACCAAAGCCATTGGCCCACACGAGGCCAAGATCGAGCTGTGAATCGCCGCCCTCGAGACTTTGCTTGGCAAATGGAGTCGAAGACATCAGCTGAATTGAATCGCCAGATGTTGATTGAGACGTCGAAGGAGAATGGATCTCCATGGTTTCCACGAGGCTGACCGTGCCGGACGTAGACATAGAGAGAAGGACAACAAAGTAGCGCTCTCCTGACGCTACAAGAAGGGCAATATAGTGGTCGTGGGCAGCCTTGACGGGGCTCCATTCGGTTGCTTGAAGTAACTTCGTCGACTTGAGAATCGAGACTACCGTCGCATCGTCCCCGGTGATCAACGTACTGACATCGGCGTCGTCGATTTCCATCGGCTGTGTTTCACCGGTGAGTTCGTCCATATCGACTTCAACGAAGCCCATAGAGTCGTCCGGGGCTGAAGGTTGATCGTTGTCATCATCTTCTTCTCTCTTGACCTTGGCCATTTGCGCTGCCTCGCTCTCCCGCTCCGCCTTCTCGAGTGCAGCGACAAGACGATCTTGTAGCACTTTTTTGAGACCGCCGGTGTCCAAATTCCGCTTTTGCAATTCGTCGCGAAGATCACCGACCTTCATATTCTTGGCAGATTCAATAGAGAGGGTATCTAGAGCCGGTGTGTTGCTTATCTCGGTGGATACTGGCGTAGATTCTAGCTTCTGGGTGCCTTCGGGCTTGGTCATACGCATGACAACAGTTCCGCCCGCTTCCTTCCCAAAAAGTACCAATCCGCAGCCCTTTAAGCTAAAGACTGTCGAAACGTCACGGCAATCAGCTTCCGTTACCATTGTGCCACTTCCGCCATTTTCTGACGACGAGGCATTCATGCCAGGAACAGTTAGCACTGCAAGCCCACCGCTGGTACCCCATCCACAGGGATGAACAGACGTCGATGAGGCGCCTCTCCCACCGGCGCCCGGTGTGCTTGTTGGCCCGATGGTACCAGCACCAAGAGGCCCGACACCAGTGAGGGAATCGATGGCCCGAGGAGTAGGGGAGTCGAAGACAGATAGCGAATCAATAGCAGGACGGCCACCCGCCGCCAATGTAGACAGTGTTGCGGAATTTTTTGTCGCATCGTCATCTTTGGCAATTACTGCAACGCTTCCACCACCCCATCCTTCCAGCTCACCCTCCTCTGGTGGGGCATACAAGGCCTCTTCTTCCATTCGATAGGCATCTTCGTCATCAGTGACCGCGGCGACATCGTTGGTCGATGCGCTGGCTTCGTCCTTGACCGCCCCTCGCTTCTGGTCAGGACCACCACCCTCGTTTTGGTCACCTTGACCTCGCTTGCGCTTTCCACCTGCTCCAGCCTCTTCATCATCGCTGTCGACGTCAGGTTCAATGAGCGTCACCCGTTCTCTCATACCGTAGAAAAGCAAAGTTGAGTCGCCCAATCTAGATCCGGCAAACAAAACGCCGAGCTTTGTTCCATCTTGACCCTTACTCTCCTTCTCTTCGCTCTCAATGCCTCCCATTTTGGTAGCAAGGTCGCCAAAAGCGCTTTTGCCAAGCCCCCCGCCACCAAGCGTCGCAAGAGGAAGTGCCGAAAGAGAGGACACCATGCCGATGCCACCGAGACGGCAATTCATAGGGCTCAGACTGAGGGATTGCGCAACTCGCCCACTTCCAGCCGCATATCCTGCTCCACGATGAACCTCAAGAGAATAGACGGTACCATCTCGCGAGCAGAGGGCGGCAACATCGTCCGAAACGAACGATATGCGGCACCCATCCAACGCGAACGAAAGGAGGGGAAGAGGGGATGGGTTGGCAGCCACAATGGCCTTCGAAGAGGCCGACGAAGGTGTCGGGGCGGCGGCCGACTTGTCCACCTTGGGAGACACTAGACTCGCGGGACAAGTTGCTCTGGCAAAGCCATTGCTCGCGACGCCGCATCGCATCCTGCCCCCACCATCGACGTAGATGATTTCGTTGGCTCCCACCACGAGGACGCCGTCCACCGGGTGGGCGATCAGCTGAGCGGAATCGGCAGGCAGCGCATCGCAAAGACTCCAAAGGACCACCGAACGGCGCTGGGTGACGGAAACCGATATGGCCGTCAAGGTCAGCGGATGGCGCGTTCCGCCGGAATTGGAGGGGGTTGCCAGGCGGCCCGACCACGCCCGCCCACCGAGCCTTTTTCGCAGCAGTGAGTAGTGATGGGTTGAGCGACGATTTCGATGTGAGAGACAACCACGTACATGATTTGGAAGTGCACGATGAACAAAAGATGTTAACAGCCAAGCATCCCCACACTCACCTGTTGGGATTGGAATGGAGCAGGAGCAGCACGGGCTCCGTGTAGCCCCTCAGGTACTGACAGTCGAGGATGTCGCCGAAGCCATGGCTGATCTTGGGAGCGTTGGTGAGGCTCGCCGCCCCGTGGCGCTTCCCAGCACCTTTCGAAGAGCCGGCGGCCGCCGCCGCGCCGCCGCCCGACGACGTCGGTTCGGGATTGAGCGCCGCGGACAGAGCGGAGAGGGGGAGGATGTACGGTTCCGTGGCGGTGCGCCACCACCCTGTGGCGGCCTTGGTGACGCCGTCCCCCAAATCTGCCGAGGAAGCAGAAGGGGCGGAGGAGGGGGAACGGGACGACCTCGTCAGATCGAACGCCGCGACCGCCACGCCACCTCCCAATATCACCGCGGCGGTTGTGGTGGGCGTCGTCATGGACGTGGACGCCATGGCGTCGCTGGCAGCAGCATTGCCAGTAGTAGTATTGCCCGGCGATCCGCTGCCCCCGACGCAGCACACCAGGTCCATCTCGGTGGGCCCCCGCCCTCCGTGGCAGGCATCGAGGAGGGCCGGGGTCAGGTCGACGATGGACGATGCCGTGAGTATGCCCGACCAGCCGCTGGCGCTGCCTCCGTCATCACCCGCAGACAGAACCGTCGGGGGATACACGACGCTGAGCCGAGGCTCCCCGGCGAATCCGAGCAGGAGGGCGTCGTACCTGGGCCCGCCGGCTCCTCCACCGCCGTTGTTGCTGTTGCTGTCGCCACCGGTGCCATCCTCCCCGGCACCGCCCACGATGACGTCGAGGCTGACGACGCTGCCGGCCAGATCGTCGTACGTGCTGGCCAGGATGAGCCGGCCGGTGGCGGGGTCCAGGGAGTAGATGCGCAGGGCGGTGGAGTGGGCCGTCACGAGGTTGGGCAGGACGTGCTGCTGATTATTGTTATTTGTACCACCAGCAGTAGCACCCGCATCGTCGCCACCACCACCACCACCACCAGCAGCGCCGGGACGGGGCACCGTCAGGTACGCCCACGCCGACAGCTCGGCGCCGAGGGGGGCGAAGGTCGGGACGTACGCCGGGTGGACCGGCCGGGAGGCGGTGCTGCTGCTCTTGGATTTGGACATGCCTTATGCAATGTTGTGCTTTGTTTCTGGTATTGCCAGATACGATCCGCTACAAACGCCAAGGCCTCCGGGGGTCGACGCCAATAAGCAAGGCGGCGTTCGAACAACCTCCAAGGTCCAGCAGAGGCAGGGGAGCGGATATCTTACCGCGTTTGTTGTTGCAATGTGGCAGCATGGCGGTTGCGCGCTCTTCCGGACGAAGGTAAGACGACGAAAGCCCAGCCAAAACTAAACGCCAACACTGCCAACACATTGCAACATCTTGTGCCTGAAAAAGATACGGCGAATAGCACTTGGCAAGAGCAAGTCGTACCTTGCTCGCAAGCTAGGCAATACAGTAGCCATATCCATCCATCTCGCCATGGGGAAGACAAACGACAGCAGTGACGCTGCCCCTGCTCCTCCCACCGGCGTGGCGGCAGCCTCTCACACGACCAGCGCCGAAGATCAGGCAAACGTGGCGGCGCTCAAGGCGAGGCTCGAGGGGACCAGCACTGCAACCTCAGCCGAGAATGATGCTGCCGACGCACCGTACGATCAAATCCCACAAGTGGAGATTGACCCCGGCGCACACAAGTACGTGCTCATATCGGCCCACACCCCAACGGACCCGCCGAAGAAGCTGCACTTCGTCGTGTCCAAGAGCGGCGCCAAATATCACGCCAACGCGGCCGAACCCTTCGTGCACCGATTGGAGGAGGCGGGATACCGCGATATCCGCGTCACGGGCGGGGGACGGATCAATCATCAGCCCGACACACGCATCGTCAGCATTTTTGGACACAGCTACGGCTTTGGCTTGGCAGATCACAAACTATCGAAGCAGATTGTGGAAGAGGACGGGCGGTTCGTCGGCTTCTCCGTGGATTGGTCCAACGAGGGATACTGATCGAATATATGCAGTCCAATAACATGTATATTATTGATCTACTTGATTTAGAGCAGTGATGCGCTCTTGTATCTGCTCCATCCGATTTGATAAGGTCTCCTCATCATCCGAAGCGAATGCTCGTCGCAATATGTCATAAGTTTGCCGAGACGGCCGTAATCTGACATCGCCACCCTCCCATCGGCTCAGCATGTCAGTGAGCAAATCGTTTACTCTATCTGACGAATTGGCATGTCCACTATTGATCCAGGCTTTCATGACTGATGTATACGTGATGTAGTCAGGTTTTCTTCGTTCGTTTCCGGTCGTCTCATATAGACCCCACTGTTCCTCAAGCAATCGATTCGCTCGTTCTCCTGCTTGCTTCTCCATGGAGTTGGCCCACGCATTGATAACCGATGTGTACTGCAAGTCCAAGAGCGAATAAATTTAAATTGAATGAAGTTAGTTGCAAAGTAAGTACAATATCACATTCAAAACACAGCAACAAATATCCGCCCCGCAAGCTCACCGTCCTGCAATCAGGAGCAAGGCCGTTGTCTCCATTTTTGTGAGCGGCCTTCATGCTTTCCAAACATTCTTCCGCCTTTTCTGCCGCTCCATCTTGCAAACTTCTCGCAAGACATTTGATGACGGTATTGTAGGTAACATCATCAGGCTTCAATGCATTGTTTCCCGCTTGGTAAAGACCTTCCAGCTTCTCTAATAATAATAAGGCTTTCGTACCACCAACATCTTTAGATTCCGAGTGAGCCCAACAATTGATGAGGGTATTATATGTTCTCAAATTAGGCCTTGAAGCAGCATTCTCCTCCCGCCCCATTTGGCGCACAATTTCCTCAGCTTTGATGGAATTCTCTGGTGATTGATTCTTTGATAAAGTTTTGAGGAGGGAATTGTAGAGCACTGTATCGGGCACCAAATCTTCATCAGTTACGTCGCCGGTGAAACGACGCAACCCCTCTAATTCTCCTAGCAATACGCACGCCTTTTCAGCTGCTGCGGGAGTGAACCGTTTCGACAGAGCATTGATGACTGTCGAGAATATAATGCGATTGGGCTTGGCAGCATTGTGTCCCGATCTGAAGTCAGCAATTTGTCTCTGAAGCAGCTCACCGGCTCGGCGTATAGACCCACTTCCCTTCTTGCGCGCCGATGCATGGGCACGAATGGCAGCACCATATGACAATGCGTCGGGGCGCACTTCTTTGTCGCCAGCCTCGTATAAGTCCTGCATGCGATCAAGAATGACCTCCGCCCTCTCTCCCAACCATTTTTCTCGACTTCGGCTGATTGCGGCCAATGCCAAGTTATAAGTGACTAAATTCGGTTTGATTTCAGCGTTGCCCCGGTGA
>Ga0115006_10003448_pt1 | contig 10740 bp, 7 predicted proteins | sample ArcOceMetagenome_3_FD_88943 | JGI IMG/M metagenome (GOLD analysis project Ga0115006, IMG submission 88943) | Marine eukaryotic phytoplankton communities from Arctic Ocean - Arctic Ocean- Svalbard ARC20M Metagenome | ecosystem: Environmental > Aquatic > Marine > Oceanic | place: Arctic Ocean...
CGCGAGCGCGGCGGCGGGGGCCGCGGGCGCGCCGGCTGCGGCAGACCGTTTGCTCATTGCCGCCTGCTGGACCCCTCAAGCACGCGGGCGGCGCGGCTGCGGCAAGCCCGGCCTCCTCCCGGAGTCCTCCGATCGAGTACCAAAATTTGGATGCTGCAACCGCTCGAGGACCAAAATTGGTCCTTGCAACCGCTCGAGACCACTCAGCGCCTTGGTCCCGCGGAGGCTTGTGCGTTGAGTTGCGCCCAACCGCGCGGTTGGTGAAACCCCAGGACCAAATGGCGGGGGTCTGCTCCGTGCTCCTGGTGCCGCTGCTCATCGCGGATACTGTGCGCGCGCTCAGCAGCGGTGCGCCTGCGTTTATCACGTCCCCTGCCTGTCGCGGACCGGCGAGCGCACGCGGAAAGGGACTGTCGCGGCCCCGCGCTACGCCAGACGAGCTCAACGACCGCCTGGGCGACTTTCCGGCCTACAACAACGTGAGCGCGCCCCCCGGCGGGGCCTCCCCGCTCATCCTTGCCTCTGAGCTCGCGCGCCCTGGCACGATTCGCTTTCGCCGCTGCCCCCCCGCACTTGCCGGTTGGGCGAGCGTGCTTGCGAGAGCTGGGATTTGTGTGAATACGTGCCGCCGACACAGGCAGGAGGAGACGACCCCGGCGGCGGCACCCCGGCGCTCCGAAAATCGAGCAGGAGCAGCAACGAGTATGCATACGCCGAGTTTGACGGCGTGTGGTCGCGGCAGTCGCTGTCTTCATTCGGATCTCAAGACATGACTCCGGTAAGCCTGCCCTTTTCCCGCGGAGTCGTGGGGAGGCCGCGGCCCCGCGGCGCGCGCGTCGCGGAGGGTCTTTGACGCGGACGTCGCGGCGGGCCCGCACCCCGCGACGCGCGTGCCGCGGTGGGGAAAGTGAAGTCACGTGCGGGCCCCACCACCACGCCCCTGGGCGCAAATGTTTCACTTGGTCTGCCTGGGTCTGGTGCGTGTCACGCGCGGCGCGTGACAGTAACGCGCGGCGCGTGACAGTCACGCGCGGCGCACAGGGGCGTGGTGGTGGGGCCCGCACAGCGGGGGTCAAACGCGCAAGCGCGTTTGCGCGACTACCCGCCGCGACGGCCGCGTCGCAGGGCCCCTCTCCTTCACACTGTCACAATCTGAGCTTTAAAGTATTTTTGAATACTCGACTGCGGCAAGCCTGCCCCTTTTCCAACCCTGCACGTCTCTGAGGCCACAGGCACATGTGCGGGCTGACACGTGTCGGCGCAAGTTGCAAGCGCGCTTGCGCGCTTGACCAACCCCGCGCCGCACAGGGACCGTTGACGCTCCACACAAAAAAATTGACGCGCGTGACATGTCACGCGTGACATTTTTTTTCAGGAGCTCAAGGGGCGGATTTACAACGTGATGTTGACCTCCTTCGACGAGCTGCGACCAGACCTTCGCCAGGAGCCTGGGCAAGTGGAAAAGATGCTTGATCTGCTCTGGAGCAGAGGGCCAACAGCAGGCACGCAGATGACTCAGAAAATCGCTAAAACCCTGGCCCGAGCGCGACCGCCTGCATTGATGGAAATGCGAGCTCCTGCTGACAAACCCGGGGCCCCGGGTTTGTCCTGGCCCCCGAGCATAAGGGAATGCGAGCCCTGACATCCTGCCCGCCGCTCTAGCAGGAAAGCAGAGCGACTCTCTGAAGCGACTGGTCGAGCTCACGTGCTCGGTTGAGGTGCTCCCCGCTCCCGCGTGCTCTCTTTGGCCACGAACTGGGCGCGGGGGATAGTGGCTTCTCTACATCTCCTAGACCTGGGAACCAGGATTGTCATTGATAAGGCCCTAGAAGCAAAACTTGTAATCACCGATGCGGGGTTGGTCAAACGCGCAAGCGCGTTTGCGCAGCGTGGTAGCGTAGCCGGTACTTGCTGACAGGCACTGACCCCCCACAGTCTGAGTCTTGTAGTCTCAGTCTTGTGCGCGTGTTCGTGACAGTTCGTGTTTGCGTGCGCCCGCGCGTGCCATCGTGTGTGTGCGCGCACACACACACATTCGCACACACAAGCAGGCTGCGCAACTGATAGAGGTAAAGATAAGGGCACACAACGCAGGCTCTGACGCGCGAGCGTGTGTGTGTCTGTGTGTCTGTGTAAGGGCACACAACGCAGGCTCTGACGCGCGAGTGTGTGTGTGTGTCTGTGTGTCTGTGTGTCTGTGTCTGTGTCTGTCTGTGTGTCTGTGTCTGTGTGTTTGTGTGCACGGGCATTGAGATGCGCAGCTGATAGAGGAACAGATACGGGCTCGAAAAGCAAGACGGGCCGCAGCGGCGCAAGGCTCTCAGACTGAGACCAAGGACGCTGACGCCTTGGATGATGAGGAGGACAGGCTGGATACTGTTGCTCTCCAGAACGCGCGGGCGCGTGTTTTGGTCTACGCAAAGGATGGCTACATGTACGACCCCTCGAAGCTAGCCTTTTACACCAGTTTCCTCTTTGGCTTTGTCCCCTAGCTGCTTGGGCCGGCGCTCAAGAAGATGGCTTACTCCACATTTTGAAGTATTTTGAAGTTACTCTGCGGTCCGCGGAACGCCGATGACAGCAGCCTGCGGGGCCGGGCCGGCGCGCGCTCTCTCTCCGTCGCGTGTCGCGGTGGGGCGCGCGCTTGTCGCGGCGGGGCGTGAGCGTGTTGCGACGGGGCGCGCGCGTGTCGCGGCGGGCTTCATGTTCACATTTACATTTACTATTCACAGGACATAAACACGTTCACGTGAACCAAACACGGCTCCGTCTCCGTGGACTCTCTTTCCGACCCTCTTTCTGTCAAGTTGCCAAGAAACGCGTGTCTGAGCAAGCCTCGCCTGTCCCCACCACGTAACCCACGGGCTAACAAAAGCTCTTGCCGGCGGTCAGGCAATCCGCAATTCAAGTATTACCGGACCGGACCGATGGCCGGTCCGCAGTTGATGGCCGTACATCAAGACCGTGGCCACCACGGTTTGGGGCGAGCTGCGACAGTTCTGTCGCGGTAGAGGGCCTCTGATACAAGCGTGAGACTCCGCTGTACAGGCCTCCCCCACCCGCGCTCATTGTACGTGCACGAGCCTTCCTCTCACTGTCTGAAAGCAGCGCTTGGCGTTCCCGGTGCCGTACCCCTTCCTTGTCCCCGCCTGTCTGTTTCAACCCTGTCGCCTCACTCCAAGAGTCCTCCGATCTTCTTTGTGCACTCGAAGCCCTTTGCTCGTCAACTGGGGAGCCCGGGGCAAATGTGCTGCGTAGACCTCTCACCGAAGGTGAGGGTGAGCCGCGAAGAGCTGGCGAGCACGTGTTCGCAACCCCAACAGTCGCGGTGGACCGGTGCGGAAAAATGCCAGATGCGGTGGCGGGCCGCTCGCTGATGCCCTGGCGCTTGGACGACAATTGCTGGATTTCTCGCTGTAGCTTACCGACTTCACTTAAATAGCTCTTTTCAAGCGCCCGAACGAGTGCCTGTTGCAAGAAAAGTCACGACACAAAAATGTCAATGTCTAGGAGGCGCTCCCGCCACTGACAGTGAATCGACACAAACAAACTTTGCTAGCTAACTCACTTTTCCCCGCCGTGGCGACAACCCGTGGCTGCGCAGCCCCTCTCTCTCTCACACACACTCTCTCTCACACACACTCTCTCCCACTGAAACAATCTGAGGTTTAAGCCTTTTTGAAGACTCTACCTGCTTGTAACGGAGTTCTTCCTCATCGTTTCGATCGTTGTCGAGGACCAACGGCGTTTGCACCCCGCTGGGCGCTGCGGTAGTAGCTCCACTGTGCGGCGCAGTCGTTGCAGCACTGGCCACGGCAGTGGCTGGTATGGCGGCTGGCGAAGGCAGCCCGCGCGAAAGCAAACGATTCCGGGCATTTTGTGGGGCGCTCTGGGCGCGTACCTGCGCAGCAGCACGTCAGAAAACATAGGCACAAATGCTCAACGCGAGTCCTCCAAAACACGCCGCGTGAGTGTAGTTGTTCGTAGAACTTTTTCGCGTGACACGCGTGAGTGTAGTTGTTCTACGAACAACTCCACTCATGCAGGAGTAAGGGCCGGAGTCCTTTGTCAGCACGTTGCATCGCACCAACGCATGAATTACCCGCGGTTGATTGACAACCCCAGCCGAAATTTCCATGGGTCCCGATTCACTTGCAAGCAGATGGGCATTGAATTCGTTCGACATGTCGCGCATCCGCTTTCGCAGCTCTGCCGCCTCACTTTCTTTCGCGGTTACCGCAGCTTCCAGCTCTTGCAGCCTTGCAGCGTAGGGCTGCGGCGACGGTTGTCTCCAACTCTCTGGCAGCGCTGCTTCCCGCATTGAGGATGGCGGAGGGCGAGACGACGCACTTTGAGGTCTGAAAGGCAATGCGCTCCCTGGTCTCCGTGACCCACCATGGGCGCTAGACCTGCCCAGATCCCGATCTTGTATCACGGATCTCATATGCGTGCACTAGAATGTACTCAAAAGGGAGAGCCGGAAAAAGAGGCGGCAACACTGGGGACCAAGGAAGTCGAGGGAAGCGAGCTTGTGTCAGTACACACAAGAGGAGAGGGCACGCCGGAAGACAGACTCACGACCCCCTCAGGACGCATCAGAGAAGCAGCAGATCACTGCTGGCCACGCGTGGCCAGCAGCAGCTCCCAACATGCCACGCGTGGCCCGCACCATCTCTCACGCGTGGCCCGCACCAGATCTCTGCTGGCCACGCGTGGCCAGCAGACAGTTCCTGCTGGCCACGCGTGGCCACCACCAGAGTTCCTGCTGGCCACGCGTGGCCAGCAGGATTTCCGCTGGCCACGCGTGTCCCGCACCAGAGTTCCTGCTGGCCACGGCAGGAGATTTCAGGCTGGCCACACGTGGCCAGCAGAATATTTCAGGCTGGCCACGCGCCCGCAGCGCGTGGCTTCGGAGCATTCCTCCATTCCTCCGAAGCCACGCGTTTTTGGGGTTTCGTTTTCAGGGGTTTGATGTGCTCCTGGGTGCTGGCAGACAGTCCGAGGTTCCCAGGTGTCTAGGAGTTTCACGCCAGTTGGCGACTGTTTCAAGACTCACCTTGGACGCTGAGACAGCGAGTCCGGAAGCAAATTCCGTGAAAATACATCGTCTTTGAGATCACTTGCACTCATTGCCATGTCAATGACAGTGTTGTCTATGATCTCTTCCTCCTCTCCGGAGTCTGAGTAGACATCAGCAATTTCTTCAGCAACCGCATCAACAGCACCCCTTTCTGCTCGCTCCTCTTCTCCCGCATAACGCGAGTCCGGAGTCCGTATAAAGTCCCCCCAGGGATCCTTTGAAGCCTCGGGTTTCGCAATCCCTTGCGTATCTTCCACATCCTCCATTTCAGTGGAAACCGGCACAGAATCTGCATCGGAAGAAGAGATGTGTGAAATGGATTCGCAAGCAGCCAGGAGAGCATGCTCCAGCCACCGGCGCTGATCGTACTGCTGCTCTGGACCCGTAAAGATAGTCGCGTCGTCCAGACTTATCCTTCCGAGAATGGCCTGGTAAATGGCTGAAAACCTTCGGCGTCCTTGACCATTCTCCTCTGCTGCACTTGGCGAATATTCGCGTCTATGCACACCGGAAATACGCAAAACGTCCTCGTCGCTGAGATTCGCGAGCTTAAGAGCATGCTGTAACTCTACCACACTCGCGCCTTCTGGTGTCTTGTCCTTGAGGGCGCAATACAGCTGAAGTGCGTGACGGCCAATAAGATCTGGCGCAAGCATCTCAGTCAACGCAAAGTAATCGATGCCGCTGGCCTGGGAGACATGATGCATATTCGCGCTCAAAAAGCGCTGCAACTCCGTCCTCTGGTACAGGTTGAGAGTTGCAGCTTCCTCGTGACTAGACGCCTCTTTGACGGCTTTGTCATGAATGTTTTGTACCAGATTCAAAATCTGCTCCTCACTGAAGAAGCGTCCAACCAGGTTGCCAAGAGCAAAACAATCGTCAAATATCTGGCCCCATATGGGTGCCACGGAGGCGATAAGAGCGCTCCACGGCCCCTCCTCCACCTGCGCAGCACTGCCTCTGTCCGGCATTAAAACTGCTTCCCTGCTCACATCAGCACTGGACGACCTTTCGAGAGAAGCATCCATGTGCCTTGAATCGTCCAGGCTGCTCTCAGCGCGTTCGAAAATCGGCATCAAACCACCTGGAGTAGAGGGGCGCGCAAATCTTCCACTCGACTGGGGCCGATGTACCATCCCCTCCCCTGCATCTCTCGGCATCTGCAGAACTGGTTCCATAGTATCCAATGGGGCCGTGCTGAACAGCTGCGACTCTGCACCGCCCGAGCGCTGTGCTCGAGACGAGGGGCTTGGTGCGCTGTCCAAGCCTCTAGCTTGGTCTGGGTCCACTGACGCTGGAGCCTGTCTTCGTTGAAAATCAGCAGCAGCATGAGATCCCAAGCTGGAGCGAGTCGAAGGTGCATTCCGCGTGGACCCCTCTGGAGACCCTGCGCTCAGGACACCACCGGCGGATGCAGGGCGAGCACGCATTGGTATCGGACTTTGGGGAACCGACGCGCGATCCTTTGGCTGGGCGCTCTCTGGTCGCTGCAAATTCAAGCGTGTCATTGCGTCTCCTACTTCCTCGTTTGCAAATGGTTCCAGTTCCCCTGTGCCAGGCTCATCTCCCGTATGCAAATTCGAGCTCGAATTTGTAAACCTCTCATCTTCACCTGTCTGCACATTCTCGTCCTGCTCCTCGTCGATGTCAGAAGAGGGAGCAGACAATATTTCTGGTTGCTCGTCTTGCGAAGGATTTGTACGCTTTGAGAGGATAAGTAAGCTCTCTATGTCCCGAGGCAAACCACCTGGCTTCAAATACTCTCGGTAAATTCCATCGATCAAGAACTTTTGACCATGATCTTGAGCTTCTTTGGAAGCTATGAAACCGGAGGAACTGCTCCCATCGACAGGCCCACGGGGAATTGCTGGCATGTACACATCCTTCTTGTATTTTCGTTTCGTTTGGGCACGTTCTGCCGCGCTCAAAGCATAATACGAATCATATTCGGAGATGTCTTTCAGATGGTTTTTTGTTGCACTCACTTTTCCAGAATTTGAATCATTTTCTTCAAACTCTTTGCCGGCCCTCTCATAAGCGAAGTACAACTTCTTCTTGTGAACCATGGAATGCACGTCGCCGGGACGTGTGGAGGCCGCATGGCGCCAGGGCACTGCCTCCTGGTGTTCATCGGTACTAATATACTCCTTCTTGTACATGATGGGGCGCCGCGCTGCCTCTTGAAAGTACTGCTGCTGCGTCATAATCATGGCGGCAGACACCGGTCTCACCTGTTTTTGCGTACTTCCATCAACCTCTACCGCACCCTCGGTTGTCAGGAAGTCAGCACTTTCGGGACGCGAATATGGTGTCCTCACAACAGCAGCGCTCTGGGGACGAAAGGCGTTGGCATAGTCATAGTCCATTTTGGCCCCCCCAACTGAACTCCACCCTTGTGGATAATGCAACGCACTACTTGGACGCGAACTTGCCATCGTGTAAATGTCTGTATCTGCGTTGGAAGCACCGTCCGTCGTCGATACACGCGACACGCTCGAACCTGCAGTCCGCGGACGAGAGAAAGGGGAGCAGATACGCGCGCCGCTATTCTTTGCATCAGCTTTTGCTGCACGTTCCTCCTTTCCTCGCTCCTCGATTTCTTCGAATTCACGCACAGCCTCGTCTGCAAGGTAGCGCATCGGGTCGTCGCTGTTGCCCGCAATCTTGATCAACATGCGTAGCGCACCTTCCTTTGCCACACGCTCACGGCCTTGCGCTGAGCGCATGATGAGGGAACGGAGCCCCAGAATTGCCTCTTCCCTGCATGATTCCAGCCCGTCGATAAATTCGTCGTTGACTGCGGCCAGGGTCGAAAGCGCTGAGACGCCTCCAGCATTGATGACAAGATTGATGCCAGTGAGGTCCTTCGACAACGAGTGCAGTGCTGCTGCTGCGTGTGCACACTGGTGCGGGCTCCCAGCGCTGGCAAAAACAACCAAATTTTTCACTGCTGAAATGTCCTTGATCACAGTTTCTGCGCCGGACCACAATGCCCACGCCCGATGAGACTCCCGCGCAGCAAGCTTCACATCCCCCGCTAAAATCATTGCCTGCTTCACAGAGTCGGCGGCACCTTCCGCAACCTGCTCCTGCCCGCGAAGCTTGGAGGCATCGATTCGAGACAGCGCTGCTGGCTTGTCGTTGATTGCGAGCACGTACTTGCACTCTGAAGCATGCCCACCAAAAGTTACTGAATCACCAACCGCCAACGAACACGAATCTGGGTCTAAACCGTGCTTGAGCAGAAGGTTGTTGACTAGGGTGCCATTGCCGCTGTGATCTTGGATTGTCATGGTACCATAGTCGTCGATGACGACAGTGCAATGCTCGCGGGATATTGCCTTTAGATCCTCGCGAGTGCAGGAGTACTTGTCAAGTTTGACATCGCATGCGTCGCTTCTGCCTACCACAAGTTTCTTCTGATTCATCCTGAAGTCGAGCTTCAAGACGCATGCCCACTTTCGGTCGGCCGCCGGTTGAAGCTCGAATTCTCCAAATCCACGGGAGCCCGGCACAAGGGCCGCCGACTTGGGTCTGCCGCCAACCTTTTCCCTGATTTTGGCGGAATGAGAGCGGTGCGCGGCGAGCCCGCGCGGCACATTGCCCCACTGATTTCCGGGCCACGCTTGAAATTCAGCAGCTGCCTGGCCGTGTTTGCGGATGGGCGCCGTCGCCGGGCGCGCATCAGCAAGCTTCTTCTCCTTTTTCTTCCGGAACGTCGTCAGGTCATCCATGTCTTCCGGGAGCCTGTTGCTTGACGCCACGACAGCTTGCCACTCCGCCTTTACGCTCTCGTCCTTGATTTGCTCATTCTTTTGCCGCAGCACCTCCTTGGTCATGTTATCATCTGGAGAGGGGCAGGCAATCAGCGAGTGTGAAACTCCTAGAACACCAAAAATCGAGGACCGTATGCCAGCACAACCCCGGAAAATGAAACTCCAAAAACCCGTGGGTTCCGAGGACTGACGGGGCGCGGGTGCGTGGGTTCCGGGAAGGTAACGGAACCCACGCGTGGGTTCCGGGACCCCGCCGGAACCCACGCGTGGGTTCCGTGTGCTGGCCGGAACCCACGCGTGGGTTCCGTTACCCTCCCGGAACCCACGCGTGGGTTCCGGGACCTGGCCAAAAGAGTTCCCAAGGGACGTGGGGGGGGCTGCGGTCTAACCCGCATGCAGCGCGCGAAAGCTGTGCGTGGCACCGGCACAGCACGGGAGAGCCCGACAGGCTTGCGCGCGGCGCGCATGGCGCCGGCGGCGCCCCCCGGCAGGCGCAGGTGTTCACTGCGGGCAGGGGAATGCAATGGCAGGGCGGCATTTGCATTCCTGCCGGCGCATCATTCCTCCTGCCGGCGCGCCATTCCTGCCAGGAATGGCGCCCAGCCATTCCTGTCAGGAATGCCCGTTCCTGCCATTCCTGCCATTCCTGGCATCCATGCCGCGGCAGGAATACCCATTCCTGCCATTCCTGGAATGCGCCGACAGCAATGGCCGTTTCCTCGCACACACAACAGCCACGCCTGCGCCTGCCCGGGGGCGCCGCCGGCGCCAGAGACTCACTTGCGCGCTTCAGCTCGTGCTTCAGAAGCTTGTTGAGAAACGTGAAGAAGTCTCCCCGTTCCACTTGGTCCCCGCCGATCTTCCTCCCGTCGGCAGTGACGTAGTGCTCGGCCTTTTCCTTCAGGCTTTTGAACTCTTGCTTCGCCTGGTCGAGGCGCGCGGCCGGGCCCAGGGATTCGGCCAGGTCGATCTCGTTGCGCTCCGCATCTGTGATCCTGGGGAGGGGAACACGCACCACGCGCGTGCGCGCGGCGTCAGCGTCGATGTGCACCCTCGCACCGGCAGGACAGGATTTCGGTCGCTGTCGCAACGCGGCACACAGGGCAGCCTCACCTGTGGATGAGGAGGCCGGCCTTCATGTCCTTTTCGTACGCGGCGCCCACCATCTTGGACTGGATGTAGCACAGCGTCAGCGTCAGTTACAGTGACACTGCGCGGCGGCAACTCCACAGACGCATGCTCGGAGCAGGCAGGCGCGCGCTGGGCTGATGCTCCGGGCACGGGCAGGAGCTGCGCACGCCCTGCTGTCTCCAGGCGCGGCCGCGACAAGCGGCGGCGCTCGTCCCGCCGCCCCGCGCGCGCGCCATCGCCCGCTGCGCGTGTGTGCGCACATCCGCGGGCGCGCGAGCGCGCGCGGCGCGGGCCCCAGGTCGCACCCACCATTATCAACTGCCCCGGCTTTCGCCTCCACTTGGCGACTGTGGCCGCCGTCTGCTTGCTCGAGACATTGATGCTCTCGTCCGCCATCGCGCCGGCGGCAGAGCTTGCGCCGGCCGCGGGCGAGCCGGCGATGCGCGAGCGCAGGGACGGGCGCAGTCACCCCCTCACGGGCCCGCCCGCCGCCCGCGCCCACTGACGGCGCCCTTTATGCACCCGCACGCTGCGTGCGTTACACCCGCCATGCCCGGGCAGGCAACGGGACCTTTTGACGGGCAAATTTGCACGAACGAGTTGGGGAAACCATGTTCCCCGTCACAAAAACTGTTTTTCCAGCACAAAGTCGGGGCCGCGGCCGGTCTACTTCTACTGCAGAAGCCTCACTCATAGTCGCAGGCGCCGTGACCATGGCAGCGCGGACATGGCGCGCGGGGCGCGGCGCGGCGC
>Ga0115006_10003450_pt1 | contig 10738 bp, 8 predicted proteins | sample ArcOceMetagenome_3_FD_88943 | JGI IMG/M metagenome (GOLD analysis project Ga0115006, IMG submission 88943) | Marine eukaryotic phytoplankton communities from Arctic Ocean - Arctic Ocean- Svalbard ARC20M Metagenome | ecosystem: Environmental > Aquatic > Marine > Oceanic | place: Arctic Ocean...
CGAGTTCCTGTTCGAGAATGAACAAGGAGAGAGAGAGAGAGAGAGAGAGAGAGAGAGAGAAAATGCAAACAATGAGAACAGAGAATTTAGGGGACACAAAAAGAGCAAAACTCTGATCACTTACTGCATTTGCAGCGACATCCTCAAGACCACCTATATCCTCGCCGGCGACACCGGCTAGATCTTCTCCACCGCCGAAGTCCATCATATCTCCCATGGCATCGCCAAGGAAGCCACCCGCCACGGCACTGATGCCAGCGCCGAGAATGCCCTTGGCACCCTGGGCAGCTTGCCCACCGCGATTGCGCTGGTTCTTGCCCTTGCCCCTCTGGCCTTTGCGGCCGGTCTTCTTCATGTCGTCATCTTCCAGCTCCGCATCTTGAAGGTACTCTTCGGCATCGTCGGCAGCTCCGCCTTCCTCTTCCTCCTCCTCGAGCTCAGGCTCTTCGTAGTCGGTGGTCTCGAAGGCATCTCCAGCATCGCCCGCTGCGTCAGCGGCATCGGCGGCATCTCCAACGGCATCAGCCGTGTTGAGGGCGTCCATGGCGTTCGCGGCGGCATCGACGCCGCCGCCGCCGCCGTCAAGTCCGTTGGCAAAGTCAGCCTGCATAGCCTCCGTAAGCTCGCCCATGGCGCGAAGATTTTCACCGTCGGTTATGACCTTGAATGTCTCGGGATCCCTCATCAGTTCGGCGGCGATGGGGTCGGAATCTCGCAGGTTGCGGAGTGTTTCGTCGTTCTCCACAATCTCATCGAGGTTGTCGGGGTTTTCCTCTAGGAGTCGATCCATTTCCTCAGCAACGGCGGGATCATCGAAATGGTCAGCTGCAGCATTGCATGCATCGGCGGCGAGGGCGGCATCTCCCGAGGGTGGTTCGATGTCCCCCTCGAAGAAGACCTCGCCGAGCTTCCTTACAATCTTGAAGGGACTCATGAAGGAAATGACGAGGATGACGATGCCTCGCATACCCACCAATTTGGACAGAAACTTGACAGCCTTGGAGGGGTTTCTGGCGGCTTTCTCCTCCGCCCTTTTCTTTTTGAGGGCCTTCTTCTGCCGGGCCAGGGTGTCGTCGTCATCAAAATCTTCGGTCGCGAGCGTCCCTGCATCACCATAAGCTTTACCTCTGCGGTTACTGCCGCCATAGCTGCTCTCGTAATCGTCCTCGTCGGTGTCCGACTCGTCTGTACGTTCGGAGATGATGAAGTGTGGGGCGTATCATGGGGTGTGAGTTTGATTCAAACAACAGTGATACGACTGAAGGTACAAGCGGGATTCCTGCATGCTTCGTGCACTCCATACTCGTAATTGCAATCGGAAGCATGGCATGGCAACTCAAGGCAGACATTGCTATCAAAAATACTAAGAGAAAAGACTTACAGTCGGAATCATCCTCATCGACCGGTTCGGGCTCTCCACCGTTTTTGATGTAGACCGCCTCGAAGGACCGGCGCATAATGTCGGGATTCTCGAAAATCTTCTTCAGGTCCGGGTGCTCGTCGAGGACCCGGCGCATGCCCGGACAGTCCTTGTAGAGCGACGTGATGTAGTTGGGATCGGACCGGATCTTTTGCATCAGGTCATGCATCGCGTCGGGGTTCTCCTGTAGGACCTCCTCGGCCTTGGACTTGCCGGACATGATTGAATATTATTATTGTCTGTGATGGCAGAGGCGCGTCCGTTGTGTTTTCAGTAGTGTTTCATTCAGTGCCTATATTCGACGGCCGCGCCGACGGCTCAGTTTGAAGCAGCCGAAAGCTTCCCTATTGCGCACGGAGACCACCAAGGACGTTGACGGGGTCAGATGCCACACTGCGCAGCTCTAGTAGCTAGAGAGTAGTACCATGTTCGAATGTGCCATGGTCTTCGTTCAGCATCAGTTTGCTTGCGGCTCGCTCGTTCGCGCGCGCGCGCGCGGCGTCATCTAATCGTGAAACACATAAGCCCCTTTCGAAATGACGTTACAATTCAACACTCAATCTATCAATACCACGTACTTCTGCATAGGGAACCCTGCGCTCATTTTAATGATCGATCGATGCATGCATGCTATGCGATGATTTTAATGATGATCGATCGATGATGATCGATCTTGGCACAGCCATGCCATGCCATGCACATATCGCTCTGCTACAAATGAGTGAATGAATATCTGAATCGAATCGAAATCGAAGTGAATCAATCGAAGGAGGCAGAAGAAGCTGAAGAGCACCCTCGTTATGGCTGGCGTAAATTTTTATAAAAGTTCGGATCATTGTGCCTCTTTTGCATATTGCATACTATACTAGATCTAGCTAGTATTATCGATATACGAATTTCCATGCCCCTAAGCGGACAAAATCTTAATAACGGCCTCGGCACATGCCTCTGAGCTCTGAGGGTTCTGGCCAGTGATCAGCTTGCCATCGACGCAGACCTTGGGATTCCAATCGTCCGCTCGCTCGAACTTTCCACCCTGCTCCTTGAGCTTCTGCTCCAGAAGGAAAGGGACCTTTCCCGTTAGCTGCACGGCCTCCTCCTCAGTATCGGTAAAACCGGTCACGACCAGGTCCTTGACGAGAGGCTCATCGGTACCCGGCTTGGTGCACTGCGGCAGGCAGGTAGGACCATGGCAAACGGCCGCAACGACCTTGCCAGCACCGTAAAGAGTTTCAATGGCACTCTTGACAGACGCATCATCGATAAAATCGACGCAAGTTCCGTGTCCACCGCAGAAGAAGATGGCATCCGCCGCCGACACGTCCGCCGCCGAAAGCTTAGTGGTATGGCTGAGCATTCCCATCGCCTCGGGATCGAACAGGAACTTCTTGCACGAGTCCGTGAGGAAAGCCTCTCCGAGAGAACCGGCATCGAGGGGGACGGGACCACCGGCAGGGCTCGCAATTTCGACCTCGCAACCCGCCTCCTTGAATTTATAATAGGGGGCGGCGCACTCCTCAAGCCACAGCCCGGTCTTGAACCCGGCAAGCTCCGGTGCGGAGGTGCAAACGATGATCACCTTTGTTTTGGAACGAGTGAAAAGTACACGTAGTGTGTGAGAGAGGTCGCGGTGCAAAAGAACAGAGACTAAAAAATCCAACACGAAATAACAACACACGGCATCTCATCATCGAAATCTGCCTCTTACCTTCGGCATCTTTTATCTTGCTCTGTTTACTGTTCACCTCTTGTGGTCACCTCTCTGAAAACGGTCGGCAAATGAGGTGGCAAGAGGAAGATCCAAGAACATGGATCGGCGAAAAGCAATAAATAGCGCAAGCAAACTTCGCCGATGGTACGCACGTCCGTACGTCGTCAAATAATAAATAATAAAGTCTCCCACCGCACCGCGACACCGCGATCGATTGCAGCCGCAGAATCGCAGAATCGAATCACTTTTTACTTGATTGCACAGAGATAATAAATAGGCCCAGCTTGTAGCAGCCGGCTTCGCGATTGCCCGACGCAACGAAGTTGCCCCCATCGGCGTTCACCATGTTCACCGCGATACTATCGGGTTGGGTGCTGGTCTCACACTTTCTGGGCGTTACCGATGCCTTCATCACATCAATATCGCACCCATCACCATCGCGACCTACATGTACCTCCGCCCTCTCGGTGTCAGCAGAGCGCCGTCGGCCAGGTCAGGCGAGGTCTGGTGGCCGCGGTGGAAGAAGTGGTCAAGGTGGCGGAGGCCGAGATGGTACACGGCCACGTCGCCGGGATGCCGCTGATAACTTTCAACGGCCAAGAAGTGCCTCCACTGGAACCGCCTCAGGGAATAATGTCGATGTAGATGTCGTACCCAGAAAGGTCAATGCCGACCGACTCTCGGGTTCGCTGGACTGCGAGCACTATGGCAACTGTCCCGGATGCGTCGTCGACGAACGAGTTGCTGACACAGAGATTGTTCGATCGGCCAAGAGATATTTTAGCAGCCCGTTTGTCCGGAAGAACAGGTTGGACCAGAATCAGGGAGACAGTGGTTTGTATGATTCCAAAGAATCCATGAAAGATGATGGCTTCTATCGGGTCGTTGTGCCCTCCCCTTTGACGCAATGGCGTACCCAGGCCAAGTTGGCCGTGGCTCCCAAGTCATCGTGGGGGAGAGATGGATGCATATTTGGTCTATACGAGCGAGGCACGCATGATGTCTTGCCGATACCACACTGCGTCGTTCATCATCCATCGATCAATCGAGCTATCGAGGCTCTGACGAGGGCAACGGAGCGGGTTGGCACAGCTGCCTACAACGAAAATACCGGCGAGGGGGGTCTGCGCTATGTTCAGTGCCAGGTCGAACGCAGTACTGGACGGATATGCCTCACGCTTGTATGGAACGCTGAGAAGCTGAAAGGCACTCAACCACAGCTCTCAAGACTGGTCAAGGAGATGAAGAAGATTGAGCCGCGTCTGTTCCATTCCGTGTGGTGCCATTGCAATGATAGCGCAGGGAATGCAATTTTCGCCAGAGGAGCTAGTCGATGGCATCCTGTTGATGGACCTGAGTTCATCCGAGAGCCGATTGCTGGAACAAATCCGGCGAAGCGAGAAGGGATGCTGTACTTCAGCCCACAGGCGTTTCGACAGGGTAATCTCGACGGATTCGACGTATTGTCAAAGCACGTTGCAAATGAAGTTCCCGGTGGAAGTAAGGTGTGCGAACTCTACGCTGGAGTTGGAGTCTTGGGCCTGACGGCTTTGAGTTTGCGAGCACGAGAAGCCGAAGCTGCAATGGAAGACGTTGAGTGGTTTGAAGATGAAGAAACCGAAAAGAAAGAACCACTGGCGTGGCTTCGATGCTCTGATGAAAACCCAAATAATCCGCGTTGTTTCAACAGGGCCGTCGGAAGTATGCCGACCGAAGTGACTGGACGGCGATCGAAATTTTCCAAGAAGAAGGGTCGAAAGGGCAGAGGCCGCCGTGGTGGTGGTGGCAAACAAGGGATGGAAATCAAGGGCGAAGAAGGAATGACGTTGGCAGAATTAATGGCACAAGTCGAGCAAACAGAATTACAAGGGCCTGGTGACGAAAGCACAACAAGTAGCAAGGTCAGCTATCTCGTCGCATCTGCTGCCGATGCGCTCCATAAGGGCCAGGCACTTGGAGCAGATGTTTTGATTGTCGACCCACCCCGTAAGGGCCTGGAGGATGAGGTTTTGGTTCAATTGTGCAAAGCACCAAATCCCAACCAGGATTACACCGAAGATCCAACCTATCTGACTACCCCCCGGCACACTATTAACTGGGCGAACGACGTGCGCAAGCTCATCTATGTTAGCTGTGGCTTCGATGCGTTGGCAAGAGATTCGGATAGGCTCATGTCCGGAGGTGGAGGGTGGAAACTCGAAAGTGCTACGGGATGTGTTTTATTTCCGGGCTCAAACCACGTTGAGACTGTTGCTATATTTAAGAGATGAATACACGGCATGTAAAGTACCAATATCGTGTATTATTACTTACTTGAAGATAGAATTATATATTCTGAATGCATCTATGGGGGGGTTGGTGTCGTTACACATGTATCGCGTATCATCACATTTTTTGCTCAACTCAAGGCGGTAACGGCACAAACTTATTATTTGCACACCATTTTATTCGTCCTGAGAAGCACCGTTGACAACATTGAAGAAGTCGGCCTTGAGGGATGCTCCGCCGATAAGTCCACCATCGATGTCGGGCTGGGCGAGCAAATCCTTGGCGTTGGCCCCCTTCATACTGCCACCGTACTGAATGCGGATGGCCTTGGCAACGGCCTCGCTGACATTCTCGCTCATCCACTTACGGATGTAGGCGTGGGTCTCCTGAGCCATCTCGGGGGTGGCGGTAAGACCAGTGCCGATGGCCCAAACGGGCTCGTAGGCAATGGCGACGTTCTCCCAATCCTTCTCTTCCAGAAGCTTCGCGGCGGGGGCAAGCTGCGAGGCACAGACATCGTTGGTGGTGCCGTTCTCACGCTCCTCCTTCTTCTCTCCGATGGCGAACATGACCTTAAGACCAGCATCGAGGGCAACCTTCACCTTCTTGGCCACAAGCTCGCTGTCCTCTCCGGCCATACCGAAACCCTCCCTGCGTTCGGAGTGGCCGATGCAGACCCAGACACAGCCAATGTCCTTCAGCTGGGAGGCGCAGATCTCACCGGTGTAGGCACCCTCCTTCTCGTTGACGCCGCAATTCTGAGCTCCGACGGCAATGTCCTCCCGAAGCTTGGAAAGGCAGAGCGGGATGTGGATGAAGGGGGCGCAGATGGCAACCTCAACATTGGCGGGGATGGGCCCGGCCTTGTTGAAGGTGTCGATGATCTCGGTGAGGGAGGCGACGGTGCCGTTGCACTTCCAGTTGCCACCGATGAGGTACTTGCGCTCTCCCTCCTTGGGCGGGCTGCCCTTGGAGGACCCGGCGGGACGGGCGAGGTGAAGAGCACCCTTCACCTGCTTGGTAAGTCCCTCGACTTGCTTTTGGATTCCCTCCATTTTGTTATTGTTATTTCTTTGTTTGTAGTAATACGTCCCAGCGATGGCACCAGCGGCGACAGCAGCAGAGGCAGCAACAAAAGTAGACGCAGAGGTGGTGGAAGAAGAATTGGATTGTTGGGTCCTTTCCGATTTTGTTAGATACTCGTAGATGGCATGCGCACAAATAAATGCAATAAAAACCGAAGAACAATTGCGAAGAACATGAAAAAGTGCGCCATCACAAACGAAGAACTCTAAGCCCAGGTCCGACAAAGAGAACGACCCAGCCATTTCTGCTATTAATAAGCTATTGAAAAAAGGTCACAATGGGAAATGTGCGGGGCCAGATGCGGAACTTGGTATAGAATCTTGAGAGGAATGCATGAATCTCGAATCGAAGCATCTTTCTCCCACCATCATGGCGAATCTTTTTGATGGATATTTATTTATGTCCATATTCCCCTTCGTCACCCGCACTCCTCGCCTTCGCAACCAAGCTCGCGCACAACACAAAGGGGCATCCAGGCCATCCTGCCGCTGTGCCAACAACAGGAGGGTAGAGGGGACGGCGGCTTGGACTTACATATCTTCACTTCGAGAAGTTTGTGGCGGATTGAAGGAGGATCCAAGTAAAAATTCGCGTTCGTCACAGCCAGATGCCAGAGCAGATGTTTCTGCTTGCAGCGACGGTTTAGTCGAGTGGGTCTGCTAAGCGCAAGCAAGCATCATCGCATATATCGCATGATCCGATCTTCCATCTTCCACGCTCGCTCTTCAAGATATCTGTGCACGATCGGTCTTGGAAGAATCATCCACCGCCGCTCTCTTCTGCATGCTGCTGACTGCTCCCACACATGACCCTCCAAATGACATGAGAAATCGCGCCTTCTCCAGCGGTGATTCAAGGCAAGAGGTGGTCGCGAGCACAGCAGCGGCAGCAGTCGTTTCTTGGTCAGATTTTGGCGGGACGAATGACAGGGAGAATATGAATGCCTCCCGTGGTGTGGCCGGCACTTCTGGCGCCACCACCGGTAGCAGAACATCGGCGGAATTGACGGCCACGGCGGATGTCTACACGACCGAAATTGTCCGCACAATTTTCGGCCGAACGATCGGAGCGGTTGTTGGGGACTGCTCCTGCACGCACAACAAGCGCACGAGTGGAAGGATTTATGTTGCAACCAATGCCATCTGCTTCTATTCGAATCTGTTCAGCACGGGGAGCAACTACGTTTTCCGCTTCGCCGATATGGCCGAAGCTACCAAAATCAAGAGCGATGGCATCTGCATCGTTATGAAGGCGACGAGTGGTGCCGACGCGCAACAACAGCAGCCACTTCAGCACAACTTCCGATCCTTCCGAGATCGAGATGCCGTCTATCAAATAATATATCGGTTGCACTTAGCATCCACCGATTCTGGAGGTGTCAGGGTCTCGAACACCAGCAGACCACCCCCAGAACGAGCGACAACCTTTGATGCCTCTAGTCTCGGCCTTCTTTTCCCTGACGCCCAGGAAGGCGGTGCCGCTTCTGCGTCTTCACCGTCATCTCGACGGCCCGCCAAATCATTATCTTCAATATCCGAATCATCTTCGTTCAACAAGTGGCCGAAGAAAGCAAAGGTCAGCCGAAGAGGGCGCAAAAAGCACAGGCGCATCCGATCACAGTCTATGGACTCATTCGCTTTCCGGGGTCGGACCGATAATGGGGAATCGGGATCGACCGTCGACGGCTCAGATGTTGATTCATCCGACGACGAGGGGCAATCGGCTAGCGGCGACGATGCCTATTTTCGTTCCAAGGGGGACGAGTTGGTAGAGGATCCGGCTCAACATTGGTCGAAACTAAAAGAACAGCGTCTGAAGGAAACTGTGTTGGATGAGATTCATCTGCCGTGCAGCCTCAATGAGTTTTATGAAAAGTTCGTCACAGACGACTGCCCTCATTCCTTTGGCTCGTTCCAGACGTCTGCCCTTGGAGATTTCGAGTTAGAGGTAGACAAGTGGGAAAAGGATAACGGTGCTGCAACTAGCAGCAGGAAACGTACCATCACGTTTCGTCATCCGCTCAAGCATAAGCTTGGACCAAAAGATGCCAGCATGGAGAAACGTCAACACCTCCACTACATTCCAGATCATGGCATCATGCTAAAATCATGTACCTACGGCAAGGGCTTTCCTGCTGCAGATGCATTTCATGTTGAAGATATGTGGATAATTGCGCCGTGCGATGCAAACAAACCTGGACATCAAGGTGGTGGCGTCACCATGTCAGTGTTATTTCAGATCCATTATTCGAAGAGCACAATGTTCAAGAAGATGATCGATGCCAACACAAAAAAGGAATACGCGCAGATGTACAATAAGTACACAGAAATGGCGGCATCTGCACTTGGGGGAGAAACCAAACCAAGTGATGTCCCGAGCGTGAAACCAGAAGAAGAGAAGCCCAACAAGCTGATAAAAGAAGCCCCACCAGCCGAGGTGCCAGTGCTAAAAATTATTGCTTTGCTCGCGATCGTTTCGTTGAGTGTTTTTGCATTGGCTTACTACGTCTCTATATTGAGGAGCAGAGTGGCTTTGATGGAGGAACAGATAGAAGAAATGAGACAAAAGATGGCGCTTTTACAGCGATCCGTGGCCTCGGTGGCCTCGGTGAATGCCATGAATTCGCCAGAGGCGCCGCTGTTGACTTTGCTCTAGCTACCTAGCTATTCTAGACTAGATGACCACTTTAGAGTACATGTATATAAGCTAAAACATATCCAGGCCCAGACGCCGCGCCACGTTCTCATAACCACCATATACTTCAATTTCTTCGGCAATTTCAGTCTCCCCCATAGCCATCAGATACTGCCTATTCGGGATCCGTATTGTTGCCGGCTTCAGTGGCGGTCTCTTGCTCAAATGGTCATTTCGGATGAATCCAAGCAAGCGGATTGCAAAATCTAGACTGAACTTTCCGAAGCTCATCTGCAAATAATCGCCACGCCTACGCTTCCTTTCTGATCCGGTGCAGCATAGCTTGAGTCCAAGCCTACTAGCAACAAATTTTCTACCGCCAAAGTACTGAATCAGGTCGTATAGGCTCTGATACTTGTCATCACCATCGTTGAGAATTGTCGTCGCTTGAGGTAGGCAGTATTCTTCAGGGTGATCAATGTCCCTCTCTCCACCACAATCGGTGCTCTCCAAATATTCTCGCAATTCCAATATCAAACGAAATTGCATCTCGAAGTAGTGCCAATCATTGTGAGGAACCAGACCAAGCTGCTTGCACATCTTTCGTTGCCCTCCAAATCTTGTGATGGCTCCCATCAGATCCGAACGTCCCGCCTCTGACAGCTCGCTTGGTCTTGGCATCCATACCGAAGGTCGGCCTCTTTCGTCTTTGTAGTCATAGAGATACTTTAGTAACTCTACCATGACTCGTTCTTCAGTCCAGTACCCCCTTGGCTTACGCCCAGGCTTGTGTTGCCATCGAACCAGAGTGGTGTAATTAGTATCGGTTGCGTCGTCAGCATCACCTTCTTCATTCCCGCCACTTTGAGTATCTATACTGGTAGGCGATTCAGTCTTCCTCTTCTTTAGTTGCTGCGGCGACTTTGGAGGGAAAAATGGACTTAGGTCTCTTCCAGCCTCGTTGGAGGGATCCAGCACCAACTGCCTCATTTCATGGCTTTCAGCCAACGCCGTCTTCCATCTCCCAGGAATGATCGGCGCTCCACCCAACCACTCGGACACTGCTTCCCTTCCACCGTGCCGATATATCGCCCATCTCAAATCATTTCGACCGTAATAATTTAACAACTGCTGGCTGGGTATCGGTGGAAGGGTGAAAGAGGTGGAGACACCGATGCCTTCCCAGAAGGATGACAATTCCTTTGTGAGGTTCGAAGGATCGTCCCAGTAACCCCGAGGACGTCGATTCGTTGGCAATCGCCGTACTTGTTTGGGCCTCGTCGCAAGTTTTGGAGGCTCCTGCATCGAGCAGGAAACTTCAGTCAGAGGCAATTGGTTGGTGCGGACTGCAAGTATGCGATCGCATGGTGGGAAAATGAAGGCGGTAGCGGTGACAGGGCCGATAGCAGCGCATGCGGCACAAGATGTGAACAGTAACGATACGGAGGACCGAGGCCGGGAACGCATTGGCCTGTTGGAAACTGCTGTAATGCTGCCTTTCCTGCGGCTCTTCACTCTCTCGGGCCGGCCTCAACTCCTCCTCCTCATCAGTGGAGGTGGAGCAGTGGAGCGGAGCCGGAGAGCCGGAGGTCGTATCGTCGAGCGAGGTGTGCTCGAGA
>Ga0115006_10003451_pt1 | contig 10738 bp, 14 predicted proteins | sample ArcOceMetagenome_3_FD_88943 | JGI IMG/M metagenome (GOLD analysis project Ga0115006, IMG submission 88943) | Marine eukaryotic phytoplankton communities from Arctic Ocean - Arctic Ocean- Svalbard ARC20M Metagenome | ecosystem: Environmental > Aquatic > Marine > Oceanic | place: Arctic Ocean...
AACGCCGCTTGGCGCGCTCCTCTCCTCCGCCGCCACCGCCGGACTCCAAGAGGCACACGATCCTGACCGTGTCGTTGACGTCACGGCATCGTCCGCTGTAGGTGTTCACAACTTCACTCAAGGCTGAAGTAAAAGTCAAGTGCGCAGCCACGGGGTGCTGCGGGAACATGCCTGGTCCCACCACCGCAGGGCGCGAGGACCCGCCTCGGATGCCGGAGCCCGCACCCCACGCGACTTCGCCGCCACAGCTCGCGTCGCCCAACGGTCCGTGTGCGCGGCGTGTGCGCGGCGTGCGCGCGGTGAACCGCGGCGCCGCGCTGGCGCGTGCTAGTTGGCGGCGGCGTGCGCGTGCCCGCGTGCTGAGCACGCGCACGGGCGGCTGACCCTCTCTGCGCGGCCGTACGTGCGGGTGCCGCGGGTGCGCGCGGGGCAGGCACGCCCTTGTGGATGAAGACCTATCCCCGACTCATGGACCAGATGCGCGACATTATGGAAGAGTGGAAGGAGGAACGCGAGCAGCTCCTCATCAACGCCGAGCAGACGCACGCTTACTGCCAGTCCTTGGCCTTTCAGGTCCATGCGTGGCGCCCTACGCAGCGCCTGCGCGTCTGCAGACACTGTGGGCAGTGCGTGCGCACGGGCGGAGGCCGCGACGTCACGGGCCTCATTGTGCGCGTGCGCAGGTGAAGAGCATGCAGGAGGAAAACGGACGGCTGCGGGCGGAAAACGGCGAGCTCAAGAGCCGGCAGGAGGAGCTGGAACGCGAACTTGCCGAGCTCAGGGCGCCGCCTGACGATCGCCGGCGCACGCCGTCGAACCTGGAGGAAGAGGTCGTCGGGCTGCGCAAGCAGCTCTCGCAAACGCTGTCGCAGAAGATGCTGCTAGAGCAGGAAAACAACGACTTGATCAACGCCCTCGCTGTTGAGCCCCCCCAGAAGCCAACAGCTCGCAGCGCGGCGCATGACGACAGCGAGCGCTCGTTTGACTCCCCCCAGGCTCGCGGGGCGCGCGAGAACGGCTCCAGCAAGGGCGAGGACAGCCCCAGCACGCCAAATGGGGCGCACAACGGCGCGCAGCACAGCGGGGGCGAAGAGGACGGGGCACGGGCGTCACGGCACTTGCGGACAACGGGCATGGAGGATCTCCCGAGTGAGATGCTGCAGGACCCGCCGTTGCGCGGCGACGCCAGTCTGGCCAAGCCGCCGCCACGCGCCGTGTCGCAGGCGTCGTATGCCGACGAGCAGCCCATCCCACTCAGGACTGCCGCCCAGGCCAGGGCGGCGAGCAGATCGAACGGGGGGGCGGGCGGCGAGCGGCCGGGGGAGACGCCGGTGGCGAGAAGAAGTTTTCGGGCACCGAGCCCCTCACAGGAGCTGGTGCAGGCCATGCACGACAGCCCCGCGTCGTGGACCGAGCCTGCCATGTGGATTTCAGACAAGTTCCGGCAGCCTGTACACGGGGTGGCGGTGAATAGCGGCGACACAAGCTCTGCCGCGGACACGGCCGTGGTCAGCTGGGACGGCTCCTGCTCGCTGCTGCGCGCTGCCGCACACGACGGCGCGATCAAGTACTCGGAGGTGTGGTCTGTGCATCCTGCCACCGGCCTATACTCGGTCGCTTTTGGCTCCAATAGCAAAGGGAGCCTGGTGGGAGTGGCGTGCATGGACCACGCCTGCTACGTCCTCGACCCGGCCGACGGCTCAACACGCTACACATTCCGCGGCCACAGCGAGGAGGTGAACGCGCTTCACTTTCAGCCGCGCGCGGCGGCGGGAGCAGGCGAACTGCTGGTTGCCTCTGGTTCTGATGATACGTCCTGTCTTGTTTGGGCCCCGGCTACTGGTAAATCGGATTGCATCGCACGCCTCACTGGTCACTCGCAGGCGGTGTACGGAGTACGGTTTCACCCGCTTGACGGCTCTCTCTTGGCGACGGTGGCCTTTGATAGACTTGGCAAGATCTGGGATTTGCGTTCCGGGCAGTGCGTGCTGGAGGTGGAGGGGCACAGCGACGACATTATAGGGCTAGATTTTGCGCCGAGCGGGACGCTGTTGGCAACCGGCAGCGATGATTGCACATGTCGCGTGTGGGATCTCCGTAATCTCGGGAATGCAGGGAAAGGCGCGGGCAAGGGCTTGTCGCATCTGCACTGCCTCAAACACAAGGACGAGGTTTCGGGTGTAGGGTGTAGGATGTAGGGTGCAGGGTGTAGGGTGCAGGATTTAGAAAACGCACGCGCGCGCGCGCGCACACACACACACACACACACACACACACAAACGCAAACACACGCACATGCACACAGGTGAAACGTGTGGAGTGGTCGCCGTGCGGCACCATGCTGGCTACTGCGTCGTCCAATGGGCATGTCAGCATCTGGCAGTCCACGTCTCAGGTCCCTATTTAGCATGCATGCATGTGTGTGTGTGTGTGTGAGTGTGTGTGTGTGTGTGTGTGTGCGTGTGTGAGTGTGTGTGTGTGTGTGTGTGTGTGTGTGTGTCCGCAATGTATGTGGCGGTCCTCGCTCCCAAATCCCAAGCACCACCCCCCAAAATCTCAAAGCTTACGCTCAACGCGTGGGGGAGGCACTGACAGCGTTAGGGAGGGGGCAGGGCGGACTCAACGTGACGCAGCAGGAGCAAGACCCCATGTCACTCGGGAGGGCCCTGGCAGGGCACGAGGACACGGTGTTCGACGTCGCGTGGATACCGCGCGGCTCGACGGCGCACAAACTTGGGGCGCGCCTCCTGAGCGCCAGCCATGACCTGACCCTCCGCGCCTGGGGCTTGTCCGTGGCGCAGGTCACGCACGGAACGCAGGGCCCCATCTGAGGTGCGCCTTTCAACTTTGTCACGGTCCAGTTTCTTTGGGCTTTGAAGCTGCGGGTGGGGCTCGCCACCGCGGTGGTGACACATTCATGCATTTGAGGAAGAGGAGGAGGGCAGAGGAGGAGGAAGAGGAGGAAAGAGGAAGAAAGAGGAGGAACGAGGCGGAAGGAGGAGGAAGGAGGAAGGAGCGGCGTCCAAGTAAGGCCTGTGCGGGCGACACGGCATGTTCAAGTTGTCGGCCTAGATGCAAGTTGTCGGCGTCGCATCTCGGCCGGTCGCCTGCACGGACTATCGGTTTGGACTCGGACTAACGGTTTAAGTTAACATTCAATTTGAGAATCAGGGTTGATGTGTCCTCGCGTCGTGGGCGCGCACGGCTGAGTGCTGCATGCACCGGATGCTGTAGCGCTGAATGTACCGACGTGGGAGCCGCATCTACCTGCACTTGCGCGCCATGAACGCCCATGAACGCCCATCAACTCTCTGCGCACGCGTGCTTGTTATCAACAGTTTAATAAAAACGGCAACACGTGAGGCGCCTTGCCACACCACGCCCACTGCTGCTGAGTGCACGCGTCTCCACCCTTCGGAGCACAGAGACACAGCATGCGGTGCGGTGCGGCCTTGCACTGTCGTATGTGCACTCTGTAGACCACGCGGAATCACAGCTGCTAGCCTGAGCACGCATCCCTGCATCATGCAGCGCCTTCCACCTCGCTTGCGATGGAGGTGAGCAAATCCCTGTGCACACACACCATGTCAACACCAACCCTCACTTGTGTCCAGTTGGCGCACGCGCATGTGCATGCACGCACGAGCGAATCCTCCAGTGGCGCTGACGCGATCTGACGCGCCAGCGCGTCAGATCACCGATTTGACGCACCAGCGCGTCAGATCGGTCGCGTCAGCGCCACTGGAGGATTCGCGGCGGACCCCCCGGCGGCGCCGCCGGCTCCGCGCCCGCCGCCGTTAAACTAGGAAACTCGTGGCTGCGCGGCGCTGACAATCCGCATGATTTCATATTTTGGAGGATTCGCGCGGCATGCTGCCTGGCGCGCCCCTAGCGGGCAAGTACCGGAGCTTGGCATCCTGCTGGATAGCGTCGTACATGCTCAGGAATTTGTGGCATGTGTTGCTGTCGTTGACCTTGTTCAAGTGCACCACCTGCAATGCGGCGCCCCGCAGTCACCCCACCTCACCACCGAAACCGAGCACACATCGGACACACCTGTAGGCCGAGTCGCAGAGCAGAGGAGCGCGCCACGCCGCGCAAGTTTGCACAACCATTATGGCACCAACAGAAGGCATCGGGGCAAGACGCACCGTGACCATGGCGGAGCGCTGCAGCTCGTTGTGGCGCTCAACATCTTGCGGAGAGGCGTTGTCCTTTGGCTTTTTCTTGAGCACCGCTGAAATGGGGTCGGCAAGCGAGTCCAGCACCTGCTCCCGCACACTGCTGCTCAGTATCTGGAGCTCGCTGTCTACCGCGCTGCAGGCAGTCAGATCGCCGTGCAAGGCTCAAAGTTTGTGGGACAGGGCGCGGGGGTACCTCGCGCACAAAGAACGGCTCGCGGACGGCAAGCTTGCACAAGAGTTGATAGGCAGCCTGTTTCATATCGTCGAGTTCATCTGACAAGCGTTCCTGCAAGTGGAGCAAGAAGGTGCTCGTGTCCAGCTTGTCGGCGCACTTGTCAAACAGAGTATCCATGCAGGCCAAAGACAGCTTGCGCAGCTCCGCACCATCGTCCACCTTGTGCTGGAAAGGACCCAGGCTCACCGTGCGCACGAGGTCTGGCTTGTAGACAGTCTCGCCGTACAGCGCAGGCAACAGCCAGTCGGTGCGCAGCACGGGTCGGATCAGGCCGGGCTTGTTGTGCGTTGCGGAGTTCAGCGTCGTCAGCGCCGCCCGTCGCACCATAATTTCAGGATCCTTGAGCAGGAGGAGAAAGTCTGTAATGCAGGCTGCCAGCTCCTTCATGGGAGCCTTGTCAGTGATGGTGAACTTGAGGGAGAAGACTACGGTCGCACGGGCCTCGGGCGCGTCCTTAGTGAGCATCGCCTTCAGCGCCGGTAGCACATGCGCAGGGGCAATCAGCGCCAGGCGCCCCAAGCACTCGGCCACCATGCTGCGCACGCCCTCGTCATCGGCATCGCACTGTCCGATCAGCAACTCCATCACAGTGGGCAGGTGGCCTCCCATACTGCTGTCGCCCTGCGCATCCTCTGAGGCCTTCAAAGTAATGAGCTGCCGCAGCGACTGCAGCAGCATGTACCTGCCGTGTGCGTGCAATCCCGGCCAGGTCAGACACGAAAGCAGGTTGCTCAAGCTCGCAAGCAAACACGGTGGGGGTGAATCATCACCAAAGCATCACCAAGAACACACCTGTACTCTGCCTGCGCCTTGACCTGGGTGAGGATGAACGGCAAATATTTCTGAATAGCTCCGACAGCCAGCGAGCCGAGCGCACGCGACGCAGCAGCCTTTGTGTCCTCTGACGCCGAAGAGAACGATGCCATAACGACAGTTTCCAACGAAAAGCTCGACAGATCCGATTCCCGCCCCACTTCCCCGATGCAGTGCAGCAGAAGCTGCTTGACTTGCTCTGATGCTGATGCCTGCGCACTGCTAAGTTCGTTGATGAATCGCTCGACTGTGGCCTTGCTTTCCGCCTTGTCTGCGTTTGCACATAGACTGCTCACACACTGAGCAATCGAAGACAGCGACTGGCGCGACAACTGTGTGCTGCCACTGTACACAATGCCCAGCAACGCGTCCAGGAGGCCCTTGAACCCACCGCCCTGACCTGGGGAGGATATGAGCGTGGCATACAACTCCTTAAGTGACGAGCGTGCCGCGCCCTGGAGCAGCGGAGAGTGCAGAAGGACAATGCACTTGGGGAGCACATGCGTGTGCACGAGAGGGATAGCCTCCTTGGGCGCATGCACCACCATGCAGCTGCACAGCTGCAGAGACAGGTGGCTGAGATGGAGCTCTTCGCTGGACACCAGCGCAGCCAGCTCCTTGGTCACCGCCTCGTAGAGTTGGGGCCCGATGCTCGCGCTGTAAGCTGCAACCAGTGCAGTCAACGTCGTAAGCGCTGCCTGCTTGAGCGCACGGTCGTTCTTGCGCAGGAACGTGGAACACTCAAGCACCGCGTCACTACAGATGCTGGAGATGTCTGTCTTGAGCTCGCCTTTCGCGATGTCGCTGAGCACCTTGAGGGTAGTCACGCGAGTCGTCTCGTTCTTGAGCCTGTCCAGCATGACAGGCAGGCACGCCGACAGCCTCTGCGGACCGACCATGTCTCCGAGGCATGCTACCATCTTTCCCATAGTGACAATGGCAGCCTCTTTGACCTCCAGATCCTGATCCTGCGAACTGAGCCGTCCGAAGGTCGCGTTGTACATATCCGCGATCAGGGACTCGGAGCCGGCTTGCTGCATCAGCCGGGCCCCGTTGAAGCTTGCCATGCAAAAGCGTCCACACACGCGCAGAGCAACGGCTGAGATTTTGTAGTTGCTGTCAGACACGCAGACCAGCACGCTCGGCCCGAGCGTCTTGACGTACTTGGTCAGGTCGGCACCAGGGTGCTTCTCGATTAGCAGGCACAGGAACGTGAGCGCCTCGACCTTGAGCGATGTCTTGGCAGACTTGTCGACGCATTTTTGCAAGTCTGCAATGAGTGCGGGCAGGTAGGCCGCGAGTCCGCCATCAAGGACCAGGATGAGTTCTCGCAGCAGCTCCAGGCAGCGCTCCTTGGTCTTGAAAGACTTGTCCTTGAGCTGCTTCTGCACAGACTTCATCACCTTCTCCACGTCAAGCAGCTTCGAGATGGGATGGCCAGCGCCTGCGCTGGCATCTGCACCATCCTCTTCCATGGCGTCACCAACGTCAGCGCTGCGGCCCTGCGACTGGCGCATGAGATCCTTGAAGGCAGAAAACACCTCCATTTTGACAATCTCCTCTCTTTCGCGGAAGCGCGACATGAGCTGCGGCAGCACCTTGTCGTACAGCGCATTCAGCATCTCAGGCCGCGTCCTGATGACTGCGCCCAGGCACTTGATTGCGCCACTGCGCACTTTCCAGCTGTTGTCGTCATCTCTGGCACATGCGCATGAACGGGTCAGTTGAGGGCAAAAAAATGGGGGCGGAAAAATGTCGAAGAGGGGCGTCGGGCCTTAACCCACCCGCTGTAGTCGCCGTCGTCGCTGTACTCGTCCTCCTCGTCCTCCTCGTCCTGATCCATCTGGTCATCATCGTCCTCTTCCGCGTAGTTGGGGTCGTGTTTGACAAAGCGAAGCGCTGTGCTCACGACCTCCTCCAGATGCGGCGTGATCTCCTTCGGGCACCGCAGCACGAAAGACTCGAACGCCTGCACACCCGGCAGACAGACTCAGGGCATGTTGCCAAACCGACGCCCAGGTCGGCAGCGGGTCGCAAAAGGTGCGCGCATCGCTTTCCAACGCGTCTGCGGATGCTATCACAGACAACGGGGTGCGCGCGCTTTTGATGGCAAGGGCCCCGTCACGGGGGGCGCCCGTGCAATCTGATCCCGCCACAGCAAGCAGGTCAGAGTTCAACGAGGTGCAGACGCATTTGTGCTGACCTGGAGGCAGTTCTCGAGCATCTCTGTATCTTCAGCGTACTTGGGGTTGTTGCAAAAGGTCATGAAGAGAGGGATGATGCGCTTGAGCTCGCGGCCCAGACGATGCCCGACCGACCGCGAGATGCCCGCGATGGTCTGGATGTATGTGCGGATCTCATCGGCTGACTTTGCAGTCTCAATGTTGTTGAAGATCGTGCCGACGAGCGTGGCAAAGAGCTGCTCGGGCGCGCAGATGGCGAGCGACGCCACGCAGGTCGACACGCGCTTGCGCGTGGCGGCAACGGGCGAGGAGAGCATCGGCAGGATCCCGCTCTGGATAGAGGCCAGGTCGCGTGCCATGATCATGCCAAAGTTTTTGAGTAGGTCGTTCAGGATCTCGAGGCAGTAGTGCGCGACCTCTGCGTCGAGCTGGATTCCCTGCTCATCAGCCCAGACACACAGGCCTGCTCAACCGCCAGCCCCGCAGCACACAGAGGCGCCACACCTGCCGGGTACCCTGTCCACGCCTGCCGGGCGCCCGGCGCAGCATGCCCGCAGCATGGCGGGTGCCTCGAGGGAGAACCTGTTGCAGTTTCGGCGTGACGCGCTTCAGCACCGAGGGCGCGGTCGTCTGCGAGAGCACACCAACCAGGGTCTTGAGCCCGATGCTCCCGATGTCACGCTTCTCCTCGTCGGTCTTGTTGATGATATGCGTGGCCAGGCGGTCGGCGATGTCCTCGAGCTGCGCCTCCTGGACTTTCCGGGCAAGCGCGGCGATGGTGCGCACGGCCTGCTGCTTCACGTCAGTGCTGCTGTCCTCGAGGTGCTTGAGGATCGTGTTCACCACCCGCCGCTCCATCTCGTTCTCGAGCTTGATGTTGTCGCGGTCGAGGTCCGCTGCGAGGTCGTGCATCGCCATGTAGCGCTCGTCCTTGTCGCGCGCATTCAGCTTCTCGATGAGATTCGACATTGAGAAGGCCATGGCGCCGCGCCCGAGCCCGCCGCGCCGTGTGCTGCCGCGCGCCGCCCCGCCCCGCCTGCGTCCCGCCCGCTAGCGCCCCGCTCCCCGCCCGCCCTCACGCCGGCTCCCTTGCTCCGACCGCTCGTCCTCTCTCCTTTGCCGCCTGCCAGGTGTCCTCACGAACGCAGCCTGTTTTTTCTTTTGTCCCGTGCCCGCCAGGGCGGGGTCCGTGGAGGTTACGTCACCCGAGTGGAACGACTTTCCTCTCACTTGACCCAGGCATGGCCCACCGCGGGGTGGCGCTGGCGGCGCTGGCGGCGGCGGTGTGCCTGCTGGCGGCGGCGGTAGGCGCGCAGAGCTCCACCGCAAAGCCCGGCGAGCGATCCTGGCTCGAGGACGTCGACTGCTCGCACGCGCTGATGCCGGGGGTCGAGGCGGGCGGCAGGTAGCTCGCGGCTGCTGGGCGCGCGTGCTGCGCGAGCGTGAGTGAGCTCGCTGGGGCGCGCTGACGTGCGCAAGACCGGTGGTCAGGACGTTCGAGGAGAGCCAATGGTTTGCGCCCATGCTGCACCACACCAACGGCAAGTTGATCCCGTGCGGGTGCGTCCCCCCCCCGGCAGCCCCGCGCGTGATGCCCGCGAGTCGTCGGGGAGCTCGCGACCCGCCCGCTGATGCTGGCCCCGCATGTCATGCGCAGGGGCGAGATCCACGCGGGCGACCACACGCTCATGGTGGTGACAGAGCGCAAGCCCGAAGGGCATTTCATCACCGAGGTGGTGCCCAGCGCCGGGCCAGGTGCGTCTCCGGGGCGCCGGCGGTGATGGTGAGCAGTGCTCGCCGCCGCCGTGGCGGCGTGCGCGGGATGCAGGATCTGAACCCCCCGTGCTGCATATCGGCAGGCCCCACGTGGGGAGCAGACGACGGCGAGTGCGACAAGACCCGCGTGATCAACAAAGACAAGAATCACTTTGTGGCACCAACCGTCGAGGGCAGCAACATCACGCTGCGATCGCTGTATTCGCGCAAAAACGCGAAGCAGAAGGCACGTGTGCCGCGTCCTTCTCCTACCCCGCTGCGCTCCGTGTTTGCCGCGCCCTTCTCCTACCCCGCTGCGCTATCTAAGTTGGCTAGAGAAAAGTGCGGCCCATACGCCATGTTGAATACTCCGCAAGGGATGATGGATGTGACAGGAGATGCGTAGGCCTCTGCCGCATTCCGAGCAACATGTACACATACACATATGTGTGTCTTGCCCGGACGATGGATGTGATAGGAGGTGCAGAGGCCACCGCGCCATGCCGCGCGCTGCCTATGCCTCCCGGCGGAGCACCGCGCGAGGTGCAGCTGGCATTCTTCTTCTTGCAGGCGCCTCGGGGTCTGGCGGGCGCGCTGTGAGATGTATGTGGTGTAGAGCTAACGTGCGCCCTCTTTCGCGTGCAGCTGTACCTCACGCAGGAGTGCTCCTACACGATCATCCCGACGAAAAAGAAGCTCAAGGAGCTTGAGGAGGAGCGTAAAAAGAACGCGCTGGAAGAGCGCAAGATGCGAGAACGCAAGGACCGCGAGGAGCGCGAGCGCGAGGCGCGCGACGAGGCCTTGGCCAACGCGGTTGAGGAGATGGAGCAGGTGCAGGAATAAAGGTGTGACAAGGTGCGAGAGATGGCAGCAGAGAGATGGAGAGATGCCAACAGAGGGATGGAGAGATGCCAGCAGAGCAGCTCCGCGATAGAGTGTTCGTGTGTTTGCGTTTCACTGTGGAGTCTGTTGCAAGCGCTTTGACGGACGGCCCACCATGTTCACTCCACCATTGCGGTGCTGCGTCTCTTCCCAGAGGGTGCACAGACACCGCTCCTCCCTTACGCGAGCACAACCTCCATCCATACCAGATCTCAAGCTAGATGGCATGCATGGCTCCCCCCTCCCACCCATGCCGGTCCCAGTAAACGGAGCACGCAACCCTCCACCTCGGCATCCGCCCCCGCACCCCCGCCCGCCAGTTCCAAACGTACACGGCTCCCGAGATATGCGTGACAACATGCAGGTTGGCGTGCGGCCGCCCCTGCCGCGGCTGCAAGCAGATACCGCGGTACCAAGCACGCACAGATGCCGCGGTACCCAGCACACACACAGGTACGCAGCACACACACAGGTACCCGGGCACCCCGCTGCATACCGCACTTACTACACTCGTCGAGCTCGCAGACCCGCAGAACGGGACATGCACATCCCACCCGCCCTCCCCGATGACGGCATCAAATGCATTTTGCAGAAGCACGAGCCATCTTCAGACCTCATCAACCCTTTGACTGCACTTTCGAGTCCCCCCCCCCCCCCCCCCCCCCCCCCACACTCCCCTTCCCCCC
>Ga0115006_10003452_pt1 | contig 10735 bp, 7 predicted proteins | sample ArcOceMetagenome_3_FD_88943 | JGI IMG/M metagenome (GOLD analysis project Ga0115006, IMG submission 88943) | Marine eukaryotic phytoplankton communities from Arctic Ocean - Arctic Ocean- Svalbard ARC20M Metagenome | ecosystem: Environmental > Aquatic > Marine > Oceanic | place: Arctic Ocean...
ATATTAAGAAGAATTCTTGAGATATTTTATCAAAAACAATAGCTTTATTATAAAAGCCCATTGCCATTTCTGGTAAGTTAATATCTTGTTTGGTTATGGTAGGAATTTTTTCAAATCGACGCCCTAAATCATAAGATAAATACCCTAGTGCACCCCCTAAAAAGGGTAGTTGACTATGTGGTTGAGTATGAGGATTAAATAATTTTTTTTGGAGTATTTCAAGCATGAGTAAAGGGTCATCAGTACTAGTGAATGATTGGTTTAGTTGAGTATCTTTTGCTGATGTAGAAATTTTAGTGTTGTTACCTTGCGTAACTATCGTTGCAATGGGTTGCCAAACTATAATGTCAAAGCGACTATCGATATGTTCGCTATTACTGGAGTCTAACCACATTGACCAGGGTTTATCAGCAAAATGAGCAAACAAAGTTGCAGGTGTCGTTGATGCCTGTAAATTGATTATTTTCGCAGACAATATTGGATTCACTGTGTTTTTTGTTAGATATTTTTTGATGTTTTCAAGCAAGGCGTTGTTTCACTTAATTATTAACGTGTCAAAAAGTTATTATCAGTCACATTGGGCTGGTAGCACTTTCAATAGCAGGTTATTATAGGGTCTATCATCAGTATAACTTCCAACCCTACAATATTAAAGAATATTAACGCTAATAGAGAGCACTATGGCCATCATTAAACAACAAGACTTAATCGACAGTATTGAAGATGCATTGCAGTATATTTCTTACTATCATCCTATTGATTTTATCCAAGCATTAGAAAAAGCCTACAATAAAGAAGAGTCAACGGCTGCGAAAGATGCCATTGCTCAAATTTTAATTAATTCACGTATGTCGGCAACGGGTAAACGTCCAATTTGTCAAGATACGGGTATAGTTACTTGTTTTGTTAAAGTAGGTATGGCAGTGCAATGGGATAAAACAAATTTAACCATTCAGCAAATGGTTGATGAGGGGACTAGGCGCGCTTATTTAAACCCAGATAACCCATTACGTGCTTCTATTGTTGCTGATCCAGCAGGAACTCGTCAAAACACTAAAGATAATACGCCCGCTGTTGTTCATATTGATATGGTTGAAGGTGCAGGTGTTGAGATTATGATTGCTGCTAAAGGTGGAGGTAGCGAGAATAAAACTAAAATGGTGATGTTAAACCCTTCTGATTCTATTGCTGATTGGGTTGTTAAAACATTACCAACCATGGGTGCAGGCTGGTGTCCACCAGGTATGTTAGGTATAGGTATTGGTGGTACCGCTGAAAAAGCGGGGGTTTTAGCTAAAGAAAGTTTAATGGATCCCGTAAATATACAAGATCTTATTGAACGTGGTCCGCAAAATGCTGAAGAGGCGCTACGACTAGAAATATTTGAACGTGTTAACAAATTAGGTATTGGCGCTCAAGGTTTAGGGGGCTTAACAACTGTAGTTGATGTGAAAATTAATTCAGTGCCAACGCATGCCGCTTCAAAGCCAGTTGTAATGATTCCTAATTGTGCGGCAACTCGTCATGTGCATTTTCATTTAGATGGCTCTGGTCCAGCAGACTTATCTCCACCAAAACTAGAAGAGTGGCCAGAGATCACATGGGAAGTTGGTGATAATGTTCGTCGTGTCAATGTTGATGAATTGAACAAGCAAGATATTAGTGCATGGAAAACGGGCGAAACAGTTTTATTAACTGGTACAATTTTAACTGGCCGAGATGCCGCTCACAAGCGTATCCAAGAGATGCTGGCCAAGGGTGAAAAGTTACCTGTTGATTTTACTAATAAATTTATTTATTACGTAGGCCCAGTTGACGCTATTGGTGACGAAGCAGTTGGCCCTGCGGGTCCCACAACAGCAACACGTATGGACAAATTTACAGAGATGATGTTAGCTGAAACTGGCTTGCTTGGTACTATTGGTAAAGCTGAACGTGGATCCGCGACAGTAGAGAGTATAAAAAATCATAAATCAGTTTATTTAATGGCTGTGGGTGGTGCTGCTTACCTTGTATCTAAAGCGATTAAAAAAGCCAAAGTTGTCGCGTTTGAAGATATGGGAATGGAAGCTATTTATGAATTTGAAGTAGAGGATATGCCGGTCACCGTTGCGGTAGATAGTTCGGGTGAATCAGCTCATGTGACAGGCCCTAAAATTTGGAAAGTAAAAATACAAGAAAAATTAAACCAATAAACTGCTTAAATGTAGGAGTATTTCAATCTAGGGGTATTTAAATATTGGGTATTAACACTCTATTAATAAAAACGTAGTTTATTTAAGTTATTGGTATTAAAGATTTTGGTATTAGAGACTTAAGGTATTGTTTTATAAAACTCCGTGAATACATTTTTTTACTGATTATTCATGCGTTAAAATGAAGTGACTTACAGGATGACAACAAATTAATGTTAACAACTTCATTTTAACTAATTTAATTGCTACCAATCTCTATAAAAAAACTTTTGATTCACCAAAGAAGAAAACTTAACTTTCATTGTGTAGTGCTTTGAGTCTTCTCTTTAAAATATCAAATTTGGTTGTACACAAACCTTTGGATCTATCTAAATTAGAACAAGACTTTTTAAAAATTATGATTGGTAATAGACATTTAGTTTAGTTAGCGACTAGAATCAATTAAGAGTTATTACCTTGTCTTATTGTTAATAGAAGGAAAGATTTATGCAAGGCTCTATTTATACTGCTTTTTCAGATATGATTATTGAAAAAATGGGTATGGTACAGTGGAATGAGTTGATTGAACAAACAGAACCTGCTTCACAGGGTATTTATACAAGTGCAGAGCGTTATCAAGATAGCGAATTAATCAATATGGTTATTGCCTTATCTGAAAAGGTAGGTATTAGCACTGAAACACTTATTGAGCAATTTGGTCGTTATTTATTTAAAAAACTTTACGACACTAGCCCCATTGAATTGTCATCAATAGACAACTTAAAAAGCTTCTTATTGGCAATAGATAATATTATACATGTTGAAGTAAAACGAGTGCATCCAAAAGCCTACCTACCTACTTTTGAATATGAGCAACCTGATGAACAAACTCTTATTATGTATTACCATTCGAAACGTAAATTATGTCATGCGAGCGTTGGTTTGATATATGGTGCCGCAGATCAATTTAATGAAATTATTGATATAGAACACCCAGAATGTATGCATCATGGTGCGGAGCGTTGCAAGCTAGTTGTTAATTTTAAAGGTCGCGATGAATAAACAAGACCCTTATAAACAAGCCTATGAGAGAGAACGACAAGCAAGACTTCTTGCTGAAAAGCTTTTAGACGAAAAAACGCGTAGTTTATACAACAGCTGTATTGAACTCGAAACGACTTTAACAGAGCTCAAAGCAATTCAGCATCAATTAATTCAAGCTGAAAAAATGGCTTCTATTGGCCAACTCGCTGCTGGCGTTGCCCATGAAATAAATAATCCAATAGGCTACTCAATAAGTAACTTATCTATTTTGAATGAGTACATTGACTCCTTTATGACTTTAGACAAGTTCATTGTCACCAATATTGAATCATCATCACCTGATATTAAAAAAGCTTACCTTTATATGAGGGAACAAGAAAATATTGACTACATTAATAGTGATATCAAGCCTATGCTCGATGATACACAAAAAGGGCTTGATAGAGTTAAAGAAATAGTCAGTAATTTAAACAAAGTTAGTCATTCCGGGGGTGGAGATAAAACACTCTGTAATATTAATAACCTGATTGATGAATCACTGAAAGCTGTATGGAATGAGTTAAGGTTCAGTTCCATTGTTAACAAAGATTTTACTAATATACCAGATATATACTGCTACCCGAGTGAAATTACTCAGGTGTTATTGAATATGTTTATTAATGCTGCTCATGCTAATAAGAACCAAGGTATTATTAATATCACAACGGCGTTAGTTGAAGTTAATAATCAGTGCTATGTTGTTATAGAAATAGCAGATAGTGGTATCGGTATTCCTAAAAAAATACTAAATAAAATATTTGATCCTTTTTTTACCACTAAACCAGTAGGTGTTGGTACAGGCTTAGGTTTATCAGTTTCTTTTGGTATTATCAAAAAACATCAAGGTAAAATTAACGTAGTGAGTGAAGAGGGGCAAGGTACGACCTTTACTATTTATTTACCTTTTGAGTAACTTTACTTTTAATTATTATTAATGTGTAGCTTGAATAAGTTCATGATGAAATATACATGACGCTAAAGAGAATTTATAATTTTCTCTTATCAAGTAGTAGCTATTACTTGTTATTTCTCTGTTAGGTTAATAACTTATTTGATATTAGCTAATATCCTTGAACTATTCATCCGTATGGGTCGTAAAATAAATAGTTGGGCTGGGTTAACTTTAAATATACGTACATTTGAATCTCATACCTATTTTGTTAAGTGTTAGAAATAAAGGAATATAAAATAACTACAATATAATAAATCTTTTAGTAATGTAGTTACTTTTGGGGGTACACAAGTAATAATTTTTTCTAGAAAGTATACATCGTTGCAAGTTTAATGTGTAAAAATGTATTTTAGTGCTAGTTAATGGAGAATTATGGAATTTTTGACGAAAAAACAGCCATCTAAGGGCGTAGTGTTCTTTACCTCAACCATGTTGTTATCAATACCTAATTGTTACGCCGATTTTACTGAAAATTTAAGGTGGAGTTTAGACGGTAGCGCTCGCTTAAACCTCGATAATGCCCGTGATAATACCAGTCAAATATATGCGATAGGTTTAGATACCCATAAGGTTTTTACAAGTGATAACAGTGATATTGGCTATGCAGTTGGTCAAGTGTATTTTACTAAAATACATAACCTAACACCAGTACCTTTCCTTTTTGATAATAAAAATGATAGTGACTTTATTATTAGAGAGGCACATCTTAATTACACAGCAGGCACCAGTTGGCTTCCAAATATTAGAGTAGGTCATTTCATTTTACCTTTTGGTTTAGAGGAAGCAATTGATACTAACGGCCGCTTACTTGATTATTATTTAGGTGCAAATTTAGGTACAAAACTCGATTGGGGTATTGATTTTAATAAGGTGGTTAAACATCTTGAATATAGTATTAGCTACACGCTAGGTGGTAAAGATAAACTCGATTCAATTGATGGTTCTTATGCAGTTACAGCTAGAATTAGCTCGTTAAGCCATCAAAACCTCGTAATTGGTGGCTCTCTATTTAATGGTAAAATTGATGGTGTATCGCGTAACAGAGTGGCATTAGATTGGCGTTATTATTGGCATACATATGGTTTTTTTGGGGAGTTAGCTCTTGGTGAAGATGATAAAGAACTAGGAAGTTTTCAAACTGAAAAATATGCTTTATTAGAATTTAATAAAACATCACTTAATGATCAGCTAAAGCTCTATGGTCAGTTTATTTTTAGAGACAAAGCACAGCTAAAATATGCTGAAAAGCTAGTAAATATTGGTTTAAGTTATCAATTTACGAGTCGATTTGAATTAAGCTTAGCTGCAATGAAACAGGTAAGCACATCTAACGATTTTAAGAAAAAAAAATTAGCTAGGATTCAAATGAGATATAGGTATTAATATGAATAAAATTATCAGTAAATTTATAATATGCTCATTATTACTCGTGTTTGTTACTTGTGAAGCTACGGCTATTGCTTATTGTTCACTGCGTGATCCTGTGGCACAAATGTTGGATCTTTATCCTAATAAAACTAATCAACTTTCAATTGTAAAAACTGTTGACGCTGATATTCGAGCTAAAGTTCAAGTAGCATTGCCCAATAATGATTTACATTTTAGTGAGTTAGGACAACATACGTTATATGTAGCAATGGATGGCGAATCTTTGTTGGGATATATTCATGTTAGGTCAGAGCAAAGTGACTGGGGGTTAGTTGAAATTGTTTGGGCAATAGCAAAAGATATGACTATATCTAATTTTGTGTTCCAACGTTGTCGTAGCCCTAAAAAACAGTTGGCAGAGCAGCCTTATTTTAAAGAGATTTTTATTGGTAAAAATTATAGCCAATTAAAAGCGTTATTAAATAATGATGGTAAAACTGCTAATGATAATGTGTTAGAGCAGGCTAAAGGTGCTTCAGACTTAGCCAATGTTGTATTAAGGTGTGCATTGAAAACCTTATTGTTAACCGAGGTTTTATGGGGAGATGATTTAAATCAACTTTAACTAACAATTAATTATAATAAGCCAATAATACGAACTAATCAGTACTTAACCATGATGACAAAATTATGAAAATATCTAATTATAATCAACTGTTGGCGATAAGCACCATATTGTCTGGCGTTATTATATTTGCAACACTTTGGCATCAATATCAAACAGTAGAAAAAGCTTCTCGTGATCATTATGAATCACGTTTGTTAGTTCAAACAGTTGACCACATTGCTACTATGTCAAAGCTCTGGTTAACTTCACAAGACTTATTATTTTCTGGGCGACAAACTTACCTTGCTAGAGGTATTAAAGATCAATCAGAGCATTTAAAAAAAACACTGCTTGTAGTTAAAGTCAAGTTACTTAACCCCCTTGAAAAAAATAGAGTCGGGCAATTAATTTCCGATATCCATTTAAATGATCAGTTAGTTGAGCGTTTTTCTAATGTTTCTACCCAATCAAGTTTCAAGTCAAACAATACAATTGATCAGTCAGATAAATTAACACAACGTTATGTCAATAATTTGGAACAACTTACAAAATACAGTGTAAATAACAATCAAATCCTGAGTAACGAGGCTAATATTGTTATTGAAAATTTCACGTTATTATCTATTGTAGTGGTTTCTCTGTATGTGTTTTTTATATTATTTACAGCAAGCTGTATTAGTCGTTATATAGTTAAACCTATTCAAAATATTACGGCGTTAGCACATCATACCTACAATGGCACCAGTAAGGTTGAATTCAGACAAGCCCGTGCGCCAACCGAAGTTATCGCATTATCTACGGCTATTCAGCAATTTACTCAACACATAACCATTGAAAAAGATAGAGCCGAGCAAGAACGTCTCAATGTTATTCGCACTAATGATAAAGCTAATATTATTATGAATACTATACCGTGCGCAGTAGTTTTGGTTGATGAAATGGGGATCATTAATGAATGTAATATAGAAACAGAAAAACTACTTTGTACAGACAAGGAGAATATCATTGCATTACCTATAGCTCATTTCGTGCCAGCATTAGAAACATTAGATGGTAATTTTGATACTGAAATAGCACTAAAGAGTTCAGAAGAGTCATTACTTTCTCCAAAATTTGAATCTCCTCATATTGAGTTTTCAGGACGTAAAATAGTAATTATGGGAACGGTTAATTACTTGATTATTTTAACCGATATTAATGAACGAAAGCATAGTCAAAAAGCTTTGTCATCTTTAAACGAGCAGCTAGTACATGCCGAAAAGCTTGCTTCAATTGGTCAATTATCGGCGGGTATTGCCCATGAGATTAATAATCCGATTGGTTATATTCGCAGTAATCTAGACGTACTTAATGATTATTGTAAAACCTTAGTAGTATATATTGAACTAGCTAAGGACAGTAATGAGAGAGTCAAAGCTAAAAACTTTTTTGATTCAGAGGATTTAGATTTTATTATCGAAGACATAGATCCGTTAATTACCTCAACGTTAGAGGGTGTATCAAGGGTAAGTAAAATAATAAAAGACTTAGGTAATTATGCTCATTCCGATGAAAAACTACCTGAGCCTATATCTATTGATGAGTTAATAGAGAAAAGCTTAACGCTTGTCGCCAATGAGCTAAAATATAAAGTTCAAATAACAAAAAAATTAGAGGCGGGAGTTTATATTGCTGGCTTCCCACAAAAATTATTACAAGTTTTTATTAACATGTTAGTAAATGCATCACATGCCATAGAAACTAAAGGTAACATTTGTATTTCTTCCCAATTAATTGACAAAGAAGTTAATATTCGTTTTGAAGATGATGGCTCTGGTATAAGCCAAGATAATCTAAAAAGTATATTTGATCCATTTTTTACAACTAAACCAGTAGGTAAAGGCACAGGTTTAGGCTTACATATTGTTAGATCTATCATTGAAAACCACCATGGCCGGATTGAGGTAAGTTCTAAATTATATCAAGGAAGTGTATTTGATATATATTTACCAATGCACCATATTGAAATTATGCGGGAAGAATTAACGCTTAAGCTTTAAGAACAATTATTTAGAATGATTGTAGATTTAGTTTTTATGGGTATTGTTAACTTAAAATAAAAACATGATTTTTTAAACTTAAAAAGTAGAGTTTATATATTTCTTTTTAAGGATTATATATTGCTTTTGTTAAACCCATTAAATAACTAGGCTAATAACTATAACAACTAAGAATAAATCTACTACAATTTAGCTAAGTTATTAATATTAAGATGTAAAAAATATTAATTTTTTGTATGTATTTTAACCAGTTATAAATTCAGGCTTCTATATGTTACTTAAATCTCAAAAAAAAATACTACTAAGCTGTGTTTTATATTTATTTTTCATTTCTAATCATCTAGCCGCATTTGAAAAAGACATTGACTCGAAAAATACAAAAAAAACCTCCATTGAAAGTGAGTCTTCTGCTGTTTATGAAGACGATGATTTTTTTTATTTAGGTATTAAAGTAGGATCAAATTACTACCAGAATGCTTGTGAGCCATGGGCTACAAATTGTGAACATCGTGATTTTGCATATGGCGCTTTCGCGGGGTACCGCTTTAATGAAAATTTTAGTATAGAAGCAAGTTACTTGGATCTTGGTCAAGTCAATGCGATATACCCTGAAAGTGGTTTACAACAATCGTATGTCGGTGCTGTTAGTAGCTGGGAATTAGGTTTATCTTTTGATTTACCTATAACAGAGAGTTTCACCACCTTTTTAAAGGTATCCGTAAATAACTGGTCTGCCAAAAATCGTTCGCAGGCAAGAACACTTAAGGATGATGGTTGGAGCCCTGCTGGTGAATTAGGTGTTACCTATCAATTGAGCGATAATTTTCAAACTCGCTTGTCTTATCAATATATTGATGGTTTGGGTAGTGATAAGGTTGGAGCGTCTAATGGACACATTGCATGGCTTGGTATCACTTATCAATTTCAATCAGCTCGAAAACCAAATGTTGTGTCGATTAAACCGCCAGCCAAATTACCTTTGGTTGAGGTCATAGATGCTAAATTAGCTAAGGTAGAGTTTACTTTTGATAGTATTGAATTTTCGTCAACAGAACAGTTAGAGTTATTAATTTTACATGCACTCAAATACCAACAAGTAAATATTTATGTTAAAACACATACCGATAGTGTTGGCGACCAAGCATACAACCAAAGGCTGTCAGAAAAAAGAGCTCAAGCTATAGCTAATATTCTGATTTCTCGAGGCGTCAACAAACTAAGAATATATGTCTCAGCGTTCGGTGAATTAGACCCTATTTCAGATAATGACACATCAGAACATCGTAGTTTAAACCGCCAAGCAATTATTACCACTAACGCGTTTAAAGTCAGTCGTGAGGAAGTCAAATAATGTTACCCATTATCAGATATTTCATCGGTATCATATTTATATTTTTATTGAGTGCCTGTGGAGATGATAATTCAGGATTCCCCAAAAGTGAGTGTGGTGGCGATATCAACCCCTGTGCTAGTTACCCCATTTCGTTAGAGGTAACACCTGAAACTATCAAATCCCCTACAGGAATCGTCATCCAGTATTTAGCAACTGTGACACTCAGTGATGGTGAACAACTTGATGTGACTAATAACTCAACTTGGCTAGTTGATAACACAACAGTAGCTTCCATAAGTAATACTGGTATGTTAACAACGCTGTCTGCAGGAAGCACAACAATTACTGCCACATATAGTGCATTGAATGGGCTTTCAGTGTCAGATGAAGCAGCACTTATTGTCAATGATATTGACTTAATTGGGCTGGAGGTTACGCCTAGCAAACATGAAACACTTGTTGGTTTGACTGTTAATTATCAATCATGGGCAAAGTATCAAAGTGGTGATCTTGTTAACATTACCTCATCGTCAAATTGGTCATTATCCAAACCTAGCATTGCCGAAATTCAAACTCAAGCTAATGGTAGTCAAATTATTTTGGCAAAATCTGTGGGTTTAACCGATGTTTCTGCTCAATTTAAAACATTTAACAGTATTGGACAATTAGCGGTAATCGATAGCCCAGTAAATGCACTTGTTGTAACTCCTGTTAATGCAAAACTGCCTCAAGGTACTGAAAAACAATATCAAGCCAATTTGGTGCTCGATAATGGGCAATCGATTGACGTGACTTTATTTACTCAATGGGCAATTGATAACAGACAAATTGGTACATTTAATAACACCTATGTATTCTCTGCTAATACGCCGGGCACATCCACGATTGATGCTTCCTTTACTTATGACGATATAGAGCTAACCGACACAACCGAAGTCACAGTCGTCAATGCCCAAGCAGAGCGCTTGTTAATTACCCCTCAAGATGGTCAGTTTCCTCTTGGTAGCCAAGGCCAATTTGAAGCGTTTGCGCTTTACACCAATGGCGATGTATTAGAGGTTACAAATCAAACTACTTGGAATTTCTCTGATCCAATAGGGACGATTGAAACCGATGGCGAGCAAGTTGGTTATGCCACTGCTACTGCTATTGGTAAGGCAAATGTGAATGCTAATTTTA
>Ga0115006_10003453_pt1 | contig 10734 bp, 12 predicted proteins | sample ArcOceMetagenome_3_FD_88943 | JGI IMG/M metagenome (GOLD analysis project Ga0115006, IMG submission 88943) | Marine eukaryotic phytoplankton communities from Arctic Ocean - Arctic Ocean- Svalbard ARC20M Metagenome | ecosystem: Environmental > Aquatic > Marine > Oceanic | place: Arctic Ocean...
ATGTATGGGCCTCCGTCAGTCCATCAGTCTGCAAACAGAACGCCCATCCTCTGTAGCATCGATGTCTCCCGCAACCGCGCCCATAATTCCTACATGTTGTACAAAAGCTCGATCTTTACTTTGCAAGCACTGGTCCATTATGGTCGCGTCTCAAAATCAGCCAACCACTCATTTCCCATTTCCCATTCGTCAGTGTTTCTGCCAAGATGATGTCCCGATCCCTTCGACTTGCCGCTGCTACCGCCGTCGCTACCTGCCTCGCCGCTTCATCCGCTGGTGCCTTTCAACCCGTTTCATCGTCTGCCCGGCCTATTACGGCTCTATCGGCAGCACAAAGGAACAGCAACGCTAACGATGAAGAAGACGTATCCTCGTTGTTGGGAGGCGTTCGAGGCATCGCTGCGGCCTTCGCTCTGTTTGCGATGACGACCCTATCCGGTCCTGCCGGTGCCGTGAGCGGTGGTGGACTCGATTATGCCAATCTGGATATCACCGGTCAAGATTTTTCGAACGAAGCCAAGACGTACAAGGGCAAAGATTTCTCCGTAAGTCTTGATGATTTCGTTCATACTAATACGTATTGAAGAAGAGGGAAATTTTACAGACAGTACTATTATTTGAATACATGCATTCATCTCACAAACAACGACACCCTTTCTTCAATCGCACTAACAGCAAGTTATAGCCAAAGGCACGAATTTCGCCAAATCCAACCTCCAGGGCTGTCGCTTTTACAAGGCATATTTGGTAAACGCAGACTTTTCTGGCGCTGACTTGCGTGGAGCTGCACTGGAGGATACCAGCATGGACGGCGCGTCTCTAAAGGACGCCGTCGCCTCTGGGTCCTACTTTGGCCAAAGCTTGTTGGATGTTAAGACAATGGAGAATGCTGACTTTTCTGATGCGCAGATCCCAGTCAAGACGTTGCCCCTCGTTTGCGAACGCGAGGATGTGAAGGGAACCAATCCTGTCACGGGAGTTGACACAAGGGAAAGCTTGATGTGCCCTTGAGAGGAGATTTGAGCGTGCAACATGTAGCGCTAGAGATTTGAATAATATTATATTGCAATGTTATCAGAAAGGGCACGGCGCTGACAGAGCCATCGCACATTGTTGCATCTCTACCGACTGGAGAACACAGTGTAGACAGGGAGGTACCGGTGGATTAATCAATCTGCAAATACCGGCAAATGCTTGAGTTCACTCTTTTGCGATATCCTCCTTGGATTATTGATGTATCCTCCTTGAATTCAGGGTACTATTAATACGGTAGTACCGGTTGTAGACTAAATACGAGGCCTCGTACTACGTAGTACGAGCGCCGATTGATCCATTGATACCGCCCGGCCCCCGCGTGCCCGCGTGAAAGGTTGAAGGTGGCGCAAACCGCCAACCGCTCTATCGCTACATACCGCCCGCAATTGACCGCCCGCCAACCGCCACGCACACACCGCCGCACCGCCAACGCAAAACGCAAACCGCCACCAGACTAAAACTCTTCCGTCCTTGCCTTCTAGCTAGCAGAGCCTCCGCCATTTCCTTGGTATCTACTCGCCATGAGTCCCGTCAGCACTGCTACTTCGTCGGGAGCTTCGGCAGTGCCCCCAAGCGAAAGCCCATCGCTCGGGCTAAAAATGAAAGCATTTTTCTTGTGGAACTTGATGTATTGGCTCAGCACTGCATTGGCATTGGTGATGCTTATCAGCCCCGTCATTTACCCTCAGACGATCGGGCTGTATGTGACACTGCCATACTTGACGTTCTCTTTATTCAAGAGGGACGAACTCAAGTTTGGATCTCCTTGGCCATCATTCAGTCAAAACTTTGCTGTCTTTGCATGCCTAAGAAGGTATCTCGATCTTGAATTCGCACCACTTCCCGAGAAGCTGAAGACAGCAGAAAAGGCCGAACATGCCCAATTCATCTTTGCTGTTTTTCCTCATGGAACGAGCTCTGATTTTCGCATCCTCATGGATGGGATATTGCACACAGTCTTACCGTCGGTTGCCGACAAAGTACGAGTCTTGACGGCTTCTGTACTCTTTCGAATTCCTCTTGTGAGAGAGATCGCAATGTGGACAAATTGTGTAGACGCACGTCGATCGGTTGCCGAAAATCTCCTTGACAATCATTATTCGATTCTTGTACTACCGGGTGGAATGGACGAGCAAATTTTGACTCAATATCAAAAAGAAACCATATATTTGCGCAAACGAAAAGGCTTCGTCAAGCTTGCCTTGCGCAAAGGGGTGCCCGTGGTACCGGTGTATGTTTTTGGCTCTTCAGATCAATTCGCCACAAGCAATGCCTTATTTGGTGCGAGACATTGGATAATGAAGAATCTAAAAATGTGCATTCCACTGGCACAGGGATTGGCAGGTTCAGCCTGCCCTTTGCCGGTGAAGACTACGATCGTAATGGGAGAACCAGTGTTTTTTAGTCCGAAAGTTGCAGGTCAACCAACTCAGGACGAAATAAACAACGCACATGGAGAATTCATCCAAGCACTTATTGCTCTGTTTGACGAGCATAAATCAAGGCTGGGATATGTCGAAATGAGCTTGAATGTTGTTTAAAATATGCATTCTTTCATATTGCAAAGCAAATTATAGCATAGCAAAGATATGTGCGCTGCCATCGAATGCATGCATTTGGTTTCTCTCGCTAGATCACGAGGAAGGATCAATACCAAAAGAATTCAAAGCCTCTTCCCACGCTGCTCTCGTCATGCCCTCGGGTGTGTGGAAACACTTCACGCCCAAGTCCGACACTCCACGGATGTTCCAATGCTCGTTATCAAAAAAACACATCTGCTCAAATTCTAAGCCAGTCTTTCTCTGAAGCGATTCAAAGTGTGTCGCCTTGTCCGCATAGCTAATCTCGATAAGATTTTGATCAAAGCACTTTGAGAGCGGAGTTCCATCCGCCACAACAAGCCACTCCATGCACTTTCTTGCCCAAGACGGTTCATCGGTACGGGATGAAATCGCAACTTGGATTGGCAAACCGTCTTTTTCCTTCATCCGATTAATCTCCGACAAGGCGTGCGATGCCCCGTCGAACACAGTTATCGGAGTTCCCCTACGATCGGTGACAATCATACCCTTCTGGGTTGTGGCAGAGCCCGGAGGAACTTGACGAGGTGGAGTCCGAGCCTTGCGCTTCTGCTTTCCCATCCATTCTTCAGCTTTTACCAACTCCACTGGTCCCTGGAGCTGATACATTTCAGGGCTCCAGATCGTATAGTCGAGGTCGAAAACTACGAGCTGCATGGCGTTGCGTTTGTTGTGTTGTCAGCTCGTAAGCACATCATTGCACCATTGCACTGACGGACTGACATGACGGCCGGAACGAATGGACTCGACTCACTCGATTCGACACTACTTGGAGATTTGAGCGGGAAGCAAACATGCCAACGTGGTATTATCAGGAAGGGCACAGAGCTATCATACATTGTTACAAAGTCACGGTCCTATGAATGCCTAAAGTTCTGAACTGAATGGGTGGATCGATTTTGAGAGATGAATGAGAGTAGATAAATCTTACTTCTACATAATGTAGATCTAGTCTTCCTCTCTCCCGGTAGATCTACATGTACTACCGTAACTAGATCTAGTCTAGTACCGGTAGTGATCATTAACTTACAAGCTCGCACCGATCGCTGCATCCCGGATATCTCGCAAACACTTCATGCTGGTTTCCAGAGGCATTCCATCGACTGTTGCTTCGACCTTGCCACTCACACCATCCCTGCATCCCTTCTCGACACATCTATTGAGGAGAGCAATCTCATCCTCTTCGGTCGGGACGCATTTATCCAAAAACTCTTCAAACGATTCCTCTTTCTCGACATCACCGTACCGTACCAGTGCCGCCGCTGCAGCGAGTGCATAACCTCCCCAGTTGCTTACGCTGGCTGCAATGAGTGAGTCGGCGGGTGTTACTGCCGCTATCTTTTCACCATTTCTGATTGTGGGATTCGATAAAATATTCTGCAGTGCTTTGCCCATTCCAAGCTCGTTGCCTCCATCACCAATGGCGACAAATGGAACTTTAGACGTAACAATATCTGGCACTTCTCGTCCCATCTCTACAATTTTGTGAATAGGAGCGATCAGTCCACGTTCGTTCATGTCAATGCCCCTCATGGTATAGCACCTGCCATCCTTGGCAGGACCGGCTCGTTCACAAGCCACTATAATATCCGCCGACTTGACCAATTTCTTCATATCTTGCCAATCACCACCGGTCATCTTATCCTCAGAGGGGTAGGTCACAAAAACTATCTTCGATGGAAAGGGAGACGCAGCAGCAAAGACCGCTCGATTGCATTCATCGGTAACGACGGTAACGCGATGTCCCAGCCCCAAAGCCGCCCGGGCAATGGCAAATGTTCCGGGAGGGCCATCTGTCTCCGTCGGTGGGTCAGAATCAACACAGCAGGGAAAACCAGACAAGACAACAACATGCGCCTGCTGGTTGTCGTCGCTACCGATGGGTATCAGCCTGGCGAGCTGGGTGGCACCATCGAGCAAATCCCCCGGCACGATGAGACTCTCCATACCTCTCCCACCTTCGTCCTTTCCGATTATGGATTCAATGGTGGCGATGGCGTTTGCAGCAGCAGACGCCGGTCGGTTATTGAGCATGTTGGAATCTGCCATCGCGATGAGACGGATGTTGGTGTGGCAGAAGATACTCGTACGGCACGGGCCAATATTTATCTTTCACTCGGCCTTGCGCATTCTTCGGCCTTTCCGCCATTCCTCCTCACATCGTTACGTACTTACAGAAATTCACTACCTGTAGTCTACGCTACAAAATGTACGATGTACGTACGCTTACCGAAGAGGGCGTCTTGCCGTCACCCGTGAAAGTAAGAGGTAAAGCTCACTTCGTTTCAGGTGTGTTGTCGACGATGGTGGTGTTTTGGGTAGGAAGCGGCGATGGATCTGAGACTAGCGGCGCGGATGCAAGACAGCCAGGAGCCCCACATAGCTTGCGGGATGGTGGACGAGTGGGTTGCATTGCCGACGACTCGGCGCGGGGAGCGCAGAATGGAATGGCACCGTTGACGGTAACAGGTACTGAGCCCAAGAGTCCCGTCTCGTCCTCTGGCGTGGTTGCCCTTGGTAACCGTCACTAAACCGAGCCGAGATCACACTTTCATGGCATTGATTCCCACTGTATGTGTGGCATGGTGTGCATGGTGTCGATTGGTACCATTACCGGGACAAGTGACGAAGGCGGCGCGAGTGCTGGCTTCCGCTGCTGCCTTTGTTGGACCACGCCTTGCTACGTAGCTGGGAGGATCATGCCGCAGAGATGTAATTGCCTACGTAGCTAGCTAGCGTGCGGCTGCAGTGTTTCTCAGTCGGTGTTGATACTGCGGCACTATTACGAACGGCGAGATTTTTCTCACGCTGGCTTCATTGGCGTATACACTATTCCGATCGTTCGTTTTGTTTACTACGTAGTACTCACCCTCTACTTCTCTCTTCATCTGCCCTTCTTCGCAGTCTTTTTTTGGGATAATTATCTTTTGCAAAAGCACACACAAAAATGGGAAAGGTTCACGGATCGCTCGCACGTGCTGGTAAGGTTAAGGGCCAGACCCCCAAGGTCGAGAAGCAGGAGGATACCAAGAAGCAGCCTCGGGGACGGGCCAAGAAGCGCATGCAATACAACCGCCGTTACGTCAATGTTGTCACCGGTATGGGAGGCAAGCGTGTTGGACCCAACTCCAACGCCGACAAGATGAAATAAGCAAGTTGTTAAAAATCTAGCGCAATGCAATAAACCAAAGCGGTACTATCTCACTGGTTTAGCATTTGGCGGTGAACAGAAGCGCCTTGAAATTCTGTCTAAAAATGCGATTTGTGATGTGTGTGTACGTAGCACAGGGCTTTGTACTTGGTTCATTCACTCTCTACAATAGATCGAGTCCTTATTTGCCAGTACTTTACAGTGAACGACCGCTCTCTCTGGATCTTTGCTTCCAATACCCTCCTGCTCTTGTATGTAGATCTAGTTCTTTTTGTGAACTCCGAGATAAGGCGGAAATCATACTCTTCTGCCGTTGCAAAGAATTCTTCAACTCGTTGCGACGTAACATTGGAATGATAACTATATACACGTCGTATCCAACTATAAGATACCCAGCTCAGAGCCAATTGTCGCAGAAGCCGACTGAAGTGGGGCATTCGAGTACATGTAGATCTGGATTGTACCGGTAAATAGCTCGGTAAATGCAGTCAGACGCAAACAACGTCGATCGAGGCAGGTGGTCCCGGCTTGGCGCAATGCGCCACACTTGCACTGCTGCATAGCATGTCTGCAGGTTGGGCGTCCATCGCCGCGGCCTCCAGTCCATACTCCGTACTACGTAGTAGTAGTACCGCACCACAGCAATATCAATGATGAGGATCGTGTCATCACCAAGCACTGGCAACCACTTTCCCATCTCATCAGCATTTTTCTTGGCTGCCAGCCTTGTTTCGACGAAAGTGCCGTCGTCGGTAGGCATCTTGGCCTTCTCCCCCGCCTACATTGCACCAAGACTTGCGCACGAGGTTACACCTTTTCGCCAACTGGCGTACCGAAAGATGACTTCATCGTTATTTGACCAAGCAAACGATGGCGACAGTGGTGCCACGGCTGTTGTCACCACTGATCCTCTCGTGGACGCCGGCCTTCCCTCACCACTTATTTTGGGCTCTGGCAGCTTCACTCGCAAGCTCATTCTCAAGGAGATGGGCGTCAACTACGAATTGGTGGTGCGTTCCATAGATGAGAAGGGAATTGGCAATCGTAAGGGTGATCCTGCGGTATTGGTATCGACCCTTGCCAAAGCCAAAGGTGATTATTTGGTAGAATGCCTTTCCAACGACAAAGACGATGCCTTATCAACTTTGGAACAGACCAAAGCCACCGACGGAGACTTTGGGGGATGGGTAGTCCTGACTGCTGACCAAGTGGTTACTCACAACGGATCGATCCTCGAGAAGCCAGAGAGTATCGATGAAGCAAGGGACTTTGTTGGCCGATACGCAGAGAGTGCACCACGGACCGTTGGGGCATGTGTGTTGACTCATATCCCTTCGGGAATCCAAGTTTCAGGTGTTGACTCGGCACAGATAAACTTTCTGCCTTCTGTAGCGGATGGAGATTTGGTGGGCAAGCTACTGGAAGGCGATGCACCTGTCTTGAGCTGCGCAGGAGGACTCATGGTCGAGCATCCCCTTGTTCAGGCTCATATAGATGGTATCGATGGAACTGAAGACTCTGTGATGGGATTAAGCAAGGACATTGTTCTCAAGCTTTTGGATGAAATGAAGGAGAAATTGAAGGATCAGGCATGAAATCTACTAAAGTATTCTTTTAATTAACTCTATTACTTTATTTATGCTTACATTTCATTCAGTTATGAGGGAATCTAAAGCGAATTGCAGGCTCGTTCGCCTATTGTATGAAAAGAGGAAAGGGTCGTTATGAATGTTGAACGAAGGACGGGGATTCTTCAACAGCTGAAGATTTTCGAAAGATCGATGTCATCGTAGGGCAGAACAACCTCGATACCAGCATTTGACATTATCGATGAAATCATCTTCGTGCGGGTCTTCAATGGTAATTACCATCATGCTATCGCGCAAGGCACCGCCATCCTTCGCAACCGCCGGAGAGGGCTGCTTGGTGGATTCGATCCGAGCCAGGAGAAGCTGAATGGCACGCATATCCTTGTCTCGATCAGCCCTGGAGGGCGCCTGGAACAAGAACACACCTGACTTGGTCTGAACAGTGAAGCTGTTCTGGCTCCGTCCAAATGGATGTTGAGCCCTGTCAACCTTGTCGACAGCGTCAACACGTAGCACACCACTGAGGTCGATGTCATATGGCGCATTCTTGGAAGCCTGAAGACGCTCAGGAGACATGATACTATGTGGGTCACATGGATTCCACGTGAAGGTTGGCTTCGATTCGTCTTGCGAATTGATCCAGGCAGTGCAGCGGAGCGGGGCAGTGTGACCGTCGAAACGCGCTTGATGTGAAAGCGACTTTGTTGGATGCCATATCAGTTCCATTCTGCGGCTCGAGACATCCTGTGTTGGGTATTGCGAAACGAAAGGAATGATATTCGCCAGACAATGTAAGATTTGGCATACGTTTGAATTTGCAACCTATTCATCCGAAGCATACCGCACCATATGCACTTACCTCAAGAACATTTCGAACCTCATCTTCTCGAAGTTGGCACATGACATCGAGGCTACTTTCGTCGTCGAAAGAATTATTCATCGAAAGCAGATGAACTCCACTTTCCGTAGGGACAGTACTAATAATAGTTCCTTCCTCTTCTGTACAATATCCACAGACCTCAAAGGCAAGAGACGCAAGTGAATTTCTTCTGACAGAAACCACACCAGGATCACTATCGTAGAATGACTCGTCTTCCTCCACAACACATGTAGCCTTCTCGACCATAGAAGAGTGAGCAAGAGAAGAAAACCGATTCAGAGGCACAGCCCTGCTCTCTGCAACAATGGCACTAGCTGGGACATCAAATGTTAGACTCCCGAGCACTTCTTGCACACGACGCTCTTTCCGGCTCTGACTACCGGAACTCGTGGCACGATTCTTCACATTTTGTGGACGGGTAGGCCTGGGAAGCAATCCAGGCTGGGTGGATGCAGATTGATCCAAAGAGCTGCTTGTGCCAGCATCGTCACATACCTCGATTGCTGCAAAGGGGCTCGGGCTCTGCACGCGAGTGATGACAACTTCATTGCGGACACCTTCAGCGCCGCTTCTGCTTCCATGCGAGCTGGTCCCCAGCAAAACGTCGTCGATCGTATCACTCGTCCTTCTCACTTCAACGCACTCTTCGCTTGATAAGTTATTATTGCCATGTTGATGCTCTCCCATACACGTAGCTGAATGGGTGTCGGGCACCTGCAACTGTTGCTGGGTAGGGGCTTCTTTATCAGGAACATTTTCTCCCCCCACGAAGTCAGCATCTGGTCTAGCAATGCTCCGGCTGGCAGCCTTTTCCTCGTTCACCGACGCCCTGCTTGACGTCGAGCTCTCGACGCAGCACTTCTTCTTGGAGAGCACGGAATTGGTAAAAAATCGCGTCTTGTGCATCTGTGCCAGTAGATCATCCGACTTCTTCTTCCTTTTGGATGTCGTTTGACTGGGCATCTCCACGGACGTCGACGACGTTTCCTGAGGAGCATTCCATTCATCCCCGGCAAAGAATCTAGTGTGGTCGATATTCTGTGTGCTTGGATTTGTGCCACCCTCGGCGCCTTTCTCGTCTTTGGACGCAGGAAACGCCGCCACACTCGTCGGAGATATCCCAGCGTCGCCCAACGTGCTGGTGCCTTCTGCAGCAGCAGCGCCGCCGCTACTACAGGCAGTACTCTCCCCCAGCCATTCCTGCTGGAGGTACATGGCCTCGCTGATCTGATTAGGCGGGGTAACCATGGAATCGCCCATGATGCTGGCGGCTCCGCAGCAGCCGCCTTCTCCTCTGCCGGACGACGAGCCATAAACCTCAGAGGCGGAGGGGAGGTTGGTCAGACGCTCGGCCAGGTCTAGCGTTGTCGATATCATCCTGCCGATCGGCGGGGAGGCACGGGCACGGGCGCCCTTGGCGATGGCACCTCCGCTGGGGGACATGGTTGCCGGCAGCACTTCCGAATGAATCAACGTTCAGGGAAAGGCAAAGGTGAACATTCCGATACTCGACGTTATTATTACACTGTCATCACTTCCGATCAACAAACAATGGACGCCAATTGTGAGGAAAAATTGGGGGGTGGGAAAATTTGGTTAAAATTTTGTTGGAGGGAGGAAATTGGCATTTATTATTGTCGGCCAAAACAGTCGGCGTGTCTACGGCACGGCCGGCGCGCGGCGCGAGGCGGGCTAACTTTCGACCACTTCACATCTCATATATATCGCATCAGCTTCTTTGCATTGCTTGCTGCTTCAACCAGTCAACCAGCTGGCTTCAACAAAAATTCTCCCTCGTGCCTCGTGCCCCCGCTCACCCGCTCATCCCGCGTCCCCTCGTCTGCTCCAATCACGGAGAGCTCCAATGAAGTCCCTTTTACTGATTGCCGGCCTCTTGGGTTCGTATCCCCAAGTGTCGGGATTTGCATCGTCTGATCTTGCATCCAACCTGTTGACCGACACAAACAACCGCCGCAATTGTCAACGGCAGCAATATTGTCAAGCAAAAGTGGGGGCACACGTACATGTACTAGAATCTGCACCCCTCCCAGCGGCAACAAGTTCAGCCGATGCTGGCGACGATAACGCATCCAGTCGGCTTGAGAAGAGACTCCTCGACGATTTTCGCATCGCCGGGGGGGAGGTGGTCAACCCTTACCGAATTTTGAACGTGTCACGCAATGCCGACAGGCAGGAGATCAAAGCTGCGTACCGGACGCTGTCGCGCAAGTACCACCCGGACGGGATGCTGCAAAGAAACGATGACATCCTCCCCGGACGGTGCAACGACATGGACGACGTCCGAGAGGAGTGGGAAAGGATTAAGCTGAGCTATGAGATCCTAACCGACCGAAAATTGCGAATCCGGTACGATAGGAACTCTGCCCTGGCCGACCCTGCTGCCGCGGTAGGGAGGGCGGCGCTGGAAACCATTGGGTGGGGCCTATCGGGAGTCGGCAAAGGCTTGGTCGAGGTTGGAAAGATGGCTCTCAACCAGAA
>Ga0115006_10003454_pt1 | contig 10733 bp, 9 predicted proteins | sample ArcOceMetagenome_3_FD_88943 | JGI IMG/M metagenome (GOLD analysis project Ga0115006, IMG submission 88943) | Marine eukaryotic phytoplankton communities from Arctic Ocean - Arctic Ocean- Svalbard ARC20M Metagenome | ecosystem: Environmental > Aquatic > Marine > Oceanic | place: Arctic Ocean...
ACCCCTCCGTTCCCCCCTCCCCACCTCCCCCTCTCCGTGACGGATCTAAGCATTTTGTCCTCCCCCCCAACAACAACGTGCCTTTCAAGTGCCCTCTTGAGGTTGTCTTCCTCTACCGACCCCTCAACGTACGTCCTGCTGACCTTCGTCCCCTTCTTCTCCCCCCCCCCTCCCCCCATTCCCCTGGCTCTTTGCCTACCCCTCGATCTACCCCCCCTCTCCCACATGTCGTCCTGCTTCTTCTGCCGGGACTCGTCGTCGAACACCCTCTCGTTCAAAGGCGTCATGTAGTACGGCACGCTGGAGGGGGTTTGGAAGAGGGAAAAGGGGGTTGCCGCAGGTGTACGGGTTGGAGACGGCTTCCTGGGAGCAGAAGGGGAGTTAGTTCGTCGTATAGCAGCACTAGGCAACTCGCTGCCTTACCTTGTCTTCCTCCCTGAGGATTGCGTTGCCTCCAGGTACCCATCCCGACGTTGGTTGGGGGAGGAATACCCGTTCCCGACCTCGCCGTCGTCTTTCTCTTCGGAGGTTGCCCCCTCGGTCTCGCACGGTAGCTTTGGCGGGGACCCCCTCCCTATGTAAGCGTTTGTGTTCCTCTCCGTCCTCCTGAGTTTGTACACCATGTCGATCGCCTCTTTCCTCACACTCTCGTCCCTCAGTCTATCCCTCGCCAAGGCCTTTGCCTTTGCGATATCCGTTAGGAATCTCGCGAGGTCTGAGTTGCTGTCATGCATGAACCGTTCGAGCTTCCTTATGTTGGTCTTTCCAGATTTCTCGTAGGTGGGACCGCGAGACTTGGGGGTCGCCGTTTTCTTGCTCTTCGTGGGAGTGTAGCCCGTGCTGACAGGCGAGCCGTCTAGAAGCCTCAAGTTAACCAGCATCTCCTTCGTTTTCATTCTATAGCCACCCAACGAGGCAATCGGATTGCCGACCAAATGGAGCTCCTCGAGGCTGCGATGAGCGAAACGACGAGCAGAAGGTTATTAGTCATTATGCTTTAGTAGTATACGGTCGTTGCTTTGCTCCTCCAGTCCTTCGCTCCTCGTCCTCTCTCACCTGTCACTCAAAGTTACGATCTCTCTGCACGAGCTGAAGGTGGTTATCTTGTTGTTCGAGAGATCGAGGTAGGAAAGCGTCAGGTGATCTACCCTTGTTATGTGGGGGATCTTGTTGTCGCGCAATATTAGCGTTTCCAGGAACGGAGTCTCAAATCTCGGGATATCGGTCAGACTGTTGTCCCTAAGGTCGATGTGCGTGAGCCTCTCAAGGTGCGAAAACGTTGAGTGGCAAAACTCAAGTCCACAGGTGGTAACCTCGAGCCGAGAAAGGTTGTGCCATGAGAGTTCGTGGTGTTCAAGCTCGTCGCCCAGCCAACCCATGTCCACCACATTGCAGCCGACGAGCGTGAGGCTCATCAGTCCGTCGCTCACGAGTTTGCCCAAGGTTATCTCCTCGCACTGGTCAAGGAAGGATTCCAACTGGTCGTAGGATATGTACATGGAGGAACGAATTGTCATGCCCCACGCCCCTTGTTCGCTGAGATTCTTTATTGACACCGTAGGGGGCGAGGCATGAGTGGACTCAGGAGGGGACAAAGGTGCCGTGGAAGGGAGGGATAGGTCGTCAAAATCCAAGACTGAGGACTCAGCAACGCTAGGATCCTCAGGCATGTTCTTGGCTTTCTTTCGTTTCATTGAGAACCATTTCTTCTTTTTGTCCTTTCCAGACTTCGGTTTCTTTTCCTTTATCGTTGAAAACCATGACGACTTCTTGGCCTTGGGTTTCTTCGGGTCGCTTGTGCCCTCATTCTCTTGAATCTGTTGGCTGCTTGGTGACCTGTTCGATGCTGTTTCGGCTCCCAAGGGTGTGTCCGGGAGTTCAAAGGTCATTCCCTCATCCTCGTCGACAAACTCCAATGGGACCTGTTGGCTGTCTTTCTCGAGGCCTTCCCTGTATATGCCCTCCTCGAATTTTTCGTCCTCGAACAAAATGTTCGCCATCTCCGTCGGACTGTCCACAACAAAATCAATCATTTGTTGTCTCAGTTCTTCCTGTGCCCTCGCGAATTTGTCTGTAGCCGATGCATCCATAGCCAAGCTTCCATTCCTGTTTCTTGCACCTGGCGATGTTGCATCTATAGGGTCTGGCCTACCAAATCCAAATGCTAGGCTCCCCAGCCTATCCATGTCACCCCTTCTCCTGCCAGCCCTCGTTTCCTGCTTCCCAATTTGCCCTCCTTCTTCCTCATAGTCCCCAGGCTCGTCTAGGTATTCGTCTTCGATTTCTTCTTCGTTACTTCCGTTCAATATACGATTTGCCATCTCTTCTGCTTCCCTCATGTCCCTCCTCGCATCCCTCAAACGTTCTTCTAAAAACGGGCTGACCCTCCCCTCCTCTTTCTCGTCCATTTCGACTATGTCTTCGTCGGTACTTGGAACGTCGATAGTGAGGGAGGATGAGGAGCTGAGTGATGACGACTTTTTACGGCTGAAGAATGATCTCTTTTTCTTCAGCCCACTACCTTCTCCCCCTGTAGGCGAATTCCCTTTGCTTTTCATTGGGCTCTTACTTGAACTCTTTCTGAACCAGCCCCCTTTCTTCTTTGTCTTGGGAGTTTCTACTTCCGTGACCCCATAAGCTACTGTTGTGTCCTCTCCATCCTCTTCCTCCCCCTCCTCTTCCTCGCCTTCTTCCAGAGGTTCAAGCTGTTCTCCTATTATGACAGAGCTCGTCGGCCTGAAGCTCACCCTTCGTGAAGAGGAGGGTGGAGATACTGAAGAGGCCAATTTCTCATCCTCGGTCTCTGTCTCCGTCTCAGACTGCTCCGTACCGGGAGGAACGAAACGGGCCTCTAGGATTTTGATCGTAAAGTTTTTCTTTCTGCCCTTCTCCCACTCCTGTTCCATTTCGTCCTCCCCCCCCTCGAACCCCTCCCTCAAGCTCAAACACTTGAACGCGACCTTGGCAGGCTTTATCAAGCCTGCGGCTTTCTTTGGATCTTTTAGCCATACCTGAACTTCGATGGATTCCCCTGGCTTAAGCACTCCCCTGTGCGGCCGGAGACTCACAACCTTTGGGTCTGCCCTTCGCACCTTCCAGCATACATAACACATATTTTCTCCCATATGCTGAAGAACGACGGTCAATGGAGGAGTGTTATCGGCGGTAGGAAACACTATAGTAGATGGGTTCAGGGCAAAAGAGGGAGGGGGCAACGCCTTTGATGGAGATCTACTCCTGCCAAGTCTCGATAATAACCCCATGATGAAGTACTAGACAGAAACAGCAAATATTTCACACCCAAACGACCGAATGTAGGGATATGTGTAGGCCGAGCGATCAGGTAGATGTGAAACGAGCTGTCGTTGCAACTGGGTTCAATGAAAGGCAAAATTCTCCAGCAATCAAACAGCAAACAAGCTGGAAGTTTGAAAGGAAATGCCTGACGCAGAAATGTCCCCGCCGCTGCCTCTAAAGGCGGCTTCACTTTTGCCTCCTCCTGAGATGTTGGAAGCGAACAACGCCCTTGGCGAAATCAAATTCCCAATGGGAAAAGAGGGGACCATCCCAAGCAGTCTGGCGGAGGAGGATGAAAAATTCTTGAACTCCTCGGACTCCGCGACGGTTCCGACAGATTCTGGGTATGATGTTGATGAGAAGAAACCTGGTAGTGTGAAGATGGCGGAGCTTGCAGGTATCGAAAGGAAGTTCATGGAAATGAAAGCGGAGAGGCAGAAGTCACTGAGAGATGTTCAAGAGAGTGGCGATAAGGGCGTGTAAATAAGGGGGCTCGTCTGTTGTTGTAGTCATAGTGTGCGTTTTATTGTTATCTATTGAAAGCGCGCCTCCGTTCTACTTCCTACTTATGCGCCGAAAAGGTTGGCCTGCTGCTGTCGCTTCTCGGCAAACTCCACAGCCATCTCGCCGTACTCCACGTACTTTTCGTTGATATCTTCGATGACCCTGCACCTTGGGAGGTCCATCAGCTCAACCACGGGGAGTTCCACGAAGCTACCGGGGAGGATGGAGTTGGTGGCAACAATGGGGTCACTGTACTGGTCGGGGTCTGACATGACCCTGCCGTTGTTCTGGTTGTTACTAAAACGGGGGTAGTTGGATGAGGTGACAATCACCCCGGTTCGGTGCCCCTCACTGAAGACGTACGAGGTATTCCAAAGGTTAAGATCGACCTCGTACTCGCCCCCATCGTCAATGTCCTTGAAAATTGTGTTCCTCATCCTCACTGCTCCCTCCTGAATGAGCTTGTGCTCCCCTGTCGGGTAAACATCGACCAATTTGACGTAGAAGTCGGTATCAATGGCGTCACTGCTGACCTTTAGAGTGGCCTTAAGGGGACCCGTAATGGCCATGGGAGAGTCGAGGGGGTCAGAGGAGAACGTCAAAACATCCGAGCGATCAAGATTCGGGGATTGATCGTAGGGACCACATGGAATGAACAAGTTTGAACCTCCGAGAGAAGGAACGGGGTCCGCAGGATCGTGTTGAAACGAGATAGGAGATGAAGACGATGAGGGAGAAGTTGTTAAGGTAAAGTCCGAGTTCAGGGAGAACTTGGTAGGGGTGAATGCTGGGAATGTGTCCATGGTGGTCCAGTAATTCCCGCTCGCGTCGTCGTCAGTGCTTCCCATGACGTAGAAGGTGACATCCTTGATGGATTCTCTATAAGGGAGGTAGTGATCGGTGGCATTTCCGAAGGGCTTCCCGGTCACCGTAGACATGTAAAGCTCGTAAGACTGGAGAATAGGAAGAGCAGATCGTCCCTGAATCGTGTGCTTAGGGAACGAGGATGCTCCCTCCTGGCAGTGCCCCAGTGGATCAATGAAGATCTTGGTGTCATCGTCATTTCCATCTGCGGCGTGGTTCTTGTAGCCGTCGTAGGCAATCAACTGGCCTGTCAGGAAAATGTCGTACCATCCTGCCCAGTGGAGGCTGGGCCACTTCACGACCTTGTAGTCATCATTATCGACAGTCATGTTGAGAGGTTCCCACCAAGGGTTGGGTTGCTCGTTGTCGTATATTTCGGATATGCACCTATCGGCCTCAGAGTTGGGGTAGACCGTGTCGCGCATCCAGTTGTCACTCAGAGACTCGCGGTAAGCCCCGCCAGGGTAAATGATCGGATAACCTTGGGAACTGGACCAAATAATGAATTGAGCGTCGAGTGCATCCGGGTGGGTGTCGAGGAGGGTGTAAGAGGCTAGTCCGTCGGCTGAAGCTCCGAAGGAAAGGACGGAGCCTGAGGACCAGGGTTGGGAGGTGATCCAGTTGATTGTGGTCTCGCCGTCAACAGCGTCTGAGTGCCAAATTGTGAAGTTTCCTTCGCTCTTCTTGGTTCCCCTCATATCTTGTCCGCAAGATGCAATACCCTTTACGAGGTAGAGATTGGAAAGGGCCTCAATACCATCGTAACCATAAGGGGAACGATCCATCACAACAGTGAGGTTGGCATTGGCGTCTTCGAACGAAAATTCGCGTGGGATTACAACCCTCGTCCACAGCTCGACTCCGTCCTGTGGGTTAGGTGAAAGGAAATGGGGTAAAAACTGGGTTAATATGGGTTGTTGATGAGGATGTTCGGGGGGGAGACACTTACATCCATGGGAAGCATATAGTCCTTATAGCGCTTCTCGCGCATGGCCGCCTCGTATTCAGTCTCGGCCAGGCATCCAACGAGGGCCAAAAGAAGCACGATGATGCTAATCATGCCTTCTTGTTTTGTTTTAAAGATCGCGATCGATCGATGAGCTTGTCCTGATCAATTTGCTTCAGAATTGGCTTTCCGATTTACACGTTAAACAGAGACCATATTCACATTCTCTAGAAAGCTTGAACGATATGGGCACTGACAAGGTCAAGTTCAAGGAGGAAGATGGCGGTGAAAATAAGAAGGCGACCAACAGGGGTCAGAGGTGAGAGTTGGTCTTAGCAGCATCCCAACTGCTTCGCTTCGTTAAGGTTTTGAGAATGAATTGTGCATGGGTTACATTAGGGGGGCGGTATAGATGCTTTATTCGGGTCGCTCCTTCCTGTTGCGAGCACGATTGCTTGTCAGTGTGCCGCTTCTGACCCTTCCATTTTCCCACTCACCCCCTCAGGACCTCCTTCGCGGGAGGCCTATATGAAAAGAAGAAGAAGAAGGCTGTGAACGAGCCGGAGATGTTTTCTTCGCAGTCTGCTGAGAGCTTGCAGAATAAGGTGAGTCGCGGTGGGGCGCGAAAAATGTGCACGCCCTTCTATAATGCCATAATCTAAACCTAACACAGGACAACTAACTACAACACAGGACAAGCGCCGCACGCGCACCTTCAATACCATGGGTGTTACTGCCGGAGTTCGCGCGGCTATGGATGAGGCTATGGGTTCTCTCTTGGCGGGTGTCGACAATGACATGGCTGCTGAGGAGAAGCTCCAGGCTGTGATGATTGCTGCCAAAGAGACGGGGATGAGCGTGGAAAAGATCTTTTCCTACTTCAAAAACTCTACGACAGACGTGACTGACCTAACTTCGGAGCAGTTTGGGGCGGCCTTGAAGAATCTGTCGCCCACAATTTTCGACCTTGAGCAAGATGAAGTGACGACACTAGTGGAGAAGTTCGACACCGACGGCGACGGGAAGGTGTCCTACCCTGAGTTCCGCCACTACTGTTACTACTCAATAAACGCCGTGTGCTGGAGGGCCGAGAGGCTCAGGATGGAGAAGAGCGGGGAAATGGAAAGGTTGGAGGATGAGTATCACCACGTGCACGATGGAACTCCCCTGCACGACTTCCCTATTGGTCAGCCGGAGACTGTGAAGCTTGATTTGGGCGAGAAGATTTACGACGGGAATAAGCTGTACTGGAGGAGCAATGTCACCATCCACATCAGGATGTGGCACAACGAAGAGATCAGCTGTATCACGGTGCTATGCTGGAGCGAGTCGGACGACAAGCACTTCCCTCCCATCTACATCAACAGTGATATGGTCCACGTCGATGAGGCCTCGGTCGATAGTAAGGTTGCTCAGCTCGTCAGCGACCAGGGAAAGCAAAAGGTTCAACAGACTCACGAGCAGCTGCGTAAGGACGTTCTTAAGGACTTCTATAGCACCTTCATCCTTGCCCGCCTCAAGGTCCCCGATGCTTCCAACCCTTTTCCAAAGAATGACCTCGCCCACAAGCTCCCCCCCCTAACCCCCCGAACAGAGAGTCTCATGCCTTTCCTCACCCTTCTCTCCACCGACACCGAGAACTGCATGGTCCCCCGCCCTGAGAATATCGAAGACCCCCCTGCCTTCCAAAAGCTCACCCATGTATCCCTCGACAACTTCAACGACCTCCTCGCCGACCTTAACAATGACCAGAAGACCGCCAAAAAGTTGACCACAAACGCAGAGAGGATGACCAAGCTTCTTGACATTTCGCTGACTGCCTTCAAGAACGCAGAGGGTGACAGGAAGAGGAAGGCCAACATGAGCGTCGAGAAGAGGAGGTGGCTCAACATTTTTACCACTTGGATCGTAAGGCAACAGGTCGTGCAGGTGAAGGAGAAACTAAAGGGTAGCCCAGCTTACCAGACATTGCTGCAGGAGACGGAGGAGAAGAGGGCTGCTGCGAAAGCCGGGTTGGAGCTGCCACCTATCTAAAAAGGTGCAGGAGTGTAGTTTATGGGGAGGAAATGAACCGTTCGTTTCAAGTAAAAATCGTCGCGTTTAAAGTCAGTTATTAAAGGTTTTTAGTGGATCCGCCCTTTTTGATCACTTCCACAATCTCTTCAAGTTCCTCAATTGACCTTTCCCCCTCAATTTTGATGCCATCGATGGTCCATGTTGGATAACCCTTGAGTTTCTGCCCGTCAATCTTGCACTGTCCCTTGTAATTCTGTCCCTCCTTGTCGCATTCCACGTATTGGACGTACTTCTGCCATTCCTTGCCCAAGGTTTCCTTCTGTTCGGCACAGTGCGAGCACCAAAATGCCCCATAGAGTTTCGTGTCGAGCGACTTGAGATCGTTTAAGAGAACCTGGGGCGCCTTAGTGGCGGCACCTCCGCCCCTAACGATGCTAGCAGCATTTGTGTCTGCGTAAGCTGGAGCTGGAGTTGGACTCGGAACTGCGAGGAGCGAAGCGAAGCGAAGCGAAGCGAAGAGCAATATGTTGTTAGTCATTGTGATATGATATGCTGTATACGGTCGTCGCTTCGCTCCTCGTCTGATCTCACCTCCTCCGTCCACAAGACTTGTCCACACAAAGCCTCCTGCAAGTCCAAGTGCTGCCAGCCCGCCTGTGCGTTTCGCCATCCCCTCCCTTCCCCACCATGATACGAATATGATGACGCTGCAGAAAGCCGAAACGAGGCAGAAGGGGCAAGGGGCACCAAGTAAGGTGAGGACGAAAAGCAAACCAAAGGAAACGAGAGCCATTGACGCGCTCAAGTACTTCCCGACGGTATAACCGAGATCGGTCTTACTAAGGGCAGCGAAAATCATCACAGCGTACGCCACAGCTCCGATTGCACACAAGGGGACCGGCCCAATGGAGGAATACGGGGATGACATTACTTTTTCAACACAATCCCCTGCACCACCAGATAAAGCGGCACATATTGACGATAGAGATGACTGTATAGGAGGGTTGAGTGTATTGTAAGTTAAGTATGATGTATCAATTAGACCAATTGTGGCAAGTGGAGCTACGATGGTCGGGGCAGGGCGAGTGGATTGAGGGTTAGGAGGGGTTGATGATGATAGGCTTGTTTTTAGCGGACGTAACATAGGCCTTGGAGCGAAAGTATAGGTGGTATGGAGGAGGAGGAAGAGGACAGTGAGAGAGAGAGACAACATGGCTGATTTTTGGGGGCTTGAGGTTGCGGAGCGGCGGAAGCGAGATAAACAAGTTCAGCGGGTTGGTTGGTACGGAGACGCAAACGTAAAGGGCGTGAATTTAATGTGAAAATCTTATTGACTTTGTTGCTATTCAACCTCACTTCATCCTTCAATCTCTGGGAGCCCAATGGCCCTGGCACTCTTCTTCTCCTCGGTCTCCGCCATGAGCGCCTGGTAGCTCGGTGAGTTCTCAAGAACCTGCTTGACCTGCTCGATCTGCTGCCTGACGATCCATCTAGTGAAGCAATCGAGCCAGAGCTGTGATGAAGAGCGAGCATTGGGGGTTAGCTTATGGTTCGTTCGTTCAGATCGACCACTCTTGAGGGTCTCGTCGTCCCCTCCTTACCTTTTGTCGTGCATTGAGGGCGGCTCGTCGGTGACGGTCGTGCTCTGCATTGCTGAATGCGTTGATGGATAGCGCCATGAGCTTGGACATTTTCTCTGCCGACGTTCGCATTTTCTTGAGTTCGTCCGCGCCCTGGTTGAAGGAGGATATAGCGGACATGAAATCATCGACAGATATGTTAACCTCCCTTGGCACTGGTGGGGGGGGGTGGATGTTATCGGGCTTCTTGATAAGAAGTGATTCGTATTTGTCGTCGGAGAGCTTAGATAGGAAAGGGCACGATGACTCAGTACGAGGGGTGAGGGGGGGGAGCTTGTTGGCAACATCGTTCTTGGGGAAAGGGTTGGAGGAGTCTGGGATTTTGAGGCGTGCAAGGAGGTAGGAAGTGAAGAATTCCCACTCCGTGCGTTCTCGAATCAAGTCGGACTGGCCCTTCTCGCGAGTGTCCGCTGTCTGAATGGCAACCTTAATCTCCTCCTCTAGCTTTTCCTTGCTGCAGTTGGCCTCAATTTCAGACTTCATCACGTGAAGGGTAGGCATCTCCTTGTCCTCTGTCTGATTGAAAACCTGGATGCTGATAATGTCGAGCTCGGAGCAGTAGTACAGTCTGACGTCTACGGTGGTGTTTGTCCTCCAGAAGAGCTTGGTGGTTTTGTTCATGAGCTCGCCAGCCCCGTGGACGTGTGTGCCCTCTGCGGGGGTGCGAGCGAAGCGAGGGGTGGCTGTTAGTTATAGCACTAGATATGGCTTAGCGACAGGCGGCATCTTGCTTTTGCTGTCGCTTCGCTCCAGCGCTCTCGCCTTCCTCCTCATCGTCTTCCTCGCCCTCCTTGATGTGCCCGTGCCCGTTATGCAGCTCGCTGTGGTGCATGTGCCCGGCAACGACAGCCTTGATCTTGTCCATCTCCCCGCTTGCCTCCACCCTCCTTCTCTCAGCCTTCCATGGAACGCTCGGGATTTGGTAGTAGCAGTACATCTTAAATTCCGCGATGGAGATAGTTCCATCGCCGTCCACGTCAAACTTTGCAATGATCTCGTCGACTTCCTCGTTTGACAAGTTGAACAGACCGTCACCGAGTGCCTCCAGACCACGAACGAACTCTTCCTTTGTGAAGTGATTAGGTTTGTTGGTGAAAAACGAAAATATCTTCCCCACAGTCATGCCAGTCTCCTTGGCCTTTGTCATGATCTGCTTCAGCCTATCCTCAGGAGATCCCTCGAGGTTGATAGATGCAACAATGTTAGACATGGCATCATCCAGGAGGGCCCTAAGCTTGTCATTGGACGCGGATGACGCCATAGACTTCGATACCTGCGTGCGGCGTTTCTGGCGCATGTTCAACTGGCGCTTTGTCTCGTCGGCCTCCTTGGCAAGTTCCCTGATGAGTGAGAGGGAGGGGGGGGGGGGGGGGGTTGGGGGGGGTTAGGGTGGTTAGGGAGGTTAGGGGGGTTAGGGCGAACCCCTCTAGCGAACCCCGTCTCGCATCCAGCATGGTTGAGTTTAG
>Ga0115006_10003455_pt1 | contig 10731 bp, 6 predicted proteins | sample ArcOceMetagenome_3_FD_88943 | JGI IMG/M metagenome (GOLD analysis project Ga0115006, IMG submission 88943) | Marine eukaryotic phytoplankton communities from Arctic Ocean - Arctic Ocean- Svalbard ARC20M Metagenome | ecosystem: Environmental > Aquatic > Marine > Oceanic | place: Arctic Ocean...
AAAAAAAGACCACATCCGGCCATTCCGTCACGCCCACAGTGCGATCCTCCGGCGCGAGATGACTTCCGAAAAAAAGGCGCACTTTCGAGTCTGCCGTGTATACACACACAAACGTGTATGTGTGTGTGCGTGTGTGTGTGTGTGTGTGTGTGTGTGTGTGAATACAAAAAGACACAACACACAAAAAATCATAGAAAGGGACAAAAAAAAGGAACAACATCAAAAAAAAAGGAACAACATATAAAAAAACCTGGGGAGCGATCTTTGGCATCCCAGATCAGGGCTGCATCCGAGGGCACCAAGGTTATAAGTTCGCCCTCTGCTAGGTCCCGCGTTGCAAAGAGCCCTGTGTGTGTGCATATGTGCATGTATGTATGCATGCATGTGTGTATGTATGTATGTTTATATGTATATGTGTGTATGCATGATGTATGTATGTATGTATGGATGGATGGATGTATGGATGTATGGATGTATGTATGTATGTATGCATGCATGTATGTATGTATGTATGGATGGATGGATTGGTTTTATTCATGGATAAGTCCGCCCTCTGCTAGGTCCCACGAGGCAAAGAGTCCTGTGTGTGTGCGTATGTATGCATGCATGTGTGTATTTATGTGTGTATGTATGCATGTATGCATGCATGCATGCATGCATGCATGTATGTACGTATGTATGTATGTATGTATGTATGTATGTATGTATGTATGTATGCATGCATGCATGTATGTATGCATGCATGTATGCATGTGTATGTATGTATGCATGTATGTATGCATGCATGCATGTGTATGTATGTGTGCATGCATGCATACATGTATGCATGTATATGTACTACATGTCTAGGATGGATGTATGGATGTATGGATGCGTGTATGCATATTCGTGTGCACATACATACATATACATACTTAGACATAAAGGTACATATACATATACATACTTACACACAAGTGTAGAGAGATAGATCAGTACCGTGTGCATATACATACACATGCATACTTAGACATAAAGGTACACATACACATACATACTTACATACAAATGTAGAGAGATAGATCAGTACCCGTAGTCCCTTCGGCCACGGAGCTGGGCGCGGCTCGGGCGCGGAAGAGCGGCAGGTTCTGCATGCGTGTGGTCAGCATCAGCCGACACACGGCCTCGTCTGGCACGTCCGAGGAGTTGAGATACTTTGCACGTGCCGTGGCCAGGTGCATAGCAAGTTGCTCGAGCGTCAGCACATCTGGCCTGGAGATGACTAGCTCCTCGCTGTCGACCTGCTCTCCATTGCCATCGATGCCGTCAAATGTCGCCTCTTCAAGCTGGGCACCTCAAAGCCGGCAACGTGCGGGAGGGCGGGCATTCCGGGAGCGTGGGTGGGCTCTTGCCTGCGCGTAGATGAGCGCGCTGTCGTCGAGTTCGATCTGGTAGGGCGCTGTTTTGTCCTCGGGCCAGCCGTCCTCGCGGTACATCAACTGCACAATCGTGCCGGGCCGCCAGCCCTCTGGCGTTTTGGCCATGACGCGGTCGCCGACGCTGAAGCGGAGCGGCGGCACTGCGGGCTCATCAGCGAGGCCCCCTCCGCGCAGCCTTGCCAGCCACGGCCCAGCCCCCCGGCACGACGGGGCGTCGGCGCCACGCAGCGTCCCCGTCCGCGGGGCACATGTGCTCTTTAGCTCAGGCAAGAGTTGCTGCATGCTGACCGTCTCGACCGCCATCGCGGAAGCGAGAGCGACCGCAGTGAGCACTGCGTGTGCGGCCCGACCGACCATGGCAGGCGCCGCTGCGGCCGCCCCAACGTGAGACTCCGCCGTCTCCACTCGCCAGTGCTCGGTTGAGTGGCTGGTTCGTGGTTCGAAAACGGCTTGGAACAAGCAGGCTCCCACTCAGGGGCAGGGTGGCGACGGAGGCGGGACGCATGTGGCGAGCGAGGCAATGCGCCTGCCGGGGCCCCGGCCGCGGTCTGCCCACGAGCGGGCCCACGGGCGCGGCGTGATGCGTGCTTTCGGTCCACGCGGTCGCTAGCAGGCCCTCGCAGGCACGGCATGGCAGGGGCGGAGTCGCCCGGGGCGCAGCCCAGGCCCGGCAAGGGCAAGGGCAAGGAGCCGGCAAAAAAAGAGGAGCCCAAGCCCGTCAAGGGCGATGGCATCGCGGTGGAAAAGACGCTCAAGAAGCGGCGCGTGGACGACTTCCACTCGGGCTTTGTGGACCTCGTCACGGACCGCGTCAAGATCGATTGGTTCAGCATCGTCGCCATCCTCCTGTTCCCCGCCATCCTCCTGAACCTGCTCATCGTGCGGCGAATCAGCCACGTGCCGGACCACTGGCTGGACCAGCGTCCTGCGAAAATGGCGATTCTCGCTGCGCCCACGGACCTCGTGCTCGGCGTCAAGAGCAGAGCGTCCGGCAGGCCGCTGACGGTGATTGCGACCAACAAGGACAGCCTGCCGACGGTCGACTGCCAGGTGAAGGTAAGCTTCGTGTCCATGGAGCCAGACGCGGACTTTGACTTTTGCGCCGGCATTGTGCGGGGTTCAAACCTCGACGAGCGCCTCGGCGGCGTGTGCACGACCAGGTTTGCCGACTTCGAGCAGGACACAGACGTCTCGGGCATTGCAGTCTTGGAGGACTTTGCGCTCATCGGCGGCGTCCCAGGCACATACGTCCTGAACGTGACAGTGTCGAAAGTGCAAGACTACGTCGACGAGTTTGGACGCGAGGGGACGGGGCCTGTGATTGGGGCACATGCATGGTTTCAAGTCAAGGTGCACAGAAACCTCAACATGACCATCACCCCGACCTCTCGCCCGCCACAAGCGATCGAGTACGCCACGGTATTCAATGGTAGGGGCACTGTGTGCTCTGCGCCGGCAGACGGCGGTGACGCCATATGCGCCGAGGGAGAACGAAAGGACCTGCAGCCTCCAGGTGCTTCCTTGCATTACGCCGGTGGCGACCAGCTTTCGAACATGACGAAAGTCACTTTCTTTGTGATCGCAAACTTCAGTGAGGTGCTCTGGAAATACGTAGAGTTTCCCCGCACGAATCATCCACACCATACGGGCTCCGTCGACCGCATGGCGCGCATCACCTCGTCCCAAGGTGACGCCCAGCTAATGGAACAAATAGCAGGGTACGACGGCGGCACGGGGATGTCCCCACTGGACGACGGCTCCGGATGGGGAGGAACAGTAGAATTTGCAGGGTTTCGGGTGTTGGGAGCAAATAATCCGTCGCTCTTTTTTGCATTCTACTGCAGTGGAGTGTTTGGCGTGTGGAACGAGAATTGGGTCTACGAGTTTCCCGGAAACGAAGCAGACGGGAGACCTCCGGCAAGCATCCAGCAAGTCGTGGAGATGACGATGTTGCCTCGTCGAGATGCGAAGGGCTTTCGACCTGCAGAGGGGGAATGGTGGGTCGGTGGCCAAGCGCCGGCAGATCTTGGCGACGACGGTGTGGCTACTGGCGACCAAGCCTATTTGACGCAAATTGAAATTATTGACCAGCCGACAGACGTCGTAGAAGGCACCGAGTTTGTGTTGCAATTGAATACGTATGCCTACATTTATCCGCGCAACAGAAAGAAATTTTACTTCGTGTCGGGCGTGTACATCTTTGCCGAAGCTGTGCCAATCCATGGAGTGAGGGCTACGAACCGAAAGGACTTCCAAAGCCGGCGAAAGGTCCTGCTAAATGCTGTCAGCTCACCGACCACAGAGGAATCATCATTCTTCCAAAATCTGGCCTTCAGCGAGTGGGGAGACGAGGGTACATACCGCATACGAGTCTTCGCCGAAGGGCACTGGCACTTCGACTCTGCACCCATAACGGTCCGGACAAAAATCAATTTGGTCATGCTTCGGCTGCCTGCCTCCGTGCAGATGAAGTGGCCTGGATGCGATAGTTTTATGACGCTGCCTCCTACGGACGAAAATGGTGACGGCAACCCTGATTCCGACTTCCCGAAGAGCCAAGAGATGGCCATGTGTTTCGAGGCTCATCCTTTTGTCCCCATTACAGATCTTCCGTACGTAGAGGCCTACGTATGTACTACAACCGTAGCGCAGGAGGAGGGCGCAGTTCCTGAGCTGAAAATTGATTCTCTGGGTCAGAGCTGCAACAAAATAAAGGGGAAAAGCATGCGGGTGACCATCAATTCTGCATCGTGGGATCCTTTTTCCAACGACGAGAGCGGCGAGAGGATATGGGATTGGCCTAAGATGAAGACAGATATCACCAGAGACCGCGACGTTACGGAGTTGCCAGCAGTTTCATATCAACAAAAATTCCCAGTTGCGGAACCTCGCCACGAGTTGAGCAGCCTCACCATTAACAATATGTTTAAAAAGAGCATGTTTGTCTCGTTCAGTGTTGGGGGCGTTTCGTCGACGATCAAGTTTGCGGTGGCGATGAACGACACGTCGGCCCTGACAGGAGCTCTTACCACATGCATGGGTGAATTCGTGCCTGTGGCTTACCTGGAAGTGCTTGACGAAAAAGAAGTCAATCTTGATGCACCCCCGCCCGTAAGCACCGTTTTTCCTGGCTACACCCAAAAGTGGCGGGTGTTTGCAGCTGACATGTATGGGAATCCAGCAAAAGATCGTCCCATCTGCCTGCGGATATTTGAGTTAGACTGGCGCGACTACTTTGCCGATCGCGTAAAATTTCATGACGACAACATGCAGTTGAGGTATGAGCAGACTGACAAAAGAGCGGGCTTTGAACATGCGCAATTTGCCACATTGGATAACTTCACATACTACAACACAACATGCTGGTTGACAAACAGCAAGGGCATTGCATACGCAGAACATTACTGGGATTCACAGGAAGTCAAGTTCAGGCATGGAGCTTTTGCGTACTATTTCGAAACTGCAGAGTGGGAAGACGGCAGCATTTACAAAAGAGGAGTGAAGCGTTATACCGAACGAGCAAGGTGGAAGGGCAAAGGCGAGGAGCGGGAGTGCCTTGCCTCATTTGGCTTCCAGGTTCCGAACATTCAAACGGATTCGTACTATGCGTATATCAGACACTCCTGGTCGGACACACCTACAGCTGTGTACGGAACGGCTCGCTGGCCCCATCCTAAGCCGCTGGATCTCGTTTCCTTCTTTCCCCAACACGGAACCTACTACTCGTCCACGGATATCCGTACAGTAAGAGCCAGAGAATACCATAGCATTTTTGTTCGCGCTTACCAAGGAACGGCGTTGTCTGATTTTGGGGAGGGTAGTTCTGGAATGTACCCAAAGGGAATCGTCATGACCTCATTCATCATCGACGCACCGCCAAACTTCCCGGCAAGCAAGCAGAAATGCCCGCTGGATGCGCCAAAGACCGTAACTGGCTGCTGGCATGGAACAGATCGAGAAGGAGGCGATGGTGATATGGCTTTGACATTTCGTGCCATAACTGATGACTACGGTTATGGCACCTTCAGCTTCATGGCCACTGAAAAATATCTTGGTCGGTTTACCATACTCGTCGCCGTTGGCGATAGTGGTCTGGGCACATATAGCAGAGACGGGGCTGGCGCCAACGCCAACCAATTTACCCAAACGTTCCACATTGAGGTCGTTCCCTTCAAGGGGTTGTCCAACTGCAAGGAAGTGGACTCAACCCTACAAGCAAAGACGCCCTCATTGGCTCCCTATCTCAAGTACTACCATACATGCCCATTCCGGAACCCGGATGGATCGTGTTCTTGGAACACAGAACTCTGTCCCACTTCTGCCTCTGCCAGTCTAGTGGTGCTGAATGACAACTTCTTGGGAGAACCTGCCCCCTCGTGTATCCCACTTGGAACTGTACTTCCCAATCCAGTGACTGCTCGAGTTCAGAATGACATGGGTGAGCCTGTTGCCGGACATTCGCTACACCTGCAGGGCGGAGCGGGGAGCGAGTCCCTGACACTGCACCCTGCATTGACCCAGCCATCAGATGTAGCAGGGCTGGCATCAGCGAACAATGTCATCTTGGACTACGCGGAGCCGGGAGCACACAAACTGCGCCTGAAATTGCAGCTGGATGGCTCGCCATTTGAGGCATCATCACTGGATTCAAAGGCATTCACCATCACGGATGAAGTCGTAGCCACCTTCGTTCAACAGCCGTCAGCCTCGGTCATCATCGGAAGTGTGGTGGCCCCGCACGTTGCAGTGCGACTCCGGTAAGCCTGTTCAACCAAATTCCTCCCTCTCTTGCCGCATGGTTTGACTCATATCTTGCACTGACTTTGGAGATGTCGGCAGGATCAAGCGAAACTGTTTTACGGATGTCATGGCTGGATCAGGTCGTCATGAATGGAGGCCTCCTCCGTTGATTTTGCATGCCACATTATTCACCGACAGAGCTGGGAACTGGACCACAAATCGTACCCATGCCCAGCTGTGGGGCTCGTTCTCGTCAATCATGCTCTCAGGAGCAGATTCTACGCCCACGTTGGAGATGGCCCATGATAATGTGGCCATCGCTAATTTCACGAACCTGACGATTTTAGCAGGAATGCAGGGAACATACCGTTTTCAGGTGACGGTCCGGGGCAGCAACAGGGTGTTGGCGACAAGTCTTCCTTTCAACTTGATCCGCTACGCTAGGACACTGCTTCTGCTGGATCAGGTCCCCCGGAACCCCAACTCAGATACAACCCTCATGCTGCGTGTCAAGGCCCTCAGCAGCCTCGGCTTGCCAGTCGAGGGGGCTTTTGTCACGGTAGATATAGAGTCACGCCTCGAGGATGACGTGGCCAGCGCCGGGAGGACTATAAAGGACGACAGAAATGTTACTGGAGAGCTGGCCCCAGAATTTGCGAGAGCTGTAACTGGACGCGACGGTATTGCGACATTTGGCATCGTTTTCAGAAGATTTGTATACCCCGGCTTTTATGTGCTCAGATTTAAGCACGATAATGCCCCAGACGTTTTTTCACCTGCGTTCGAATTAAGATCACCGATCAAGGAGATCGAAATACTGTCTAATCCGGCCCCAGACGAATTCTACGCCCCGGAGCCAGTGTGGCCTGAGCTGAAGGCACGAACTTTCCAAGTCTTGCCTGGGCTCACGATGCGCAAAATTTCTGTGACGACCTCGCCTGCAAACATGAAAGGCACAATCGTCGGTGAGTCTGTCGACGACATGGGCCCCGTCATCAGGCTCAAAGATCACAGAGGCTTCGCGGTGATTGGCCATTCATTCAACGTCACGTTGGTGGATCATGAAGATCGCATTGTGGACGAGGTAGCTTCTGCAAGTCGCGGCGAACTTCTGTACGTAGATTGGGGGTTGGAAAAAGATGTTGGAATATGTGGTGCTAATGACAGCAGGTATGACTGCGATGGGCTGTACAGTTTCGAGAATCTGGCTACCAACAATGGACTGAAGACTGGATTCTACCGATTTCGCTTCGAGAGCCAGGGCCTGTCCGTCGTGCAGGGGAAGGACTTGCTTTTCATGAACGACTACATGCCGAACATCCTGCGCCTGAACACATATATGTACATGTCCATGGGCACATGCGGCGCCCTTCTGATTCTTTTCCAATTCAACCGGGTCGACAAGCTCGTTTTCCAGAGGTTCACAAGCAAATATGTTCAAGTGCCAGAGGAGCGTTTCATGTATGGTGTGTTGGGCACGGGTGCATTGGCAGTATTTGGTTGGATCAGCCGTCTCTTTTACGTCACTTTAGCTCAGTCCAAAACGCCTCCACACGTTCTGGACGGCCAACTCATTCCCACGGACCTCATGTCTACATATTCGATGTATACTCTGTATATAATGGCCTTGGCTTCATGTTTGTACGCCTTTTGGTTCATGTCGCGTCGCGTTGAAAGGTTCAGGAGCGTGGTGCCCGAAAGGTTTCTACAGAAATTGGGCATGAATGCCCGAGTGGCTGATCTGCGACGTAGTTTCGTAGGAAAATCGCGAAAGCACATAGAAAGGCCGCCAAAAATCTCGGCGGCACGGGGGCGATTCGCGAAAAAGCTGGAAAAGTATAAAGCGAGAATACGGGAACTGCAGAAGTACACGAAGGTGATCTTCAATCTGGCCAGCATCCTGTATCTGTGGTGCAAAAAGACGTATGTCCGCGTCAAGTATGCCAATCCAGCATTCAAGAGTCTTTACTTTGCTTGGCCCGATGTGTTCTACGGTATTCGGTTTCGAGCTGCTTTTTTGCTCAATTGTCTTCTTGTAGTGACATCGTGCTTAGCTGGTCTTTGGTTTGGAGACAGATTTTCAGCACTGTTGACTAAATACTACGGCACTTACATCTCACTGGTGTTGGCAAAAGGAAGCATGTCCAAAAATGTTGATTGGTTTGATGAGATTTGGACCAATAAGATGAGCCTAGGAACTTTGCAGCAAGTCGCTGTTATTTTCCACGCGCGCACGTCCAAGCTAGGGCAGCCCTTTTTCTGGCAGTTTTTGAGTGCGTTCCGCGTCGCGTCAGCCTTTGCAACGATAACCTCGACTGTGATTATTTTCTCGCGAATTATCATCATGGCTCTGGAGCAGCGTTCTACCATTTGCAATTTGCGGATGGGCAAAGTCAAAAAAGAGATTGGCGATCTCAAGGTAAGAGAAGGCCGAGGGCAAATTTGTGCAGTTTTGACAGTGTTTCAAGCGCGCTCAACCAACATGTTCAGTTTCGGCTGTTCTTCAACGTTTGTGCAGAGTCTGACTGTGAACATCCGTGCGATTCCACGCTGTCCCCATATGAGCAGGCTGTGACATTAGCCGATGGCTGTGCCTATTTAGGCAGTCAGGCGGTTCTCATATTGTTTGGCTGGGGCGCTTTCTATGTGTTTGCGTATACTGGCGTCTTCTTCCTTCTCTGGGACACAACCAGCAGGTAGGCTAGCCGCATTTCTATCAGCCACAGTTTTTGTGTACCCCCCTCGTTCTTTCTGGGCTTCACGACTTGCGTTCGCCTGTTTGTTCCTTTCACCTCGGTGTACGGTCTTTTAGTCAGTCCATCTGTCTGTGAAAGCAGAATCTTTATCAGACAGTATGTTCAGTGGCGGTCACCTTGCATGCTTGCTTTTGTCTTACCTGCACATTACCTTGACTGTCTGTGCCGCCTCTCCTCTCTTTGCGCGAGCAGAATCTTGATGAGGTTGTGGTTTCCGATGATAGTCGTCTCTATCTTCCTTTACTTGATGTCCATAGCCCTGGCTCGCGTCCGTGTACTTCGCAACCCGGGCTTGACAGGTACGATGTGCATGTGCGGTTGATGTGCTGTTTGTGTACGTGTATTTCAAGAGTGTACGCGCCGCATCTCCGGTCTGTTCCTACCTGGTGCGGTTTGCTCACACGTGCATGAACGCGCTTACTAAACTAATGCACACCACATGACAGTTGTGGGCAGAGGCCAATTTGCAATGTCGGAGTTTATGCTCTTGCTCCTGAACATGATAATTGGGCCATTTCTTGCCTTTGCGCGATTCTTGGTCTGTCCACCCCATGTGATCGTTGTGATCTTGCAATGCCTTTGTTTGTAAAGTCTCGCTCACACAATGGTCATGCAGGTGGCTGTGACGCGCACAATGATGACGTGGTTCCTACTGCATAATAAGATCCATGAAGTTCATGAGACTTCTGGACTTGGCAACAACATGTACAAGGTATCGTCCTTTGCGGATGTGAATGCGGAAAGGATCTATGAGCTACTAGTATTTTTTGCATGCCCACAGCTCTGATTCGTGACACACTGCACACAACCAGTCGGCCATGTACATTCACCATGCGCACAACAATCCTGTCACTCGAGCCCTGGTAGAACGATTGCACGGAGAGCTACGAAACATGGATACCATGCGAAGGTTCCTGCCTTCCCGTGAACCCGGCACAAGCTCATGATGCCTCGCCTTATCATGACAGATGTTCTATGTCGTTTTCAATTCATGACCGCTCGTGCAACTTGAACCTCTCTCAGATTTCCACCCGACAACATCGAGCCCGAGCGCTTGAAGAAGGAGGTGGCCGAGAATAAGGCCCGTAAAATGCAGCGACGTACCATCTCCCGTTTGCTGCTTCTTGTGAGTGCATATGATGATGTACATTTGTGGACAGACGGGTCAGGAGACAACAACAGCAACAGTGGCAGCAAGGAGACAGACAATACGTTTGATCCCCGGATTGATCTCCCCACGGGAACAGTGTTGAGCTTGTGCATGAAAGGTTGCCAGTTAGCACCAGAGTATGGACGTTACTGACATTTGCTCTGCCGCACAGCTGTTGATGCAGGCTAATGCCCACCACGGCCTCAAGGAAGATCGCAAGCAGCACCTGAAAATTTATCAGCGAAAAATGCGAAAGGGTGTATTTTCTGCTGGGGACGATGAAGCTGAGGTCCACTACTCCTGCCCCGGGCGCCCTCTCCCGACTCTCTGCATGTCGTCTTCTTCAACATTTTTGAAAAAAAGAAAGAAATGGTGCGGCCTGCGTATTCTCTGTGTGTCTTTTTGTGTCTGACACAAGGCACGCGCAGGGGTTGGACCTTGCAGGATTATCGCTGGATGAGGGAGGACCGGTGCTCAAGAACGAGGTATGAATGTTTTATGCATGTTTTCAATCAAATTGTATGCGTTCTGCTCCCCACCCTGCTCCCCGCCCATCCCCTCTCTTCTCTCGCTCGGAAGGACCTCGTTTTCATGTGTTCGTTTCTCTTGCGCTCACACGCCCACGACGCCCAGATTTTGTCGATGGAAGATGAGGACGCGCCAGAGG
>Ga0115006_10003456_pt1 | contig 10731 bp, 5 predicted proteins | sample ArcOceMetagenome_3_FD_88943 | JGI IMG/M metagenome (GOLD analysis project Ga0115006, IMG submission 88943) | Marine eukaryotic phytoplankton communities from Arctic Ocean - Arctic Ocean- Svalbard ARC20M Metagenome | ecosystem: Environmental > Aquatic > Marine > Oceanic | place: Arctic Ocean...
CGAGAGGGGGGGCGGGAGGGAGAGCGGGAGGGAGAGCGGGAGGGAGAGCGAGGGAGAGCGAGGGAGAGCGGAGGGGGGGGGGAGCTAGGGGCCGCATCGGCGCGACTGCGCTCCGGCGCCGGCCCCGCGGTCGACGGGGCGCCCGCGCCGTACCTTGCAGCGGCGTCGCGGCGCGCTGGCCGCCCTGCGCACCCGCCTGGGCTTCGTCTGCGTGTGCGCACGGGTGTGCGTGCCCGCACCCCAGGCCCGACGAGTTTGCCCCCATTGCCGTCGGAAATGGCTCGGGCTGGGTCAGCACGAACTCAAAACGTGTTCCGAACACGAACTCCACTGAAGATTGAGTTCGTGCGACACCTGGTCCACTTCCACACAGTGCAAGCGCGGGGGGGCCTTGGTGCGTCACCATGGCGGCGCCCCGCGCCTGCGCAGCGCGCGGCGGACGCGGCCGCTAGGCCGCACGGCAGGCGCCGGCAGGCGCCCGGCAGCGGCGGCCCGCTGCCCGTGGCCACGGGCATGCCGCCCGCCAGCCCGGCCAGCCCGCCGGCGGGCGCGGGGCCGAACAGCGGCGCTGGGGAGAGCAGAGACAGTGTGAAAGAGGAGGCAACGCGCAAAGCCGGGAGAGAGGAGGAGTTCCATGCGGCGGGGGGCGGCGCCGTCGACATGCGCCCGCTGCCCTTTGGGCGGCTGCCATCCGTGGTCTCGTGGTACCTTAGCGGACGCGGTGGCGCCGCGGACCGAGCGTCGGCGTCGGCGCAGTCTGCGTCCCACGCGGCGGAGCGCGCGGATTTGGCCGAGGGAGGGGAACGCCAGGATTTGTCGGCGAAGCTGCGGGCGTTCAAACAGCGACGACAAAAGATTGAGCTCGCGCAATCGCTGCGCGCGGGCGCGGGCGCGGGCGCAGGCGACGAGCTTGCGGAAGCGGGTGGGGCGGAGCCTGCCACTCAAACGGCCGGCGAGCAGTCCACGGACCTGGGCGAGAAGGGCGGAGAAGAGGCGGCGGCGGGCGGCGGTGATGGGGCCGCGGCAGCGTGGCAAGACGCGGAGCATGGGAATCAACTGAAACCGCTGCGGCTCAAGGTAAACCACGCGGAGCCGCGCAGGGAGAGGGGCCGGTTCAAACGGATGCTGGAGGAGCCGGTGCAATTGCGCGGAAGGAAGCGCGACCCCAGCCTGTGCGCTGGCATCGTGCGTGGGGTTATCACGCCTGATGTTCGCGCGCAAGTGCTCACTGTGCAGAAGCGAATAGTGTCCTTCCTGCTCTCCTCCACCTTCACCGACACCGAGTGGGAGCGTAACCTCCTTCTCGATGACGTCATGCCCTACTTGCAAGACTACGCCCGGATGCACATGTTTGAGATCAAGCTCGTTGAAATGCGCTGGGGAATCCGGAAAGATGCCTCCGAGGCGCACAAGACTTCAGAAATCTGTATGGCCGAATTAGAGCGCTGTCAGCGTGAGAGCCAGGGCTATTTTTACGTTTTCATTGGCGCCCAAAAATATGGCTTCCGGCCCTTTCCGGCCAAAATTCCGAAGCCCATCTACGATCTGCTGTACGAGGCCTCTAAATATGCCCCCCCACGCCTGCTTGTGCAAATCAACGGCAAATATCAATCTCACAAATGGTTGCTGGACCAGCACTTCCGGCTAGATACGAACAATGTCCCAGGGCCACATGAAGACGATGCTGGAGTTCTTGGTCTGGTGTGGGAGAATGTCGGCTCTGAAAGGCCAGACGCTGGCACTGAGATCATGAGTGAAGCGCTTGCTGAGGCCTTGCAGCAGCGTACAGAATTCAGTGAGGAAGAACTGGACGAGCTCCAGGTGCCTGATCTTTCGAGCGACTGTTTTATCAAATCTGGCGAAAGTTACTTCAGAACGTCCCCTGTTGTCCGTGATGCCGTCGGAGGCGAGGGTGGCAGAGAGGGAGATGAAGCAGAGGAACGGGACGAGTGGCAAGGACCAGCAGGGGCGGTATATGTGCTGCGAAGCGCTGCAGAATTCGGCAATTTGTGGTGGGATCGCTTTGAGAGGATCCAACAGGTCCTTCGGCACTCTGCGAAGATCGTTTGGAAAGATTTGAACGAAGAGGGTGAGGAGCAGCGGGACCAGGATGTAACACGGGAGATCCGACAGATTGAGTCGCGTGAGTTGCTGCCGGACAATAGTACCTCGCAAGAGAAAGGTGGCACAAAAGGTGTGCTACGGGATCCAAATTCAAAGGCGTTTATCAAGAAGTTTTTCATCTCTGTGACGGAGGAAGAGTTCAGCAGGGGGATGCTATGGAGGTCAGAGCAGGAGCAGCGCGACAAGACCATGGTCTTGCGACGCATATTTCAAGACCTGGACCAGCGTGTTGAGGCAAACTTGGACAACGGCATACAAAAATTTATTGATGTATCCGCAGGCAAAGTAGATGAGGAGGCACAGGAATTCTTGTCTCAGCAGCTTGCAATGGTTCCAGATCATGTGAATGTTGTCGAGTACCCCGCCCTAGAATGGGTCCCGAAGATAGGCCTGGATCCCGAAAATATGCCTGCACACCGGGACTACTTGCGGAAATTTATGGACGACTTCTGCGTCGCAATGATGAAGAGTATCGTCGTCGCGGCTAAACGACTTGCTGAAGAGCCTGACCCACTCGTTGATGAAGCCACGCAGCACCTTCGATTTGCTCTCAATCGCGGGTTTGCTTTCAAAGGCACTGAATCCACCCACAGTGTTCAAGCTGTGATAGCAGCCTATCTGGTAGACAGCAGAACTACGTGCAAGGACGTCGCTAATGTACCATTGGAGGAGACTGGGCACAGCAGCCCCATGACCAGCGTTTTTGCTGGCCTCCGAAAGAATTCTCTCAACCTCGTTAGCGATCTAGCAGAATCAGCGCAAGAGAAGCTCGCGGCAGCCAAAAGCGTGGCTATGAGCACCGCATCCGCTGCAGCTGATAGTGCCTCCGCGGCTGTTGATACGATACAGCGAGGCACTTTAGCTGCAGACAAGCGTTTCTCTTCGAGCACCGCGTCAGCAGTAGTTGATGATGCGGCGGCCGAAAGGGAGTTTGACGTTTCGAAGACGATGGCCGTGTACGGGCGTTCTGGTGCGGGCAAGACATACCTCCTCTCGAAGATTATGAGCGACCTGCTGCAGAGATCGTCAGACATGGACGACGGACGTGTTGTGGTGGTAAGATTTTTGGGCACGACTGCGTATTCCTCGAATGTGCTCAATTTGTTAACTAGTATTTGCGAGCAGCTCAAACGGGCGTACGGCAAGCGCCACACATTGGTGCCGTCCGATTTCATTGAATTGAAAAATTTGTTTATCACCGCCGTTACCACCTGGCCATCAGAGAATGCCCCGCTAACACTGTTTATAGATTCCGTGGACCAATTGGATGACTCCAATGCCGGGCGTCGATTGGATTGGCTGCCAATGACTGACCTGCCATCTTTTTTGCGTATTGTTGTTTCAACGCTGCCCGATTATCAAGGACAATTCCAGTGTCATTCAATCTTGAACAGGAATGTGGGCAGCGGAAACATGATGCACGTGCCCGCAATCTCAGAACATAAAGAGGTTTTGTTACACCTTCTAAGAAGACAAGGACGCAGGCTCACGTGGACACAAACCGAGGCCATTGCTAAGATTTTTGTAGAAAATTCTTCTATCGCCACACCCTTGTGGCTGACAATCGTCGCGCAAACCGTTTCTTCATGGACGTCATATGACGAGCTTAGGTTCGCCTTCTTCTTTGCATTCTATCTGAGCACATCTTTTGAAGTCCATGGTCTTCTGTCACCTGGCCGTGTTAAAAATATTTGAAGGAAAAGTTAGCAGCCTTACTTGCAACGTCTCTGACATGTTTTGCATACCTTAGGTTCATGGAAAGCTCCATCAAGGCTGACACGCGTGGCCTAATTATCGCCCTTTTCGAACGTCTTGCAAGGGATCATGGAGGCCCTTTAATCCACGCGACACTTGCGTTCATAACAATTGCCAAAATGGGCGTGTCCGAAACCGAGCTCAATCACATGTGCTCGTGCGAGGATGATGTTCTAGCAGATGTGTACGAGTGGTGGGTTCCGCCAGTGCGCATCTTGCCACCATTGCTGATAACGAGAGTACTCACTGATCTCCATCAGTACTTGACGTTTCGAGGCGACGGCAGTGGGTTCCAGCTTGTCAGCTGGTACCACCGCCAATTTTGGGAGGCCGCCCAAGCTTGGCTTTTTCCCTTGCGCGAGCGTGATCCTACATTGAAGTCGCGACATGCTCAGATGGCCGATTACTTCGCGGGCAAATGGGCAAACGTCCACAAGGTCTACAATGACAAGCTCAGAGAGAGGGTACAGCGTCCGCAGTTTTTCCCAGGCGAAGAGAGTGCAGATCGCATGGTGCCCGCACAGCCTCGCATTCTGCAAGGTAGCGTTTGGAATAGGTACGAATCAAACCTGCAATTGAATCATCGGCGCCTCAATGAGCTTTTGCACCATCTCATCTTAGCGGAGGAAGAAGAACGTGCCGTGGAAGAACTCAAAACCCCTGAGTACATTGTCGTCAAGTTGGTTTCGGGTAATGGTGCAAAAATGATGCGGGAGCTCAATGAAGCGACTGCGGCCTTTCCAAGGTCATCAGAAGAGCTCAGGCTCATCAAGGCTGCGTTGGGAAGAGGGCTGCAGGATCTTGAGAGATTACCGGCAGCATATTTTCTACAGCTTGCCTCACAGCTGCCTAACAAACATCCTGTCTATCAAGCCTCGCAGCTCCTATTTGACCCTGAGGAGGGAAACAAATCTGAAGAAACGCCCTTGATTTGCGATTGGATTAACAAGCCTCGACATTTTGACAACTGTATGTTAATCTTACGGGACCATTCTGCTTCTGTCAATTCAGTGAAATTTTCTCCGGACGGTTCATGGTTTGCATCGGCTTCCAAGGATAAAACCATCAGGATTCACGATGGCGTGTCCGGTGAATTAAAAATCCTGCTTCAAGGCCACTTGGAAGACGTGCGGAGCGTAGCAATCTCAAAAGATTCTCGCTTGTTTGCGACTGCAGGTTTGACCGGTCTGGTTCGTATGTGGGACGCAAATTCTGGCGTGCAGACGTGCACGCTCACGGAGCTGGAGAATACTGCAGTGAATGCAGTTGGATTTTCTTGTGACGGCAAGTGGCTAGCGGCCGCCGGCGAAAATTGTAATGCGTCTATGTTTCTTGTCAAGTAGTTCTTCTTTTGCTTTTTGCTGTCATGATGCAAGATGTGCTTGGCGATAGACAGCTCAATCAGGATCTGAATCAACTGTCCACTCAGTCATTCACGCAGTCTGCTAATTGGGTGTCATCATTTGTACGTGTGGATGCGTATTTGTGTGCGTATTTGTGTGCGTGTGCGTGTGCGTGTGCATTTGCCCACAGGCATGGTCGCTGTGTATCGACGCACACGTGATGATTGGTTGCATCACGGGTGGTTAAAGCAAAACAAGGTCATCAGCTCTTTGGAGTGGCACCCTACGATCTCAACACTGCTGGCTACAGGAGAAGGTGGCCAATCGAGCGGAATTAATAAGCAGGCACAGCAAGATGAGGGCACTACTACGACCCGCAAAAACGATTCTCGCTTCACAAGTGCTTGCACAGGTGTCATATGGGATGCAAAAAAACAAAAACGCACAGCGCTGCTACAGGGGCATGATGGAACAAACGATTGCATGTGTCTGGGTCGAGATGCTGCTGTATGCCCAATCAAAGGGCATAGAGGAGATGTTTTGTCAGTGTCTTGGGCGCCCGACGGAACAAAGATTGCGACTTGTAGCCGTGACTGTACTGTGCGTCTGTGGGCATCCGACGGCACGCCTATCTGGAGCACTGCACAACAGCAATCAGGCGTTAATTGCGTAGCCATTTCCCCGGATGGACTTAGAGTGGCAAGTGGAGGCGACGACTCGAACATTGCACTGTGGTCCATTGACGATGGATCTCAACTTGAGTTGATGCCCGGGCATGGTGACTGGGTCTACAGTATGTCATGGTCTCCAAACTCTTGTGTATTACTGTCTGGTGGTCGCGACGTGAGCGTGCGACTGTGGGATGTGACGACAGACGAGAGCCTTCAGCACAGTCTCGAGCTTTATGCAAATCGACACCAGGTCACGGATGATTTTATGCCTGATTCCGAATCCACAACTGTACCGACAGAGGCCGAGAGCGATTCAGATGACGACTCTCCTTCGAGCGGTCTTTTTGGCTTCGGGCGCAAGACGTTTGGCGCTGTCACTGGTCGAATGGCTGCCTTGAAAGACAGACTGGACGATGTGCTTGATGACACAAAGGAGAAATTGGTGAACCGTCTCGATGCCATTGCCGAACTATCAGAAACGGCGCAAGAAAAGTTCGAAGCTGCCAAGATTCTGGCCCAGAATGCCGCAGCTGCAGCATCCAATAAGATACAAACGGCTGCTGCAAATGCAATGGATAAACTAGAGGACTTGGTGGATGATTTCAAGGACTCAGTTGGCTTCACGCATGATTCAGCAACTGAGCTGGAGTCTGGGGATGATGGCAACAGCATACGTCAACACGCATCAGTAAGTGGCTTAAAACACGAGGCGTCCAAGATGCTACGTGGCCAGATGAAGAGGACAAGGTCTATGTTTGGCGACCACAGGTGCGGTCTGGATAAAATTAGTGCATTGAAATGGAAAGGATGTGTTGATCGAGGGGGCAAGAAACGAAAGATAGACAAAAAGTTGGAGCTGTGCAGCAAAAACAAGCTTCTTACTGCTCACCCACGCACTGATGACTCACGAACTGATTCGCCCATCTTGTCACCTCCACTGCAGAAAGGAGCAGCAGAAGGAGGCGATGTGGACACAAGTAAATCGGCATCGACGGCCAGTATCAAGCATTGAAATTCTGCAGCATGGATCAGGTGAGCAATTTATCCATTCTTTTCCTCAGTCAGTTTGACCGGGCCGATGCATGAGATGAGTGTCAACGTTCACATAAAAAGTCAAGTCTTGATTCGCCATTGTATTCCATGCAATGGGCAGGCAAAGATGGAGAGCTGGCTGTAGTCTCTCGAGACGACGACGGGAAAAGCATCTATTACGATTTTGAGACATGCCAGGTGCATTCCGAGGAGTGGGTCGCCGGGATGGCGCACGGACTGAGGAAAAGAGGGCAAACAGAAAATGAGCATGCGGAAAGCTTGGAGCGTGACCAGCGCAAGATGTTGGGAGGCTTTTACGTGTACATTTCTAGAGATCTGGTGTACTTAGTGCACCCGCGTCTGGTCGCAGATAGACCTCACACGGCAGACAGCGACGGCGGTCAGAGTGAAGTGACGATGAGGTTCGAAGATGCACCGTATGTAAAGGACGCCGTAGCATATTTCAAGTCAAAGAGCCCAATTTTGTGCTATGAATGTCATGGCTTGACGTTTGTTGCTGGATGTCAGGTATACACCATTGCATCCATGCTGCACGCATGCATTCGCCAAGCATTCTATCAGCCCCAAAAATTAAGCTTGATTCCGATGTGCCAGTCTGGCGACGTTGTACTGTGCAGGCTGCGCAACACGGACGTGGAGCGTCCGTATGTCTGCCCATCACGCGAATCGGACCAAGATGGGGATGGCAGACACTTGATATCAAGTGAGGGACGACCCAAATCCTCAATTGCGAACGTTCTGAAGCACCTAGCGTCGTTGCCCCAACGTCGACCATGGCGGCACGAAAAAGCGCAGCCAAATTCAAACGGGAAGGACAAAATGCAAACCAGTGCAGGCGGACCTCCTGGCGTCCCTCTGCGAGGTAAGGTTGGAAACAGGTTGTTTGAAATTGAGGTACTTGGCGACGACTGCGAGGACACAGCCATGGGATCTCTCGACCATGCAAAAGGTGATGACTTGCCCGATGGTGGTGCAGGTGCGTGTACGCTTTACATTTTATGCCCCTTCCTGTCTCTGCAACGGCTGGGCCCTCTGCGAGCGCCCACGTTGTTAGCAACTGAAGCTGCGGCAACATGTAATTGACTTCTGCTGGGTCTCGCTCTTAGTCACAGCACGCACGCAATCTGCCCTGCACACACATACATGCAGAAGTGGAGTGGACAGGCAGCATCTGCCAACCTCAGTTCGTGAGCAGCTCAGACGGACAAATATCGCGTCCGGTGACGAGGTCTTCAACGCGCCCGCCTACACACGAGGGGACCCGAAATCTATCGAGCTTGCACGATGATCCACCGGAGGTACCAATCTGCTCATCACTTGACACACTTGCGCAGACACACTTATGTTTAATGACAAGCATCCACAATGCAGAATCGATTTCGGTCTGTGCCGACGGACGAGTTGCGACCCCATGTGTGTACCTTGTGCTATTTCCACGACAAGCTTGCCCCTTTGGCAAAATTTAATTCTACGACAGAAGATCGAAACGAAGCAACATGGGGAGGAGACGAAGGGGACACGGAGACGAGGCCACTCGTGACGCGTCATTCATCTGCAATTGGCACGCGATCTCCGTCAGAGGAAGCTCCCCCTTCTCTGACGGAGCGGGGCGAAGTCGGGCAAAAACAGACACCGGCAGTGACTGGCGCACGCATGTCGACCGGTGAGATTTCTCGGTACTTGGCCAAGCTTGGCGCGGAAATGCTCCGTGAACGTACAAGAGATTCTCAGGAACCCAGACCAGCATCCGTTGGCACAAGTCATCTGCGCACCAGTCAGTCCTCTGACACGTTGAGGCCTACAACAAGCTCTTCGTTTCTTCAACGTCGGGCATTTAAGCTCCGCCTTGATTCGCAGGCACAGAATCCGGAGAATTCCTGGATCAAAAGAATGTACTCAACGGACAGTTCCCCCATGTCCCTGTTCAGAGGCAGACAAGAAGATGAAGAAGCAAAAGACAGGCGACTCCGGAATTTCTCACTCAGCAATGCGGTCCGTTTTTACATTAGTTCACGGGAAACGAAATGACTTGCAGGGCACTAGGCCGCCCTCAAACCCGCTTTGCGTTGTTGAGCCGTAAACCCTTGACACAACTTAGACCCTAACTTTCAAACCCTTGCGCTGTTCCCTCCGCGCCAATGGAGCCCTCGCTCGCAGCATCCTCGGATTGTTGGATTGGAGGCGCGAATTGTAATAAAGATGAAGCAATAAGACCAGCCACGAAAATATGCCGGCTTTCTCTGTCGGGACTTTCAGATGGTGCAGGTGTGGGTAGACGCTGCATATGGACTTTGGCGCGCGGTCTCTCCTGGTGGGACCGCCCGTTGAGTAATGTGTCTCAACAGGGATGCATGAAGAAAGAGCATGCAAGGCTCGGTCTCTGTCTCCAATTGAGAATAACTTTCATGTCTCACAATGAGAACCACGATGATGTCTAACAGCGAGAACACCTATCTGTCACGATCATCCGGCCTTTGACTTGGGCTTAGACGTTGGTGCCTCACCGTTGGCGGCAGCGGTCTCCTTGAGAACATGCTCTGTTACATACGTGTTGCCACACACTCGCTGTGCGTAGTACAGTCCTGAGGTGGGTGTGTGGGGGGGGGGGGGATTGGTGAGTAAGTAAGAAACACAGGGCAGAATGGCTGTCCCACTGCCTCTCGCTTTCTCCGGTGACCCTCGCGAGAGTTTTGCTTGTGCATGCATTTGTGTGTGTGTGTGTGTGTGTGTGTGTTTTCGCGCGCGCGCGCGCGCGTGTAACCAAACGACCTGATATGCCTGGCTGGTGCGAATAGACAACCAAGTGCCCTGCTCCTCCTCCTTCTTATCAATATGTGTGCCCTCCTCCTCCTCCTCCTCCTCCTCCATAGACACAGACACAGACACAGACACAGACACAGACACAGACACAGACACACACTAGAGTACCGTTCCAGCCGTGCAGGCAGCCCATCAAAAGGAGGGGAATCCAGCCTGAGAAAAAACAAAAGGGGGATACAAACGAGCGAATCAACACAGTTCTAGTTGTGTTGGCTGCGTCCACTCGTAATCTCCCGCGCTCTGTCTCTGTCTCAATGTTCAAAGTATGAGGCAATGTACAAGACAATGTAATAGGTTATGTAGAAGACAACAATACATGGCGCATGAATAGAGACGAGATCGACATGCACTAGGCAGCTATCTATCTGTCTATCTGTCTATCTATCTATCTATCTATCTGTCTCTATCTATCTGACTGTCTATCTGTCTGTCTATCTATCTATCCATCCATCCATCCATCCATCCATCTATCTATCTATCTATCTGTCTGTCTGTCTATTTACCTGTCCATCTGTCTATCTATCCATCCATCCATCCATCCATCCATCTATCTATCTGTCTATCTGTCTATCTGTCTATCCATCCATCCATCCATCCATCCATCCATCCATCCATCTATTTATCTATCCATCCATCCATCCATCCATCTGTTATATATACACACACACACATGCAGCGCACCAATAGAGACCTAAACCCTAAACCCTAAACCCTTATATGCACACACACACACACATGCAGCGCACCAATAGAGACCTAAACCCTAAACCCTAAACCCTTATATATATATACACACACACATGCAGCGCACCAATAGAGACCTAAACCCTAAACCCTTATATATATATACACACACACATGCAGCGCACCAATAGAGACTTGATCAGCGTGCGTCAGTTTGGCGACGATGGCGTGGTTTATGCACATGAGCATCCCGGGCCACCGAATGCCCACCTTGAAAAAAG